>Ga0351925_1001_pt1 | contig 44651 bp, 43 predicted proteins | sample BONcelHT113001D9_FD_206870 | JGI IMG/M metagenome (GOLD analysis project Ga0351925, IMG submission 206870) | Enriched cells from coal bed in the Powder River Basin, Montana, United States - BONCAT cells T11 rep2 HSBNCT.T11.300.1.D9 ... | reverse complement strand
AATATCCAACCAGCATTATCAATCATCAAATTCCCATCAAAAACAATAAGATTATCAGATTGACCCACATTCTGCAAAAAAACCCCATTACGATTCAAATTAAACGAATTATCAGACGTAATAGTTGCATTAGTAACAGCATCACCCACTAAGTACAAACCATAATATCCATTATCCGCACCAGAACCCCCATTAAAACCATTACGCGTGAAACTATTATTTTCAAGACCAAACAAACCCCGAATCTGAAGATACATCCCATACTGCCCACAATTAATCACACCAGAGTTAGTTATAGTGGCGTTAACACTGTTTTCATCAGTCATGATGATTCTTATTCCATCCGCTGTGGCACCAGAGACCTGTGTATTATTAATTACCACATTATTGGTGTACTGCCCATAGTAATCAAAATCCGGCAAATAAATACCATAACCCGTTGGATTAACTATACTAACGTTTTCTACAATGATACCGTTAATATTAGAACGGTTGCTTTTCTCAATACCACTAGCCCCAGTATTAGTAATGTTAGTGTCTTGTATAGCCAAGTTAGTAGTGGTTCCACCATTAATAAGAATAGCCTGAGCACTAGTCCCGTTAATCGTAAGATTGTTTATGGTAATGTTAGTGCAGGTACCATCAATATAGAAAGCCCGCTGGATCCTGGAACCAGTATTGGCCAGTGTGGTTGTATCATTCCAAACACCATTATTAATAGTGATATAACGCCCACCACCCAAATAGAATATCCAACCAGCATTATCAATCATCAAATTCCCATCAAAAACAATAAGATTATCAGATTGACCCACATTCTGCAAAAAAACCCCATTACGATTTTGGTTAAACGAATTATCAGGCGTGATGGTCGCATTAGTAACAGCATCACCCACTAAGTACAAACCATAATATCCATTATCCGCACCAGAACCCCCATTAAATCCATTATGCGTGAAACTATTATTTTCAAGACCAAACAAACCCCTTATCCGAAGGTACATCCCATACTGCATACTATTAGTCACACCAGAGTTAGTTATAGTGGCGTTTCCACTGTTTTCATCAGTCATGATGATTCTTATTCCATCGGCTGTAGCTCCAGAGACCTGTGTATTATTAATTACCACATTATTAGTGTACTGCCCATAGTAATCAAAATCCGGCAAATAAATACCATAACCCGTAGAATTGGAAATATTAGTATTCTCAATAGTGATACCGTTAATATTAGAACGATCGCTTTTTTCAATACCACTAGCCCCACTATTGCTAATGTTAGTGTCTTGTATAGTCAAGTTAGTTACAGTAGCACCGCTTTCAACGTAAATACCTTGCGCAGTAGTCGCGTTGATCGTGGCATTCCCCACAGTTATGGTGGTGGAGGTACCAGTAATCACCACTCCCCTCTGGCAGTTGTTTATGATAAGATTATTCAGGGTAACGCTGTTAGTCTCGGTGATTAAAACACCGGCAGAACTAGTTGCCCCTGTGAGGGTGAATCCAATAATATTGGCTAATGAGCCCTGGTTGTTAACAGTGAAAACAGGATTCGAGGGGTTTGCGGATCCATTTACTGTTACCTGGCCCATGCTCCTCACCGTGAGGTTGGTCTTGTTCACCACTATATTTTCATTATAGGTATAGGGTGCACCGCCATCTCCCACGTTAATAATATCATTGGCTGAAGCGTTGTTAATAGCTTCTTGTATGCTCCCTCCAGGCGTAACATTCCACTCAGCAGCCGATGCCACTCCACATAAAAAGATAGACAAAAACAATACAGAAATTACCATTATAACGTTTTTTCTCATTAATAGACCCCTTTTCATATCTATTTATATAAAATTATTAAACTTAGGTAATAATCCCCGGCACTTGAAAACAACTGGTAAAAAACTAATCACTGCAAAAAGACTTATAAAAAGCCATTTTTTTGCTTATCACTACAAATCTTGACCCATGGGGAGAATATTTACAATGTTATATAATTAACAAAAAGGATATTTAATTCTTTGCACTGGCCACCCCAATTACTAATATTTAATGATAAAGAATGAAACTAATGCAATGCTAACATCCCTAAATGAATTGTTACCCATTCAATTAACCCCTAACAGCCTTTACTTAGTCAAATTAGCACCCACTCACCATCATGAACATGACAATATTCAGGTTTTTCATTAATATATTTTTAAATAAAACCAAGATTTAACTGTTCTTTTCGGTGATTCCCTTTACTGATTACTGTTATACCTTTATTTCAAAAAGGTATATTAAATAAATTTCGAATAATGAATTGAATTCAATTTTCCAACCACAATTAATATACAATTTTAAAAAAGGAAAAAAATTGTAAGTAAATTTAACTATTTCACGTACTGCTTAACATTTTCCCTGACAATAGCAGAAGCACCAAGCTTTTTAATTCCCTTTAACATTTCAGGGAACAATGTTTTTGGAATTAAAACGTTAACTTGGGAGAAACTGGTCCCTTCAACTACGGTGGGCTCATCAGAACAGTATTCGCCAGTTAAAAGGAATTCTGTAACATCCCTCACCTGGCTGTTGGCAATGTTAAACTTGACATCAAAGTATTTTCTTGCTTTAATAGCTCCGAATAACTGTTCAAAGATTATTTTTGCCTTTTCAGCCTTTTCCTGTGTGCAGCTGGGACCGGCGTATAACCCTGCACTGGATTCCATAATGGTTTCCAGGATTTTTAACCCTGCTTTTCGGAGGCTACTGCCAGTTTGAGTATTGTCCACCACCAGATCGGCTCCTTTGGCTATGTAAACCTCAGTAGCACCGTCGGAGTTGATGATCTGGACCATTTCATTATCCCCATCCCACAGACCACGAACCTGAACTACAGGTTTGCTTTCGCCAAATAATTCCTGGTAACCCTCATTTTCCATGAAGAACTGTCGGGTGAGGTTGGGGTACTCGGTGAAACAGAGTATGGGATTTTCCCTGTTTTTGTTGGCTTTGAAGAAATCTGAGAGAGATTCATAAGGGTCATCATTGGGCACAGCAACTATCAGCCGGGTTTGACCGTAGTCAAGATCTCCCACTTTTTTTATGAGTTGTTCTTTTAAATTAACTGATTCTTCCCGTACCCAGTCTTCTCCGATAATGGCCAGGTCCAGTATCTGTCGGTTGAGTTCTACTGGTGCGCTCTGGGGCCTGGTTAGGAATCCTTTGATTTCAGGGTCATTGGTTATGGTGATTTCGTTATCTTCCTTTCCCGGTTCATATCCCCGAACCTCGTAACCTGCATCTACAAATAACTGGTAAGTGTTTCCCCGGTTAACATTGTTTAAACTTCCTTTAGGAAGGCCGAGTATTATTTTTTCCATTTTTAATAGCTCCTATTCCACTTAAATCTACTTAATACTTTTTAAACTTTAAATCTGCTTGAACTTAGATTATAGTTTAACTAAAACAATTTAATATAATTATTCTATCCCCATCTCTATTTTAATTTTAAACCATTAACCAAATACTCCTCTACTTTTTCACATCTCCCCAAATGTTTAATTTGGAAGAGGGATACTTAAAACCAAGTTTTAGGGGGCAGGGTCGGATGCCTTCTTTTTAAATATTAATTAGTGAATAATAAAAATTAAGAAAAAAATAGTTTAACTAGGTCTTTTTACCTAAAACTTCAGACCATAATTGGTTAGGTTATAAGAATAATTGGTCAAGTTATAGGTGGCCAGGACCTTATCATATCCCATGGTATAAACCAGGTAAGCTCCAATTCCCCAGAATATTACTCCAATTATTATATATGCTATTCCCCAGTATTTGGCATCTTTTTCTCCCCGGGTTAGCAGGTAGATCCCTGAGGCCAGAGTTAGGGGGATGAAAAATATTATTCCTATGAATCCCAAGAGTTTGGCTACGAGATGTGACTTTTTAGTATCTTGTTGATTTTTCAGTTCACTTGAGTTTATTTTTTGACCATTCTTCAGTTTAACCTCAGGAGAGGGGTTCTTTGGATAACCGCAAAACTGGCAGCGGTCTGAGTTTTCTGGATATTCTACTCCACATTTTGGACATCGCAAATTAGTCACCTTATACTAGATACATATCATCCTTCATTTAATGGTATTGGACTTTCATATCCCTAGTCAAATTTTTAGGATTTTCATATGTATTACTTCGGGGAAGAAATCAAAACCATGCCTCGAGATGAGTAATTTACATCTAATATAAATCATCAAATACTATATTCAATTATACAAAGTTTAACAAGATAATAAACTAAAGAAACTATTCATAAAAATATTAGGGGATCTAAAAAAAATGGCATCAATGTGTTCAAATCCAGATTGTGGTAATATCAGGCGGGTTGAAGGAGTTTGTCCCGAGTGTGGAAGTCCTGCTGAAGATTTAGGATTCAAAGAAGGTACTGCACTGATAAAACTTAAAAAAGATAATGTGAATCGTAAAAAGGATGAAGCTGCTGCTGAAGCTCAAAAGATTATTGACCAGATGGATGCTGAAGCAGCTGATAAAGAAGATGACCCGGCAATTACTACTGAGAAAGTAGAACATGAAGAGGAAGAACCTGAAAAGGTTGAGTCTGGAGAGGGTAACCTTGAAGAGAGTAAATCTGAAGCTAGTAAACCTGGAGAAGAGGTTGTTAAAAACTCTAAAGGATGGAGCGGTACCATATTGAAGATCCTGGTTTTCATTACATTTGTGATAATATTCTATGTAATATTCACATTTATTCTGAATGGATTCGTCTAACCATCCCAAAAAAGAACTATTTATTAATTTTTTTAAAGTAAAACTTTGCAAATTCATGGGAATTATGCAAAACAGGGATGTATGAAAAGATGGTGACTAAAAAACCATGGTTTGGTGAAAGAAAGTATGGGTGGGGATTTAGACCCATAAACTGGCAGGGGTGGGTTAGTGTACTGGTCCTGATACTGATCATAGCCCTTGATGTAGTATACCTGTTCAACAGTATATTTTTCATAATAGTCCTCATTGCCGCTATCTTTATTTTCATGATGGTGGGCATGTTAAAGAGTGAAACCCCGTAGACTTAGAACCAGAATACAATAAAATAAAAGATTAATCATTCTGAATGGATTTTATTATAATATTTTGACAGAGGAAGTATTTCCAGAATCCTCGTATGCCACTGGTTCTTTTTAAAAGATTCCATACGAAAAAAAGAAGCATCAATGAAAATCAAATCTTCCCCGCTGGGCTTTCTTTTTAAGTTTTACTGCATCAGTTTCAGGTCCATCAACCATGCCCAGTATATCATCAATGGTTACTTTTTTCCTGAACTTTAATTCCACACCTTCTTCTTTAGGAACCCATTCCAGTATATCCCCGGGACCCACATTGAATTTCTTTCTTATTCCTCAGGAACAACTGTTTGGAAACCCTTTGAGATTTTGGTTTCAGCCATTAGATCACCTATTGAAATATTTAGTTTTCAAAGTATTCATGTTTTCAAAGTTAACATATTAAAAATTGAATATTGGAAAAATGGACAAATATTTCCAGACTATTGAGTCTATTTTAAATCAGGAATTACGGCGTATACAGAATAAGAATACAGCCAGAATGTAATCAAAGAATTAAGTAAAATTAATCGTGTTTATCGTGGAATTTTTTTTCTCGAATATGAGCCCTTAATCTTTCCCTGCTATAACTACCATGAAGTAATTTAGCGCTTTTCACTTCTTTTCTAACAGGCCTAATTCCATCTTCAGGAATTCTCACTTTTGCTCACCAGATAAAATTAAATAATTCTAAGATCAAATTCAACTTCGTTATAGAATCGTTTAACGAAGTAAATTATTTGCATACCCTAAAAAATATTTTACCAATGTCTCTTCCCTTCAAGAAAACCATCCATTCCTTGTCTTTTTATCTTTCGAAGATTTTTTATATTGGCTTCCTTGTGGATGGGCTTTAGGAAGTCGAACTTTTGGCAGGTTTGGAATTCATCACATTCCCAACATCCTTGGTATTCTCTCTTCTGGGCGCATTTGGCAATTTTACAAAATTTAGACCTGAAACCATCCCTGCATCCTTTACATCTTAACTTTACCATAGCACCCAAACATTCATAGCATTCCTGGTAGTTATCGAATTCTTTAAAAGGCATTACTTCAGCTGCTTCCTTAAATTTGTTCTTTCTTAATTCTTTCCTTAAATCCCTGGCTAAATCAGCAATGGAACCTGTGTAATTATAACAATCCCCACAGTAAAGCCCACAATAAGCTACTAAATTGTCATCTTTCATATTATTACCCCAAACAATAAATGAGAAGATTTATTTGGCATCAACCCACCACTGACTTGGTTACAAAACCACTAATTAAACCTCCAACCGCCCCAACAACCATTATGGGCGCATACGCCCTGGTTATAATAGCAGATGGAAGACTTAACCCGATTCCTATAATTAACCCACTAATCAGAGGATCTAAACCAAAAGTAGCGCTGGGAACTATTAAACCGATCATAAAACGATCCACAAAAGCACTGGAAATAGCTTCATACTTCTTGCGCCGAGACTCCACTTCCATAGGAATCATTATCAAACTGGAAAAAAGACCAAAAACCAACCCACAAATCAAACCAAGGCTAACCACATCCATTTTTAACACCTAATAATATCATATCAACAAACCTCTATTTATCATTTTATTAATCTTCACCTTCAGTTGGGGCAATACAATTGTCATTTTCAAACCAATGAAAATCCTCCAATGAATTTAGTAAAATCGAATGAATTTAGTAAAAAGATACACCATTTCCCAATTTCCTCGAAACCACTGTTTTTCAACCAACCAGTATATATGTGGTTAATAATTTAGAGCAATTTCAACGATTTTTAAATCCCACCCATAATTCATACTTACATTCACAAACATATTAAACAATTTTTAAGAGATAATTTTAGAGATTGTAGGAATTTATTATTAAAAATAATAATATTAATATTAATAAATTCTTTTTCAAAAAAGTGAATCTACCAGACTATCTCATCTGGATTTTCCAGATGATTCATGAAGAATAAAATTAACTAAAACAAAGGAGTTCCAAAAAGAACATAGTAATAAAATTAATTGTAACGTTAATCAATCTAAAACTTTAAAACCTGACGTGATGAATACCCATCCTTTTCAAACTTAGAGTTTAAAAATTCCACCTTCTCCATATCCACCCTGATGAGTTTGAGATCCACCGGGAGCGACCGGATGTAATCTAAGGTCAGACCCTTCATTTTAAGAGCCTCCCGGTATTCCACCATATCTTCCACTATAATGGCCTGCCCAGTGATCTGTATCCCTTTAAGATTATCCATAGTAGTGTAATCTTCATAAACCGCCACAGAAACTCGAGGATTGGATAATAAATTGGCGAACTTCCTACCACCTTCACTCAAAATATAAATATGTCCCTGACTGTATTGATACTCTAGTGGAGTGGCCCGTACTCTGCCCTGGGCACTGGTAGCCAGGGTACAGGTGTTATTTTTATTTAAAAACTCCTCAACTTCACTTCGAAGCTGGGAAGGGGGAAGTTCAACTAAAATAGTGTCCCTAATCTCCATAAGACGCAGCGCTAAGTCCACAACTTCTTTACTGTTGAATAAGTCCATTCCCTGTGAGGGTAGGCCTTCACGGGAAATATATTCCTTCAGTGCCTGATAATCCCTTTCATTTAAACGATCTATCTCCAGGCGACCTCCAAGAACACCCAGTTCAAGAATGTTGCCTTCCAAAGTGTCTTCTACTTCCCTGAGAACACGAAGACCTTCAGTTCCATTAAGACACGTGCAAAAGAGGGCTATATTTTTCCCACTAAGCCACTCCCCCTCATTATCCAGGAAAATCTGCAGTTTAGGGTGGATCTTCCCATTATAGATGGGTGTTCCCATCACTATAAAATCATAGTCCCGGTGGCTTTCAGCAAACTGTGAAACTGGAATGCGACGGGAAGGGCCCAATATGAGTGAAATTATATTAGCTGCCTCCCAGGTAGATCCGTACCTGCTTTCATATAGAATAAGGGTTTTTATCAACTATCAATCCCTCCCTAACTGAATTATCAAATCCTAAGGAATTATCAAATAATGCCTATTCTCCCATTAAAATGAGGATATAGCCTAAAAAATGAGAATATACCCTGAAATTAGGAATTAATGAGGTATCCCTAAAAAAATGGGGGAATTAAGTCCCCTTTTACTCTACCTTAAAGCTCTTGACAATCACATCAAAGTATGGTTTGGCTGCATTAATGTCTGCACCCCCACCCGAGGCAAATAAGAGCAGGTAGAGAGAATCATTCTTTTCAAAGTCGATAAGCCGACCATAGGTATTGTTTCCAGTGGTGTCTTTCCCAGTGTAGCTTATATCACTGGCAGTGACTCCTGCAATGTTTATGGTTGCATTGGTTGCATTCTGACCTGATTGCTGGGCCTGGGTCATGAGCTCCTGCCGGGTCTGTGACATGTTATTATCCCCACTTTTAGGGATTTTAAGGATTAACACCATACTTCCCTTGGTAGCGTTGCTGGAAATAAATTCAGAGCTGGCAACCATGATTTGAGTGGAATTGTTAGTAACCTGACTGGATACATTCCAGGTATCGGGATACTGAAATGACATACCACTGGTTGAGAAATTTTTGGTGTTAATGGTCGAGGTAGTGGTACATCCAGAAATCATAACCACCAATGCCAGTACAGCTAAAATGAATAGATATTTTTTCAAATTTTGAACCCCCTTTCCTTGAATTTTAATTAAATTAATAATTACAGCTATATATGGTCTTAACAACCATAAATAATCATGGTCCTAAAATAGATATACCTAAAAAAATAATCATAAATTTCTCACCAAAATATTCTAATTACTAATTGGAGTCCCCCTATGACTTATAAACAGGAAAATGATCCCCAAAAACTTAAACAAAAACTCCTGGAAGAATATCAGGATAAATCCCTGGAAGACTTAGATTACGGGGAAGAAATAGAAACAAAACGCGGTTCATGTTATCGTTTCACCACTCAGGAAAAGGTTGAAATAAAAACTCTGAAAGAAAAAAGGGTTAATGAGTGTTTAATTGGTGATTTAAAATTAATCAAAGGAATTGGCCCGTCCAAGGAGAGGAAACTTAAAGAAGACGGTTTCACTACCTTAGATGATCTAAAAGAACATCCCAGTTACGGTACCAGTGCCTGTGAATTGCTGGAGAAAATGGAAACCCGGGATGTGTGCAGCCTTTCTGATTGGATATCCACCAGATATTCAGCTTCCCATCACCTCAACCTCCTCCTATCATCCCTGTCCGGCACCGAGAACATGCTTTTCATGGATATTGAAACCCTGGGGCTTATGGATGTGCCCTTGATTCTTATTGGTGTTGCCGAAGGAAATGAGAATGGTTTGACCATAAACCAGTATCTTTTAAGGGATTTGAAGGAGGAAAAAGCAGCACTGGATGGTTTCTTATCCCATCAGAATAGTGATAATGTATACGTGACCTTTAACGGCCGCAGCTTTGATGTGCCCTTCATTAAAAGTAGGATGCGTTTCCATCACTTGGATGAAAAGATCAACAGACAGCACCTGGATTTGCTCCATTTTTCCAGACGTCAGTGGAATGACCAACTCCCTAATTGCCGCTTGCAGACTTTGGAAAAACACTTTTTCGGTGTTGAAAGGTGTGATGATGTTCCCAGCAGCAAGGTTCCTGATTTCTACTTAACCTACCGTGAGACTGGTAATATCGGCCCCCTGGTACCTATAATCGAACACAACCGGGAGGATGTGGTTACCCTGGCCAGGATCCTATCTTTACTTCACCAATGCTCTGATTTAAAAGAGTAATGAAAGAATGAAAGAAAGAAATTTTAACTGATTGAAGATAAAAACTGACTGAAGATAAAAACTGATTGATATTAACTGATAAAAAGATAGAATGATTAAAGAGATTTTAATTGTTACTAAAGAATTAACTGATTAGTTTTAAAAGCCTTTTCAGGGGAAGGGTGTTTACAATATCTTTCTTCTCAGCCCAGCCTCTGCGGGCGGTGGCCACACCCAGTTCCATGAAACTTAGATCAGGGGTGTGATGGCTATCGGTACTTACCGATAACTGGCAACCATATTCTACTGCCATTTTAACATGCATATCCTTCAGGTCAAGCCTTTTGGGTTGGGAATTCACTTCGAGAATGGTTTCTGTTTCTCGGGCCTTACTGAATAATTCTTCAATATTTAACTGGTATGGTTTTCTTTCTTTCAGCTTCCGCCCGGTAGGATGTGCCAATATATTAACATAATCATTTTCCAGGGCATTTAAAATTCTTTCATTCATTTTTTCCGGATCCTGCCGAAGATCGGAGTGTACTGATGCTATTACTATATCCATCCCATCCAAAACATCCCCCGAAATGTCCAGGTTGCCGTAGGAATCCAGGTTAACCTCTGCGCCCTTAAGTAGGGTGATGTCCTTTAGTTCATGGTTTATCCTGTCGATTTCATCCATCTGGGTGGTTAACCTTTTCTCATTTAATCCTCTGGCCACGGGAATATGGGTGTGGTCGGTGATGGCCAGGTACTCGTAATCTCTCTGGGATGCTTCCAGGGCCATTTCCATGATACTGCTTTTCCCATCACTCCAGTTGGTGTGTATGTGTAGATCACCTTTTATATCACTGCAATCAACCAGTTGGGGGAGTTTACCTTTCTGGGCAGCTTCTATCTCACCAGTATTTTCCCTGAGTTCTGGGGGAATGTAATCCAGGCCCAGTACCCTGAAAACATCTGCTTCAGTTTTACCGGCCAGGCGTTTTTCACCCTGGAACACTCCGTATTCATTGAGTTTCATACCACGGGATATGGCTATCTTCCTTAGGCTGATGTTTAACTCCCTCGAACCAGTGAAGTAAACCATTGCTGATCCAAAGTCACCCTCCTGAAAAACCCGTATATCTGCATCCATACCATTGTATAGTCGTACAGTTGATTTGGAATGTCCCCGGACTATTATCTCCTCAACCAGATCCATCTGGGTAAAAAAATCCATTACCGCATCAGGGTGTTGGGTTACAGTGAGTACGTCAATGTCTCCCACTGTTTCCTTCCTGCGGCGGATGGAACCAGCGATTTCCACCTGTTCCACCACATCCAGGGCACTTATCTTCTGTTTGATTAGGGAAGCCAGGGGTAGAATTTCTCCCAGTAACTGTCTTCCCGTACTTTTACGGGCAAATTCCAGGTTTTGAAGAATTTTAGCCTCTGTTTTAGCACCCATGCCCTTCAATCTACGAATATGATGGCGTTTGGCCTCTTTCTCCAGGTCGTCTAAATTTTTAATCCCCAGTTCATGGTAGAGGAGTTTAATTTTCTTAGGACCCAAACCCTCCACTGACATCAAAGCATCCAGGTCCAGGGGAAACTCTTTCTTTAAATTTTCCAAGTATTCCAGACTTCCGGTATCCAGTATCTCCTCAATTTTCGCGTGTATATGTTTACCAATCCCGGGAAGTTCTTCCAGTTTTCCCTGTTTATTTATATCGGCAATATCCACACTGAGGGTTTCAATAGTGTGGGCAGCTCTGCGGTAGGCTTTGGTACGAAAATCAGTTCCATCCATTTCCAGATAATCAGCCACACGGTTCAGGATGGAGGATACTTTATGATTTTGCATGGATCTATTATGTACCATCCTGCCTAAAATTTTTTTAGATAAATAACGGAAATTATTCATGGGTTTATGGTAAATTTTTATCCCTAATTCCACTTTATACCCCCCATGTAATGGCTAGTTCACCAAGTTATGATTGATTTTTATTTCCACCGGCCAGGGATGCCAGAATCCCTATAAAACTCAGCACCGAGAAGATGGCAAATGATATCCTGGTGCTGGTGATGAATTCCGGATATATTTGGGGGTTTATGGTAGAACTTCCCATAAGGAGGACCAGTACCAGGAGTACTACCCCCATACCTGACATCTGCCCCAGAACACGCATGGTGGTTACGGTGGTGGAGGCCACTCCGTAAAGATGGGATTCCACAGTGCCCATTATGGCATTGGTGTTGGGGGATGAGAAATTGGCAAATCCCAATCCCAGAAACCCCAACCCTATAACAATGATGATCATACTGGTTTCATCTCCCAAAAATGCAAATATACCACAGCCAATGGTGTTTAAGAGCATTCCCAGTGCAGCCATCTTCCGAGGTTCGATTATGTCCGATGCTTTCCCTGCCAGTGGGGAAAATATGGTCATCATCACTGGTTGTACCGAGAGCACAATCCCCGCCCACTGTGGGTCCAATCCTTTGATATACTGCAGGTATAAACTCAGGATGAAAACAATGGGGGCTGCTGAACAGTAACTTATGAATGCCGCCAGATTGTGGAGGGTGAAACTCCTGTTTTTGAAAATCTTCACATCAAAAACCGGACTTTCCATCCTGATTTCTACTAAATAAAACAATACCAATCCCACTAAACCTGCTAAAATAAGGTAAAATCCAATTATTTCTGGTAAAATTGACAGGCCGTACATCAAGGTTACCAGAGAAAATCCTAAAATAATTGATCCTAAAATATCAAATGATTTTCCACTGGCTTCAGCCCATTCACCTTCTACCCGGGTTACTGCAATGATGGCCAGGATTCCCAGGGGCACGTTAAAGAAGAATATACTCCTCCATCCGAAGTATTCTGTTAAGAAACCTCCTAAAACTGGACCAAGGAAAAGTCCCAGAAATGCTCCGGTAATGGTTATGCCCAGTGCTTTACCCCGTTCACTGGCAGGAAAAATGGAGGCTATGATGGCAAAGAGGTTGCCAAAGATCATGGCACTACCTGCACCCTGTAAAACCCTGAAAAGTAGGAGCATCTCGATTGAAAAAGACATGGTGGCCAAGAAGGAAGATAGGGTGAATAATATTATCCCATATGTGAAAACCCGTTTCCGGCCATAGATATCTGCTAGTCGCCCGAATGGAACCAGACAAACCGCCAGGGCCAGAAGATAAGCGGTGGGAATCCAACCCAGGAGTATGGCAGTGGCTGAAAATTCGCTTCCAATGGAAGGCAGGGCTATGTTGATGGATGATCCCACGAAGGGGGTTAAAAATGAGGTTAAAACCGCAACCATAAGGGCATATTTTTTAGGGGACATTTAAAAGCTACCGAAAGTGTTATTCTATTATTAAAACATATTATACATTTGATGTTTATCTTTTTTAGGTGATAAATTATATTGAATTAAGATTTAACTGGAGGGGTGAGATTATGGCTGAAGATAAGCTTATGAAGGCTACTTTTGGTGCGGGTTGTTTCTGGGGAGTGGAAGATGCCTTTCGTAAATTAGGAGGAGTGGTTGAAACTGCAGTAGGTTATGCTGGGGGAGATTTTGATAATCCATCCTATCAGGATGTTTGTTCAGGGGTTACTGGCCATGCCGAGGTAGTTGAAGTAATCTATAATCCGGAAATTGTATCCTACACCGATCTTTTGAATCTCTTCTGGAAGATCCATAACCCCACCACCTTAAACCGGCAGGGACCGGATATTGGAGCACAATACCGGTCGGTTATATTTTACCATAACCCTGAACAGGAGAAGTTAGCCCGGGAGAGTAAAGAAAAAATGGATTCCTCTGAACGTTATCCCAGTCAGATTGTAACTGAAATCAAACCGGCTCCCACCTTCTGGAGGGCAGAAGAATACCATCAGCAGTATATTGAAAAAACAGGCCGTAAAGGTTGTCATTTTTAGGGTTTAAGATTTTTTTTACCTTTAGTTTGGACTTTTTATAATCTTAATTTGATTAGAAATAATCATAACCCCAATAAGACCTTCAAATTAGTGATCTTATCCTGTCCATTGATAAATCGGGGAGGTATGCTCCTCTGAATAGAACCTTTAATTCCCAGCAACTCCCCCATCAGGGGTGATACAGCATGATATGCTCGGCCAATCCTATTTAACTTTTTCTCACTGATTAGAATCGGTTTTTCAAGTAATTCACTTTTTTCAGGGTCACCTACGACCATTACCATTTCATTAATTCCTGAATCTCTTAGGGGATGAGAATTTTCAGGGTATTGTTTTCGGATATCCTGGATTTCATCAGGGGAATATTTTTTAAAGTCCAGAATTTCACGTACAGTGAAATATGCAATTATGTAAAGGGCTTCAGGATGCTCGGATTCCTGTTGGGGGGTAAGACCTGCATAAAAAACCAGAAGATCACCTGGTTCAAGTTTCAGCAGGTAACCAGCCTTCCGGCCTACATCACCGTAGGTGAAGGTAATGAACTCTGGATCAAGGTGTACTTTACGGTCAGCTACAATTTGGGGAAGGTAACTGGAGAGTGTTTTTCCTTGAATTCCTCTTATATCATGGTAGGTCCGTTTTTCACCTGATTTTTCATCTGATTCAGATAAGGGTATGTATTCAAAACTTCCATCCCGGAATATGGGGGCTAGGACTCCATCACTGGATTTGTCAATCCCCACCCTTAATAACATGGCTTTCATGGTTACCTTCACTGATCTTGATTATAAATTAAAAACATTTTATTATAGAAAAGGGAAAATAAATACATTTAATGATTATTATTTAATGATTCTTTAATCCATTGGAAGGTTAGGTTTTAAAATGGAAAAAATTCAGAAATTCTTTGAAAATGACCGTTTTGCTGATCTAAGTAACATTGAAGTGGTCAGTATTTCCCCTGGAAAGGCAACTGCCCAGATGGAAGTGGAAGAGATGCATCTTAACGGGGTGGGAACTGTTCATGGCGGGGCTCTCTTCACCCTGGCAGATTTTACCTTTGCCCTGGCAGCTAACTCACACGGTACGGTTACTGTGGCCATTAACGCTAACATATCCTACTTAAAGGCGGTTAGCAAGGGATTGTTAACTGCTGAAGCTCGTGAACTCTCCAGTGGGGGGAGGATTGCCAGTTACACTGTGGATATATACGATGAGCGCCGTGACTTGGTGGCAGTTTTTCAGGGTATGGCATACCGTAAGCGGGAGAAGATCAGTGATTTGATGAATGACACCCCATAAATAGGGATTATTCCATACAATAACGTATAAATCTTTTTATCCGAACGTGAATATGAAAAATATTCTGTTGATAGAACTGTATTCAGGATAATAAATGGTATTTTAGACCTTATGAAATAGTATTCAGGTAAAAAAAAAATAGTATTCAGGCTAATGAAATATTCAGTGCATGAAGATTTCCTGAGTGATGTGAATTTGTCTATCCAGTAGGGGTGATATTATGGATACAGAAGAGATAATTACCATGTTAAATGAGGATTTCGTGAGAGAATTGGAAGCTACCCTGGTTTACGTGCAGAATTCATTCTTAATGGAAGAATGTGATCCCAGCCGGGTAACTGAAGCTATATCTGTGGATGAAATGCGGCATATGTGGTGGTTGGCAGATCTTATAACAAAAAGAGGGGGCAACCCCACCATGGAACATAAAGAGTTAGATTTTGGTGGTGAAAGCTTGGAAAAAATGCTCAAGCGACAGATACAACTTGAATCAGAAGGTATTGACATTTACACTCACCAAATTGAGATCATTGATGATGAAGAGGTAGTGGGAGTTCTGAAACATATAAGGGATGAAGAACGACGCCACCGCAAGGAATTCCGTGAAAGGTTGGATAGTATAAAGGATTAATAACCCGAAATAGAATAAAACTTAGAATAATAGGGCAAAACAAGGTTAACAGGATAAACTAAGAACAAACAGAATCCAAGAGTAATAGGATAAACTAAGGTATTGATAATATTACCTAAGATTATTAGATATTGCTTTAAAGGATTAACCAGTATAATTTGAATATTTAATTTATGTATTTACACAGGTGAAGACATGGAACTTACCCCCCGGGAAGTAGAGGAACTTCAAGAGAAATTATTAATTGTTCACCGGTTCATTGCCCAGGAAAAAAAGTTTAAAAACTTTTATTACCAGGGAATAGATATTAAAGAGAATATCCCCAGTGATCAGGGCATAGTATACAAACTCATGGAACTGGATGATGCTGAGGAACTTTTAAAAAATTGTATACTGGAACTGGAAGATATGAAACGTGACGGAAAATCATTCAATCCATCAGAGTTCCATGAATTCCTCATAAACCAGGACTGGGGTTTTCTATATAAAAAGTACGGGATGAAAACCTCTGAAGATGTTGGTCATCTTGATTTAGAAAGACTTTTAGAACTTCTGTAACTACAATGTTTTTTTAGACATTTGAAGTAATTCGTGTGGGACATTTGAGCATAATACCTATATTTATCATCTAAATAGTTATCAACGTTTGTATCAACATAATATGTACAAAAAACCGCATTTAAGGAGTATCAAATTGATATAATCCCCTTTATCCCATTTAAGTTAAGAATTAATCTTTAATTAATCCATAATATCAAATGACTAATTATTATGAATAGGTTTTTTTCATACTGCCAACCATAACTAAACCCCTACTAAAAATACAGACTACTAAAATTCAGGCTTCTTTAACCCTTTATATTATAAAAAAAGTGAGATTCGAAATTCAATTTGGAGCGTTTAAATGGATATACCTTTATTGAAAGATGTTGTCATAATTCTTGCCCTGTCAGTTATTGTACTTCTAATTTTCCGAAAAGTAAGGATTCCCTCTGTTTTAGCATTCTTTGTAACTGGAATGTTAGCTGGCCCCCAGGGGCTGGGATTAATAAGTTCCATGGAAGAAGTTCAACTCCTTGCAGAGTTAGGGGTTATATTCCTGTTATTTACCATTGGGATGGAATTTTCCCTGGAAAAATTTTCCCAAATCAAAAGATACGTCATAGTAGGAGGTTCTCTGCAACTAGTACTCACCCTAGCCACTGTATATTTCATATGTTTAGGTTTAGGCCTTTCCACCAATGAATCTATTTTTATAGGATTTTTAGTTTCTTTCAGTAGCACTGCAATTGTTTTAAGGCTTCTCCAAGATACTAATCAGATTTACAGTGTTCATGGGCAGATATCTCTGGGTATTCTCATCTTCCAGGACATTGCAGTGGTTTTAGTTATCCTTTTCACCCCACTCATGGCAGGGGTGAATTCCAGTAATTTGAATAACTGGCCTCTTCTGGTGGCCATGGGTGTGGGTTTGCTTTTATTCACCCTGGTAAGTGCTAAATGGATTGTGCCACAGCTATTACATTACATGTCTCGTTTCAAGAGCAGGGAACTGTTCCTGTTAACCATTATATTAATCTGTTTTGGTGTGACCTGGATAACTTCCAGTATAGGATTATCCATGGCTTTAGGGGCTTTTTTAGCAGGTCTGATCATATCTCATACTGATTACAGTCACCAAGCACTGGGTAATATCTTACCATTCCAGGATATTTTCATGAGCTTCTTCTTTGTTTCCATAGGGATGCTAGTGAATCTGGGATTTATTGCTGAAAATTTTCTACTCATAATCATAGCCACCCTTGTGATTCTCACCATTAAAGCCTTAATTGCAGGTTTTACCGCTGGACTACTGGGATTATCATTCCGGGTTATGGTACTGGTGGGTCTGATATTAAGCCAGATTGGTGAATTTTCCTTTATTTTATCGGCAACAGGCCTTGAACTGGGAATCATTGATGAAAATTTCTTCCAAATATTTTTATCAGTTTCTCTGATTACCATGTCCGTTACCCCCTTCATTATGGCTATTGCTCCCCGTATATCAGATTTATCTGATAATTTACCTTTACCCCACAGATTCCGGCATGGATTTTATCCCATGAACCTTCCTGAAGAAACTGTATGGGAAGATCATTTGATAATTGTTGGTTTTGGTATTAATGGGAAAAATGTGGCCAAAGCAGCCCACAAGGCATATATACCCTACGTGGTTGTGGAAATGAACCCAGAAATCGTTAAAAATGAAAAATCAGGAAAAGAATCCATATATTTTGGTGATGCTGCCCATGAAACTGTTTTGAAGAATATTAATGTTCAGGAAGCCAGGACAATGGTGGTGGCCATCTCTGATCCAGTGGGAACCCGTAAAGTGATAGAAACTGCCAAAAAATTAAACCCCAATCTTTACATCATAGTCAGAACTAGATACATTAAAGAAATGGAGAAATTACACGAAATAGGGGCTAATGAGGTTATACCCGAAGAATTTGAGACTTCCATCGAGATTTTCAGCAGGGTACTGGATCAGTACAATTTATCCCCTGAGAAAATTGATGATTTCATTAATGAAATACGTTCAGATAGTTACCAGATGTTTAGAACCCTTTCAAAGGATGAAAAAATGACCTGCACCTTAAATAATGGTTTTAATGAACTTCAAGTTGTCTCAACACAGTTAGGGAGTGATATGGGTGGGAAAACTGTGAAGGAGTTTCTAGAAAAAAATGAGGGAAAAATAGTGGCAATAATAAGAGGTCCTCTGACATTCAATAACCCGGATACTGATTTTAAACTTTACGAGAATGATATTGTTATTATCTCCCAGGGAAAATAATTAAAATCATTTTTATAAATAGTTCTAAATTAAAACAGGAAATAAAATTTTTATGGTTTTTAGTGGGATGTACTAAATAATTGGGGGATAATAAAAATGATTTTAATCTTTAACCATCCTCTATGGTTAATCAAGTTCCCGAAAGGTGATGGTATGCTGATCTAAGATATTTCTGCTTCGGCAGGGACTAATACTTCTAGATTTACATATTAATGACCGACCTAAGTTCAAATAATACATAAATATATAAACTGGTTTCAGCCTTAAATTAATTACATAATTTTTTTTAATATACAGAAGGATTATAGGGAAAATATAAGGTAAATATTGATTAAACCAATTATAAATCTGTATATGCTTAAAATATAAATTGACCTAACACAAAAAAAATCAGTAATACTAATTAAGACGGTTGTGATTTAATATGGCAGGAATAGTAGGATATGGAGTTTACATACCTTCATACCGTATAAAGGTTGAAGAGATTGCAAAGGTCTGGGGAGACAATGCCCAGGCAGTTTCCAGGGGACTGGTGGTTAACGAAAAATCAGTACCAGCACCCGATGAAGACACCGCCACCATATCAGTGGAGGCCGCTCGTAATTCACTTAAAAGAGCAGAAATAGACCCTCAAAAGATTGGCGCTGTTTACGTTGGCTCAGAATCACACCCTTACGCAGTTAAACCCACAGCAACCATAGTGGCGGAAGCTGTGGAAGCCAGCCCAGATCTAACTGCAGCTGACCTGGAATTCGCCTGCAAAGCAGGGACTGCAGGTATGCAAGTCTGCATGGGACTGGTAGATGCAGGACACGTGGAATACGGTCTTGCAGTGGGTTCAGACACTGCTCAGGGCGCTCCCAGCGACGCACTGGAATACACTGCCTCTGCAGGGGGAGCAGCATACATAATTGGATCCAAGGATACTGTAGCTGACTTTGAAGGCACCTACAGTTTCACCACTGACACCCCTGACTTCTACCGTAGGGAAGGTAAACCTTACCCCCGTCACGGAGGACGTTTCACCGGGGAACCAGCCTACTTCAAACATGTTCTCGCAGGAGCTAAAGGAATGATGGAAAAAATGGGGACTGAAGCCTCTGATTATGATCATGCAGTTTTCCACCAGCCCAATGGTAAATTCTACATACGAGCTGCCCGTAAACTTGGATTCACTGAAGAACAATACAAAACCGGACTCTTAACACCCGTGATTGGTAACACCTACTCCGGTGCAACTCCACTGGGACTGGCAGCCATCTTAGACATTGCCCAGCCGGGTGAACGCATATTTGCAGTTTCATATGGTTCTGGTGCAGGTAGTGATGCCTTCAGTATCACCGTTAATGACAAAATTGAAGAAAAACGTGACCTGGCCCCTAAAGTTCAGGATATGATCAAAAACAAAGAATACGTGAACTACGCCATATACGCCAAGTTCAAGGGAAAAATGAGGATGGCAGGTTTAACTCCACGTTAAACATTAAAGAATAGTATTTTAATGGAGGAATGTTAAATTGAGAGATGTTGCAATTATTGGAGTTTCACAAACCAAATTTGGTGAACTGTGGGAAGTATCATTTCGTGATCTGATTACTGAAGCCGGAATGAAGGCTGTTGCCGATGCTGGTATTGAAGGGCAAGATCTGGAAGCCATGTATGTGGGAAACATGACTGCCGGTCTCTTTATACAGCAGGAGCACATAGCCTCTCTCATTGCTGACCATTCAGGTCTAACACCCATACCATGTACCCGGGTGGAAGCAGCCTGTGCATCAGGCGGTTTAGCACTTAGAAGTGGGATAATGGCTGTGGCCTCAGGTTATCATGATGTGGTAATCTCTGCAGGGGTGGAGAAGATGACCGATGTGGTGGACCCCACACCAGCCATTGCCACTGCTTCTGATCAGGAATGGGAAGCCCAACAAGGAGTTACCTTCCCCTCACTCTACGCTATGATGGCCCGTAGACATATGCATGAATACGGAACCAGTAGGGAACAACTAGCCATGTTCAGTGTTAACAATCACAAGAACGGTGCTTTAAACCCACTGGCACAGTACCCCTTCGAAATTGGTGTGGATCAGGTTTTAAACTCAACTATGGTGGCTGACCCCCTCCGCTTACTGGATTGTTCCCCAGTGACTGATGGTGCAGCGGCAGTTATACTCTGTCCTGCAGAAGATGCCCGTAAATACACTGACACTCCGGTTTATGTTAAGGCATCGGCCCAAGCTTCGGGTACCATTGCCCTCCATGACCGAAGGGACATAACCACCATTGACTCCACAGTACACGCTTCCAGGACTGCATATGATATGGCAGGAATGGGACCTAAGAATATAGATGCTGTGGAAGTGCACGATTGCTTCAGCATAAATGGTATTTTAGCCATTGAGGATCTGGGATTCGTGGAAAAGGGACAGGGTGGTCAGGCTGTGGAAGATGGTTTAATTGCCATTGATGGAGATATGCCAGTGAACCCATCCGGAGGGCTTAAAGCACGAGGACACCCACTGGGAGCCACTGGAATTGCCCAAGCCGCTGAAATGGTATGGCAACTCAGAGGAGATGCAGGTAAAAGACAAGTTAACGGTATAGAAGTGGGTATGACCCATAACATCGGTGGTACCGGTGGTACTGCTGCCGTGCACATCTTTGGCCGTTAAGAGTAACCAAAAATAAATAATTAATCTAGAAAAAGGTTTAAAATCTAGAAAATGATTCATATAGGTAACCATTTAGAGGAATCAAAATAAATTCCTCTGTTAAATTATTTTTAAGGATTATTTTTAAATGGAATAAATTTATTCGTTATTTTTAGGGTTTTATTTCTTGGTGTTTTCAGAATCTTCTGCATAAACAGAATTAACAAAAACTAAAGCAAATATTGCTAACGTAAAAATTAGAATTTCCTGCTTTTTCATTTTTCCATCCTACGTCTCTCGCTTCCAAATAGGTAATATTAACTGTTAAAATCACTTTTTTAAGGATTTACCTGAAAAAAATAAAATGTAAGTTAATAATATCCTTAATACCACCTCATCTTTAATAATATCCCCATCATTGACCCTAATATTCAATATTGATAAATATAAAGTTAATTTTACTAACTAATAACATATTTATTTTTCTATTAAATAACAAGAAAAACAATATAAAAAAACCCATAATCTATAGTTAGTTTGAGAGAAAATCAAATGAGTGCAATAACAGGAATATTCTACAGGGACGGACGTAAAGTCGACCGGAAACTCATTCAACAAATGAATGACCGTTTATCCCATCGAGGGCCCGATGGATCCGCATTGTGGTATGATGGAAGCATTGCTTTTGGCCACCAGATGCTGCAAACCACACCGGAGTCCCTCCATGAAAAACTACCCTACCATGAGCACATATCAGGTTTAGTTATCACCGCAGATGCAAGGATAGATAATCGCAGCGAACTATCAATTGAACTGGATATTAAAGATGAAAAGGATGTTTCTGATAGTTATTTTATCCTGAAGGCCTATGAAAAATGGGGTGAACAATGTCCCGAATATCTCCTGGGAGACTTTGCCTTTGCCATCTGGGATGAAAATAATGAGAGATTGTTCTGTGCCCGGGACCATATGGGTGTGAAACCCCTATACTACTATTCAAATGATGATATGTTCGTTTTTGGGACGGAAATAAAGGCCTTGTTCTGTGTTCCAGGTGTTCCCCGTGAAGTGAATGAAACTAGGATTGCTTTGTATTTATTACAAATCCGTTATTTTAAAGCTCCTTATAGATTTACCTTTTATGAAAATATTTTCAGTCTTCCCCCCGCAAATTCCTTAACTATTAACCGTAAAAAAACAAAAACAAAAAAATATTGGGAATTAAATGAAAAATCAGAAATAATAATGGATTCTGAAGAGGAATATGTCAATAAATTCCGTGAATTATTTAGAGAAGCAGTTCAATGTCGTTTAAGAAGCGCGTATCCGGTTGGATTCCAATTAAGTGGAGGGTTAGACTCATCTTCAGTAATATGCATGGCCAAGGAAATTTTTAAAGAAAAAGGAGATACAAGTGATATTAATTCATTTTCTTATGTCTTCGATGAAATCCCCTGTGATGAACGTTATTATATTCAAAAAGTAGTAGATACAGGGGGAATCAACCCCAATTTTGTTTTAAGTGATGAAATCCATCCAATGGAAAATATTGAAAAAGTTTTATGGTATCAAGAACAACCAGAGTCTGATATCTATATTGCAATTGTAAGAAATCTTTATAAAAAAATGCAAGAAAAAAATATACGTATAGTACTCGGGGGATATGGTGGAGATCAGGTTGTTTCACATGGCAAAAAATATTTTAGAGATCTAACAGTTCAATTAAAGTTAAAAAAATTAATAAGTGAGTTATACAGTTATTCAAAGAATAAAAATTTGAATTTTTATAAATTATTCATAAATACTGTTCTTTTCCCATTAATACCTGCATACATCAAGAAACCTATATACTCATATTTTAATATATCTTATGACAATTCATCTGAAATTTCTATTTTGAACAGAGAATTTGCAAAAAGAATGAAAGCAGATAAATATTTAGAAGAATTAAGTTTGAGACCAAAAATAGAATATAATACCGCAAAACAAGCCCACTACAAAATCATAACAAAATATAATGTTTTAGGACTTGAAAATATAAATTCTTCATCTTCTGCTTTCTGTATTGAACATAGGCATCCTTTTTTTGATAAGAGACTATTAGAATTTTGTTATGCTATACCAACTGAAATTAAATTCAGATCTGGGTGGAATCGATATATTTTACGTAAATCCATGGAAAATATTTTGCCCAAAGAAAACCAGTGGCGAGCTGATAAAATGAATTTTACTCCATATTATGAGAGGAATCTTCTTTTATTTGAGAAAGATCGTTTAGATGAGTTTATATATCCTAAAAATAAAAATATCGAGAAATATGTTGAAATCAACATGATTAAAAAGGTTTATGAGAAATATGAAGATGGCACAGCAGATTCTAGTTCAATATTTTGGTTATGGTTGGTATCTATCCTCTCCTTATGGGCCAAATGAGATTCAAGTATTATGATAATTATTATTAACTATCATCATCGTAAGGGGATTCCGTATTACCACTCCCTGACCCTTTCGTAATAGATTTTAAACTCCCATATTCCTTAATTTCAGGTTTTCGATAAACTAATTTGTGTTCCATTTCTCCCCATCCTTATAAATTGATTATGATTATTAATGGGGATGCTTTATTTAAACTTAATTATTTTAATAAAAAATAAGGGATATTATTTCATTCTAGTTGTTAAAAGTCCGCTGTGTACCATTGTAATGGCTAGAATTATATCTTATTTAACTGGGAGACCACAGCTTTCCCATCCCATTATTCCACCAACCAGATTGTATAGGTTTTCAAATCCCATTTTCACCATTATATCGGTTCCAGCCGCACTTCTCATTCCGGAGCGGCAGTACACCAGGTAGGTCTTGTTTTTATCCAGTTCCTGAACTTTGTCCTTGAAGTCTGGTGATTGGTAGTTTAAAAGTTCAGCCCCCTCAATACATGATTCAGAGAACTCCCCAGGGGTTCTCACATCAAGAATAATAAAATCAGGGTTGTCTTTATTTTCCATTATCAGTTCATATGACTTTTCAGGGACAATATCATTGATTTTAGAGGTTTTACTTCCTAACATTTTATATCTCCAGTTAAAGGCTTTACAGATAAATATTATGTTGATTTAAGTTTATGTTGATTTAAGTCCATAAACTTGACTGTTTCACGGACTGTTCGTTTATTATAAATTCATAGATATCCCCTTCAGTGGAGGAACCTTGAATTAATTAAATCATAATTAACGCTTAATCTTCAACCGGTGAATTAATTGTTTCAGTGTATACTGGATATCTTCAAGAAAGCTCTTTACAAAGATTAGCTCTTTTTCCTGGATTCCACCTAACTTCCATAAAACCAAGTAGTAAAAACCTAACCCTATAATTGAAGTTAAGACTATATCCAATGGTTTAATGGGGTTCAGAAGAATTATGAGAATGCACATTAAAAATCCAGTTAATATGCTCTTGATCAAGAACTGTGGGTATAGTTCAAGGCGAATATAGTTGCGAGAGTAGTAGAGGGAGATGATGAATGCGAAAATGTACACTGCCAGTGAGGTGAGGGCAATGCCCATTATTCCCCAGAAGTACCCGAAGGTAATATCCATCAACAGGTTGGAAACCGCACATATTATCCATATGTTGCCGGTGATACGGGTTTTCTTTTCAAGGATAATCACCTGGGACATGATCCCGTACAATCCAAAGAAAACACCCCCTAAAGCCAGTATGGGAGTTATGAAATAACCTCCAAAGGCGATCTCCGGGTTGGATAATACCTTTAAAATTGGTAGTGAAAGGACTGATAGTAAAAAAAAGAGAGGAATGGCTATTATGAGGAAGAGTTTAAGGGAATAATTGATTAAAGTTTTGATCTTCTGGATTCTGCCCTGGGCATGGTAAAGGGCAAGGTTGGGCAACAGAAGGGTGTAGAAGGGGGACATGATGATGGAAATAAGATTACCCAAAAGATAAGCTGCAGAGTAGTAACTGACAAAGGATAATCCCAGGAATAAGCCAATTAAATAACGGTCGGTGATGTCCAGTATCCAGAATGAAAGATTGGTGGGGATGGTGGGTAATCCAAAATTAAGGTATTCTTTTAAGTTAGAAAATAGGGGTATTTTAAAACCAATTTTTCTCAATATAGGGATGTACATGGCAATGATGAGTATTAGTTGACTTATGATTAGGCCTATGATTGCACCGTTAATACCGTAACCCTTAAAAACCAGTACAGCCACCATGAGAACGGCAAGGTATGCTTGCACGAATGAGAACAGGGAATATCTTTTCATTTCCTGGAATGTCCGGAAAAAATCAAAAAAGAGGAGTGTCAAACCGTTTAAGAATATGCTGATAGGGAGAAATATGGCCACCAACATGTTGCCGTTGAAAAGATTTTTAGCCAGGAAAGATGAGCCTAATAGGAATAAAATGGCCATTAACAGGCTTCCCAGAACTACCGTAAATCCCAGGGAATAGAATACTTCCTGAATTTCTTCTCTACTCTTTTGTGGGGATAAGAAGCGTACCATGGTGTAGGGTAGTCCTAAAACTGCAATTGCGGGGATAATTGTTATGGTAATTGTGTACTGGACCCAAACACCATACTCCAGAATGCTTAAGCTTTGAGTAAGGATTGGTAGTAAAATAAGCTGATTTAAACTTACTAGGATTGTGGTTATGCCCAGAAGTCCTATTTTCTTTAAAAATATTTTGTATTCCTGCAAATGTCGCACCACCATTGATGCGAAAAAGTGATGATAATAATCTGTGTCATTATTAATTATGTTAAGTGTATCATTAAACACTTTAGAAATCATCAAAATAGCAGTGGATGAAATTATTTAAAAATTATTTCACTAATTTTTTAGGGAAATATCCTTGAGATTAAGATCCTTGAGATATTAAGAAGAAACTTTGATATGTATAATTCAGAAATAGTTTGAATAATTTCATTCAATTAAAAAAAAGTTAAAAAATGTAAGTCAAAAGGGACTTACATCATTGGTGGCATTCCACCAGGCATTCCGCCCATTCCTTCCATTCCACCCATGTCAGGTTCTCTACCTGCACCAGTGGATGCAATGACGTCGTCGATCCTTAGGATCATTTCTGCGGCTTCTGCTGCGGATTGGATGGCCTGTTTTTTGACTCGGTGAGGTTCAATGACTCCGGCACGGTACATGTCGGTGACTTCTCCTTTGAATACGTTTAGTCCCATGTATAATGATTTTTCATGGGCTGCACGTAGGTCTACCAGAGCGTCGATGCTGTCCAGTCCTGCGTTTTCAGCCAGGGTTTTGGGTACAACTTCCAGTGCTTCTGCAAATGCAGTAACAGCTAGTTGTTCACGGCCGCTGATGGTGTCAGCGTATTCTTTGAGTCCTTTGGCTATGGAGATTTCTGCAGCTCCTCCACCAGCAACTACTTTACCATCTTCAATGGTTGCGGCAACTACACCAATGGCGTCTTCGATTGCTCTTTCGATTTCATCGACCACATGTTGGGTTGAACCACGGATGAGGAGAGTTACTGATTTTGGGTCTTTGCAGTCTTCCACGAATAACATTGCTTCGCCGGAGATTTTCTTCTCAGCTACTGATCCAGCAAGTCCCAGGTCATCGAGGGATAGATCTTCGATGTTGGAAACTACGGTGGCTCCGGTTGCACGGCCTAGTTTTTCCATATCTGATTTTTTGACTCGGCGCACTGCCATGATTCCTGCTTTGGCCAGGTAGTGTTGTGCCAGGTCGTCGATTCCTTTCTGACAGAAGAGTACGGTGGCTCCGGCATCGGCTATTTTGTTCACCATGTCACGGATCATCTGTTCTTCCTGTTCAATGAAGGCCTGCATCTGGGCAGGGTCAGTGATTCGGATTTCAGCGTCCACTTCGGTTTCTTTAACTTCAATGGCACTGTTTAATAGTGCGATCCTTGCGTCTTCCACCTTTTTAGGCATGCCAGGGTGTACGGGTTCTTTGTCGATTATGACACCATTTACGAGTTGGGAGTCGTCGATGGTTGCTCCGTCTTTTTTCTCGATTTTAATGTGGTCTTGGTCGATTTCCCCGTTATCTTCCACCTGTTTGACTGCACCAACCACTAGTTCTGCTAATGGTTCTCGGGCTTTTTCAGTTCCTTTTCCAGTCATGGCTGTCATTGCCACTTTCATGAGGGTTTCCCGGTCTTCTGCGTCGATGGAGATTACGTTTAAGATTTCCTGGGCTTTTTCAGCTGCCTGTCGGTATCCCATAGCTATTATAGTGGGATGAATGTCCATGTCCAGTAATCCTTCTGCTTTTTTGAGTAGTTCACCAGCAATGATAACTGCGGTGGTGGTTCCGTCTCCCACTTCGTCTTCCTGGGTTTTGGCTACTTCCACTAGCATTTTTGCTGCAGGGTGCTCGATATCCATTTCTTTGAGGATGGTTACTCCATCGTTGGTTACTACGATATCACCTAATCCGTCTACGAGCATTTTGTCCATTCCCTTAGGACCTAAAGTTGTCCTAACGGTTTCTGCCAGAACTTTTCCGGCTAGTATGTTCATTCTCTGAGCATCTCGTCCTAAAACTCTTGAAGAGCCCTCGGGCATTATAATAATAGGTTGTCCTTGTCCTTGTCCACCTAATTGTGCCACAATAATCACCTCTATTTTTTTATGTAAATGATCAGTAGGTTAGCGATTATATAAATACTTTGCTATTACATTATTCAACTGATAGTTAAGAGGTTGGTTAACACCAAATATTTAAAAGTATACCCTGCCGAGAGATTATTTTTGGACATTTAAAGGATTATATAAGGGTTATTAAAAAAAGATGGGTTTTTTAGTTAGGTAATAAGAAAAAGAGGATAATGTCTTTTTAATCCTTATCTAATTTTTTCCAGAACACGTTACCGTGACTTTCCCGGGAACGGAAGTAACCCTTTCTTTCCAGGTTTCTGAGGGCGTGTTCAAAGTTCTGCGGTGTGAGCTCCGTGAATCCCATATCAATAATCCATTCAAAAAGGTTTTCCAAGTTATCTTCCTTATCGGGAAGTAACAAGTAGATGTTAGATTGGAATGAAGTTAAATCCCTTTTAGGTTTCTGGGTTAGCAGTTTAAACTGATTTTTAACCTTCTTGAGTTCTTTGATCTCCAGATCTTTTTTCTCCAGTTTTTTAACTAATTCATGGATTTCTTCTTCTTTTTCCTGGATATGTATATTCTGTTCTTTCTGTAATTCCTGAAGTTTACTGTGCTCCTGAACCAGGGATCTGGAAGATTCTTTCTGGCACTTTTTAAGCTCGATCTTCAACTTGCTGATCTCTAAAAGGCAGGCTTTAACCAGCTGCCGTAACTGCTCTCTCTCGGTATCCTTCAAAAAGGCCATGTTATCACTTGAATAGTAGAATTTTTATTAAAACTACAATCACTAATTCTAATCTTATTTATGCATCAATCTCCTTTTAAGTTTTGAGATAACAATCCCCATAATCATCATCAATGATTACCATCACCATCATAATCACGATATAACTATAAAAAAAATCTATAATAGAAACGAATTATTAAAGATCAGAATTCAGAATCACTAATGATTGAAGAAATTGTTTAAAATCAGAGAAATTATTTCTCAAAATTATTATACTACTTAAAAACCGTGAAATTGATATCCATCTGAGTTATGGACAAAAAGGGAAAGCCAATGCAAATAAGAAAAAGGAGAAGTAATGAAGTGTTTCACTCCTACATTATCTCCGCAATAAGCTCCGCATTGAGTATGGATGCTCCTGCAGCACCCCTAACAGTATTGTGACCTAAAAGAACGTATTTAAGACTCTGGGGGAAAGTTGCATCCTGCCGGAGTCTTCCCACGGTGACGGCCATTCCTTTCCCCATCATGCGGTCCATTCTTGGTTGGGGTCGGTTGTCCTCTTCCCGGACAATAACTGGATGTTCAGGAGCGGAGAAAAGGTTTAATTTTTGAGGGAGTGCCTGGAAATTCTGGAGGGATTTTTTAATGTCTTCCAGGTCAAATTCTTCATCCATCTCCATGAAAACTGCTTCGGTGTGACCGTCAACCACTGGAACCCTGTGGCAGGAGGTGCTGACTCCGAAGGTTGCTGGTTCCACATTCTCCCCATCAAAGTCACCCAGAAGGTACAGGGTTTCTTCTTCCATTTTCTCCTCTTCCCCCCCAATGAAGGGTACCAGGTTGTCCAGCATGGCCATGGAGGGCACTCCATTGTAGCCAGCTCCGGAAACAGCCTGCATTGTGGATACGTATACACGGTTGATATCGTACTGGTCGTATATGGGTTTAAGGGTAAGTACCAGGGCTATGGTGGAACAGTTGGGATTGGTGACAATGAATCCATCCCATCCACGGTTTTTCTGCTGGGTTTCTATTAAATCCAGGTGTTCCGGGTTAACCTCGGGTATAACCAGTGGCACATCTGGCTCCATACGCATGGCGCTGGCATTGGAAGCAACTTTCATACCTGCTTCAGCGAATTTAGGTTCTACAATTGCCGCATTTTCTGCGGGTAGTGCTGAGAAGACTATCTCCACATCCTTCACCTGGCTGGGGTCAGTGTCCACTACAACAGCATCTTGCACTACCTCGGGGATGGGTGTGTCCATGTGCCAGGTCACTGCATCCTGATATTTTTTCCCGGCAGAACGCTGCGAAGCAGTGAGGGCTGTTATCTCGAATTTGGGATGATCTTCAAGAAGTTGTATAAATCGCTGCCCTACCATTCCTGTTGCTCCTAAAATACCTACATTTACCATATAAAACCACCTTTTGATATACTGTTTATTTAATTACTAATCTAATCTTCCTACTATAATACTATCCCCTATTTTCCTCTTTTAATCTCCTGATTTTGAATAAGTTCCGGTAATTGTCTGCCTTATTCACAGTCCCAGAACATCATCCATACTACTTACTTTGCCCTTTTCAGCGGTTATCACGTAGCGGATGGATTTAATAACACCATTGACAAATGCCTGTCTGCTGCTGGCGCGGTGTGTGATTTCCAGTCGTTCCCCGTCACCAGCGAATAGAACAGTGTGGTCCCCCACTATGTCCCCACCCCGTACAGCGTGGATTCCGATTTCTTCCGGTGTTCGCTCACCCACCATTCCTTCCCTACCATAGACTCCTACTTCATCCATTTTACGGTTTAAGGCTCCGGCAATGAGTTCTGCAGCCTTCACTGCAGTTCCAGATGGTGCGTCTTTTTTGTGTTTGTGGTGTGCTTCTATAATTTCCACATCGTAATCTGTAAGGATTCCGGCCAGTTCTTCCACTACCTTGAAGAATACGTTGACTCCCACGGCCATGTTAGGGGAGATAACTGCCCGGACCTGGTTGTGTTCTATTACGGACTGGTTAGATTTCATCTGCTCATCAGTAAAACCAGTGGTTCCCACCACCAGGTTAACACCACATTCGGCTGTAGTTTTTATAGTGCCCACTGCTGCCTCTCTTATTGTGAAATCCACAAGAACATCTGGTTTTTTATCTTTCAGTGTACTGCTAAGTTTTTCTGCTCCCACTATAGGTACGTTGATAGGTCCAATTCCCATAACTTCCCCAACATCACGCCCTTCCAGGGGCGTGTTAGGGGCTTCTATGGCTGCCACTACCTGCATATCATCCTGTTCCAGGATGGTGTTGATGATCATGGACCCCATTCTTCCACCGGCTCCGGTTACTGCCACATTTATCATAATATCATCTCCTAAGATTAATAATCCTTAAAAAAAATAAAATAAGAAAAAAGAAAATGTTAAAGTCATTGGTGCCTGGATCCAGGCAGTTAATTAATAAATAATGAGTGTAGCTTAAAAAAAGCTTAATATTTAGATCAACTGCAGGTCCAGGAGTACCTTCCTGAGTTCATCCTGGCTTTCCTTTTTAAGTGGGGCCAGAGGCATACGCACATGACCTGAAGGTCTGCCCATCATGTTAAGTGCTTCCTTGGCAGGCACAGGATTGGACTCCACAAAGAGGACCTTCATCAGATCATATAACTCATAATGGAGATCCTGAGCTCCTTTGAAGTCCCCTTCCAGGGCTTTATTCACCATTTCACTCATGCGTGCCGGGTCAACATTACCAACCACACTGATCACTCCTTTACAGCCCTGGCAGATCATAGGCAGGGTGAGGTTGTCATTTCCAGACAAGACCAGGAAATCTTCCTGTCCCAGACTTTTCAGTTTATGGATGGTCTGTGAGACCTTGTCCAGGTCAGGGTTTGCTTCTTTAATAGCCACTATGTTATCCAGCTGGGCAACACGCCCAATGGTTTCCACATCGATATCGGTCCCGGTACGGGAGGGGACATTATAGACGATTATGGGAATATCCACAGATTCAGATAACATTTTATAATGTTCATAAAGCCCGTGCTGTTGAGGTTTGTTATAGTAAGGTGTTATCACCAGTGCGTAGTCTGCACCCACGTCTTCTGCGTATTTCACCAGGTCAAGTGCTTCCTTGGAGGAGTTGCTACCTGCTCCGGCCACTGCAGCGGCCTTGCCCTTCACTTCATCCACCAGGATCTCCATCATCTTCTTCTGTTCCTGGTGAGTTATGGTGGCGGACTCGCCGGTGGTTCCGGCGGCCAGTAGGCCATTTACACCTCGTTCTAGGAGATAATTCATGTTCTCCCGCATGCCCTCTTCATCCACGGTATCTTCCCGTGTGAAGGGGGTTACCATAGCAACTGTGGTACCTTCCAATTTCATTCCAAGACTCTCCTTACCATTTCATAAGCTCTCTTACCATCATTCCAGTCCACGAATATAACAACTGAAGTTTGACTTGATGAAATTTCCACTATGTTTATTTTATTCTGACGTAAAGGTGCGGTGATTTTGGTGATTATTCCCGGGGTGTCTATGAAATCCTGACTGTTGACGGTGATCATGGCGATCTCCCGACCCAGTGACAGGGAACTCATATCTGGATTCTTCACCACCACCTCATGAAGGATTTCATGGGCAGCATCAGCCACTGATTTATCAATGAAAAGGGTTATTGAGTTTTGACCGGTAGATATACCATAAATATTGATATTATTATCCTGCAAGGTTTTGGTGAGCTCAGCCAGTATTCCCACTTTGGTCAGCATCTCTTCACCAACCACGGCAATGACTGAAATGGGTTCATTGTTAAGGGTGGTTGATCTAAGCATTTTATCCTTGGAGGGTCCCATGATCTCTGTGCCAGGGGCTGAAAGATCACCATGCTCAAATCCTATGATTTTGGCATTGATTTTGGGGTCTTTATAGCGCAGGGCATGGGGGTGTAATACCTGTGCTCCGTGGGTTGCCAGATCCCTCATTTCTTCCACACTGATTTTGTCCAATTTCTTGGCAGTCTGTAATTTATTGGGATCCGTGGACATTACTCCTCCCACATCGGTGACAATGATCACTTCTTCTGCCTGGAGGCAGTGCCCTAAAAGAAAAGCAGTTATATCACTTCCACCCCTTCCCAGGGTGGTGACGTTACCTTCTCTGTCTTTTCCCAGGAACCCGCAGAGAACAGGGATGACTCCCTGATCCAGGAGTTTTAAAACCTCCCTGGATCTTATTTCAGTCTCTGCAAAGTCAATTTTGGCATTTAGATAGTTGCTGTCAGTTATAACTGGCCAAATATCCATGTGGGGATCAATGTACTCTGACTTGACACCCAATGATTCTATGGTGGACGAAAAAACCCTTACACTGGTTATTTCCCCCATGGAGACTATATCTGCCATTTGTTTTTCAGTTATGGCTTCTCCAATAGATCGGTTTACAATTTCCAGGATGTCATCGGTGGTCTTGTTGATGGCTGAAACAACCACCACCACCTTTTGGCCCTGCATGTACTCCTTAACCACTGCGCGGGCTGCTTTTTTGATCCTTTTTCCATCTCCGATGGATGTTCCTCCAAATTTGGCCACTATTATTCCCATAGCAACCAACCTTAGAAGTAATTATTTTTAACCAATCGGGTTACGTAACCTGCGATTTTATTCCGCAGATGTTTAGTACTTACAGTGGAGAATTCCTGCACTAACTTCTTATTTTCATCGAAATCTGTGGTGAATTTACCGGGATAAGTTTCAATCAGCTCTTTAGCTGTTCTTTTAACGAATGATGTTCTAATGTTACCCATGCTTTTGACCTCCTTGTATTTTCTGTTGTTCTTTTTTGCTCAAATCCGTCAGTATCTTAATGATCTGGGTGAGACTGTCTTTATCTATTTCTTGCTCTTTAGCTATTTCTCGGATCTTATGGTGGATAAATTCTTCCCTTTCTGGATCATGAATTTCCATTCCCAGAACTATCTTGGCCTGGTAAATATCAGTGGCCAGGGAAGTTCGCTCTTTGATGAGTTTTATTATCTCTTCATCCAGTACATCGATTTTTTTCCGAGATATTTCCAAGAGTTGTAACGCTTCTGCCCTATCCATGGTCAACCACCTTGGTTCCCACGTTATCTGCCTGAGTTAATATTACTCTTCCAGGATATAAACTCCATGCTTCCTGAACACCAGTTATATTCTCCTCGGGAACAATGGCTACAAATGAGGGGCCTGTTCCTGAAAGACCTGCTGCCAGTGCACCTGCGTTTAATGCATCCAATGCGATTTCAGCATTGAAATTAAGTGCAGCACTGTATAAAATTCCGTTAAGTGTTAGGGCATGATATACGTTACCCTTGAGTGCTTCCTGGAATGCGAGTTTCACCCAGGGGGCCAGGAGTTTCATCCTACCCACATCAGATTGGGCAGTAGGTGACTTTCTATTGGGCATGTATATTAATATATTTTGCTCCTCCATGGGGCTCCGGTGGAGGATCTCCCGTCGAGGATTATGGGTAATGGTTAGACCTCCGAAAAAGGAGGCACTGGCATCATCAAATGCCCCGGTAATGGTAACTCCTGCCTCCAGAGAAGAATCGATAGCCAGGTTAAGTATATCTGAATCATTTAAACTACCCTCAGGGATTAAACCATCATTAACCAGGGCCTGGTATGTGGCCAGAACCACTGCGTTGGAAGTGGCACTGCTGCTGGATAATCCTGAGGCCACAGGTAATGTGGAACTGGTCTTTATTTCTATCCCAGTGTCCACATTAAATTTATCAAACACATTTTGCACACAAATTTCCATGAGCGTGGTGTCAACATCTCTATCTGCTTTGAATATTCGTTTTGATGATTTTAAACTGGCTTCGGCAGTTACATAAAGCTTTATACCAAATGCAGATCCGCAACCCGTGGATATGGCATTAATTACCGTGGCTGATCCGGGGGATCGGACAATTGCTTTCAAATTATCACCTGCAAAAGTTAACTCCTATCGAGTATTGCACTTATTTTATATACATAGAAATAAAAAGACTAATAAATACATCGATGGAGAATAAATAAAAAATAGAAGATAATTAATAATATGAGTTTTAGAAAGTCTATAATTAATTTTAGAAAGTCATAATAATCAACAAAAACTAGGTAATACATATGAGTAAAGATACCAGACTAGTTTTGGGTATTGTGGGAGGGGGATTTTTAATCCTCATTGTAGTTCTTTTTATCGCCATCATATCCCTCTTAGGGAGTAGCGACCAGTTCACCAATGGCACCAGCTTTGGAAACACCGTGGCAATTGTGCCGGTTCAGGGTGAAATTGCCTACAGTCAATCCAGCATTTTAGGAGGGGGAGTAGCAACACCCCAATCCATCACCGATGGTATTAAGCAGGCTGAAGAAGATAGTTCTGTGAGTGCCATTGTCCTGGATGTTAACAGCCCTGGTGGTTCACCAGTGGCCAGTGAAGAGATCATGAATGCAGTTAAGAATGCTAAAAAACCAGTGGTAGTGTGGATCAGTGATATTGGTGCTTCTGGGGCTTACCTGGTTGCCTCACCTGCCGATAAGATCGTGGCCAGCCCATCATCCATAGTGGGTAGTATCGGGGTGATACTCAGCTTAACTGATCTTTCTGGACTTTACCAGAAGATCGGTGTTAACCAGTACGCCATTAAAGCCGGAGAATATAAAGATATGGGTGCCTCCTACCGTAACTTAACCCCTGAAGAAGAACAAATGTTACAGGAAATGGTAAATCAGGATTATGATTACTTCATTAAGCAGGTGGCTGAAAATCGTAAACTGGATCTGGATTACGTGCGGAGCATTGCCGAAGGGAAAATATACACCGGAACCCAGGCCAAGGAATTGAAACTGGTGGATGAAACTGGTGACCGGGAAAAAGCCATTGAATCAGCAGCCAGACTGGGAGGTATAAAAGGGGACTATGAAGTAGTAACCATCACCCCCACCGAGACCCTGGCCGATATTATTAAGGGTTACTCCACCAGCTTTGCCTACGCCCTGGGTAAGGGAATTGGAAGTTTGCTGAATGAGGGTTCAGTTGAAAGCTCAGTGGACTACAGTTTAAGATAATAATCAGATCCCTTACCAGAGTTTCCGGTGACAATTCTGGATTATAAAAAAAATATGTAATTCCCCCCCCCAAAGAAAATTCCATCTGGAAATTTATAAAAAAATAAGATTTCCATAAAAAAGAATTTAAATAAATAATCATAGAATTTAAACAATAAGATTTACATTGAACGTAAGTTTTAAAAAATGAGGTGAAAATATGGTTGTAAAAGTAGAGGTGTTCACATCTCCTTCCTGTCCTTACTGTCCTATGGCTATTGAAGTTGTAAATGAAGTTGAAAAAGAAATGCCAGGAACCCTGGAAATTGAAAAAATCGACATCATGGTCGATCGGGACAAAGCAGTTGAATACGGTTTAATGGCAGTACCGGCCATTGCTTTAAACGGAGTTGTACGTTTCGTTGGCGCTCCATCTAAAGAAGAACTGGCAACTGCCATAGAAGAAGAAAAAAATAAATAATCCCCTTATTTTTTTTATTACCATGGAAGAAGATCATTCCAATTTAAAAGACCAGAATTTATTTAAAGCTAATTCTAAACCTGGTAGGGGGAACCATGAATCATCCCCCCCATCTGTTTCTTTACCAGTTGACAGTGACAATTATGGGATCACCACTGGAAGTGCAGCCACTGCCGCAGCTTTAGCCGCATTACTATCCATAAAAGGGGGAAATGTTTCCTCGGTTAATATCCGAACACCCCTGGGATGTCTGGATATTTCAGTTGAAAGTTCTCATAAGATAAATGACCGTTCTGGGAGGGCTGTGGTGGTTAAAATGCCTTACCATGACCCGGATGTTACCATCAATCTAGAGGTGCAGGCCGAGGTTCAACTTACCGGTGCCCCAGACATAATAATCACAGGGGGGGATGGAGTAGGCCGGATAACCAAACCAGGATTACAGTTACCAGTGGGTGAAGTGGCCATAAACCCGGTTCCCCGGAAGATGATCCAGCACAACCTGGAAGATGTGCTGCCACCGGGTAAGGGTGCCCATGTCACCATCACCATACCGCAGGGTAGGGAGATTGCCCATAGGACTATGAATCCCCGCCTGGGCATCATGGATGGTATTTCCATACTGGGAACCACGGGTATCGCCCGTTCCATGAATTCGGAGAGTTTCCAGAAGGCCAAGAAATGTCAACTGGATGTGGCCCTGGCGGAAGGATACCGTGAACTGGTTTTCGTTCCAGGGAATATTGGGGAAAAACTGGCCCACAAGTTACTGGATGTGGAAGATGACCAGATAATCCAGATGGGCAACCTGGTGGGATACATGCTGGAAGAAGCCCGGAAAAGTGACTTATCCCGGCTAGTAATCCTGGGCCATGCTGGTAAACTGGTTAAAATAGCTGGAGGTATCTTCCAGACAGAGCATCGCCTGGCAGATGGTCGGCGGGAGATCATAACCACCCACACCGGACTAAGGGGTGGGAATAAAAAAGTAATGGGGGAAATCTATAACTCCAACACCACTGAGGATATGATCAAAATCCTGGAAAGGGAAGGCATGGTGGAGATGGTTTTCAACTCCATAGCCAGTTCCATCCAGGAGCGTTGCCAGGACAGGTTCAATTTAAAGCCAGACGTGATTATTTTAAAGATGGATGGCACTGTACTCAACAGTAATTACAGGGTTGAACTACTTGATCATCAATCCTAAGTTTAATTATTTTATTTTTAGATCCAGAATATTCTAGATGTTTTATAATACTAATTCAAATTGATTAGATGTTTTAGATAAATAATTAAGATTTGCAAAAACACATTTAATAAAAGGATTATGTGATAATAAATATTATTCTTATTAGTTAATTCAATGAATTCAAATTTTTATAGTCAATTAAATGTCTCATTTAAATTCAACTCAAAATTTATGGTGAAATCATGCGTGTGTGCATACTCGGACAATACCCACCCCATATTGGGGGTGTTTCATCCCACACTTATCTTCTATCCAGGGAACTGGTAAAACGAGGAGATGAAGTTTACGTGTTAACCTATCCCCACCAGGATATTGCGGATGTTGAAGGAGTTAAGGTGGAAACTGCCCCTGCACCTAATATTAAAGGTTTGAGGGGTTTGTTCTTCACCATATCTTCTTTTTTCAAACTGATAGGTATGGTGCGCAGTTTGAAGATTGACCTTATCCACGCCCACTTCCTACTACCCCCCGGTCTTATCGGTGTCTGTGTGGGTTCTCTCATGGGTAAAAAAACTGCAGTAACTGCCCATGGGTCTGATCTCATGATACAGGCTAAAAATCCTCTTCTAAGGACATTGATCAAGTTCACCCTGAAAAGGGCGGATTATGTGATGGTGGTGAACCAGAACCTGCAGGAAAAAGTGTTGGAGTTGGGTGTAAATCCTGATAAAATACACGTAACTCCCAATGCAGTGGATGTGGAAAAATTCAACCCCCAGAATAAGGAACTCCCCCATGATATGGAGATGAGTTCTGATAAGCCAGTGCTACTCTTTGTGGGTAACCTGGTATTCCAGAAGGGTGTTAAATATCTTCTGGATGCTAAGAAGTTAATGAATACCCCTGCAGAGCTGGTAGTGGTGGGTGATGGTCCCCTGCGACAGGAGCTGGTGATGAAAGTTCACGGTGACCAGATCAGGGATGTGGTTTTCGTTGGTGCCCGGCGTGACGTGGAGAATATCATGCCCTCTGCTGATGTTTTTGTCTTACCCAGTGTATCTGAAGGGTCTCCCATCACTATCCTAGAATCCATGGCCAGTGGCCTGCCAGTGGTGGCCACCAGTGTAGGGGGAATCACCGAGGTTATAAATGAAAAGGTGGGAATGGTGGTTGAACCAGCCAATCCACAGGAAATGGCAACTGCCCTGGATAAAATCCTGGAAAACAGAGAAATCCTGAATAAAATGGGAGTGGCAGCCAGGGAGCATGCCCTGGAATACAGTACCGTGCAGGTACCTTATTAATTTTACTTATCCTAAAGTTTTTTAACTGTTTAATTAACCTTCGTTACTAGTATATGGTTATTTCATAAATAAATAAAAAAAATTAGATGTCTATCTGTTAGAAGGTATACCAAAGTATGTTCGGTAAGCCCCGGCTATTATCCAGATTACTATGGCTATAATCAATCCATATTTCCAATCATAAAGACCAAATATTCCTCCAAGGAAAACTACAAGTCCTACTGCTCCTAAGATATACAAAACAAAATTTTTTTGGTTGTTGTCCATTATTTTACATCCCCCTAATTTATTTTTATAGTACCACTAATATGCTCTTCATTTTATAATATTGTTACGACTAAAAAGGGTATTTCTTTACTAATTACCGGTTTTATGGCGTAGGGTACTGGATGTTTTCAATCCTTGGTTTTATGGTTACTAACCAATCATATATCATAATTTGCAACATCCATATACTGACTAACCTTCAAATGTAGCCCCCCTGAATTTCGGAGAAATAGTTCCATTTATATTATTATTTATCATTCGCTCTATCCAATATTATAATAAACCAGGCAAACCATCATACTCTAGGAATAATTAGAATTTAAAAATAACATATTAATTTATCTAGGTTAAGGAAAGTCTGGAGTATTCGGATAATTAGGCATTTAGAATTATTAAAAAAGGTTTTGCAAATACCAGATAATAAAATACACTTTCCAGGAGAGTAATAATATGGATGAGAAAGAATTCACACACCTCACCCAGAGTGGGGTGCACATGGTGGAAGTAGGGGATAAACCAGTCATAAAAAGAACTGCCCTTGCCCGGGGAAAGATAAAACTACAAAAAGAAACCATTGAACTCATTGAAAAGGGAGAACTTAAGAAGGGTAACGTGCTGACCACTGCCCAGATAGCAGCCATCCAGTCTGTTAAGAATACTCCCCAGATGATACCTCTCTGCCATCCCATACCCATCGGAGGGGTGGAAGTGGAATTTGAAGTGAACACTGAATCTATTGAGGTTACAGTACAGGTGAGCAGCACCGGGAAGACTGGTGTGGAAATGGAAGCCATCACCGGGGTTAGTGTGGGTCTATTAACCATATGGGACATGGTTAAGAGTGTGGAAAAGGATGAAAATGGACAGTACCCCTCCACCGCTATCACTGATATTGAAGTAATCCGCAAGGAAAAAATCGAATTATAATCCAAAATATAATATGCTTAGAGTAGTTACCTGATTAAAAAAATATTTTATTGAAACTTTTGAGGAAAGGAAGGAAATATGAGTCTTGAATCGGTGGATCCAGCTATCAGGAAGATAATAAGGGAGTCTTACCCCCAAATTGAGGAGCTTAACCCTGCCCAGAAGGCAGTGGTGGACGCTGGGCTTCTGGATGAGAAAGAAAACTACATCATCGCCATACCCACTGCCAGTGGAAAAACCCTTTTGGGAGTGATGGCCGCCCTTCGAACGATACTCGATGGAGGTAAAGTGGTTTATACAGTTCCCCTTTTATCCATCCAGAATGAGAAGGTTAAGGAATTTAAAAAATTCGAAGAGCACGGTATCAAGGTGGGTAAACATCCCTCTTCATCGGATTTGGCAGTGATGGTCTTCGAATCCTACGATGCCATGACCCGTTTCAACTTGAACGCCCTTTCTGATGTGGATCTCCTCATTGTGGATGAATTCCATATGATCGGGGAGTACAGTCGTGGTCCTACCATTGAATGCGCCATCACCCGTTCCCGCATGCTCCACCAAGGGATGAGGTTAATAGCCCTATCCGCCACTCTGCAGAACATGGAGGAACTTTCCACCTGGCTAGGTGCCCGGGTGGTGGAACATGATTACCGGCCAGTGCCCCTTTTTAAAGAAGTTCTAAACACGGAAGAATTCGGGATCAAAAACAAGAATGATGTTATACTTCGAATTCTGAAGGATTCCATGGAGGAATCCAGCCAGGCCCTGGTATTTGTTTCCACTCGCCGTTTCACTGAATCACTGGCCAACTACCTGGCAGGTAAAATAAAAAGGACTCTGCCCGTGGAGAAGAAGAAGGCATTTAAAAGGGTGGCTGAGAAGATCCTGGATGTACCCCGGAGACGCGGATCCCTACCCACCGAAGTGTGCCTGAAACTGGCAGAATGTGCGGAGAATGGGATGGCCTTCCACCATGCCGGTTTATTTGATCGTCAGAAGGAGATCGTTGAGGAGGAGTTCCGTGCCGGGAACCTGCTGATGATCACCGCCACCCCCAGCCTGATGTACGGGGTGAACCTCCCCTCTAAAAACGTAGTAATCAGGGATTACACCCGCTGGACCAGCCAGGGACCCCAGCCAATACCTGTATTTGATTACCTGCAGATGTCAGGCCGTGCCGGGCGTCCGGGATATGATAAGGAAGGTTACTCCTACCTGATTGGTAAAACCCTGTCTGAAGCTGAACAACTCCAGTACCAGTACATCGACGGGGAGATTGAAGCCACCAACTCCAAGTTACTGGAAAACCGGGATGCAGTATACCGCCAGATCATATCCCAGGTAGCAGCAGGGATGGCTAAAAACCTGGATGAACTCCTGGAATTTTTCAAGGACACCTTCTCTGGTTTCCAGATGACCCACTCAGAGTATTCCTCTTTATTTGCCTCAGACACCATCCAGTTCCAAGTTAAGGAGGCACTGGATTTCCTAATGGAACACGGAATGATCCAGGCAGTTCCCGATGGTCTGAAAGCCACTGCCTTCGGTATGTTAATTGCCAAGAGCAACTATGCAGTGCAGACTGCGGTGCGTCTTAAGGAATTTGCCCGTTCTGGTGGGGAAGTGGATATGTCCCGTTTAATTTATGAAATATGCCGCACCCCTGATTTGATTCCCATCTCATTTAAGGGTCGCAAAAGCCGGGACCCCGTCAGGGACCGGCTGAACCGTGCCGGTTTGTTCGTGGTGGATGTGGGTAATGATGAGGCCACTGCAGCCACCCTCATGGAGTGGATGGATGAACGGAGCGAGTATGAAATTGAAAATGCCTTCAATGTCTATGCAGCATCTACCCGGAGGGCAGCCTACGAGGCATCCCGGCTGGTGAAGTTCCACCGGGAGATATGCCAGGTTCTGGGTGTCTACACTGGTCTGGACTCCATGGAAACCCTCACCGCCAGACTATATTACGGGGTGAAGGAAGAATTACTCCCACTGGTAGTGGGGATCAAGCGTCTGGGCCGCAGACGTGCACGGGCACTGGTTGATGCCTTCGGAACAGACCTTCGGTATATTTCCCGGGAGGAACTGCTTCGGATTGAAGGCATCGGACCTAAAACTGCGGAGAGTATACTTAAAAAGTATCATTCGCATGATTAACCCCCATGGAACATTAAGGGGATTATTGATTAATTCTAAGTGGCTTTGATTAAAGTAACCCTTTGAGCTGAAGAATAAAAATAAGGTAATTGGGAATATGATTATCAAAGAACTGGATTTTTCCCGGAAGATATCAAAAAATGATCTCCTGGAGGCGTTGAAGGGCGAAGCCAATCAGGTGCATATCCATGATTTCATCAAGACCTGCAGCTTCCTCCAGAAAAATATGGAACATGTGCACCCACACTATCAAAAAGAGTACATTAAAATGTACACCGAAGGATATTTAAAGGGTTACCGGGATGTTAAAACTGATAAAACATCCTACAATGAGTATGTTGATCTTGTTGAGTTGGAAGAATCCATCCAGCTCCTGGAAAAACAGGAACAATTGATGGAAGCCAATTTCGGTAACAATCGATCCTTTAAACCCTACCTGATCATGTCCCTCTACACCACTTTCATACTGGAAGAACCAGTACACCCGGTGGGCACACCATTCCCCGGTGGTTTGAAGGTACGCAAAGATAAAGACATCTATTACTGCCCAGTAAAGGAAAATAATGAAAACAACCCCCTAGCAGTTTGTGGATTCTGCATTGCAGAGCAGGAACCCGAAATGTGATTTTTTTACCAGAAAATCTATTCTTGATTTACAAATAAAATAAAGAAAATAATTAGGCAACGATTTAAGATTTAATTATGATGTTAAGTGATTAAAATTCAATTATAATGTTTAAAGTATAACGTTAAGTAACAAAAAACAGATTAACCAGCCCTATGATACTTGGTGATATAAATATGGTAAAAAAACTGGATGAAATTGATTTAAACCAGCCTTTAAATAAGAATGATCTATTAAAGGTGCTTAAAAAAGAGGCCAGAGACATTCATATACAGGATATAATGAAGGCCTCCCATTTTCTAAGGGAAGATGCCAGTTTCATGCCCCCCAGGGATAGGGATGATTTCATTGCCAGATTCACCCGGGCATTTTTCACCCGTATCAAGGATATTAAAGATGACCAGACTGACTATCAGGGCGTTGTGAACCCGGTTAAACTCAGGGATTTTTTAAAAGTTCAAGAAGAACAATCCATAAACTCACGCACTGTTAGTGAGCGATGCTTCCACCGCATAGCCAGGGTGGTTTCCACTTACACCGCCTTTGTAAGGGAAGAGTCCATACATCCCGTGGGAACCCGTTTCCCAGGTGGTTTCACCCTGCGACTGGTGGATGGTGTTTATCTCTGCCCAGTTAAGGATAAACAAAAAGACACCCCCAGTGCACTGTGCAGATTCTGCGTATCAGTCCAGGATAAAAGTGTAAATTGATACTATTTTAATTTTTCAAAATATTTTTATCCATTCTTTAATATAAGAATAAACAAGGAAAAAAACAGGAAAGAATGATTTGGGAGTATTTCATGGAAAGAAAATGAAAATTCATCCTTACCAGTTCATATTATTTCCTAATATGATTTCATTAAGTATTCTATTATAATCAAATACCAGAAAATATTCTATGGAGAACAGGGATATGAAGCCAGCATCAGTGCTCATTGTGGAAGATGAAATGATAACTGCCATGGATCTTAAGGATAAACTGGTTAATTCTGGTTTTATAGTTCCGGCCATTGTGGCCAGTGGTGAAGAGGCAATTGACACTGCTGCAGAATTACGGCCCGATGTGGTGCTCATGGATATCGTGCTCCAGGGTGAGATGGATGGAATCCAGGCAGCACGGAAAATAAGCTCTCTTGACATTCCAGTTGTTTTTTTAACTGCTTATTCTGATGAGGAGACCTTGCAGAGGGCTAAATCCACCAGTCCCTATGGCTACATCATCAAACCTTATCCAGATAGGGAACTGCAGTTAACCCTGGAAACCACTCTCCAGAAACATCAGGAGTACCGTGATAAGGTTGAATTAATCCGTTATAAAGGTCTAGGTGAAGGTGTGCCTTTAACCAGTCAAGATGATGAGGTCCCCTGGGAGGAACGTCCAAAGATATTAATTGTGGAAGATGAGATCATCACTGCCATGGATCTTGCTGCCCAGCTGGGAGATATGGGTTATCTGGTGGTGGATACCGTGGCCAATGGTCAGGATGCCATCCAAAAAGCAGAATTATTCCGTCCGGACCTGATACTTATGGACATCGTATTGAGTGGAGAACTGGACGGGATCAATGTTGCCGAACATATCCATGACCTGGACATCCCGGTGGTTTACCTCAGTGCCTACACTGATGACATGACTGTGGAAAGAGCACTTAAAACATCCCCCTATGGTTATCTACCTAAACCTTACCAGATTGATGAACTTTACAGTACCCTGGAAACCGCCCTCCAACATCACCGATCAGAAACTCAGAAGATGGAAAAGATCGACCATAAGATCACGGTTAAGGAAGAGGAGATGGTGATTGAGAAGACCGCAGTGTTCTTCATCAGTGCCATTATCATATCATTAATTGTTTACAGTCTGGCCACCAGGAGTATGACCTGGCTCATGTACCTCCTATTCATACCAGCCATCTACAACCTATTCATTGTAACCGTGAGTTTAAAGAAACCCTCACCCCCCGGAGGAACAGAACTACCATTTATCAGCATCCTAATTCCAGCACACAATGAAGAATTCACCATCGAACGTTGTGTTCGTTCCCTGGC
>Ga0351925_1008_pt1 | contig 45390 bp, 39 predicted proteins | sample BONcelHT113001D9_FD_206870 | JGI IMG/M metagenome (GOLD analysis project Ga0351925, IMG submission 206870) | Enriched cells from coal bed in the Powder River Basin, Montana, United States - BONCAT cells T11 rep2 HSBNCT.T11.300.1.D9 ... | reverse complement strand
TCAGATGGCAACTGGCCTCCGAAGACAAAAATAAACAGGCCCGAGACGGCAATGATAACAAATGCAAGCCATTTGCGTTTTAAAAAGGCTGTCAGGCTGTCGGCATACCACTCGTTAAGTCTGTTGAAAAATGGCTCTGTAGCCTCATAAAACCGGTTGTGCTTTTTTCGTTGCTTCAGGATACGTGTCGAAAGCATCGGAGTAAGCGTAAGGGCCACAAAGGAGGATATGACCACAGAGCCTGCAAGTACCACACCAAATTCCCTGAAGAGCCTCCCTGTGATACCCTCAAGGAAAATCACGGGCAGAAACACAGTAGCCAAAGCAACGGTTGTGGCAATAATGGCAAAAAAGATTTCGGCCGAGCCTTTCATTCCGGCCTCAAGCGGGGGCATTCCCTTTTCAATTTTGGCATAGATGTTTTCGATCACCACGATGGCATCATCAACCACCAGACCAATGGCAAGCACCAGGCCCAGCATGGTGAGTACATTGATGGTGTAGTTTGCCAGATACATGATAAAAAATGCCCCGATGAGTGAAATCGGGATCACAACAACAGGGATGATGGTGGTGCGCCAATCGCGAAGAAAAAAGAAAATGACCAGAACTACCAACACGAAGGCAAGATAAATGGTTTGTTCAACTTCCTTGATTGACTGGCGGATAAAATCGGTGTTATCGAAACCTATACCTGTTTCAATATCAATGGGCAGGTCTTTTTTGATCTTTTCAAGTCTGCGGTAAAATTCGTCAGCAATTTCGATATGGTTTGATCCCGGCACAGGCAAAATAGCGTTTCCAACCATCGGCACCCCGTCGCGCCGGAGGAGGGTTCGTTCGTTGAGCGGCGCCAGTTCGGCATAACCAATATCCCTGAAGCGGATAATGCCGGATTCACCTTCGGTAATAATCAGGTTATTGAAATCCTCGGGGGTTTCAAGCCGGCTGAGGGTTCTAACGGTAAGTTCCACCATATTGCCTTCAATCCTTCCGGAGGGAAGTTCAAGGTTTTCGCGGTTCAGGGCGTTACGCACGTCAATCGGGCTAAGTTTATAGGCAGCCAGTTTCGATGGGTCCATCCACAACCGCATGGAATATTGTTTGGCTCCCCAGACAGCTATTGAGCTAACGCCGGGAATGGTTTGAAGGCTTTCCTTAAACGTACGTTCGGCTATTTCTGTAAGTTCGAGCAGGCTGCGCTGTTCACTTTTGATGTTGAGGAAAAGAATAGGGTTTGCGTCGGCATCGGCTTTGGCCACAATGGGGGGGTCGGCATCGGGCGGCAGGTTATAGAGCGATCGCGAAACCCTGTCGCGTACATCGTTGGCAGCCGTTTCAAGATCGGTTTCGAGGCCAAACTCAACAGTGATGGTGCTTCTTCCGTCGCGGCTGATCGAAGTGAGGGTGCGTATGCCTTCAATGCCATTGATGGATTCTTCAAGGGGCTCGGTGATCTGGGATTCAATTACATCGGCATTGGCTCCGGTGTAGTTGGTAGTAACAGTGATGATGGGAGGGTCAACGCTTGGGTATTCGCGAACCCCCACAGAAACCAATCCGATGATGCCAAACAAAACAATCAGAATGGACATCACAGTGGCCAATACCGGCCTGCGTATGCTGATTGACGACAAACTCATGGCTGCACGATTTCGGTGGGTGTAACAGCCATGCCCGGCCTCATCTGCAGGATTCCGGATATAATAACCGTATCTCCGGACTGAAGCCCTTCATTAATCTGAACATGGCTGTTGGTTCTGAGGCCAGGTATAACAGCTCTGGGCAGGGCTTTGCCGTCTTTATAAACAAAAACCTTACTCCCTCCCATTTCAGGGATAAGAGCCTCGGCAGGAATCTGCAGGGCGTCATTAATGCTTACCAAGGATATTTCAACACGTGCAAATGATCCAGGCAATATTTTCAACGCTTCATTCCGATGAACCGCCCTCACAGCGAGTGAACGGGTTGCCTGATCCACAACTGCTTCTACCGCGTACACTTCTGCAGTATAGCTTTCGGGACTATTTTCGACCGAAAAGACTATCTGGCTTCCCTTTGAAAGATAGCCAGCATATCGCTCAGGAATGCTGAACTCTATTTTTATGGGCTGCAGACGGGCAAGCCGTACGATGTTCATCCCCGGTGTAACATAGGCACCCTCGCTCAGTTGCCTGAGGCCAAGGATACCGTCAAATGGCGCCCTGATGAGGGTTTTGTCAAACTGTGCCTGTAACACACCCCGTTCGGCTTTAAGAGTGTTGAGTTCGGTAAGCACCTGATCATAGGCCTGCTGGCTGATGCCCTGTTTTTCGAGCAGGCTGCGCTGACGCTGTTCACGCTGTTCGGCCAGCGAAAGATGATAACGGTTTCTGTCCATCTGTGCCAGCAGATCAGCATTGTTCACCGTAACGAGCAAATCGCCTTTTTTTACCTTGTCTCCTTCGTTGAAATCAATTCCGGTAATTCTGCCCGATGCCTCGGCGCTTATGTCAACTTGTTCATCTGCAAGTACCACTCCTGCAACTACGATCTTGTCGGTGAGCGGCATGGGGGTAACAATCCATGCCTTGACAGGCAAAACCTGTGCGGCCCTTCCGACAGGTGATGAAGGTCTGTTTTCACTGCCATTAAACAAGCCTGACCGTAGAGCCAGCAAATAAAGAAAAGCAATGATAATCAGACTGTAAAAGGAGTAACGGATATATTTTTTATTTTTCATACATGACGATTAACTAAGTTTAAACAAAAGCAAAGCCATTTTGATTCCTGAAACATTACTTACATATGGAATGCTTTGCTCCTGTCCGAACACAAAAGTATGCAATTGATGCTTTAAACAGGCTTTAATTGGCTTTTCATTTCAGTTCAAACGGTCTTTTAATGAACCCTTACTTTCACTGATCGGCAAGTTTACTGCTGTTGCACAATCCGTTCTGTTGCAGTTTTTCGACAACAAATGAAATTCAGGCCGTGATTATTGGCATTAATGTGCTGAATACATAAAAAGCAAAAACAATGTCCTATTTTTGTGTCTTTATACACAACGGTAATACCTCATGCGCAGCAGCTCAATTGTTGTTTTTTGTTTACTGATTCTGCAGTATTCAGTAGTTTTTGGCGGAGATACTGCACCTGCAGTGCATCTAATTGAATTCAGCGGAGCGCGGATGATTCCTTCATCAGAAAATGGTTTCGGGAGCATGACTATTCCGCTTAAAAGAGCCGGAAACCTGATATTGGTGGATGCTTTGGTTGACAGCCTCGAAGGCAACCTGATTTTCGATTCGGGTTCATCGCGTGTTTTGCTCAATGCTGTATATTTCAGGCAAAAACGCACGGCGAATATGCAAAGATCGGGAGGAATTACGGGAACTGTGGGGTCGGTTGGAAATGCGATGGTCAACAAGCTATGGATTTCCGACCTTGAATACAGCGAGCTACCGGCCGATGTCGCTGATCTGGGACATATCGAACAGTCGCGTAATGCTAAAGTTTTGGGACTATTCGGCTTTAGCCTTTTTGATGGATTCGAAGTAGTACTCGATCTGGAAAACAGCTTAATGGAACTGCATCATCTTGACAGAAACGGAAACCGCACAGAGAATAACAGTCCGAGAAGTTTCGGCCTCGAACTGCCCCTGACCCGTCATGCTGATGTGCTGTTCGTCGAAGCCAGAATGGCCGGCCGCCGTGGTCTTTATTGTATTGATACCGGTGCCGAGACTAATGTCCTTTGCAATGATTTGCCGTCGAAAATGCTCAACAGCCTGACGGTGCTCCGAAGGATACAACTGCGTGGAACAGGTGCTCAGGGAACAGAAGCGCTGCTTTGTGTCATGAACGATTTCAGCATGATGAAACACGACCTTTCGGGAATGAAAGCACTGATAACAAACCTCAAACACATGAAAATGGCTTATGGAGCTGAAATTGACGGAATGTTGGGGTGCGACTTTCTCGAAAAAGGAGTATTTCATTTTAACCTTGTAAAGAATAGATTGGGAATTAACTTTGCGAAATAACACATGAAAGCCAGCATAGCCAACGCTTTACTTCTACTTACCATCGCCTGGTCATGGCCTGTTACTGCTCAATACAGCCCACATAATGCCGGACGTTTCGAGCAAGGCAATTTTGTCCTCACGGTTGACCTGCGCTGGGATCAGGCGCGGCAAAAGGAATTTGCTCATTTATATAACCTTGATACAGTTGAGGTGAAACTAATCTTTGAGGGCCGTTTCAAGCAACTCGCCGACTCAACGGGATGGACTCCGCGACTATTAAGGCCTGGTGTTGTTGAGCTCTCAAGGCCGCTGGCACAGGAGGCGTCAACCGGATTAGACAGCAGATTGGTGCTGTTTGAAGATTTTGACCCAAAAGGAACCTTTGCAAAACCCGAAGCTGCTGTATTTGGTGCCAACAAGCTAAATAAGGAAGGTGTGATCATTTGTCGTGACGGCCGTTGCTGTTTCTTTCTTCCCGGAAACAGAGATGCGAAAAAGGTGTACCTCTCAGGCAGTTTCAACCAGTGGAGCACAAGGCAGCAACCCATGCAGAAAGTAGATTCAGGATGGATCAGTTGTCTGGAACTAGAGGCAGGAAAGTACCTCTATAAATTTATTGTGGATGGCAGGTGGCAGCATGACCCCAACAACCGGCTGAAAGAAAAAGACGGTCATCGTGGTTCTAATTCTGTGATGTTTGCCGAAAACCATATATTCCGGCTTAAAGGGCATGATCAGGCCCGGAGGGTGGTGGTAAGCGGAAGCTTCAACAACTGGAACGAAAAGGAACTGCTCATGCGACGCGTGAAAGATGGATGGGAATTGCCCGTCTTTCTGGGTAAAGGAACCCATACCTACAAGTTCATCGTTGATGGCGCATGGATCACCGACCCTGAAAATCCAAACTTCAGGCCCGATGGACGAAATAACCTGAATTCATTTTTAGGCATAGGCGACACACTGATGTTTGCACTCAAAGGCTTTCAGGACGCCCGTCAGGTAGTTCTTAGCGGGACTTTCAACAACTGGAACCGGGACGAACTGCTCATGGAAAAAACTCCGACAGGATGGGAATTCCCCTATGTGCTAGGTCCAGGTAACTATGAATACAAATTTATTGTTGATGGACGGTGGATGATCGATCCGGCAAATCCGATCACCAATGGGGAGGGGGATTTTGCCAATTCATTCATTAGTTTCAAACCCAACCACACCTTCAGGCTCGCAGGAAGGAAGGATGCCGGAGGGGTGATCGTTTCGGGAAGTTTCAACAACTGGTCGCACCACAGCTACCGTATGATCAGGGAGGGCAACGACTGGGTGCTGCGCATCCATTTACACCCCGGCCGCTATTCCTACAAATTTGTTGTTGATGGAATATGGATTCCTGATGAAGCAAATCCCTTGTGGGAGGAGAATGAATTCGGAACCGGAAACTCAGTCGTTTGGATTAAATAACAGATCCAGCTGCCACCTTGTGTGTCATACAGGCGTTAACCAACAACAATAACCGGCATCATGATGTTCCGGCATCTTCCATATTACGAATTGCAGCATCCAGACGAGCATACCATTCGGCCCCAAAACGCCTGGTGAGTGCATCGCGTAGAAAAACATACAGTGGAGTAGCCTGATAATTACCCTTGCGCACGGCAGGAACACAAATACTCCATTGGTGGTAATGGATATGTACAAATCCATCTTTTTCTGACAGACGGACAGGATACAGGTGGCAGCTGACAGGTTTTCGCAACTCGCACTTGCCTTCGGCCCATGCTTTTTCAATGGTGCAATAACTTACGCCATTGTCATGAAACCCGACAAAAGCACATTCGCGTCCATCAACCAGAGGAGTGACAAAATTGCCGGCAATATCATAATCAAACACGCCCTGCTCATCAACAACCCTGAGCCCTTCGGGGCGCATATAGGGCCTGATCTGCACGAGTTGGTCTTCAAGCATGCCAATTTCCGAAGGTTCAAGGGGTGCGCCTGCATCGCCTTTCACGCAGCAATCGCCTTTGCAGCGGGGCAAATCGCACACAAACACGGCTTTCAGGAAACCGTCGGTCACAAGAACATGGTCAATAATCAGCATGATGCAAAAGTAACAAAGCATTTTGATGTGGCATAATCCGGCATAACCCGCACTGCACGCCGATTATCATCAATAAGGCAATACATTGTTAATTGTTTCACAAAAAATAACTAATTTTGCCCCGTATCAGGTGTAAAGCATAATCAATCAAATCATTATAAATAATTAAACATTAAAATTATGGCATTCAATTTAAGAAACCGGAATTTTTTGAAACTGCTTGATTTCACTCCACAGGAGATCAGGTTTTTGCTCGACCTGGCCATTGATCTGAAAAAGGCCAAATATTCTGGCACAGAACAGCCCAGACTTCTGGGAAAGAACATAGCGCTGATCTTCGAGAAAGATTCGACACGCACTCGCTGTGCCTTCGAAGTGGCTGCCTATGACCAGGGCGCAAGGGTAACCTATCTCGGGCCCTCCGGCTCGCAGATTGGCAAAAAGGAATCTATGAAAGACACCGCAAGGGTTTTGGGACGTATGTATGACGGCATTGAATACCGCGGATACGGGCAGGACATCGTTGAAGAACTGGGCAAATATGCCGGTGTACCTGTATGGAACGGGCTTACCAATGAATTTCATCCAACCCAGATTCTGGCCGATTTTATGACGATGATGGAACATAGCGATAAACCGCTGAACCAGGTAAAATTTGCCTACTGCGGTGATGCCCGCAACAATATGGGCAATTCGCTGATGGTGGGTGCTGCCAAAATGGGTATGGACTTCAGGGCTGTTGCTCCCAAACAAAACTGGCCCAATGAAGCGCTTGTGGCCACCTGTCGTGCCATAGCCAAAGAAACAGGCGCCACTGTTACGCTTACCGAAAGCGTTGATGAAGGCGTAAAAGGCGTAGATTTTATCTATACAGATGTTTGGGTTTCGATGGGCGAACCGGATCATGTTTGGGAAGAACGCATCAAGCTGATGCTTCCTTATCAGGTAAACAAAAGCATGCTCCAGAAAACCGGTAATCCCCATGTGAAATTCCTCCACTGCCTTCCATCTTTCCACAACCGCGAAACTGCTGTCGGTGATCAGATCTACCAGAAGTTTGGTATTGAAGCTATGGAAGTAAATGATGATGTGTTCGAGTCACCGGCTTCACTGGTGTTCGAAGAAGCCGAGAACCGCATGCATACAATCAAGGCTGTAATGGTGGCCACGCTTGGGTCATAAGTAGTTTACATTTAAGACTTTGTAAAAATCCCGCTGGTTTAATTGCTTCGCCAGAATTTTGCTGACGATTAGCTGCCCGACCAGCGGGTTTTTTATTTAGACGGTTGTTTACCGTTCAATAAACTAAATGGGCAAGATTGGGCAAGAGGGTTTTTTGATGTTGTCGAGTTGACGAAGCAGCATACGTTTGACTGGCTGAACGACTCAACAAATCAATACAAAGGAAGTAATCCGGGTTTTGATACGTTTTTTTTGCAGGATACGCCTTAAATATATTATTGACAGTCAATGTTATAGTTATTCGAATAAATATTTTTCAGCTATAATATGCCAAATACTTGCCTACACATTTGGAATGTCATATATTTGACCGTTTTCGGTGATAATGCTTTTGACCATGCTTCATCAACCCAGCGAGAAATTCAATTATTTGAATATTAAGGAACGCGACCGATTTCCCTCCTGATGTTCGCCAAACCGGATTATCCGGTTTAAAAAACAGAATAATAAATAAATATCAGGAGATTATGGAATTACCTTTTGCTGAATCCTTCAAGATCAAGATGGTTGAAACCATCAGAAAAAGCACCCGGAAAGAGCGGGAACAATGGATAAAAGAAGCATGGTTTAATCTTTTTAACCTGCGTAGTGATCAGGTTTTTGTAGACTTATTAACTGATTCAGGCACAGGCGCCATGAGCGACCGTCAGTGGTCAGAAATCATGCTGGGTGACGAGTCTTATGCCGGTGCTTCGTCTTACTACAAACTTAAGAACGCCATTCGCGACATCACCGGATTCGAGTATTTCCTGCCTACTCATCAGGGAAGAGCAGCTGAAAATGTATTGTTTTCGGCCCTGATTAAAGAAGGTGACGTGGTACCGGGCAACGCCCACTTCGACACCACAAAAGGCCACATCGAATTCAGGAAAGCCAAGGCAATAGATTGCACCATTGACGAAGCTTTTGACACCACACTCGATCATCCCTTCAAAGGCAATATTGACCTTGAAAAACTTGAAGCAGTGCTGAAAAACAACCCTGCTGAAAAAATCCCGATGATCATTATAACAGTAACATGTAATACCTCGGGAGGGCAACCGCTCTCGATGCAAAACATCAGAGAAGTGAGTGCGCTGGCAAAAAAATATGGTATACGTGTTATTTTCGATGCTGCCCGGTTTGCCGAGAATGCTTATTTCATCAAAACCCGTGAAGCAGCTTATGCTGACAAAAACATACGCGAAATTGTCCTGGAGATGTTCTCATATGGCGATGGAATGACCATGAGCAGCAAAAAAGACGCCATTGTAAATATGGGCGGTTTTATCGGTTTGCGCGACCCCGAGCTGTTCAGGCAGGCAAGTATCTTTAACATTATGTTTGAAGGATATATCACCTATGGCGGTATGTCGGGACGCGATATGAACGCCCTTGCACAGGGCTTGTATGAAGGAACCGAGTTTGACTACCTCGAAACACGGATCGGCCAGGTTGCACTTCTTGGAAAACTGCTGCACGAGGCCAGAGTTCCTGTACAGATACCGTTTGGCGGACATGCAATTTTTGTTGACGCACTCAGGTTTTTGCCCCATCTTCCACGCGAACAATATGTGGCACAAACACTTGCCGTGGAATTTTATATCGAAGGCGGTGTGCGTGGTGTAGAAATAGGTACGTTACTCGCCGACCGTGATCCGGTAACCCGTCTGGATCGCTATCCCAGACTCGAATTGGTGCGGTTTGCCCTTCCGCGAAGGGTGTACACGGACAACCATATTCGCTATGTTGCTGCAACTGTTATCAGGGTATATGAACGACGTAAAAGCATCACAAAGGGATTCCGGATTGCCTGCGAAGCTCCAATTCTCAGACATTTTACTGTTTCACTTGAAAGAATCTGACAATTTTATTTACAGTACAAAAAAACCCTGTCAACTGGAGGTCGACAGGGTTTTTGTGCTTATTCAGCTGCTTTAGAGCGACAACAGGCTGTTTTGGTCAGCCCCAATGCCCGAGGGAACAAGTCCGTCTGCCTCTTCGTCGTTAAACCAGCGTCTGCCATCTGCAACGTACCGAAACTGGTATTCGCGTCCTGATGGAAGTTCTGTACTAAAGCTGAACGAACCATCCTTGAGCTGGCTCATTGATCCGGCAGCCGGATCCCAATTATTGAATTCGCCCACAACGCTTACAACAGTTGCGCCTTCTGACTGTGCCTTGCTGACTTTGAAACTTACTTTACTTACAGGTTTGGTTTTTAATGCTTGCTTTTTAATGCTCATCGCTTAATAAATTGGTTAATAGTTATTTAAAACAAATACATAAAGGGTTTTGAAGAATTTCCGGCTGCAAAACTAATGAACTATGTTTGAGTAAAGAATACCAACCCGGGCACTTAAAAATGTATGTTGTTAATTATGAATGACATGTGTATTTATGTCCATTTTTTCTTCATCACTATAACGATTGCATGAAAAGGAGTTGATAACGAAGCAGATAAAGAAATACTATCAAAAACTTCCATCTGTGGGATCAGGCAACCAGCTAAGACATCAATAAATTATACCTCGATCATTAACGCTGAATGATAGTTAATGTGCGTTGAAGCATGCCGAAGGGTAAAGAATCAACAAAAAGATCTGTGCAAAAACACGCATCAACAGTTTATCCAAGCGTTCTTCCTTTCCAGCGTACAGGCAGGAAAAGTCCAATAAATACAGAAACAAGAACATAAAACGGATAAACCAGCTGCACAGGAACCACGTACCAAAGCCATTGGGTGCGTCCGATAAACCGTGCCCCGGCAAGCAGCAGGGGATAGTCTGTCATGGTTTTCAGCAGCATCAACAATAAATAAACAGCTGTTAAGGCAGGGTAGAATAAGGCCAGGGGTAGAATTATGGCCAGAAAAATATTAAAAAAGCCTACTATAAGCGCGGGAATAATGATCAATGGATCAGCATAAGCGCGACTTTTAGAGACCCAGCGGCTGCGCTGCCGGAAAAATGCGTTCCGGTTTTCTGTTGCCGGTGTAGGCATAATTGCCTTTTCCTGCCGGACAAAACTAACCGAACGTCGTCCAAATGCTTTGATCAAGGCAAACATCATGAAAACATCATCTCCAGAAGCAATATCTTCCCTCAAGCTGTCAATTCCGGTTTTATCCAATGCCTCACGCCTCACAACTACATTTGCCCCATTCGACATTGCCGGGATGCCAAGGCCAGCCGAGCCTGCCGTACTTGCCATCAGGCTGAGATATTCCAGTCCCTGCATCCGTCCGAAATGACCCGAAACAGGCTCCAGCATCACCGGGCCGATAGCCATCACATGATCGTGTTTGCTCATGTGTGAAACCATGGTTGAGATCCAATGCCGGCCAGGTTTGCAATCAGCATCGGTAAACAACAGCAGACTGTACCGGGCACCATGTATGCCTTTTTTGAGGGCTTCCTTTTTGCCTTGAGCATCTGAGTGAAGCAACCGAATATTTAATTTCGGGTTATGATGTATAAAACGCTTCACGATTTCTGCTGATGAATCATCAGAATGATCATCAATTAATATTATTTCGGTTTTGTCTTGATCAAAATCCTGATCAGACAAATGATTCAACAATGACTCTAGATGTTGTTCCTCGTTTCTGAATGCAACAACGACACTTACCTGTTCCGCGGATGTTTCTGTTTCATTTTGCTGTTCATCTCTGCTTAAACCATACCAGCCAAGGGTATATAATCCTATGAGGATCATATAAAGTATTCCCGAAACAAGGGAAAACCTGATCAGCCATATCAGAACCTCAACGTCCATTTCCTTTACGGATAAATTTAAGCCTGAATACAAAAAACGCCCCTAATAGTGCCGGCACAGCAAGATTGATAATCCACAGCAAGGCCGATGCGGCGATCACCGACATCATGCCTTCAATCCCCCAGTCAGCGGTGTTTCCATAATACAGGCCGAACAGCCAAACACTTACCGAACCCCTTATGCCTAACTCAGTGATGGCAATAGAAGGGATAAATGCAAGCGTCAGGTAAATTATGGCCACCAACATCATAGCAGTGAAATATTCCGGTTCAAGGCCGGTAAATACCAATAACAGATAAAACTGCAATGAAAATACCATATAGCGGGCTGCACTGATAATTAGAATCCTGAGTAATTCAGAATTGCTATAGGATGAAAACACAGAAGTGTATTCTGATATATTATGAAAACGCTTTCCAAACCAATAGGCTGGAAGGTTGCCAAAAAAACCAAGATTCAGGAAGACCACGACCGAGAGGATCAGAGCCGATCCGGCTGCAAAAACAACGAGGCCAAACATCCATTGGTTCAGGTTGAAAACCTCACTAAATACTACAGGCAGGAAGAAAATCAGGGCAATAACCCCTGCCATGAATGTTGTTAGCAACTGTGCGAAGCTGCCAATGATGGTTACAAGTATGGCCTTCAGCGGGTTTGTATGGTCAAGTATAAATACCCTTCCTAAATAGTCACCGCTCCGGTTGGGCAGGAACATGCTGACAGAAACTCCGCTGAGCACGGCAGAAAAGGCCTTCATGAGGCTCACCTTTTCAAACCTGTCGATCAGAAGTTTCCATTTGAAGGCCTCAAGAAGATGATTCAAAAGCATCAATGAAAGCAGGGCGGTCAGCATGACTGTGATTTGGTCATTTTTGCGCAGAGCCTCAACGACACCTGTTATTTTCTCTAAATCCTGGTCTCTGAACAGCCTGTCGTAAATAAACCACACGGTCAGGCCCATAATGAGCAGCCTGAGCAATATGTTGGCCGATTTAATTACTTTTGTGTTCATTCGGGCTGAATCCGATTATACATATGATACCTGAGCGCATAATTCTTGGAATTGACCCCGGAACCACTATTATGGGCTACGGTATTGTTCATCAGCGGGGCCAGGTTATGGAACTGGTTGTGATGGGGGTGCTCAAGCTCGGAAAATATCAGAATCACGCCATAAAATTAAAAAAGATTTTCGACCGCACACTTGAATTGATCAGGGAGCACAAGCCTGATGAACTCGCAGTGGAGGCGCCCTTTTTCGGGAAGAACGTTCAATCGATGCTCAAACTGGGCAGGGCACAAGGCGTAGCTATGGCTGCTGCCTTGTATGCCGACATCCCAATTTTTGAATACAGCCCTAGAAAAATTAAACAATCCATCACCGGAAACGGAAGCGCCAGCAAGGAACAGGTGAGCGCAATGCTGCAAACTTTGCTCCACATCAAAGAACAACCCGAGTTTCTGGATGCCACGGATGGCCTTGCTGCCGCTGTGTGTCATTTTTTTCAATCGAAAAAACCCGCTTCTTCAACTTCATTCACCGGATGGAAAGCCTTTCTGGCCCAGAATCCGGACCGTAAGGGCTGATCAGGAATTGCCGTACATTGATATTTATGGCTGTCAAAAAAAAAACTGCCGGCAGAAAATTGATTTCTGGGTATTTGGTCACGAAGGTTAAAACCTCTTTTTTAACACACCCGCCAGTTTTTTGATCCTTTTTCGGCTAACACCATCGTGCAAGGGAAGTGTGTACACCTGTTCATAAAAGCTTTTGTCATGTTCCGAGCCAACCTCAGCCATTGGCCAGGTTGGGGGATATTGTTTTTTCACACCTTGCCAGGCAAGCCGTTCGGTCTCGGCCAATTCAAACAAATGCCCCGGAAGCAAAAAGGGTTGCTTCACGGGCATCGCATTGTCGGGCAGGTCAATCCATTGAAAAGTATCTCCCAGCGCATTTTTCCATTCTGCACGTTTCGTTTTTCGGATGTGACGTATAGATTCTGCTTTATGTAATATCTGTATGGCACATGATTTCCGGATTCGATTCCAGGGCCTTATGGTTATTGATTTCAAATGCTTTTCGTGATAAGCATCCATCATGATGTTGCCTTCATGCCAGTATAGATTGCCAGTTGCGTAGTTTTCGTTTGTACGCGAAGGCTCTGCACTGAACAGGCTTTTCAGGTCTTTACCGATGAGTGATTTTAATATTCTGTAGGCAGTAAATCCGATTATGGTTGAACCTGAAGAATAAATGAGCAGTGAAATCATTTCTCTCAGGTTCGAACGCGGACTTGTGGCAGCAAGGTGTTTAGCCAGAGGTGCAAATGCCTCAATGGTTCGTTTGTCATTTAGTGCCCAGGCTGCTCCTCCGCATGGGATGGTTTTCCCTTCCGAAAGGTTGATAACTGCAGCGTGTCCAAAACTTCCAAAGGGTCTTCCGTCCTTGTCCTTTCCCAGAAAAGTATATCCGGCGTCTTCAACAAGCCAAATAGCATGCTGATCACAATAATTCCGCAATTCAGCCAGATCCGAAACCACCCCTGTGTTGTTGATAGCCAGCACCGCCAATGTATTTTTGTTTACAAGATCCTGAAAAGATGACACATACATTTTTCCGTCATGATTAAGAGGGGCGTACACTGGTGTAAGCTCTGCGAGAAGGATGGCTTTTGTGAATTCATTGCAGCTGTAGGCTGGCAGAATCACTTCATTTCTATCGCTACTTGCTGCAAGGCAACGAAGCCCTTCGGCAAGCACATTTACCCAGGCATCTCCTATCAACACCTGCATCGAACCCAGACTGGATGCCATCTCCTGCTCCAGTTGATGTGAATCACCCATCCCGCTGATGACTCCCCACAGATTGACCGAAGTGCGGGCCGGCGGACAAGAGGTTAGCATGAACCCCAGCGTTTTTCCGCCAGATTTTTTGTAAAAATCAATTGCATTGTCACACAACTCAACCTTATCGCCCTGAACCAGAAATACTTCTTTAGCAATGGCAGCAACTGCTGAATCAAAATAATGGTCAGAATAGAACCTGTCAACCTGACTAATGCCGTGTTTGAGGAGCTCCAGCTTCTTGATGCGGCCATGCATGTGAAGGGCAAGTCCCATAAATCCTTGATCAGTAAACAACATTTCAGTCGCAAGCACATGTACACTCCCCGGGAAACAGTTTCGGACAAGCTCAAGTGGAGAAGCTGACACTACCCAGTATTGTTTCTCCTTATTATCCCATGCGATACTGTAGTACAGGCTGTTAAAAGAAATAATGCGTGCAAAATCTGCACAATGCTGTTCCCATTGTTTCTTAGGCCAGCCGCCAAAGTAGCGTGAAAACAGTTTATTTTTAAGGCTTTTATGATCAATCAGACTAAGTTTTACCAAAACGGCCAGTAAATAATAATGTATCTTTCTGATGATTTTTGCAGGAAGGCGGCAACCGTGCACCAGCAGGGGAAGTGTTGTATCAGCTTTGGTAAGGGTTTTGTCGAAATCAAATACCCAGATTTCCTGTTTCATAGCACAAAAATAGATGTTTAACACACAAAAAGTATGGATAAAGCAACATGAGGGCAAAATGAACTTTTTTTGGCAGGTTAACCCGAGCTTCATCTATCAGTAGCTCCTGAAATACACATGCTATCGGAACATCTGTCTGATCCAGGCATTCAATCCGCGCTTGTGAAGCGCCAGCAATACATAGCTAAGGATAAAGAATCCTGCCTTCAGCCTGTGTTGACCTGCGATAGTCCTAAGGATGAAGTGCTGCGATTTCAATGCCAGCCATTTATTGCCCGACCGTGTGTGGAGGTGGATGCTCACTTCGGTGGTTGGAGCCTTAAGATACACTGTTTGAACATTTTGTTGTGAAAAAAGCCTAACCCAATAGGCATAATCTTCATGTACATAAGGGGCGGGCAAAGCTTCAAAATAGAATTTTCCCAAACTGCGGATGTCCATAAGTACAGTGCTCATCCCTATTGGATTGCCCATAAGAAGTCTTTTTAAAGTCAGTCGAGTGGGCATACGTGCCGGTGCGGACTTCCAGTTCAGATCGAGGCGCAGATAAACGGCTGAAGTGTAGCAGAAATTGGCGTTTGTTTTTCTGAGAAGCTGCATTTGGTTCTCGAGTTTATCTGTAATCCAGAAGTCGTCGGAATCACAAAAAGCAATAAAATTGCCTTTGGCAAGTCTGATTCCCAGATTTCTTGTGCGCACCACCCCACGGTTTTGTGACGAAACGATCAGCCTGATACGGTGGTCTTCTGAAGCCATATTTTTGGCAATAAGTTCAGTTTGATCCGATGCGGCATCTACCAGCAATAAAAGTTCCCAGTTTGTCCAGCTTTGGCTGATTACCGACCGAACACTGCGTTCAAGGGTGTTTGCAGCCTGATAGGCAGGCATGATCACGCTGATAAGGTCATCAGTTAGCGGAATCATTGGGTGCCGTTATTATGTTCTTGCATTAAATCCGGATTGCCGGAATCAACCAAAAGAGGTTCAGTGGCTTCCACGGCTTCTTCCGTGCTCTTTGTTTCGGGTGGAAACAGTGTTCTGTAGGCCAGCGCAAAAAAGATAAAGGGCAAAGGATCGCCGATACTGCCCAGCGCAAAAATATTGAACAAGAACAGGATGACTACCGGCCGGGTAAGAGGATCGCTGAACAAGCCCTTTCGCCTGATAAAAGGCCAGAAAGCAATCATAAAAAGAACCAACCCGACTATGCCGGTTTCGAGCATCAATCCCGCCGCGAAGGATGTTGGCCTGACACCATCATACTCAGCATTGGCAGCCGATGCAAAAAAACCAATCATTGAAGCCGGGATACCTATGTCGTCCATGGCTTCAATACTTGCATTGCCCCAACCGCCTATTCCCGAGCCAAAGGGATGGGTAAAACCATAGCGATAAGCTGCCCAAACGCTTACAAACCTGAAACCGGATTGGTCAAGCAAGATAGGGACTGGGTCTTTATAGTGCTGATCCTGAACAAAGTCAATTGTAAATTCAATTGAGCGGGGAAGTTCGGTAACTTGCCGGGCAATAAAGAGAACGGCCACCGAAACGATGACAAGTACGCCAGTGGCACGGATCAGGTTTTTTAGCTTTTGAAGTGCAGCAAGATATACCAGAATCATAACAATGCCCGTGATTGACCGGATAATAAAAATGTCGAAAAGAATGATGGCCGAAATGGCAACATATCCGGCCATGCTTGTGTGCACTATCCTGCGCTTGAGCATAAAAAACGCAAAATAGTAATGAATGGACATGCTCATGTAAGAGGGCTCAGCAAAAAGCCCGGCAACTCCGCGACCGAAACCATGAGGTTCAACAGTGAAGCGGTCGATAAAAATCTGCATTACCGGCCCTAAAAATTCAGGAAACATACCGAAAAACTGTACGACACCCAGAACAATATTGGTGAAAAAAACCCATTCGAATGCTTTGGTGAGAAACCTGAACTCCTTATCATCAACTTTAATCAGCAAGAAAAAGATCAAACTGGCATTGAGCAGGGCAAACAGTGCCCTTGCAGGAACCAGGATACTGGTGAAATTTCCCAGCATCAAGGCAGCCGAAGCAACCAGATAAACAACGAAAATGGCATAGGCAAGTGTTACGGAAAGGTTTCGCCTGAGTGAATAAATAAACGCCCATGGGAATATCTCGGAGCTGAACAACATCTTCAGCGGCATGACGTTGGGCAGGTAAATCAGGTAGGCAAGTATCCTATAAAACCCGTTCATGGTCGCTGGTGTTTATTTTTATGATGGGCAGTATGAGAAGGTTTGTTACTTCAGCAGTAAGAAGCAAAGATAGGGCAGTTTGCGGACTTACCTCCTGCTTCATCACGATGAAAACGATCCAAAGAGCCACATGAAGCAACAGTCCACTGATGCCTGCACGGCCAAATGATTTCAGCCTGTGCGAGAAAAGAAGCCGGTTAAGCCAGAAGAGCCTGGCAGCATGTACCCACAGCAGAACTATATTTAGCAGAAGGAGTTGCCAATCCAGCTGGAAACCCTTGGTTCCATAAAGTATTGGAAAATACCAAACGGCAGCCAGCATCAAAAGGGTTGCCAGCAAAGTGAACAAAGCCATCCATCCGGCATATTGCAGGTTGGTGCTGCCCGGCTTGGCCATAAACACTTCCATTGTGATTACTGAGAGGGTGCCCAGACTTGTGAACAAAAAGAAATGACTTGCGTAAATCCCTGATGAGGTGGAGCCTGAGAGAAATGTCAGGATTGGAATGGCCATCATATAGCTGGTATGCTGTGCCATGAATCCTGCAAAAACAGGCCATTGAACACTGGCAAAGGCTGAAAACGATAAAGTGCTGTGTGCACCTGTCTGCCTTGGTATCAGTCTCCAGCGATGGTTGGCAATCAGATAGGTAACGACTGCCGATGCTGAATAAACCAGTAATGCAGCCAAAATACCACCTCCCGACAACCACACCAGACCAACACCAGAAAGTTGGGCGCTGCTTTGGAGCATCTGCCGCAACGCAGCCCGATCGGGCCTGCCCTTGCCACGGCTGATCCAGTCGTGCTGTCGGCTAAAACTAGCAATCATAGGTAAGCCTGCCAGCAAAACGGTAAGCTGACCCGGATAAATCAACCAGGAAATTATCAAATAGACCAAAGCACTTGTCCATGCGAGCCTGTTTCGCCATTTTACTGCTGCTTCCACCCACATATCATACGAACCCTGAGCCACGAGCCTGGGCCCGTTCAGGCTCACGCCAAAATCAGTAAAATTGTTGAATATCAGTGACAGACTCAAAAAAAGGCTTAATGTTCCATAGCCGTCAACGCCGCCAATACGGGCAAAAAAGAAATGAACGGCAACACCTGCTGCTGCCTGAAAAAAACGTGCAGCATAAAGCCAAAGAGACCGCTTATCCATTCCTGACCTTAAGGTAGGTAAGGTAAAGTGAAATTAAAAAACCTATGACAGCACCTACAGCAGCCCATTGCCACCAGGGCAGGCCGGTGCGTTCGAGCGGAAACTGAGGCGGATCTATAACCTGAATCAATGGGGTTTCCTTACGTAGGCTGATCTCAGCCAGTTTAAGGTTTTTCTGCAGTTCCCCGAACAAGGCCACGCTTACCTGAAGATCAATCATGGCACGGTTTTGAGCCACCCTGACTGTTTGTCTCAGGGGAACAACATTTAGGTCGGACTCATATGCATTTCTGATCAGATTTTCGTTCAAAACACGGTGAACCGAATCAGTTTCTGCTTTAAGAACGGCAAGATTCTCACGAGCCTTTTCCGTGAGTGTATGAGAATAAAACTCTGAAACAGTCTGCACCAGGGTTTCGGTGAACAAACGTGCAAGCAAAGGGTCGCTGTTAACTACAGTAACATGGATCATGCTTTGTTTTTTGTCGGGTTTTGTTACGCCCAGCATTTTTTTGCGCACAAACTGGTAGGATAGATACAGGGCGCTGTCGGATAGTGCATCCTGTTTGGTCCTGTCAGGATGAAACGAAACGTTTTTGAATATTTTTTTGCCCGAATGCTTGGTTTGAGGCCAGACGAGCTGTGCCAGAAGCACTGAGTCGTTTTTGTATTTCACTCTGGTCAACAGGGTTCTTTCGACCATATTACGGGTTTGAAAAAACTTCACCAGACTTTCGCCCTGAAAAACACCCACTGTGCTGCTGGAAGCTACATCGAGTCCAAATTGCGCCAACAGACTTTCCCATCCTGACGGACCCTGTTCTTCGGTAACGATAATGGTTTCAGCCTTGTGCTTGCGCGGTGAAATAAGTGAGCCATAGAGCAGGGAGAGGAGAGAAAAGACAACCGACATTAAAAGGATAAGCTTCAGGTTGGCAAAAAATGTCCTGGTGACTAGCACCACAAACCTGCTTAAAGAAGCCAGTGAGATTTCGCTGTGGAGTACATCTGACCATTTTTCTTTTGTCATAGGTTGTTGTATTGATGGTTCAGAAGCATGTTTATGCAACCGAAAATTGTCCGATAGGCGAAGTAACCACCGCTTCAAGATGTTGTCCGATGCTGCTGAAAGAGTGCTTTGATAACATGGATTCAATCATTTTGCCGCTTCGCGAAATATTTCTGAAATGCCTGAGCCGGTCAATCCAGCGCATGTGTTTCGGGTGGGGCTGGGTGGTATCGAGTTCCCATGGGTGAATATAAAAATGGTAATAGCCACTTCGCACCAATTCCTGAACTCCTGCAAGGAAAATTGAGCGTGGGAAGTGACGGAAATAGGCCCCGCCCGCCCACGGTATTTGCCAGAAGCCCCACGGAAGCACAGAAAGTGGAAACTCCATCAGCTCAGGATGAATCATATATGGAGTCGGTTGTACCGGATAACGGTCTAATCGTCCATAACCCCGATGCAACCTCACCTTAAACAAACTACTATCGTAGCGATAACCTGTTTCTACCAATAAATCAACGGTTTCGTCGGTAATGGAAAAATTTGGCGCACGAAATCCCTGAACCTGCTTACCGGTAATATCTTCAAGTATGCTGCGTGAAAGCATAAGTTCTTCACGTATTTCTTTGCTTGTCAGGCCTGTGAATGAACGGTGGGTGTGTCCGTGGGATGCAATTTCATGGCCTTTGTCGGATAGGCTGCGCAATAAGGCATGATGTGTTTTCGGAAGATCGCTGAGACAGAAAAAAGTGGCTTTTACTTCGTGTTTATCCAGTAGTTCACTGATGATGTGCAATCCTTCCTGCAACCGCAAAGGCTGATTACCCCAGCGGGCACGCGGAACGTAACGCTCCATGACAGCCGGTTGATACCACTCCTCTACATCTACAGTAAAAAACGCCGGAAGGGCCGGGTTAGGTCTCATGGTCGTGTAAGGTTGAAAAAGCGAAAAAATACTGGTCTCAGGTATTCATTAGTCGGGCAAAAGTATAAAAAGAAAATGGATTGCCGGTCAGTTTAACAAAGAACACAACATTCCGGTGTCTGCTGCCGCGATGTGTCAGGGATAAGGAACAAAATGCCAGCTAACAAGGCACTTGTAAGGTTAAATTCCGTTATTGGCAAGGACAATAAGGAAACATCCGGATTAAGTAAAATTTTGAAAGATGACGGCCAAACCGGATTATAAATGCCTATCGTGAATCAGATGGATGTTTCATTAGTCCCAATAAACGTGTATAGAGCCTTTCTGCCAGCCGGACAAACGAATACTCCGGACAAAATAATCCAATGCCTTTAATTAGCTGGTGTTTTTCGAGTTCAAGGCTTAGCGCATGCTCAAGCCGGATAACCAGCTTTTTCCTTTCATATGCTTCATGACTCAATGTTCCGTGCCATCCGCCCATCCATTTTTTGCCTCTGAGCCAATGGTCAACATATTGATTGTAATCAGTGCTTGCAGGCTTTGAGGCTGATTTAAAGGCTGTGTCAAGAGAGGTTGAAAACATGGTCAGGCTATTTCTGTCGGGCAAATAAAACAACCAAGATGCAAGAAAAAATTTGCCTTTTTCCGGAAACGAAGTGTTCTCAGTTCTGATGTCACCAACAACAGCCGGACCTGACACCTTAATTCTTCTGAGCATGTGCAGCCAGGCGCCTGCAAGGTGGTTGTGAAACAAGGTGTCGTTGACGATCAGAAACGGACCTTCGCCCACCAACTGCCGGCAGGCCAGTCGGTAGGCACTAAACTCGTAGAAGCTGTTATCTCCTTCAGTCTCACCAGGCATGATGCCGCTGTTGAGGTTGTTGATTACCAGTGGATTGGAGTCCCCCACCTTCTTCCCCCAGGCAATGGCTTTTTTTGTGGATACCTTCCGGTGGCCGTATTTAATGATAGCAACGCGCATATTATCCTTTTCTGAATGCTTTCTTGAATAAAATGCCCCATTTACGTGCATTAAACACATTATTCAGGATAAAAAGCAATGCCCTGAATGTTCCGGCACCTGTGGCACTTATGTAGGCGGTGTTTTTTTCGGGAAACAGTGATTTCAGGCGGATGAACGGTTTTTTTAAAACATAGAGAAGCTGATAAGGAAAATACCACACCAGTCGTGCATGTTCAATGATGTTGTTTTTCGGAAGAGGAAGCCCCAGACAAAGGCAGATGTAAGCCTCAACGGGGGCATATCCGGCATATTCGCCCAGAAGGCACGATCCCCAGAGCCTGGTGTTGCATTCAATAGCCAATTGACTGCCGGTAGATGGGTGGGGCAGGAACTCGAGCATGGCCAGTCCTTCCCAGTTTAATGCCTGCAATATCGCTTCGCCTTTTGAAGCAATTTCAGGTATATGAATGATTTCAGCGTCCACCGAAACACCTCCCGACGTGGGATAGGTGCGCAGCCTGCGGTGCTGGTGATGTGCAAAGATTTGGCCCCCTGCACAGCAGAAGAAGGCTCCTGTAACAGATTTTCCATCGCCCAGCTTTTCCTGAATCACGTCTTCGTCGGGAACTTTTTTGAGCGAAGAAACATCAGTATGAAAGCGCATTCCAATGGCACCCCTTCCCCTGCGGGGCTTACTGACAACTCCGTTGGCAGGGAAATCATTGCCCGAGAGCTGTTTATCGAACAGTTCCGGCACCAGGTCCATCCCCTGAAATCGGGCTGTTAATGAATACTTGTCGCGTGCGGTTTCAAAATTTTCAGCTGAAGGCAACAAGGCACTGAAGTTATCCGGCCATTGTTTTTTCAACAAAAGCAGGGCTGCAATGTCGTCTTCGAAAAAAGGCAGATACACAAAAGTACATTGAGGCATCGAAGCCACAGATTGCAGCATATGTTGCGGAGTTGAGGACTGCAAGGCAAATGCGCCCGGATACAACAGCTGTTCCATGATGTTAAGCCTGACTGTTGAAAGGGCAAAGCCCCAATGGGGTTGTTTTTTGCGGAACCAGTTAAACAGGTCGAAACAACGCCTGTCATCTGAAGGCCCGAGTATCAGCACAACTTTTTTTTCTCTGTCAGGCTTGCTTTTGTTCATGTTATTGTTTGCAGTCAGGAAATGACAACTAATCTGCTGAATTGGTTTTTCTTTCGTTCAAGGCAAACAGCACGGCCCCATTCGAAGCATATGCCAGACAACTGGCTTCAATGCCCGGGTTATCCTTAAGCCATTCGGTAAAGGCCCTGTGTTCATTGTCGCGCCACCCCGGCTGGCCGAAATATTCATCGAACAGGAGCAGGCTGCCTTCCTCCAATGCCGGTTGCAGGACACGAAGCACGCTGATTGTTGATTCGTACAAATCCGCATCCAGATGCACAAATGCAACCTTTTCTTTCTGTGCCGACATGAAAGCCGGCAGGGTCTCATGAAACCATCCCGGATACAAAAACACGTTTCTTTTAACAGCAGGCATTTTTCCTCCAAGCGAAAACGCTCCCCTGCCTTTTGCGCCACCTGACCAGTCGGACGGAAGCCCTTCGAAGGAATCGAAACCATGCCAGAAATGATTGGGAAGCTTTCCGGCAAAATAATTCAGACTTGCGGCCCTGTAGACACCAAATTCCATCATCAGACCTTTTTTAGGTTCCAGACGTGGCAGCAACCAATCATATAATGATCGTTTGGAATTAAAATACAACGCATTCCTGAAATGGGTATAGGCATAAGTTGCCGCATCACGGTGGGCTTCACGATGCAGTTCTTTATCGAAACTGGTAGCAGCAGTGAGCTTGTTCCAGTTTCGGACAGGTGACAAAAGTGACGATTCGATCCTGTGCCTTAGCCTTATCGAATGGGCAATACGATGAAATAATCCCATGTGGTTTTTTCGCAAATTTAAGAAGGTTTCTGGATTATGTTTGCTAATACCTTGAAATGGTTACTCCTTGGTGGTATAATCACTTTGCCAGCAACCAAAGATTTGAGAACAGGAATGAAAATCACGCGAGCGCTCAGTCAGGAATAAAAAAAAGCCACATCTTTCGATGGGCTTTTGGGGTTGTCGGGATGACAGGATTACCTTCGGTGATCCATTTGGGGGGGTGATTCAACCCCAAAATCCCATCAAGCTGTCGCTTGCCGTGTCTTTTTTTAATCCCGACTTTCACGCGAGCGCTCAGTCAGGAATAAAAAAAAGCCACATCTTTCGATGGGCTTTTGGGGTTGTCGGGATGACAGGATTTGAACCTGCGGCCTCTTCGTCCCGAACGAAGCGCGCTACCGGGCTGCGCTACATCCCGTAAAATCAATTCGGGCTGCAAAGGTACAAAAGTGGATAATAAACGCAACCAAAAAAACTGTTTATTTCCTTGTCAGTCTTATGATGAGGCTTACTCACTGTAAAAATTCACCATGTTACGAATCGCTTCTTCGCAGGCAGCACAAAACCTGTTGTTATTGAAGCTGTGCATCAGGCAGTCATGGGCGGGCCTGTAGATACCTTTTGCCACATAACCTCCTCCTTCAAATACACCTGTTTTGTTGAGGTACATGCTGTCAGATGGTGTCGGCACAGGCGTGTCAGGGTCGAGCAGGTGCTTCCATTTGCTGTCGAAGTTGATCAAAGTTGTCAGGTTGGGTTCCCAAGGCTCAATGTCAAGGTTGTAGAAATCGTTATAGGCAGTGGATGAAGTGTAATACTCATCACCCAAACCTGCAAAGCCGTGACCAAATTCATGGACCAGTATGGCTGCTGAGTAGCGGTTGCTGCTGCTGCTCAGGCTGTAGAAATTAAAGATGCCACCCCCTCCGTATTTATCGGTGTTTGTAAGTATGTATATCTGGTCGTAGGGTGCATTTGAAGCAAGGTCGCGCACACTTTTGTGGTCGAAGGTCATACAATAGCGCTCGCTGTCAAAAGTATAGAACGATGTAGAGAGGATGGTGTTTTTCCAGACAGAATCAGCCGGAACGTCCACACCACTGTCCTCAGATGGTGCAAGTACTGCCCTGATATTAAACCTGCTGCGCAAGGAGTCGTAGGGATGAAAACCGAATAATGAACCGGCAAACTGCCTGCAATCCGACACAAACTTATCCAGTTCATGAATGGTGTAACCGTCTGGAAGCAACACTATATCTACTGCCTTAGATGAATTTGCGTTGACTTCAATATCCGTAACAGGAAACCTGTTTCTGTGAATGGGTTTAATAAAATAGTCATCAGGATTGATCATCATCTCGAATCGGCTGATGAATTCTCCTGATTTGTCGCGGCTAAGCAGGGATACCTTTACGGGTATGAGCGGAAATGGGATAACAACAGTCTCCGTGAAACTGCGGTTAATTTCACGGGCTTCGGTTGTTGTTTGCCACTCACCAAAAAGGCTGTTATACCCTCTTGAGTATAACAAGTTGCCAGTTTCCGGATTTCTGACCTCAACCCTTTGTTGGCCGTAATTGAACGTATCAATAAGGTTGTTGTGCGATCCGCCCCAGTAAGGCTCAACCAGAAGCTCATCCAGTGCGAACCACTCCGACTGATGGTTTCCTGCGTGCACATAATCAATGCGCAGGCTGCGAAACTCAAAACTCTTCTCAAATTGCGCGTGCAAAGCCCCAAAGCACACAAACAACAATAAAAATATAACGAAATGCCTCATGAGAATGATTTTCATGTAAAATTACATCATTTTCTGTGTAACCATACGCAATGGGTTACGTCTAATGTTCACATGATGCAGCATGAGGATAATGTTTTGATTGATCAGGTGCTTAAAGGCCAATCGCAGGCATTTGGCAGGCTGATTGAAAAATATGAGTCTTTTGTGTACACAATCGTGCTCAGGGTGTTGCACAACCGCAATGACGCCGAGGATGCATCAATGGAAGTATTTGTAAAGGCTTATCAGGGCCTGGGCAGGTTTAACAGGAAAGCAGATTTTTCTACATGGCTGTATCGCATTGCCTACAATACTGCTGTCAGCGAGTTTCGCAAGCGGAGCAAACGAAAAATGGAAATTTCCGATGATGCATTATTAATGAAAATTAGCGCAATTGAGGGTAATGATGTTGTGGAGGAAACCAACAGCGATGAGCAAAGGTTGGTGCAGGCCTTGAAATCACTTTCGCCTCAGGAAAATACTTTGCTTATACTATATTATACTAACAACATGAGCGTTGATCAGATTGCAGCTGTTGTAGGAATTTCAGCTTCCAACGTAAAAGTACGGCTGTTCAGAACCAGAAAGAAACTTGAGGAACTGATGCGCAAGGCAGAATTAACTGAACAATCAAACTATATATAGAAATGGAACAGGAAACGAATATGGAAAGAATTGAGCGTATGCTTAGGGCGGCTCCCGTGGAACATCCGTCTGAGGGGTTTAGGGAACGATTGCGCGAAAGGCTTCTTCAGGCAGAACACTCCCGCAGCCCGAACACACTGCTCAGGCTCGAAGAATGGTTACTGGGCTTCAGTTTACTGGCCATTCTTTCGGCAGCTGTGCTGTTTGCCGACCTTGGGTTCATTGGCCACTTTGCGTTTGAATCCATCGCATTATTGCCTGAATGGCTGATGCAGCTGCATCTGTGGTTTCTTAATGCCCTTGATTTGTTAAGCAGAATACCGATCCTTGGATACCTGACTGCAGTGGCCCTTGTGTTTCTGTGGTTCACTGACAGGCTGATGTTGAGGTGGTTCCGGCAACAGAAGTCGTATTTATTGAGTTTGTGAATGGTCACAAAATAAATTCAGAACATACCTGAGTATGCAGGGGGGATTCATAAAGCAATTCGTCAGGATGGGTTACTCGTGCGTTGAAGATGTTGGAATTGGTTTTAACTTTGGATGCGATAAACTAAACCATTTAAAACAAACAGTATGGTCTTCGAATTACCCCCCTTGCCCTATGCCCAGGATGCCCTGGAGCCATTTATTTCGCGTGAAACAATCAGTTTTCACTACGAGCGGCATCATGCCACCTATGTAAACAACCTGAACAAACTCTTACCCGGATCAGCCTTTGAAGGGTCAGATCTTGAAAGAATTGTACGTGAAGCCGAAGGAGGTATCTTTAACAATGGTGCTCAGGTGTGGAACCACACTTTTTACTGGGAGTGTCTCGGCCCTGACTGTGGCGGACAGCCATTTGGCCGTCTGGCACAGGCAATTGAACGCGATTTCGGTTCATGGGATGCTTTCAGGGAATCATTCAGCAACGCAGCAGCAAGCCTTTTTGGTTCAGGCTGGGCGTGGCTGACAGTTCGGCCTGATGGCAAACTCCTCATCGTTCAGGAAAGTAATGCAGGCAATCCCCTTAGAAACGGACTGAGTCCGTTGCTTACCTGTGATGTTTGGGAGCATGCCTATTACATTGACAAAAGGAATCGCCGACCCGCTTATATTGATGATTTCTGGAAGCTCGTCAACTGGCAGTTTGCCGAAAAAAACTACCTGAAGGCCGTTTCCTGAATACAATCAGAAACGTTATCGCAGGCTGCAAGAGAGGGTCATATGCCCATTGAAATACCCAGACCCTGAGCAGTTTTTACCAATGCATTGTCAAGGGTAACAAGGTTGGATTGTGCAATGGCTTCGGTAAAAGGAACCGACACAAAATATGGGTGGCGGTATGAAACCATTTTGCCATAATCGGCATTAAGGACCATTTCAAAGGCTTTCACACCAAACTGAGCAGACAAAACCCTGTCGTAGGCAATCGGGATTCCGCCACGCTGAAGATGACCCAGCACGGTTTCACGCATATCTGGCTCAAAACCAGCTTCTTTAAGTTGTCTTATAAGCTTCCTGCCTATTCCCCCCAATCGTAGGTTTTCGTATCCAACTTCATCACTTTTTTCGGCAACAATCTCCCCATCCTTTGGCCGCGCCCCTTCAGACACAACCACAACAGCAAATCCACGTCCGCGATGGAAGCGCATGTCGAGTTTCTTCTTAACTATGTCAATATCATATGGAAACTCAGGAATGAGGCAAACCTCTGCACCTCCGGCAACAGCAGCATTCAGGGCAATCCAGCCTGCATAACGGCCCATGACTTCCACAACAAAAACACGGTTGTGGCTGGCAGCAGTAGTCACCAGCTTGTCAACAGCTTCGGTGGCTATCTCAACGGCAGTCTGAAAACCAAAGGTTGAATCTGTTGACGACAGATCGTTATCAATAGTTTTTGGAACACCAATGATATTCAATCCTTTCTCATAAAGTGCCTGAGAAATACGCTGCGAGCCATCCCCTCCGATATTGATCACTGCATCAATCCCAAGATATTGGATTTTACGGATCATCTCGTCTGAACGGTCAATGGCACTGTAACTGCCATCCTTGTTTTTTACCGGCCAGGCAAACGGGCCTCCTTTGTTGGTGGTTTCGATGATGGTGCCTCCCTGAAAATGTATGCCTTTAACTACTTCAGGAGTGAGAACTTTTACTTCGGTGGGCTCCCACAAAATTCCGTTAAAAGCCTGAATACTTCCTAATACCTCCCAATCTTTTTCCTGAGAGGCTCTTTTAACAATGGCTCTGATAACGGCATTCAGGCCAGGACAGTCGCCACCGCCTGTGACGATCAATACTCTTTTCATTTGTTTTGCTATTTTAAACTTTGAACAAAGTGTCGCATTTCGAAAGAAACAATTTGCTGCAAAGATAGGCAGCTTGAGGCAGCCATATACCCAACATGTGTTTGTGTTTAATAACTAAGCCCGCAATCGGTTGCTCTGCATCCATGAATGTTCATGCTTTACTGACAAAAAGTGGATATCAGACCTGATTATCAAATAATCAGAAGCCGGATCGTTTCAACCCCCATGCACTGCAAAGGGTAGGTAATGGAAGAAAACCCCGGAACCACTCATCAATATCAGTCAATAAGCCCTATTAACCTGATTCCGCTGGTTTCGATATCAATAAGCCTTTGTTTGTATAATTTTCCAACCGCTTTTTTGAAGTTTTTCTTACTCATACCAAGCCTGCGGTAAATTTCTGATGCAGGACTATGGTCGTTAAGGGCCATGAAACCATGGTGCTTTTCGAGGGTTTGTATCAGATGTGCAGCAAGTTCATCAATCTTTGCCTGACCTGTTTTTAAAAGTCTTAAATCAATTTTTCCATCTTCACGGACTACATCAACATATGCCTTAATCCTGTCCCCACGCTTCAGTTCTGTAAACACTTCATTGGCATATAACAGGCCTTCATGGCTGTTGTTGACAATAGCCTTGTAGCCGAGGTCAGTTTTCTTCCAGATGATCAGTTCAACTTCATCGTCAGGCTGGTATGTTGGCTTTTCAGGATTCAGATATTTTTCCAGCTTAGATGAGCCGGCAAGTCTGCCTGTAGCTGAATCGGCAAAAATATAGACAAGGTAATCCTGCCCTTCAATCATTTTTACAGTCTGTTCGCGATAGGGTACAAGCAGGTCTTTTTCGAGCCCCCAGTTGAGGAAGGCACCAACCTGATTTACTGCCGCAGCCTTGAGCAGGGCAAAATCGCCTAATTGGGCAAGTGGCTTCATGGTGGTGGCAATCAGACGATCGAGGTTGTCGAAGTAAACAAAAACCTCCAGCAGGGTGCCGGGAGCGGCTTCTTCGGGAACCCACTTGGTGGGCAGAAGGATGTCTCCGGCAGAACCACCATCAAGAAAAGCACCGGTGTCGTTGATTCTTATTATACTCAACTGGTTCACCCGTCCGGGTATGGCATGTGTCATGGGTTGCGGTTTGTTGTGCGAAGGTAGCGATTATCGGATTAACAGGGATTTAGTAAACTCAATACTGATCAACAACCAACATCATATCAATATTTTGTCCGTAGTGCTCAAATCGTCCAAGAGTACTGAACTGATGTTTTTGATAGAAATTTATCGCTCTGGTGTTGGTTGCCTGTACGCCACCCCACAGAAAAATTCTCAGAATATTGGTATGGCGCAGGTCATCCAGAATTTTTTTAAGCATCAGGGTTCCTAACCCCATGCCCTGGCAGTTGTCGGCCACTGAAGGAGCCAGCAGGCAGTCGGAATGTTCATCAGGCTGCAGTCCGTACGAGAGGTATCGTGCAGCATCGTGGCTTGGGATACCCCGTCGGAGTACTGTATAGGCAATGATTTCATTATCTGGTTCATGCAGACCAATATAGGCTATAAAAACCTCGGGTTGGTCAACAAACATCTTTGCCAAAGTATTCGGGTCGAATACATGGGGCGCAAACCTGTTTTTGGATGCAGGGCTTAATCCATCATAATAATTCAACAATGCCAGAAAATCTGTTTGTTGCAGCAATCTGATGGTGTGAATGGGTGTTTCAGCGTTCATCCCTCCGAAAAATATCGACCCTGTTCATCGGGCGTTTTTCCTCAAGCCAACGGAACCCTTTTAACTTACGTTGCTCCTCGGGTAGTTCCTTTTCAGGGAACATTACCTGATTTGGCTGCTGTTTGTAGTTGATGTACTGCACCTCATTGTTTAGCAGCCTTATGCTCATATTGCTGGTTTTAGCCACATCAATGCCAATCAGTGTGGCGTCTTCTTCACGCACCCAATATATAGTTTCTGCATTTCCGTTTACTTCAACCCGCACCAGCTCATTGTCAAAAAAGTAACCGATCATATTCTTTCCTTTGATCTGATTAAACCCTTTAATGGTATCACGCGAAACGATAAATGCAGCATTATACAGTATCAGCGAGTCAATTTGCTGATTTACAATTGCAATATGCATTGAGTCAGAGGTAATCTGGTTTTCTTTTGACCAGAGCACCGGATCGTAGTACATACGGATTGTGGAATCGGACATCAGGTAAGCAAGCGAATCGCACTTGCCCTGAATGTCGGCCCGGTAGAATTTCACTCCGTAATAAGCAAACATGCTTCTTGCTTTTTTCTCTTTGTCGAAATACAGAAAAAGCGTATCGGCATGCATGTAGAGGGAGTCTTTATCATCGTAAGTGATGGCCTGTGCCATTCCTGTGATGTATGATTTACCAATGTCTTCCCACATTCTGCCAGTTTTTCCTTTAACCAGCATTTTGTTGAGGGTGTCGGTAACCACCACATTTCCTTTTGCGATGCCAAATCCGGTAGCTCTGTCGTAGAAAAGGCTGTCGCCGGATAGTGTTTGTTCTTGCGACCATATACTTGCCCTCCGGCTCAGGTGCCCCTGATCGAGTCGGGTGTCGTACCAGCCGTATTCGCAATAAATGGTATTGTCTTCGCTACGGATAATGGTTGGGCCATAAAACCATGCAATCTCTGTACGTGTATTGTACACCATGGTGTCGGAATAAGCAGTGTGTTCCGGGTTTGTAAGCACAACATCGTCCCTGAAATAGAATTCCTTTAATCGGGTGTCATAGTAGCCTTTGCGACTGGTGAGGGTGTTTTCTTCGCTGATGATTTTGCCCTGATCCGGATACCATGCCATCCCGCTGATACGGTTATAGACAAGGTATTGGGTTTCGAGTATGGTAGGCGTATCCACTAGTTTTACATCTCCGAACATTTCTGCTACACGGGTTTCACCGTTGTAAAACAAACGGTTGCCATAGATATCCAGGCTGTCGTTTACATCAATGTGCACCCTGCCAAAGGCGTCAAAATTACGGGTACGTTGATTCAGATGGGCACTGTCGCAATAAAACCGCGTTGAGTCCTGCCGAAGAATAACATTGCCAATCAGCCGCTCAATATCTTTGCCCAGGCGGGCATCGTATTGTTGTGTCTGTGCCCGCTCTATGTGGATAACCGTGCGCTGTGCAGTCTGGCCGTAAATTAGCCCTGACAGCATCATGAATATCGTAATGAAAGAGTGCAGGCGTAGTTTCATGATGCAAAAGTAACCCAAAATCATCATCAGACTAAGCATCTATAAGCTTAATCAATTTAAGTATGAGCCAGGAAGTCTGATGTTAAAGTCTTTACAGTATCAGATTCATGAGTTATGGAATGACCTGGCTTTGCGGCAGGTTTTTTTTGATTATGATGGCACAAATAGTAACTTTGTTGATCAAACCTGATTCAGGTGAAGTATTTTATTCTTTTGTTAATTTCATTTTTGGCAGCTGCCGGCATACGGAGTCAGGTGCCTGTTCATATTAATTACCGCACCGAGCATGGCCTTCCTTCTTCGGAAGTTTATAACGCAATGCAGGACAGACAGGGATACTTATGGTTTGCCACTGATCACGGTCTGTCGCGTTACGACGGATATCGTTACGAGAATTTCGACAAGCAGAAAGGACTGCCCGAAAGCACAGTCTTTAATTTCAGAAAGGATCCCTGGGGCAGGCTGTGGGTAAATTCGTTTAACAGCTATCTGGCAATTATTGACAACCTTACAGTCAAAGCATACCGTTACAACGGAGAGCTTTCCGAATACATTGCCAAGATCAAACCACACACAACTATTCTTCAGGACTTTATGATCCTTCCTGACTCTACGGTTTTATTCAGCCTTGTCGCGAAAGGGAAACACCTGATCAGCAAGGACGGCAGTATTACTGATCTGCAACCGGGCGAAAACTGTAATTGTATTGAAATTGACCTGACTCCCGGAGGCTTATTTCTGAACTCCCAATGGAATGCTGCACCGCAGAGCATTATAGTTAATATGTCTGATGGAAGGCGAATTGTAAACCCATTGAGTATTTTCAACGATATCGGACAAAAAAGCGTTCAAACAAGGGCTGTTTGGTTTGATTCAACTGTGTATCTGTCGCTCCATGATCATTTGTTTCAACTTATTCATGGTCAGGTGAAAAAGGTGCTCAGCTTTGATGATAAAATTATTACGCTTGCTACCGGTGCCAACGGCACACTATATGTCGGGACACTTCGTTCTGGACTGCATGTTTATGCCAATGGTGACCTGAGTACAAGACCTGAAATACTGCTTGATGAAGTAGCTGTATCCTCTGTTTTATTCGATCATGAAGGGAGCCTCTGGCTCACAACCCTGAATAATGGCGTTTATCAGTTTCCTGATCCATTGGTGACCAGTTATGACGAAGCTTCGCAACTCCCTATGGGTAAAATTATTGATATTGAGTCGGACAGGCAACAGCGTCATTGGATTGCTCTGGATAAGTTTCGGCTTGTTGAAATGCAGGCAGGAAAATTAAAGCCTGTTGAATTACCTGTTTCCGCCGAAACCGAAATTTCGGACCTCAAGTGGGATGTGCTGCGGCAAAGGTTATGGATTGGGACAAACACCTACCTCTATTACCTGGAAAACAACAAGGTTTACCGTTTTCTTAATGATCATGAGTTGAGTATTAAAGGGTATAAAGGAAAATTTGCAGGAATTAAGGAAATTGTCATTGATCAGGCAACGGGAACCATTTGGTTAGGCAGTTTCTCTGGTCTTGCACGTGTCAATTCAAAGGGTAATGTAGATTTTATGAGCAACCTGACCCATTCTTTCACTGAAAGGGTCGAGTCGCTTGACATTGATGCTTCGGGCAGTATCTGCATGGGTACATTGAAAGGTTTGTGGCAATTTGCGAATGGTGAATTCAGCTCACGGGCGGCAGAGCATCCTTTTCTGGCCGAACGTATTACCCGGGTAGTATCTATGGGAGACACGCTTCTGTTGGGTACCCGGGGTAATGGTTTGCTTTTCCTCACCTCTGACTCATTGTATCAGCTGACACAACAGCAGGGACTGACCGGCAATTCGGTGAACCACATAGTGTATAACAAACATTATATTATTACGGGGACTAATTCCGGGCTTTCATTTATTGACAGGGCCAACCCACTTAACACACGGGTGAAAACCCTTACGAACACATCGCTGATTCCCTCACAGGAAATCTCTTCCTTGTTTTTGGCCGACGACAAGCTCTTTGTGGGAACCAATTCGGGCCTGATTGTGTTTCCTGCGGATATTATTCTTAAACCATTGGACCCCCTGCCATTATTGATCACAACCTTAAATATCGGAGGGGAAAACTGTGAGGTGAGAAACGGACACAGGATACCTTTCAGAAAAAATGCCGTTCATATTGACTATTTTGCTATTTCGTTTCTGAATACAGGCAGGCTAACATACAAACACAGACTAATCGGACTGGAGGATGAATGGGTAATTAACCAAAAAACAAATGCCTCCTATCCATATCTTCCACCAGGCGAGTACATCTTTGAGCTGAATGTGATGAACCAGAATGGATCATGGAACCCTGAATCTGTTACGTTGAGTTTTTCCATAATCAGGCCTTACTGGCAAACTGTTTGGTTTGTGCTTCTGATTATTTTTGTGGGTTCCGCAATATTATTCCTGCTGATCAACAGGCGTATCCGGGCAATTCATAAGCGCAACAATCTGGTTGACGACCTGAACCGCTACCGGCAGGAAGCGCTGATCAGCCAGATGAATCCCCATTTCATGTTCAACGCACTGAATACGGTGCAACGGTTTATTCTCGAAAACGACAGGCTCGCTTCGAGCAGGTATTTGTCGAAATTTGCCAGACTGATGCGACGTTTTCTGGAAAGTAGTCAGAAACAATCTATCAGCATCAACGAGGAATTTGAAGCTTTGTCACTCTACCTTGAGCTGGAAGCTGCACGGTTTCGTGAAAAATTTACCTATATGTTCTATACATCTCCCAACATCAACCGCGATAAGATGCACATGCCGGTTTATATCATCCAACCTTTGGTGGAAAATGCTATCTGGCACGGGCTGATGAATTGCTCCAGACCCGGAAGGATAGAAATTTCCATCATATCATCTAATGGTAATGACATGGTGTGCAAGGTGAAAGATAACGGGATCGGACGAGCCGAAGCAGCAAAACTCAAGGCTTCACATGACAGAAAATCGCTTGGTATTAGCATTATTCAAAAAAGATTATCTTTGATTAATACGCGGAACTCAATGCCGATTACCATTCTAATCAACGACCTGACAGATGACGAAGGACATGTAACCGGAACCGAGGCCGTAATCGTGTTTCCGGGTTGGTTTAAAAATTAAACAGTAGGATATGAAAACATGTATCATTGACGACGAACCGGATGCAATTAAAGCACTGGAGCTGATTGTGAGGGATTTTTGTCCTGATTTAACAATAGCCGGTACTGCCGGATATATTGAAGAAGCCTGGGAATTAATAAAATCAGCTCAGCCGGATCTGGTCCTGCTTGATATCGAAATGCCTCGGGGTGATGGATTTAACCTGCTCGACCGCTTTCCAATGCGAAAATTTGATGTGATTTTTGTGACCGCCCATACCAATAGGACTGAAAAAGCACAATGGTACCAGGCTTTTTCCATTATGGAAAAACCTGTTGATATACAGTTGTTTCAGCAAACAATCAGCCGGCTGAAAGCCCACAGGGACGCCCAACCGGACAGAGTTTATAAGATTAGGCCGTAGCTGATTATTTGTACAGGCACAAATAAGCTGTATCGCTATGGATTTTTACTTTAAAGGTGCTCCCTGAAGGAACAATAAATGTTTCGGAAGGTCCATACTTTCTCGATTCCTGTTCGCCCGGCAAGGTAACTTCCATGATTCCCGACACTACCGTCATATATTCGGTACTTGATGTGCCGAATGCATACTCCCCGGCTGCCATCACCCCAAGGGTGGCCGGAGTGCCTGAAGCATCAAAAGCAATGGATTTTACTTTTCCATCAAAATATTCATTCGTTTTAAACATGGTTTGAGGTATTATTATTGATGTGATATTGATTCAAAATTGTTTGTATCCAAATAACTTACGCTCTTTTATTCTGTGGGCTATGTAATTAGGTACCAATTTCTGCCATTCATGATTTTCCTGCCTGATCAGCTCGAGTACCATATGAGAAAAAATGTTCAGAAACTTATGGTTCACATTAGGAATATCAAGTATAAGCCGATTTTTCTGAAGATACCTGAACAGGTGGATGGTTTCTTCCGGCAGCTCAAGGTCTTTCAGGGTAATTACTTCATCGTGGCTTTCGTTCAACGAGGGATAAATATACATCTTCATGTTCGAAGGGAATAGCTTCCCGAGAGCGCTTAAGAGGCCTCCTTTCAGATTGCTGTAATATGCCGGGTCCATCACTTTTTCAAAAGTCAGAATGCCAATGACTACCCTTAGTTTTATAATCCTGAACTGCGACATATAATCTACCAGCTTGTAAAACTCCCTGAAGCTCGATACCATCACATTCTGCCCGATTTCGTTGAGCAGGTCAACGCGGTCGAGAAAATCACGCTCATCAAATTCGCCGGACTCCAGCAGGTTGTTTAGTGTTATTTCACACAATTGCAGGGTGTTGTGCTTGTCGTAATCTTCGTCCTTCTTAAACAGGCTGTAACTTGATTTCAGGATGTCTATGCCTGCATAGGTTATTGGTCTGAAACTGCCCCGAAACACCAGCACATTTTTTTTGTAAAACATATCGTCCGGTTCCTGAACATCGCCATACCTGTCGAACATAATTGCATGGGTCATGTTGTTCTTAACCAACTGAACTCCAAGCAGCCGGTTGTCAACATACGAGAGTTCCGGTCCGTCCATATGCATCATCGTAATACCAACCCTGTCCGTGTTCAGGTCGTCCATCAGGCTCTGCAGAAAGGCATTTGGCCTGTCCCAGAAATAAAAACAAGCATACAGCAGGTTCACTCCAAGTTCGCCCAAAGTGTTCTGCTGCAAAAGATTGTCGTTTTCGTATAACCTGACATGCATGATCACCTGATTGGGAGGTGCATTTTCGTGCAACTGAAACCTAACTCCCATCCATCCGTGGCAATTGTTGTCTTTTCGGTAGTTGAGTGTGGAAACGGTATCGGCAAAGGCAAAGAATCGGGTGCCGGGACTGCGTGTTTCATCGAGCAAACCAACCAGATCATCGTATTCAGTAGTCAACATTAGTTCAAGGCGCTCGCGCGAAACATACCGCTTCGAACTCTTATCGGGGCAGTAAATGGCATCGCTGTATCTTTTGTCGTAGGCCGACACAGATTTTGCAATGGTTCCCGAAGCCCCGCCTGCCTGAAAGAAGCGCCGCACTACCTCCTGACCGCCGCCAATTTCGGCAAAACTACCGAAAATGCTGTTGTCCAGGTTAATGGTAAGCGCTTTCCGGCTTACGGTAAGTTTCTCGCCCAATGTTGTCATCCGTTAATTGCTGTTATGCTGCAAAGATAATCCCGTATTTGAAAACCGGCATGGTTTGCGCTGCTAAAATACTCCTCAACTGCACCTGCCACAGAATTGATGCGTTGATTAGTGTATAAATATCAGTGAATCAATTTGAAACTATAAAAACAAAAAAGGAAATATAAAGGGGATTCAGACTGGGACTTTGTCAAAGCTGTACAAACTTAAGCGATTCAACGCCCGAATCATACCGGATAAGCAAAAGGTAAATGCCTTGAGGGAGGTTTTGGGTTAGATGAAGACGTTGCTGTTCACATTCATAATGAACCGGGAACTGCCTGCCGTTTATATCAATAATTTGTACCGACAAGGGTTCAGTTTTGAGCATCAGACTGATGTTTGTGCCGCTCACAGGATTGGGAAAGATTCGGGCCCCGGAAGTGGCAAAAGGCTCTGCCGTCGAGCCAAGGAACACACCGCATGCTATCAATTGCTGCTGAGTTAGGTTGCGGTATGATTGCAGGTACCCGTAAACCATGTCGCCCGGGCACAGTGTGGAGCAGCCATCTCGGTGGCCTGCAATAGCTGGCAGTTCAGGATCAAGCGGGTGCGGATAATGTGATAGGGGAGGGATTGAATCCAAAGCGGTTTTCCACGAGATCAGTTGAATTAATGAGGCAGTCATTTCGGCAGTAGGAGCTACGTCCATAAATGTTCCAAGCAGGCAAATTCCCATAGTTCCGGTGTTTGATGCACAAAAGTGTGCCCCTAATACCTGATGTGTTTCCATGTTGTTGCCCGGATCGCGGCCGGCGAATATAGTACCATCGGGTGCAATCAGATAGTTATAGCCAATATCTGACCAGCCGTTTACCCCGGTGTGGTATGTGTAGATGCTTCTGACCAGGGATGTGTAGTCGGTAAGTGCATTGGAGGTGGCCGAATGATGGATAATAAGATTGTGCACCTGGTTGAATACGCGGTCATAGTCGGGTGGAGGAAGCCCTGCCCTCCACTCGGCCTGCAACACCATAGGAGGCTGGCCACAGTCGTTAGCCGGCACCCCAGGCTTATGCTGCTGTTCAACCTCAGGTAAACGCAGAGTGATGATCTCGAATGACACCCCGTCTTTTAATCCCTTGATTACAAATTTGTTTACTGGTGGTTCGAAAACGATCAGGTTGCTCGTCCAGATACTATCTCTGTTGTCTGTATGTTCATCAGGGCTGAGTTGCGTGCTGTGGTCATGTGCAATTAATGCTACATGCCCGGGAAAATCGCCCTTTCCACGAAGAACAACTGACCCGACTGTTTGCTCAGTTTTGATTTCCAATTCACTGCCTGTGCCTAAATGATTTGTGCGGATAATCTGCTGTGCAGGCATGACGATTACACACAAATTGACAATGGCGAATAATAAAAGACGGGTCAATAATTTCATGCTTCGGGCACAATGTGGTTCGAGGCTGTAAAAGTAACCAAATAAAATGGCCCCGCAGACCTAATGCCTGCAGAGCCGTTTGTCGGAGGTTTTCGCACTATTTAGCGATCAGTAAATCATGTGGGTATATCTGACACAAGAAAACCTACTTAGGATCGAGAGCAAACTTAATAGGCAGATTGAACGCAACCCGCACGTTTTTGCCTCTTTGTTTGCCGGGTGTCCAAGCCGGCATTAGGCTCACGACGCGAACGGCTTCTTCGTCGCATCCACCGCCGATGCCTCTCAGCACTTTTGTATTGGATACTTTTCCATCGACTTCAATGATGAAATTGACAAATACCCTCCCCTGAATGCTGTCTTTGCGGGCCTGTTCAGGATACTTGATGTTTTCGACCAAAAATTTCATCATTTCTTCACTGCCTCCCGGATACTCAGGCATTTCTTCCACAACTGTAAATAATGAATCTTCAACAGAAACATTTTGCAAGAGATTTTGCTCAAGCATCTGTGGTTCTGCCGGGCTTGCTTCCTTAATTTCGGAATCAATTGGTTTGAACGATTGTAATATCAGGGCCACAAGTACAAGCATGACAAGTGTGCCTGAAAGCAACCATGGTTTTGTTGAACTCATGGTCTTCGAATTTTTGTTCATCATAAGCATTCTTTTTTTAATAAGTGAAACATTATAAGGATTTGTAAGAGGAGCTGTCAGTCCCCGAAAATTCATTTCCACAAGTGCTTTCTGATAGCTGAACCTTTCGCAATGTGATAAGGCATAGGCATCAGCTTCATATTCATGCATGGCTTTGAGTTCGCGGCGTATGTAATAGAACACCGGATTCATCCAGAACAGCAAACGAAGGATCTCGGTCAGCAGGATGTCGGCCGAATGTAACCTTCTGGCATGGGCTTTTTCATGGATCAGAATGTGCCTGAATGCCGGATCGTTTTCGAGTCCTTCGGGTATAAACAGCCATCCGAAAAACGAGAATGGGACCCTGTCGGGCTTCAACACCACAAGTCGCATGCCCTCAACTTTCCTGAATTGCGTTCCGGTCATCAGACCCATCAGGCTGATTAATCTGACAAGGAATAGCAAAATCAATACTGCATAAAGAAGTCCGAACAACAGCAGTATCCAGGCATGAGTGCTTGCAGTTACCGAAAACGCCTCGGTGCCTTCAGCTACCGCCCCTGAGGCTGCTACAACCAATTCGGGCAACCAAAATGCAGTTGTTTCTTCTCCGTTTGCAGTAATTGACAAGAAGGAGGGCATCAGAGGCAGCAAAGCAGCTGCCAGAAGCGAAAAAAGCAGGTAAATCCTGTTGAGTTCAGCTGTAGGATTGCGCCAGTAGAATACAAGATAACCAAGTCCAAAAAGTATTAGGTGTGCCTGGGCATGAACCAAGAATACAAACAAATGTTCCATTGGGTGATTATTTGGGTTCTTTCTTTTTAATTTCCTCTTCAATCACTTTTTTCAGTTCTTCAAGCTCATCAAGGCTGAGGTTTTTTTCGTGGCTGAAAAACGAAACCAGGCTGTGCACTGAATTGCTGAAATAATTACTTAGTAATCCTTTGGCAATCAATCTGCGATACTCCTTTTTTTCGATCAGGGGATAGTATTCATGCGATTTGCCGTAGGCAGTATGCCCGATAAATCCCTTTCGTTCCAAAATTCGGATTATGGTCGAAACCGTGTTGTAAGCTGGCTTAGGTTCAGGTAGCCCCTCAAGTACATCGTGCACAAATCCCTTTTTCAGCTTCCATAACTCATGCATAATTTGTTCTTCGGCTTTGGTGAGTTCTTTCATAACAAAACTATCAGTTTAGTTAAATAACTAATTATTTAGTTAAATAGTATGCAATGATACAAAAATTTTTATGGGATGTCAAGAAACATTCACAATAAATTAATAAACAGAACTTTACCAGAAAATGTTTTTTTAACTTTTCAATTAATTGAGTTGACCGAATGTCACTGTAAGACTTAGATCAAAAGCTATATCCCCAATCTGACCATGAAGCATGAGCAGTCGTTTTCAGGGTCATCAGCTTTTTTGGTTCACAAAAAAACCCGCAGCATTCATCAAGAAATACTGCGGGTTACCAAACCAACACACAACAAGTTTATTGAGGTTGAGCCTTAATCTTATCTGCTAAACTCAGTCCTTCGAGCACCTCGATGAGGATGCCGTCGGAGAGGCCGGTTTTGATCATCCTTTTTTCGTAGGTCTGCGGGGCAGTTTCTACCTCAACATAAGTGGTGTCGCCATCGAACTGCAAAAGACCTTCGTTGATTGCCAGCACCTTGTCGCGACGTTCGAGTACGATGTCGGCATTTGCGCTATATCCGGCACGAATGAACTGGTCCGACATGAGTACGACAGCTGCCCTGATTTCAAACTGTATAGCACCATTTTCCGCGACTCCTTTTGGAGCAATTTTTTCGAGTTTTGCGCTGAATTTATCTGATTCTATTGCACCAATAGACAAAATCAGATCCATACCTTCCTTGATTTTACCAACTTCCGATTCGTCCACTTTCCCTTCGAAAATCATTTCGCTCATATCGGCAATGGTAGCAATTGTAGTACCATCGTTGAACGTATTGCTTTCGATCACCGAATTGCCTTCTTCAACGGGGACGGCGAGTACCATTCCATCAATGGTTGACCTGATCAGGGTATTGGTTACCTGACCGGCTTTTCGGGTTGCACCTTCGCGGATGAGCAGCAGGTTGTCTTCGGCGGCGTCCTTTTCTTCCTTTGCAGAACGATATGCGATGTCGTAGGTGAGGTATTCGGCTTCGGCAATAACGTTTTTATCGAAAAGTTCTTTATACCGGATATGGTTTTTACGGGCTTCCTCGAGCTGAATTTCTGCGCGTTTCACCCTCGATTCAGCGTTGTTGAGGCTGATCATGTCGGGAATGATTTTCACCCGTGCAATCAGGTCGTTTTTTTTCACCATATCGCCTGGCTCAACGAACACTTTTTCGACAATGCCGCTCACTTTAGGTTTGATTTCAATTTCTTTCCGCGGCACCACAGAGCCTGTAGCCACAGTCTTTTTGATGATGTCCGAAGTAACCGGACTCACAGTTGTGTAAACAACAGGCTTTGCCTGGGATTTTTTGTACAGGTAAATGATTGTGCCAATAAAGACTCCGGCAACGACCAGAGCGGCAAGAATTTTAAGAATGGTTTTCATGACTGATATGTATTGTTTGGTATTAATTTGTTACATGATTATTCATATCTGAGTGCATCAATGGGTTTTATGCTCACGGCACGACGCGCGGGGACCAGACCAGCAAGTATGCCTGAAAATATCAGGATAAGTAGCGAAAGCAAGGCTACCTGGAAATCAATGGTTGGGTTCAGAAACATGGTCTGTCCGTTTTCAGGTACCGGTAGGTTTTTGTTGATCAGTTCAATGATGGCCACCCCTGCAACCAAACCACCATAACCTGCTATCGTTGTCAGAAACACGGATTCGGTGATGATCTGCGACATAACTTTTGCAGGAGAGGCCCCAATGGCGCGCATTATGCCTATTTCTTTAGTGCGCTCTTTAACAATCACCAGCATTATGTTGCTGATTCCGATCACACCGGCCATCAAGGTGCCAATACCTACTACCCAGATCAATCCTCGTATGCCGGTAAACAAACCGGTCATCTGCCTGAATTGCTTATCAAGGTTGAAAAACCCAATGGCCCTGTCATCTTCGGGCGCAACCTTGTGGCGTTCCTTAAGCAGGATTTTTGCTTTTTCTTCGATTATCGTTACCGGAATTCCCGGCTTCGAAGTCATGGCAAACCAACCCACGATATCTCCATAATTAAAAGCTTGTTGCAAGGTAGTAAATGGCAGGTGGATGCTTTGTTCCTTGTCGCCACCGAAGTTCATGTTTTGGTTCTTTGGTGTAAAAACCCCAACAACCTGAAAGTAAATCCCGTTGATGCGGATGTATTTACCAATCGGGTCTTCATCTTTTTCGAACAGGACTTCGAGCACCCGTTTGCCTATCACGGCCACTTTTCTTTTCTGTTCAATATCAATATGGTTGATAAATCTACCTTTGGGTATATTAACAGGATCAATCAGGTTCCATTCGGGGTAATCGCCATAAACACTGAACGCACCTGCTTTTTCATTCCTGATAACATTGTTTCCGTTGTTTCTTCCTCCGCCTTCGAGCCGTGGTGATACAACGGCCAATTCAGGAATGTTATCCTTCAGAGCTTTGATGTCATCATTTCTGTAGTAAAACCTGCGGTTTCGGGGAAGCCCTTTGTAAGGAATTGTGGTTGGCCTTGTCCACATGAATACACTGTTGGTGGCAAAATCACCCATGCCGTTCATCACCCCGTTTTGCAAACCACTGCCAGAACCAAGCATGATCATGAGCATGAAGATACCCCAGAACACACCAAATGCTGTAAGTATGGTGCGGATTTTATTCTTTGCCAGGCTACTCCAGATTTCGTGCCAACGATCACGGTCAAACATGGTTCGTGGTTTTTCGGTTATTATTCATCTCTTAACGCAATAATGGGTTTAATGGCTGCAGCTTTACGTGCAGGGAAGAAACCGGCCAGAGCGCCTGCAATGATCAGCAATACAGTAGCCCCTACAGCTATGTTAATGTCAACCTCGGGTTGCCTGAAAAATGGTGTATCAATATGCTTGCTGATCAATTCAAGGAGCCCGACACCCAAAACAAGCCCTATGTAGCCGGCAAATGCTGTAATCAGTATGGCTTCCTGAAGGATAAGTCCGATAACACTTCCGGGGGTTGCTCCTAATGCCTTGCGGATACCGATTTCTTTTGTGCGCTCCTTAACGACAATCATCATTATGTTGCTTACACCTACAACACCAGCAATGATGGTTCCGATCCCTATGATCCAGATAAAGAGGCTGATGCTGGCAAAAAGACTTTTGAATTTCTGGAATTCTTCGACACTGTTCCAGAGAAACATAGCTCTTTCATCAGTGGGGTCATATTTATGACGAGCAGCCAGCTTAGATCTGATTTCTTCCTGAATGGCCTTAGATTCTTCTACACTCGCATCGCCAACTGTAACAGCCAGTGTGTTGATGCGGTTGCCTGCGCCAAAAACACGCTGGGCCGTGCTTATCGGAAGGTAAACCACCTGCATGTTTTCGTCACGTCCGTCATCATCTGTGAATACACCAACTACCTTGAACGGTATGCCATTTACATGAACATATTGACCCATTGGATCTTCTTTTTTAAAGAGCGCATCGCGGACAAGGGTACTTATAACCACTGATTTCCTGTACTCATCAATGTCATTTTTGTTGATAAACCTACCGTTAAGTACTTCCATCTTTTCTATATAAAGGTATGAAGGGTGCACAGTCCTGATGCTGTATGATCCGGACTCGTTGTTGTAACTTACGGTATTACCCCCCCAAATCTGGTATCTTGAAGAAATCTTATCTATACCGGTAACTGTGCGGGAGAGGTTTTCATGGTCTTCATTGGTCATTTGAATATACCGGCCAGGCTGCATGCCTGCGTATGCCTTGCTTGTTTGGCCACTCCAAATCCAGATGGTGTTGGTGGCCGAAGAGCGGAATTCATTCTCCACTCCGTTTTGCAGGCCAATGCCCGAACCCTGAAGAATGATCAGCATGAAGATGCCCCAGGCAACAGAAAACCCGGTAAGGAATGTCCTAAGCTTGTTTTTTTCGATGGTATTAAATATCTCCTGCCATTTATCTAAGTCAAACATATTGCCTTTTTTTAGGGGTTAAACGGCGATAGCCTGAACACCAGATTGATGATGATGCCCGTTTTTGTGGTCACTGTTTATCAGTCCATCATGCAGCCGGATGATTCGTTGTGTCTGGTGTGCAATATCGTTTTCGTGCGTTACGATCACTATAGTGATGCCTTCCGAATTGATTTGTTTGAATAATTCCATTACTTCCATTGAAGTTACGCTGTCGAGCGCTCCTGTGGGTTCATCGGCCAGAATGATCTTGGGTTTTGAGATCATGGCACGGGCAATGGCAAGCCTTTGTTTTTGACCTCCTGAAAGTTCGCTAGGGAGGTGTTCGGCCCAATCGGTAAGCCCAACTTTATTCAGGTAATCCATTGCAATTCGGTTGCGCTTGCGGCGCGGAACACCTTGGTAATACAAAGGTAAAGCAACATTCTCAACAGCATTTTTAAAACTGATCAGGTTAAACGACTGAAAAACAAATCCGATAAACTGGTTTCTCAGCTTTGCTGCTTTGGTTTCGTTCATGTTTTTGATCAGCAAATCGCTGAGGTAGAAATCGCCTTCATCATGTGTATCGAGCAACCCGATTATGTTGAGCAGGGTTGATTTGCCAGAGCCGGACGACCCCATTATGGAAACCATTTCGCCTTCAGCAACATCGAGGCTGATACCTTTCAGAACATGCAACTTATTGTTGCCAACTTCGTAGCTTTTATGAATTTCTTGAAGCCTGATCATTATTGTTGTGGTTTGGTGGTTAACTAAATAACCTTTGTGGAAATTGCACAGATTATGCCACTATTTGTAAATTACTGAATATGAATAAAAATAGTGTAAAAATGACCTTGCAGCCCTGTTCAGATCCGGTGGACAAGTGTTCATATGCGGTCAATGTTGTGCTCCGCTGGACATAGTCAGATTATCTCAGACAACATGATGGATATCGGCTGAAACCGGACGAGTTCTTTGTAAACATGATAAGCCTTACTAGTGGAATGATTTTGTAATACCTAAAAAGATCTTTGTCCGATTTTAACTTTCAGGAAGAATCCTGAGAAGCGCACCAGCAAGAGTAGTTATTTTTCTACAGACCTTTTAGCACATTGGCAACCAAAAAACCAAGATAATTGCCAACCGCATAACCAATGATTCCAATGGTTAATCCCGGAATGACAACTTCACGGTTTTTCAATGCGCCTGCAACCACCGGTACAAATGGCGGACTGCAGATCATGGCGGTTGAGGTGATGATTACTGTGTCGGCATCAATCCTGAACAAACGCGCAATGAGTACATGTACAAACAGCGAACCAAAAACTGCCAGACTAATATAAAGGAACAAATCAGGTGCAATGTTTGAGAATTCACCAATGTTTGCCATTGAGGCAACAACAAGGCTGAATATGAGAATAAGGTACATCCCGGATTCAAATGTTTTCTCAGTTTTATTCAGCGTCGGGATCAACGAGGCCAAAAGCCCAAAACTGGTAATGCTCAGGATCACTGAAACCATCCTGATGTTTGCCGGAACCAGAAAAGCAATTAATGCCGCCACACCCAGAATCAGCAAAGCAGCCATATAGGCATTGAGCAACGGACGGAGTTTATCCCGTCTGAGTATGCCCCAAAAAGGTTCCTTTTCGTGCGGTTTGGTGGTGTTGGTTTCAATCTGACGTTTAGGGTAAGCAGTCAGAACATTCAGAAAGAACCTTTGGCCGATTGTCATCAGAAAAGCAAGATAAACAACCCCAATTATGAGGTCGTATGTATGGGTAAGTATGTATGTGTTGGCATCTACGTCAAGCATTATTTTGAGCGAAGCCAGATTGGGTGTCCCGCCTGTATATACCCCAACCAGCATGCCCGAAACTTTCCAAAGCTCATCGGTTTCGTTTTGAGCAAAAAGAAAAAAGCCTGCAACCACAACACTTACAACAGAAAAAAGCCCGATAATGAGTGAAAGCAATGTTTTGCCGGCCATCGCTTTCCACTGCCTTAGCTGAACAGAAAACAAAACCAGTGGAATTGCCAGCAAAATTGTAATGCTCATAAATGTGTCGCGGAGCTGGTAGA
>Ga0351925_1005_pt1 | contig 56343 bp, 56 predicted proteins | sample BONcelHT113001D9_FD_206870 | JGI IMG/M metagenome (GOLD analysis project Ga0351925, IMG submission 206870) | Enriched cells from coal bed in the Powder River Basin, Montana, United States - BONCAT cells T11 rep2 HSBNCT.T11.300.1.D9 ... | reverse complement strand
GAGCAACCACAGCCTGGCAAAGCTTGAGCAGATCAGCGTTTGCATCGGTAACCATATCAAACAACGCAGAACCGGCAACTTCGCGCTTGAGCCATGTTTCGGCTGTTTCGAGGTAAGGCTTGTATTTTTCAAAGTTATCGCCAACCACAGTGGCAATATGGCTTTTCAGAGTTTCGATGTTTGCAATGATCATTTGGTTTCTTCTTTAGGTTTTTCGGTTGTTGTTGTTTGCTGCTTGCCTGATTTGTTTTTGTCGAGTGTGGTAAATTCAAAATCAACCACCTTCCAGACCAGGTTATCAGGGAATTTATTGTAGGCTTTAACCAGGTAAAGCGGCCTCAAAAGCCTGTCACGATAAGCCGCCTGCATGGCAATTTTGATGTGAAAAAGCTCACGTTTATCAGTACCGCTCATGCTGCCCGAGCTCTTGCCAGGGATGGGCCCGATCAGCCCGGGAAACACATTCATTGCATAGTTGATAGTATTGTTTACCTCAGTAGAGTCTTCCAGAAACTCACCGCCTTTTACACCGGGTTCAACTTTTTCTATAACAATGTATTTTTCTTCAATGGCACTGGTGCCCGATGGGATTAGCTTTTTCATCACCATCATGCCCTTGCCGGCATTTTCTTCATCGCTCAGGAACTTCCGGAACTTTTCAAATTCAGCCTCTTTGCGCGCTTTCACTTTCTCGGGGTTCGACCGGTCGATTTTTTCTTCAGTGAAAATCAGATCCCAATATTTATCGCTCACATAAATGATGTATCGTGTCTTCAGCCCATTTTTCATCAGGGCCTTTTTAAACTGCCAAATCATGCCGCTGTAGTCATAGCTACCGGAATGGAATATTGAATACCAGCTTGGCCGCTGATAATAAAGCCTGCCCGGGGTTGGGAAATAGGTTTGAAGTATAAACCGGGGAGTAACCAACTGACGTTTGGCAATTCGGTTGCGAAGATCAGCAAGCGGGTTGATACGGTTAAGAACATCCGAAACGACTGTGTTATCCGGGCCAGCTTTGCCTTCGGCCCACTCAGAGCTGTAAAAGTGTTTGGTGATGTTGCCTGTATTTTTGTCAGCAACCCCCCAACGGCTAAACACTGCTTCTTTATGTTGCAAGCTGTAGATTTCAGATAGATCTTTGGTAAGGATGATCTCCGGGAAGCTGTTGTAAAACGGAACCATGTCAGCACATTGCTCAAGAAAATAGCCCTGGATATCGTTTTCTTCGTAAAACTTCAACACACGTTCATCAGTGCATTCATCATAAAAAATCTCGCGGCCTTCGGTGATCTTCATGAAAGGCTTCACCCCCTGGCCATACATCATTTTAATGTTATGGTCAATGTTTGAACCAACAGCATCACCCTTGCCAATTTTCTCCATCACCAGGCTTGGCAGCTTGTTATCTTCACCCCAGGGAGCCACACGATACTCACCAACAATAACAGGTGTATCTCCATCCGCTAATGCATCGCCTGATGAGCCCTGGGCAATGATTGCCTGAACATCGGGCAAATATGACAGGTTGCCTACCTCAATAGTTTCGTAGTTCATAATGCAACCTCCTGATCATTGAAGGCAATAATTGTGCATCGCCTGATGGTGCGCACCTGGTTGCTGATCGGGATCTTAATGTTCATGGTGCGGCCCTTGGAGTGAAACGAAGAGCAGATGGCTTCTTTAACGGCAACTATTTCGCCCTTTTCGGCAACAAAGGCAATCGAAAACGAGCCTTTTTCAACAAATTTATGAAGGTTCGAAAGAAGGATCATGGGATGGATTTTTTTAGCAATGTTACTGCCTCAGGGAGCAGGGGCAAAGGACACAAACAAAAAGCCACCCCTGCCAGGGAGGCAAGGATGGCCAGAACCAACCAACCAACATTAAGTAATCAAACCGGGGTCTATGTGCTGGGGATTGTCGTATAATCGGTGTTTTGATCTAAGTAGTAATTTAAGATTGTAAGCTTCATCCGATTGCCAACTCTGTTCAAGCGGTTCTGATCCCGGTTCAATTAACCAGATCGCATCCGCTCGATAAGCGAAAACGTTTGTCATCCTGATGAAAGCTACAGGCTCATCTGCCAGCAAAATTGTTTTGTCAACAATAAAGCCATCGGCAAAAACAACACCGGCGTCATCCACAACGGCAACGGCATCCGGAATTTCAACAAAGCTGATAAAGGATTGGCCATCGTCCACTGGTGGACCGGCAGCACTGGCCTGAGGCGCAATGATCAGCATCGCCAGGAGACCAATTAAGAAAAGCATTTTTTTCATGATTTTGCTTTTAGGGTTAAACATGCCGCAAAGCTAACCAGGGGGGTGTTGGAGGAAAAGGACAAAAAAAGGAAATTAATTTTCAGATATTTTTTTTCTATCATCCAAAACAGCATAATAAAACCAATCTGCCAGCCTGCTCATCAACCTTGCCAGCTTGTTAACCTCCTGCTGGGTTTTCACTTCAGGCACACCATCCGGAAACTGATTGGCAACCAACAGGTAAACAAACTTATCATCTGATGTCTCAGCCCCAAAAAACGGCATACCTAAAACCCTCATTTCAATTTCTACCTTCTCCGCTTTTTTAATGGCATCTTCACGATCAGTAAATTTAAATACTTCAACAATCATCCTGGGCTTGCCATTGAAGCGGATGAAGCTGCGTGAGCCTTCCTGGTAATATTCTTTTTTGGGAGCAATGTCCATAACCGCAATAATATTTCACAAACTTACGAAATCAATAGAAACTCTGCATCTGCAGTGTTTCATTATTTTAGTTCGCCACCTGCAGGCTCTTTGCAAAAGTGCCTGCAAGGTGGCACAAAATGTGCGCACTCCATTCAAATTTATCTCTTGGGTGCGCACTCCGCTTTTACCCCCGACGAAGGAGGGGCGCCCGGGTGTCCGATAATGAACACCCGTTAGCCCTCTTATTTGCCTTATCTGCTTATGATTATCTGATTTCCTGCAACCGTAATATTAACAGAGTCTCCGGCATGTATTCCGGCATCATCAATCCATTTTCCACTAATCCGAATAATTGGATAATAAGCATTTCGATTGCGCCCTTTCAGTTTTCTAACACCTTCCTGAACTTTTGTTGATCGTGTTTTCATACTGCAATCCTCCTGTCTGTTAACTTAACAGTTTGCCCCAGGGCTACACATTCAACCGATCCTGCGCCCGCTTCCATTAACAGCTTGCTAATTACTGAAAAGCTGGTGCCGGTCGTTGTAACATCATCCAGTAAAACAACCCTTAAGCCTTTGATAATTTCATCAATTTGAAGGCTTTCTTTTAGCTGTCTGCTGTCCCTGATCCCTGACCTACAAAAGCTTTCAGTTGGGTACATTTTCCTGATCAGGTGCGTGCCATCAATAAAACCGCACTCAGTGGCAACCATGCTGCACAGCTTTTGTAGAGGATAATAAAGAGCTGCATCATGAGAAGGCACGCAACAAACAACCGTTTTTGAGCGGTCATACTCTGCCAGATCGAAATAGTTTACCATCAGCGAAAGGAAGAATCTGTAAGCACTATCATGACCTCTTTTGAAACTTAGCAATAATCTGCTCATTCGGTCGTTTGCTCCCCCATGAAAATAAGGGGTGTAATCAAAAATATATTGAACGTTATTCATAGCAATAAACCGAGTTTATCCAGCTGGTGCCGCTGTTCTAATGTCTTATAAATTTACAAATACTTTTTCAATTTAACCGTATATATATCAAGTATATACGTTTGTAAACGTTTGTAACCGTTTGTCAACGGATAGCCAAATCAACCCCTTCACTCAAATTTCCCACAAATCGAAAACAGGTTTTCAATGTTTTCGGACAAAAAAAAGGGTTCAAAGGGATATTTTTTCCCTTTGTCCGTCTGAAGACCCCGCACCGCCCTGCACGGTGTGTGTAATTACACGCCCTGAATTTTTACGCAATATGCAGCGCAATACCAGCCCCAATAGTGCGCCCTAACTGCTTTAATAGTGCGCTGTAATTACACAAATAGATCAGCCTAACTGCCTCAATAGTGCGCCCTAACTGCCCCAATAGAGCGTAATAGAACGGCAGGGCAAGACAGGTCTTGCCGTCAACTAGATCGCCCGCTCGCGGGCACCTATTGGAAACCACATCAGATAGCACAATGCAACCGAATGAGCATAAAAAAAAGCTGGACATTGCCAGCTCTTATCAGGTCGGTCAGGGTTGATCAGCTTTGCTTGCGGCGCTTTTTGGATTCTTTCACAACAGGCTTCGAAATGTAACAAGTGTGAGTTTTACCATATTTGTTTGCTTCCTTCAGGGGCGAAACTTCAAAGGTCAGTAAGCGTTTGCCTTCAAATGTATAGGCAAGTTGTGCTGCATCTTCAAGGTTGATGGTCACTTTAACAATTGGAAGGCTTTCGTGCTGCTTGCCTGTTCCGAGATAATGTTTTTGAAAAGTTGTCATGGCTTTAATTTGTTAGGTTAATAAATAAAGAACAGGCATAAGTACCAGTAAATCATAAAAATAAAGTCAAGGGGTAAATTGGAATAAGCGGAACATAGTGAGCATTATGCCGAGAAAACCCTTGACTTCCCAGAGGGTGATGCACAAAAGATCATAAACAAGATGCATCAATATTTTTTGGTTACAGGAAATTTGACTGGTGTTTATGTTTAACCGTTAAAGCCATTGACACAATTGTACATTGACTCGGAACGGGTATGCAGTGCAAAGCAATGTATTTAACGACCATTAACTTTGAAGATGCAGACATACATTACAATTTGAAGGCAATTGCTTACTGCATCAGGATTTGCCCCAAAGATTCAAGGCATTCAGGTAAAACACAGTTGCAAAATCGGATTGCCTGATGTAAGGAATAACAGAGCCGCGCAGGTAAGGAACAAATAAGCCCGATTGATAGAGATAAAGGCAGAAGTAAAACATGAAATCGGGAACAAGATCAGGGCCAGCTTTAACCCCAACTGAATTAGGAATTTTTGAACGCAGCGGCTGACCAGCATTTGCGCCTTTAAGTTGAATGAAGAAATCAGGGGAATCAGAAACAAACTCAAACATAAAAAAAAGCCCCTGCCCTGGGGACTTATATCGGCATCTGGCACGCCTGGTTAAATTTTGAGCATGCCGATTGCCTGATAAAAATTCTATGTCAAGTGTTTAGGTCAGTTTTTGAGCTTGCGATAAAACTGAATAAACCCGAAGGGCTGAAAGCAGAATTGCAAGTGCATAAGAAAGCACTTTACAGAGATATTTTTAGCAGGCTTATTTTGATCAAAATTTGAGCAGGAACCGCGCAAAAGATTTGAGAGGCAAAAAAGTAATATTTTTGCTATGCCGTAGTCTGCAAATACGCCAAAAAACAGTGATGCGGCTCACAACCTTTAAAGCATACGGCAGGGAAACCCTGTGTTTTGTAGGAAATGAAGGCTTTGGCTTTCAAATCCGGGCCCTTGGCGGGGTCGCAGATGCAAAACGCAGGGTTTTTCTGCTGTATGCCGGAGGAAAGTACAATGAAAATCAATGGTAAGAACATCAACAGCCTTGAACCTAAACCTGGGCACAGGCTTTATAATGTTGAAGCTTTTTGTCAGGCTTTAGGGCTAAACTATGAAGCTGTTTCATCTGAAATGCTACAACCAGGCTACAATGCCCTGAAGCTTGGCAAAGAGCTGTATGCAGATGAGAGAAGCCTTGTGCTCTGGTTGCTTAAGCCACAGCCGGAAAAAACAATGAGCCTTGCGGCATTACAGTATGCGGCAAGGCTCATAGAAAGTCAGATTGACAAGTTAACCCTGATATGATTTATTAGATCAGGATGGGCTTAGAATATCAAGATATTTGTGTGATTGTATAAATATAGAAGAGGAGTTTATTATCACCTCTTCTGTTTTTAAGTACCCAATCATACCGTGTTATTCAGGTAGACTCACATAGAGTGAAAAATAGTAAAAAGCGGTTTCTTCACTAGCATTGTCTCTGGAAAAGAACACACGATTTGCATTAACCACTACACCAAGACCATTGTTAGATCTACCGATAGAGACAGAAGTAACGCGTGTATCAGGAAGAAGAAAGCTATTTGAGCCACTAGACGCATAGCCATACATGCTGTCTATGGGGAGGGGGGCGGCGAATACCAAAACATGTACTGCAGGATCAGTTATCTGCGCAGTGAAACTGCCTATACTGTTGGAATATACAAATATTTCATTTTGCCAATTCGTATCCGCGTCACACCAAATCCGACCATGTAGTTCCTTATAACCCTTCACAGGCCATGGTTTACCAATGCCCAAAGTAGGGAATATACCGTTATCGGGGTCAGCACCCATCCATTCACTTTGAGTAGCGACACACCATACACGTTGACCGGGATCAAGTGTAGTGGGAATATCTGCCACAATTGAAGGCCCACTGGGCACATCTGGAAGAGGGATAGGTTTGGTAACACTGGCAATAGCCCTTAGCAAGCTCGCCTTGCTGTGGGCTTTTGTCATGTCAAGGGAAGGGCTGTCGCCAGCAAGTTTTTTGTAAATTTCTCTTAACAGATCATTTTCGGAAAGAGATTTACCGGAATTCAATTCGTCGCTCATTGCAATAAGGTTTAAATGTGTTTAAAAATATCAGTTACTGAGGATGCTAAACTATACAGAAAGCCAAACAATTGAAAGGACATCAAACGGGTTGGGCAGCTGAAGAACCGCCAGAATTGCCACTATGCGAAGCCTGAGGGTGAAAAAACATGCCGAGCAGAAGAGTGTCAAAACCATCGGTACCATCAGTTCTGTGCTCAAGCAAATCTTCTTCTGTCTCGGCAAGTTTTTCGCCCGATTTGTCTTTTTGAAAACCCAATGGCCCAACCTTAACACCTGTGTTTTCAAGACCAATTTTCAAAGCTTCGTTGTTGGGTTCATTGATCATTGGGAATAAATACTTTTGACCTTTAAGAGACTGGTCAATGATCAGGTGTTTTTCATGATGTTTGAGAGGGTTACCAATATGGATGCGTTGCACCTGCCAGTGGTTTTTTTCGAACTGCGAACAGATAACCGAAGCAAAATCTTCATCACTTACAGCATAGTTTGAACCAAGGGCAGTATTGTCGTAATAATAGATCACTTCGCGGGTAAGATGAGTACGGTAATAATCGCAAAAATCATCAACCAGTTCACGAAGTTTGCGCTGATATTTGACATAGAAACTTTTAAGCACAAGGGCTTTAATACCCTGCTGCTGAGCGCAAACAAGCCAGTTAATGTTAGCGTTGTAGTCAAAAGCAACACAGATAGGTCTTGTAAGGTCAACATCGGCATCCTGAATGCAGCTTTGCTGCTGAGCTTTATCAAAATTATAGTCAAGGCCCTGAAGATAGCTATTATCAAAGGCCGTATAGAAATGAACGTTTTCGCGCAAAGCAGGGTAGAAGCCATCTTTTAGTTTGCCAGGTTTGATACACAGGATCGATGTGGCAAAAATCAAAGGGGGCAGGTCGCGCTTTTGCTGAGCAATGTATTTCTGGCCAAGGATCTGCACGTTTTCAATAGTGCTCACCTCACGATAATAAACGGCAATGCTGCGAAGCTTTGCCAACTGAAGACTAAGTTCGCGAATGCGGCGCTGATTCCAGGCTGTAGGTTGTTTTTGCCTGAGGTCATAAATAGTCTTCAGAAGCGATTTAATAGCTTCGATCACCTGAGGATCCATCTTATCCTGATAGCTCAGGAACCATGAACCTTTCTTGCTTGTAGGCATGTCGCTTGTAAAAAGCATCGAATTGAGCCAAGGCGAATTTTTCCAGGGACCTTTGTAGCCACCATTTGCCGGAATTGTTTCGTCCTTCAGTTTCTCGAAGTCAATAAACTTAGCTTCATCGCCCATCACATATTGAAGGGTAAGAGAATTTGAGGAACCAGGCACGTCCTGGCTGATCAGGTACTGCACCGAACCATTGTACCAGCTGATCACATGATCATAGCTGACAGGCTCGATAACTGGCTCTTTGAAACCAACCGCTTTTGGAGGCTTACGGCCGATATAGTAATGAACATTGCGCTTAAAGCCTTGGTCTGCCAGGGCTTTGAGCGTGCCAGGAAGGGTGCGCGTTAAAAGCTGTTGAAAAGTAGAGCCCACAATGCCCCCGCCTGATCGGGGCATATGCTGCAGGTTGCGAAGCAACCAGGGAGCGTTAAGACCGTGAGACTTGCCTACACGACGTCCGCCCACAAATACACTTGTATGGGCCGCTATATAGCGAAATGCAAGCTGTGGTTTATTGAAATATATCTTCCTGCTCTCTGTTGTCATCGCTTATATCTTCGAACGGTATATCTTCAATTTCAATTTCGCCTTTGTATTTTGCAAGAAGCTTCTGGATTAGCTCATCTTCATTCTCGAGTTTTGTTATACCCAACACAGATGGGTCGTTGGTTGGTTCAATGGGTGTTGGTATGAGTTCATCCCAGGGAAGTTCTTCAGCTTCGTCCTGGTCAAGTTTATTGTATTTAGCCAGGGCAGAAATGGCAAGGATCCGTTCTTTGAGCTTGCCGTTTGTTGTGGCATCGGCTATGGCTTTCTTGAGCTCTTCATTCACCACATATCTTATCCATTCTTTACCGGCATTGCGGATATTTGGAAGAATGATCTTCATGTTCGAAATATCCCTGTAAGCCTGACTTTGGCTTATGCCATATTCAGACATAAGCATATCACGCAGCTTGGTATCTTCGAGTGAAGGTGTTTCGAGAAGCAGGGTAAAAGCGAAACGATAACGGAGCAGTTGATGTTTTTCGATTTCAGTAAGGCCAACAATCTCATGAATATCGCTAAACATAAGATCATGAAATTTGTCAAGGTTTGCTTTTCTACTCATTTTGCTGTTGTTTTAGTATGTAGCCGTTAACCAGGTTCTCAGCTGCAGGCGAACCTTTCTTTGCAAACATCACAGTTTGCCTTCTGATCTCAACGATGCTTTTTAGTTTGCCACGTAGGTAAGCCTTTGCCCGATCGCTTTTGCCGTGTCTGATATCGCGCCGAAATTCGGAGGCATCAATATTCATAAGCAGGGCAATTTCATCAACAGTTAAAAACAGCCCGGCATATTCTTCAATTTGTGTTATTTCATCCATGGCACTGCAGATGATTGAAGAATTGACATGTTTTGTTTGAAAACGTCTATTGCAGGGTGGTTGCGAAAAATGCAACCACATTCGAAGCGTTGATTGTTTGTTGCGTTGTTGCTCATGATGGCAAGCAATTCAGTTGAATTGCGCCTCATGTAGATTGTTTTACTGTGGTTGGTAGTAAGCAGCAGTTTGTCGACATTCATGGCGGCAAACTGGGTGTTGGCCGGGTTGCGGCTTGCAACCGTAAAATCAAGGATAAGCGTAATTTGATCGATCAGATCACGGTTGCGGATCAGGCGGCGAACGTAGTTTTCATTAATGGCGAACGAGCTAATGATGATTTCATCAGCTCGTTCAATATTATCAAGCATCATGTCAAAAACATGATGCGATTGGACATCAGGGCTTAAGTAAAATGCCACCTGGTCATTTGCCCAGCAAATTTGAGTCTTCTTTGATGACATTGAGCTCAACTAATTTGGCACGGGTTTCAAGTTTTACTGATGCGTTTAGCGCAATCAGTGTGTTGATGCTTTCGACCAGTTTCGGCTTTTTCGATTTGTCATAATTTTTGAGACCACGCGAAATAGCTGTACGTGCAGCAGTGATCTTTTTGGCTTGATCAGCAGGGTCATCAGACTTGGTTTTGTCAGAATTATCGGGACCTTGCTTTGCAAAAGCATCAATCTTATCCCAACCCTCAGCAATCAGATCATCGAGTGCAACAACTTCGGCCCTCATCGCAGCCCTGTCTTCATCAGTTGCGGCAAGTTTCATTTTTTCATGAAACACACGCTGGGTTTTGTAGGCTTCAGTGATCTGGTCGAAAACTTCTTTAAGATCATCAGGAAGTGAGTTGCGGTCTGTTTTGGCAAACTTTTTCTCATTAGTAGCGCCTTCAGCTGCATGAGTAGTGTCAATATTTTTTGCTGGCACAGAAGGCTTGAGAAGCTTCAGCTTCGACAGTTTTTCGATCTCGTAGATGAGTTTCTTAAGGTCGCGCTTGCGGATCAGATAAAGCGCCAGTGCGCGGTTGCGCGAAAATCGTTGAAAAAGGCTTATGCCTTTGTCAATGTCTTTAGGCTCGGATTCGAGCCAGGCTTTGAGTTCTGAGTTGATATCTACATTCATGGCTTTTGAAAAATAACCCCGTCCGGCCAATCCGGACAGGGTTCGTTATATACTCGTTTTTGAAAAGGTTACGGAGTAGTAGGAGTGAATACACCGGTTTCGCAGTCAATTGAACCATCGGTAACCGGTAGGTTGCCAACGTAGTCGGGAAGCGGTGTGGTGTCGGGAGCATGACATTCAAAGAACAGGCCTTTTTCACTGCCAGCACCTTCGCCACTTTTGCCTGTAAATTTGATTTCGTTGTCCCACTCTTCAGAACCGATCACCACGAAACGCTTTTCGGTTTCGTGAGGGAGCTGAGCAATGAATACAACGTTCGAGTTCAGGTTGTTTTTGGCAATGGCCTTAGCCTTCGAGCTGATATCAGGGTACATCCCCACGAGTTTGTTGATGAACATTTTGTGGTCTTTGTCGCCCACTTCATCAAAATCAACGTGGCTTTTGCCCTGTTTGCTGTAGATTTCCTGAAATACCTTACCGGTATTCATTTCAAAATCACCAGAGAGTTGAACAGTTTCTTCAGCTGTTGACGGCGAAGCAGTAGGAGTGGGCCAGGTTTTGATCCAGCTTTTTTGAGCGTAGAACACGCGCGAACGGATACCAGAAGGATTTATCTGGCCGTCGTTCCATTTGAGGTCTTCATATACTGGGGGCATGGCTTATTCCTCCTCTGTTTCGGTTATAAACTTCACAACGTTCAGGTACCTGTGGTCAAGGGTGTCGAACCCGGTGCCAAAATGCGCCTTCATAAAGAACTGCACCATCTTGGGGTTATCGGGTCTGCGGATCTCAACAGTTTCTTTGTCGCCGAGCTGGTCAACGCCAACCTGGAAGTTTTCTTTGATCGAGAAAAACATGAAATTTTGATCTTCCATGTTGTCAAGATCAACAAACTGGCAATTTTTATTGCTGCCAATGAGGGATTTGTGGTGGAACCCATCATTCCAGGGAGCATGGCCATATTCAACCTGGAACCAGTCTTCGTAGAGCTCGACAATCGAGGTAGGAAGATAGAGCTTCAGGTTACGGTTGCGTTTGAGATGAACCGGGAGCTTGCGATACGCTTCTTTCAAAACATCGCCCACATTCTGGCCCGTGATCGGGGTTGATGTGAGGTCAGTAAGGTTTTTCTTGGCAACACTGATTTTTTCAGCTGTTATTGCAGCTGCAGCCAAAGTTGAAAAACCGTTGAACAGGTCAACCGTATTGTTGCCCGAAGCATCGCGCTCGGCAACAAACATTGCGGCTCTGAGAGCTTCGCCAACTTTGCCGGCCATGACGAAAGCAACCTTACGGGCAAGCTTCATCTGATCAGCAGGGGTAATGGTGCGTTCGGTGTACAAGGTGCCCAAGATAGCGTGGGGGTCAAACTCCTTTACGGTGTCGCCAAGGAATACTTCCCACTCGAAAGGGGTAATAGTGGGGCCACCGGTGGCATCTTTTGCGGTGCGGTAGGGTCTCAGTTCGGCATCAACGTCGAGGCTTCCGCCGACTTCTTTGCCCTGGATGCCCGTGCGAAGGGTCATATGCTGCAGTACATCGTCGAGCGCAAGAAGCGGAAACGTGAGCAGTTCTTTACGGTATTTGATACCGGCCTTGATCAGGTCTTCATGGATTGTGAGTGACATGGCAATTATTTGCTAAAAAATTCTTGTTTCAGACGGCCATAAGTGGCATAAAAATCATCACCGGATTCAGCACTGGCACCACCGTCAGTTTCTTTTTTGACAATAGCTGTGTCGGCACCGGCTTCTTTAGAGAGTTCGGCAATCCGGTCATTAGCAGTTTGAAGTTGACCTTCAAGTTCTGTTATCCTGGATTGCTGATTAGCGCGTTCGGTCAGTTGACTGTTGAGACCGGCCTGAGTGGTTTCGTGCACCTCGAGGGAGCGTTCAACACTTTCGGCCATCTCAGCTGTCAACGTGATTGAGCCATCAGCCGATTCGAGCTGTGGCACACCGGCAGCTTTAGCAAGCCGGTTGAAATCGGGTTTTTTCATATTTATTTGAGATGAGGGACTAGTTTGTTTTTCATCGGCAAGTGTTGCAGCCCTTTCAAGGGCAAAGTCAAACGAGCCGATAGAATCAATAAGAGAGCCAACCAGGGCTGATGCAAAAAACACATCACCTTTAAAATGATCATCGCCTGAGCCGGGGCGGTTGCCTTTTACAGTTTCGATAAACTTCGCAGCAAGAGGTTTAAGAACATTGTTACGATACTCTTCATAGTCACCTGCCCGAAGTTTGTCAAATAACCGTGATTTGTTTTCACTCTGTGGTGCAAGCACAGTGTGAAACTTCACACCAAGTTTTTCAAAATATGGCTGAGTGTCGTAAAACGACAATAACACGCCGATGCTGCCGATCTGAGCAGTGGTGTTGTTGGCAATGATCTCGTCGCATTCGCTTGCCAGCCAATAGGCGGCCGAAGCTGCAAGATCATCAACAAAAGCAATAACAGGCTTTGAAGTTTGGCGTATGGTGCCGGCAAGTGTTTCGGTGCCGGCAACCATACCACCAGGTGAATCAATGCGCAGCACAATGGCATCAATGCGCGGATCAGAATTAGCTACCTGGATCCAGCGAGCCATTTGTTCGGTGCCTGCCGGACCACAAAACTGAGAATATTTTGTAAGCACCCCACGAACCGTAATTACGCTAATTTGCTTGGTTGTGGTTGTGCCTGTTTTGCCTTGCGAAGCAGCTGCAGCAATTGCAGCACCAGGCAACACAGAAAATGTTTCGGGAAGAATAGGTTCGGAACGCTCGAAGGCAATATTGCCTGAGAGCACATTTTGGATAAGCGGAAGGAAAGCTTCAATGCTTTCTTCGCTGATCGCCCAAGGTTCTTTTAGGATTGCACGTACAAGATCAGGTTGAAATACCATCACAATTAATCTGTGATGGCAATATTACCGCCATATACTGCCTGTGCAAAGGACTGTAAAGATTGCTCAGGCGTTGATTTCAAATGAATTTTGATGCTATAACCTTCAGCTGAGCCAGGTTTACCGGTAGCGGTTTTTTCAAAAGTGAAAGCAGCCTTGCAGTTGTCAGTACCTATAAAAAGAGTATCGTTATTGAAAGAGGTCAGGGCAAACAGGCCATGTAATGACGAAAGTTTAGTAAAGTCATTATCCTTTTGTTCTGAATGAAATGGAACAAAAGCAGTAACCAAAACCTCGTTAAGGTTGCCCTGGCGCACAGGATCTGATTTATGCAAGAAAACTAAGCTATCCTGCCGGAACGGGATTTTTTTCCAGAAAGCATCAGCGCTATTTAGTTTATACGAAAGAGATTTGATGTGCATTGTGCTGTTTTTTAAGACATCAATGAATTGACCACTAAAAAGGGACAATTCATTGATCGTTTATTTGTAATTAAAATCATTGATTGACCTGCGGATGAACGAGTGAATTTTTTTGCGTTTACGGTATTCGTCTTTTTTAAGGGCCTCAAATTTATCTGTGCCCAGGATCAGATCAGAGAAAATCTCGATGATCAGTTTGCGGTTCATCTTCAGATCATGCACACCGGCCTGAACCATAAGCCTGAACTCGAGATATGCCGAGCTTTCGATGTAGTCATTGATTCGTGCAATGTCATCAGCTGAGTAATACAGATAGTGATTTCGGGAAAGGTCGGTTGGCGTTGAAGGCATCACCAGCCAAACGCCTGCCTCACCATCGGTTGAACGGATCTGTGAAGGGTCGCAATATCTCACCCGGGAGTGAAGGTATTTGCCCACTTCTTCATTGCGGTTGATTGTGACAGGGCCTTCGGGGGCATCAAACACAAACCTGAGAAAATTTTCATGATACTTTTTGCGCAAGGGCAAAAAAATAAGGCGGTCTTCGTTCATGCGGCTAAGTTAAGAAGCGAAACATCAACTTTAGTTGATATATTCACAGATTAACTTAGCCAAAACACGAAAAAAAATCGTGCTGCTGTGCAAGAGTGCTAAAAAAGTTAGCTATATTGATATTCAGTGCTTTAAGTTTGTCAATTAAAAAACTGTGCGCACAGTGCTAAAATCGTGCTAAAATCGTGCTTTGTATTTCTCTCATTCACAGCGTATAAAAATTGTGCGCACAGAAGCACAGTTTTTCTCTAAGATTTATATATAGTTGTTTTGAAAGAGAGAAGTTTTTTAAAAAAAAGATATTATATATATGGCCACCAACTTTTTGCACAAATTTTTTGAATTAGTGAAAAAGTGGGGGAGGGGGAAAACGTCGAAGTAATTACGCTATATTTGCCTGACCACACGAACCAACGAAAAGCAAATGACCATAAAACAGTATATTGAAAGCATTAACAAGCGCTTTCAATTGGGCAATGCTACAGAGCACACCTTCAGGGGCGACCTGCAGAACCTTATTGAGAACCTTATACCGAAAATTAAGGCAACCAACGAACCAAAGCGCCAGCAATGCGGAGCGCCTGATTATATCATCACCAGGAATGAAATACCGGTAGGATTTATCGAAGCAAAGGATATTGGAGACCGTGACCTTACAGGAAGCCAGAAAACAGGCAATAAGGAGCAATTTGACCGCTATAAGGCATCGTTAGACAACCTTATCATCACTGACTACATCACTTTTTTGTTTTACCGGAACGGCCAGTTTGTGAACGAAATTGCCGTTGGCCAGTTGATGGGCAACAGCATTAAGGCACAGCCGCAAAACTTTGAAGCCTTCACAAAGCTTCTGACAGACTTTTGCATTTACCATGGGCAAACCATCACAAGCCCCAGAAAACTGGCCGAATTGATGGCAGGCAAAGCAAGGCTGCTGGCCGACATCATTCAGCGAGCTCTGGAGGATGATGATGCAACCAATGAGGACAGCACCCTGCATGATCAGATGCTTGCATTTAAGGAGATATTGATTCATGATATCACACCCCAGGCATTTGCTGATGTGTATGCCCAAACAATAGCCTACGGCATGTTTGCAGCACGGCTGCACGACCAGAGCCTTGACAGCTTCAGCAGGCGCGAAGCGGCCGAGCTGATACCAAAATCAAACCCGTTTTTGAGAAAACTGTTTGGTTATATAGCCGGGCCCGATATTGATGACCGTATTGTGTGGATTGTGGATCATCTGGCCGAGATCTTCATGGCTTGCGATGTGAAGGAACTATTGAAGGATTACGGCAAGGAAACCATGCAGGAAGATCCGATCATACATTTTTATGAAACATTTTTGAGCCAATACGATGCGAAGCTTCGTAAGGCCCGGGGAGTTTGGTACACACCAAAGCCGGTTGTTTCGTTCATCGTAAGAGCTATTGATCAAATACTGAAGGATGAGTTTGACCTGCCAATGGGACTGGCTGACAACAGCAAAATAAAAATTAAAGTTGATCAGCTGGGCAAAAAGGTTGAGAAGGATGTGCACCGGGTTCAAATACTGGATCCGGCAACCGGAACGGGTACTTTTCTGGTGGAGATTGTGAAGGAGATTCATAAGAAGTTTGCCGGACAGCAAGGCATATGGAACGACTATGTTGAAAACCACCTTGTGCCCCGCTTGAATGGCTTTGAGCTGTTGATGGCCAGTTATGCCATGGCCCATTTGAAGCTCGAGATGTTGCTCAAGGAAACAGGATGGAAGCCAGACCGGAACCAAAGGCTCAGGATATACCTCACAAATAGCCTTGAAGAAAGCCACCCGGACACAGGCACTTTGTTTGCTAACTGGCTAAGCCAGGAAGCAAACGAAGCCAACCATATCAAACGCGATACGCCTGTGATGGTGATCACGGGGAATCCGCCTTATAGCGTAAGTAGCAATAATAAAAGTAAATGGATAGAAAAATTGATCGCTGATTACAAGAAGGATTTGAATGAAAGAAATATTCAGCCTTTATCAGACGATTACATTAAATTCATTCGATTTGGTCAACATTTTATAGATAAAAACGGAAGTGGCATATTAGCATATATTTCAAATAATAGTTTTATTGATGGAATTATTCATCGTCAAGTTAGAAGAAGTTTGTTGCAAAGCTTTGACAAAATCTATATTTTAGATTTACATGGTAGTGCTAAGAAAAATGAATTATCACCCGATGGAAGTAGCGACGAAAATGTTTTTGACATACAACAAGGAGTAAGCATAAACATATTTGTTAAAACAGGAAGGAAATCTAATCTTTCTCTAGGGAAGTTACTTACATACGATTTATATGGAAAAAGAGATAAAAAGTATGAAATTTTAAATAGCTATGAGCTAGAATCATTGAATTGGAATGATATTGAGAATTTTGAGCCAAATTACTTTTTTGTTGATAAAAATTATGATGGTAAAATTGAATATACTGAGGGTTTTTCAATGAGTGATCTATTCAAGATTGGATCAAGTGGTATTAAAACCGAAAGAGATATTTTGGTGGTACAGTTTAGTAAGAAAGAACTAGAGAGTATAACTGATGAACTAATTCAAAGTGATGTTGAAGAATTTCGAAAAAAGCATAATTTATCGATTGATGGAAGAGATTGGAAATTACATCTTGCAAAAGAAGACTTAGTAAAATCGAAAAAGATTTTAACTGAATTGCACTATAGACCGTTTGATTTTAGGTTCACATATTATACTGGAAACACTAAGGGATTTCAAGCATATCCAAGAAAAGAAATTAGTGATAATATTATTGATAGAGATAATATTGGTTTAATAAATCTAAGGCAGAATAATGTTGGTAAAGAATATGTAATCCTTGTTACAAATAAAATGACAGAAAAAGGATCTTTGGTTTGTGGGAATTACTTTATTAATCCTTTGTATATCTATACAGAAAGAGCAGAGCAAATTACAATTGATCACTTACCAATAAGAAGCCCAAACTTTAACTTTAATATTACAAATAAAATTGAAAAAGGTATTGGATTAAGTTTTACTTCAGAAAAAGTAGATGTCCCTGGAACTTTCGCCCCAATAGACCTGCTTGACTATATCTATGCTGTGCTCCACTCACCAGCATACAGGGAGAAGTACAAAGAATTTCTGAAGATAGACTTCCCAAGAGTGCCCTATCCAACGGATCAAGCCGAGTTCTGGCGTTTGGTTGCCCTGGGAGGTAAGCTAAGGCAATTGCATCTGATGGAAAGCCCTGTCCTGAACAACCTTATCACACAATACCCTGAGGGGGGCGACAATGAGGTTACAAAAGTGAAGTACGAAAATGGTAAGGTGCATATCAATGAAAAGCAGTATTTCGCCAATGTGCCGGAAATCGCCTGGGAGTTTTACATAGGCGGTTATCAGCCGGCTCAAAAATGGCTTAAGGACCGCAAGGGCCGCAAGCTGATCTTTGAAGATATACTGCATTATCAGAAGATCATTGTGGCTCTGGTGGAGACGGATAGGGTTATGAAGGAGATAGATAATGTAGAGAATAAATGACGATATTAATTAGTTAAGGTCCAATTTAGATGAATGATATAGATAAAGAAAGCAACATATATAATGGAGCGGTAGCATTAGTTGATATTTTGGGCTACAAGGAAATGCTATGCGAACCGATTGAATATGTTAAGGATAATATTATTGATAGACTAATAGAAACTATAGAAACTGCAAATAGTATTACTAATCGGGAGCGACATAGATTTAATAGAGTGTCAAACAATGATGAAGAGTATTCAACTAAGATTAAGTACATGTTCTATTCAGATTCTTTTATACTCTATATTGAATCAGATAATAATTGTAAAATAAACTCAATTGAGAATACATTAGACTCTCTTTGTTATGCTCTATGTATTATCCTTGATATATCTTTTAGAAATAATATCGCATTAAGAGGTGCTGTGTCTTATGGGGAGTTTTATTTGAAGAAATGTCCGTTTATTATGATAGGCAAAGTATTTACTGAATTATCAGAACTTGAAAAATCACAAAAATGGGCTGGAATAGTGTTGTCAGAGGAGTTGGAGAAATTTAATTACTCGAATCAATTCACAGTAACTTATGCTACGCCTTTAAAATGTAAAGATGGTGATAGAGAAATGAAAGTATTAAACTGGGTGTTTTTTAAAGCAAATTATATAACCACCACAGATAAATCAATTGATTTTGAAAGGTGCTTTGATTCGGATAGAGAAGATGTGAGAATTAAAAAGGAAAATACTATTAATTTCTATAATAAAATGAAAGGATTAAATGCATATACCATCTAAATGAATGTGCTTTTTAGCCTTTAACTATAGTTTATTTTTCACCTGATATTTCTCAAACACTTTTTTGATTTCAGCGACTTGTGAGAAACAGCGCAGGTTGATGCTGCACACTTACCGTTTCCGTATTCATTGATGAGTTCTTTCATGTAGCGTTTTTGGCAGTGGTTGCTCATGCAGGCGTGGTAAACACATGACCAGTCAGAAGTTTTGCATTTCATAGCATCACGGGTGTTTCACTGTAGGTGAGACTTGAGGTGCGTGCTTTAGCGGTGTAGTGTTTGTTGTGGCACTGCCAGCAAACAAGCTGCCCTGTGTCAGCATCGCGGAAGCCGTTCCACAAATAAGGGTTTTTGCCGGGCCCCGGAGCTTGCTTGCAATATGAGCAAACTTTATCGGTAAATAGGTTTAATTGCATTGTGTAGAATAAAAAAAATCAAAAGCCGCTAACTTTTGCTAAGCCACATTGAAACGTGGCTTAACAGTAAGTTGGCAGCAATTAAAACGACATACTACCAGCAAACTCATTAGCAGACATTTCGCTAAAATCAGCTATGTATCTACGCATCATTAAAATGTTGTTATTTGACTTACATATATCCACTTCGGCAGATTGAATAAACAAACCGTCTTTTGTATCGTGCCAAGCCAATAGCCTTACATAATCTTCACCATTATCGTTTCTATCAAGAAAAACGTGTACTTCTTTACAGGTTTTGCACCCTTGAATTTTAATTGTTTTGTGTAACATAAATTTAAAATTAACTGCTGCCAACAATATATTGCCAATAGTGGGGCAGACGTGCCACAATTGAGCATTGGTACTACTATTTAACTTTGTGCTGTGGTGGAGCAGTAGTGCCTTGAAATCCCCACCATCGGCAATATTTGAACGTTATCAGCAATGTTATTGCCGTTTCAAAAATCTTTCCTGCACATAAAATCTTTTGCCATCGCCATGCACTCCACTACCTATTATTAAGCAGAAATATTCTTCCGTAATTTTGTTCCAATTAATTTCAACAACATATCCAGGTGTATCACCATATCCTGTCGCACTCCCCGATACAATCACTTCATCAAGCATTTTGAAAGCACTGCCGCCATCAAAACGCTTATCGTCATTGGTGGGTGTTGTAGCAATTTGTTCTGTTGTCATTTTTGAATTATTTAAGTGTTAAAAATTAGTTTCACGATAAGGACTGCATTTCAAGCAAACGCCCTGCTTGAATAGCTGCCGTGTTATGGCAATATTGTTGCCATCCACATTTGAAAAATGATGTTTATCACAACACAAACCGCCGCATCTTGAGCAACGAAATGTTGTTTTGTTAAGCTTTGATTTTGCTGTTGATACTTCGCATCCGCAGGAGCCTTTAACCATTTTAAGGGGCATATGTTTAAGATTTGGGAGGTTAAAGTTAGTTTCTGTATAACGCAAAATCAAAACCGAGCCAGCTTATCCGGATGGATTCAAATGACCAGTTTTGGTGAAGATGAATTGAAATGGTAGGTATCAATTCAAAGCACCTTATCCAAATTTGTTGATTTTTCCAATCATTAGAAAAGTAGGTTTTCATTGTTTTGAAGCTTGAAATTAATCTATAGGTTTATTTTCAAGAAGAGCCAGAATTTCTTCAGTAACATCCACCTGCTTTTCAACCTCGCGCTGGCCCGTGCCACTGCAGATATAGCATTTGCATTTTTTTGCCTGGTTATGGTAAAGGGTTTCCCATCTGAAGCCCTGGCCACTGCAGGCATTGCATGGCAGGCTTTCTACTGTGATTTTGATGTAACGTGTCATAGTTTTGATTTTCTGATTATTGTGAATGAATCGTTGAATGTGTAATCATGATCAGGATCGAAGTCATGCAGCAAGTGCCACGAAGCTTTTATTTTTGCAACCTGATCAGCAGTTACGTTGAAATAGCCAGGCCGGGCGGCTTTGAAATACTTCAGAACCTCATCAATATTTGCCGTTGTGATGATTTCAACGGTAGAAACCACCGGCACCGGCTGATCTTCTGGGAATAGCTTTAAAGCATCTGATATTTTCATAGCAATGAGTTTTTCATGACAGGGATTGCATTGGGATCTTCGCTCACGGTGAAGTATTCAACTCCGGAGCTTTTATCCTCGAGGCCAATGAAAGTGTTGCCACCAGCTGTAATAAAATCCTGAATATTCTGGCCCTGCTCGTTTGGCCGGTGTGGGTTGAAATGATAGCCTTTGTATTTGCAATAGAACCTCACACACTTGCCAAAGCGTGTTGCGCTGTAAAAGTCGAGCAGCTTGCCGCGCAGCCTGGTCTTAAAGTCGTCATAGAGCTCTTTACGGGCAATCTTGAGCTCGAGGTTGCCACTTGATGCATTGAAGTCGTTTTGCTGTTTTGGTGCGTAGTATTCCTCAGCCCAGGTTAAGAATTCTTCGCCCATCATCTGGCGCAGGCGGCGCTTCTCGATATTGCGGCTTGGAGCTTCGATCAAGCCAAATTTGAAATAAAGCTGTATGCTGTAGGCAATCAGGTTGTAGAAAAGATTCCACTGTTTTTTGTCCCACTCGTCAAAAAACAGGCTACCAAACTCATCCACCGGTTTACGGTGGTCGTTGTAGTAATCGCTGAAAACGATGTAATGCATGCGGTCAGTGAAGCTGCTGCCGTCGCCGTTGATCATGTGATTGGTCGAAAAGAAAAGCTTTGCCGGATGGCCTTCAGGAAGCGTATAGCGGCCAACGCCTTTGGCGTTGATCTTCCACTGGCCTGTGATGTTTGGGAAAAAGAATTCAAAATCAATGTTGGTGCGCACGTCATCGAAAAAAACGTTTTCGGTTTTTTCGTTCACTTCTTCAAACAAGAATTGATCTTCAGTAAGGGTTTTTGATTTGCCACCGATATAAACCTGTGGTACAATCTTGCCGACCGCTTTGCCAAAAAGGCTTTTACCGGACCGGCCATGAGAGCTGCCCACTTCAGAAAGCTTACCATCAACGGCAATTATGGCCTTGGCAACACTCGGGTTATGGAAACGGTGGCACAGATAACCCAGGGCAGTGAGCTTGCTGAGCAGGTGCATTGAAGTATCAATGATTGCATCGTAATGAGGCCTGCCTGCAGGAGCACAATTATTGATTATGTCGGGCACCTGATCATGAAAGAAGTTTGAAGCGTTTGCCAGGTAGCGCAAAAAATGACACTGTGTGCCGTTGTCGCTTATATCCATAGCATAAGCAGGCTGGCCCTGGTCAATGAAATGAAACCGGGTATCTTCGGACTCGAGGCGATCAAGGATCTTTCGGTCAACCTGAGAGAATTGAATCAAAGGAGTTTTCGAGGGCTCAATTTCAAAGTCTATCACCTGATCATGCCAAATGCTTTCGGCTTTCTGGTTTGGCTCAAACTCTTCGATTTTTTCAGGGTTGATGCGAAGGAATTTATTCCGGTAGTGCATATTCTGATCATTCTTGCCAGGTCTTTCAAATTTGATGTCATGAAATTTCAGGTTTTCGAGGCTATGTTCCCCAAGGTAGAAGTGGCCACCCTGGTAAAGCATATCCTGAACATCTTCAGTGCAAATCTGCTCAGCCACTTCGGTGATGAAATACTTTATATCGCTGCGGTCAACCGTTTGGGCAACATGGTCCTTGAAGTAAACATATCGCCATTTACCGGCCATCCGGAGGCGACCATAGCCACGGTTGTGAAGAAAAGTATAGCATCGCTTGTATTTAAAGCTTAGCTTGCCCTTATCGCCATACTCCCAAAATTTTTCTTCCGGAAGGATGGGCTCAGCCATCTCGAATTCACCATCCTCATTAAACCGGTATTTGCTCTGCCCGATTTTGAACTCCGGGATCTGAAGCAAGATATCGCGGTGCGCCTTGGCAAACTCTGCCGGAGAGTTAAGTTTCCAGAAATCTTTGATCTGGTAGTCAGTCAGCGAAGTGATTTTGTGCAAAACCACAAAATCACCTTCGCCACCCTTAATATTGAAAGCATTTGTCAGGTCAGTCGTGAAATCGCTCTCTTTTGATTTTAGCGAGCCGGTAAGCAAATCATCAATACCTTTTTCGTTACCGGTGCCGGGTTTCACAGCACCAAAGAAAATTTCAAGGTTGATGCCTATGTTGCGAAAACTCAGCATATATTCCTTGAAATTTTTCACGGCATAGAAGAAACTCAGTGGGCGTTTCTGAGGGTTATCGCCCGATTTGATGTTGCTGTTGATATCCTGCCAGTCGCTGTCGAGCATGAATACAACGCGCTTCACGTTGCATTTCTGGATGAGCAGCTGAAGATCTTTTGGCATTACATTAGCACTGCCCACATTGTGGATGCCCATGATGCCAACGCTCAGGATGTCGTGCTTGCACGACTTCTCAGCCTTTTTTTCGCCTTCCTGGATAAAGAGGGTTTCGATGTGTGCGCCTGACTGGTACATCTTCCGGATCCGCTGTGGCACATAAAGGTGTGTGCCGCTGCCGGCCGGTGAGTAGTATTTTATTGACTTGTTAAACTTGTCTTTACGCTCTTCGGGGTTTTGAAACCTGACACGAAAAAAAGGCTCAGGCTTTGATCGTTTTGGCGGCTGATACATGATCTGGCGCCCCTCGAGGTCGAAATAGTAAATGATCATGTCATTGCCATAATCAGGCACAAGACGGTAATATTCGTTTAGTGTACCAATCCTGAAAGGCACAACATCATAAACCTTTGATGTGTCTTCGTCTTTATAAACCTTTGCTGTAACATCTTTGGCCGTTAGGCCCGAGTTTTCAAGCTGCAGGTCGGCAAAGGTTTTTTTTGCCTTGCCATTGGCTCTTTGTGCTGCCTGCTGTTGCCTAAGCTCTTGCTGTGCTTCGGAGTTGTAGTCAATTACGTATTTATCACCCAGGGATTTGATTGCAGTCATGAAATCCATCTTCTGAGTAGTCATCAGGAACGCAAGTGCGCCCCTGCCACCTGAGTTGCAGCTGAAGCATTTGAACACTTCGCCTTTGTCTTTGGTGGTAGTAAAAAACATGCCTTTGCCCTTGCCCTTTGCATGGCAAACAGGGCAGGGCCCGTGAAGATCCTTACCGCTTTTTGACAGGCTCATATAGTCGGATGCAACTTCGGAAAGCCTGGCAGTGGCGGTAATTTTTTCGATGGTGTGTTTTGGGATCATTATACAGGGATGAGTTCTATGATTTACATATAGTGAAATACATCGCGACAGATTGAATAATCAGTCACATCAGATTTAAGTTTGCCGCATGATGGGCAAGTATGATCAGCCGGGGGGCGGCGGTGATCGGCATAGAACTTAAGCATATGCGAATACCAGCGCAAAGCCTTTTCATAGGATATTTTGAGTTTTTTTGCCAGGCTGTGAAGCGAGAGATCTTTGAGCGAATTGAGCGAAAAAATCTCGTGCTTGAGCTGATCATACAGCTTTTTGTCTTTGTCAGTGAGTTTCATTGATCAGTAATCTGTTTCGTGAATGTATTTTGGCCTTGAGGCGCACAGGTAAGCTATATGATCATTGGCAGCCTCGAGGCTGGCAAATGTTTCATCAATAAAACGCAGCCATCCTTTGCGCGAAAACCTGAGGATGATAGACTTGCTTGATTTGTAATTGTTTGAAACATTTTGAGCAAGCAGTATTGTGTAGCCTTCATCAAGCAGTGCAAGTCTTTTGGCTTGTTTTGAGCTGGGAAACACATAGCAGCCTTTGAACAGAAGTTGATTTTCGGGGTAAATCTGATTGTGTTTGAAGGTAGTTTGAGGGCCTTCGTACAGGTAGAAATCATCAGAGTTTTGTGTGTTGATCAGAAACGTAAACTCGTTGTTACGTTTTAATGAAGCTTTAAAAGTTCTCATTTTCTGCAAGTTTTTCTTCGTTAATGATTTCGGCATTTTTGCTGCAGGCAACAAGAATTGATTCTGCAGCTTCCTGCCTGCTTTTGTAGTGCATTGTACCTTGCCAGTTTTCCCAACCAAAACCGTTGTATCTCGCAATTACCCAAAACTCTTTTTTATCGGGAAATTTACCGGCATAACGAACCTGAGGCCGCAATACAGTGAATCCTTGCTCGTACGCATAGGCAACCAGGGCCGAAGGCTTGCGCTTGGTTTTTGTATTCATATGCTGGGGATTCCTATCATAAATAAGGCTACCGGTAACAATGCCGTTGATTTCGTGTCTGTGGATGGCGTAAGAAGGGTTTTGACTCATCAATTTGACGATTTCACTTGATGACATCTGTGCGAAATCTTTTTCATTTACAATTACTTTCATGGTTTACAATTGTTTAGTTGTCTGGATTTTGTTGGATCAATCGAAGTGTGGTGAAAAGCCTGGCATATTTCACAGAAATAGATAGTGAGCCGGGTTTTCATCTGGCGTTGGAAGATTCGTTTTTTCTTCCGGGCAATTTTGCGAGTGCTGAAGCACCGTTTATCGCAATAGTTTCGTGCTTCTATCCTCATGTCGAAAGCCGTTTTCATCAATGTCAACGAATGGGGCACGAATAATGGATCTGATCAGGGAAACCAATCCCACCAGGCAAATTATGCCTGTGATGATAAGCGCTATCATAAACTAATAAGTTAGTTTGAAAACACCATTTACATACTGAGGATCGCCCTTGATCACTTTTTCATGAAACCTCAAAAGGGCAAACTGGCCGGTTTTTATTACAACGGTGCGGTTGCTGCCGTTTTCGATCCAGATCAGGCGGCCGTGTGATTTTTTAGTTACTGATTTTGTTGACATGGCACCTCAAGGATTGATGATTGAATTTTCAAGGGAACAGTATTGTCAAGGTGTGACTGCAGAGCGCTGCGTTCGCGCGTAGTCAGTGGTTGGTCTTCAGGGATATGCCTGCCATGTACCTTGATGACTTTGCCATTCACGGTACATGAATTGCCCTTGCGGGTTATTGCAATTGCTTCCATATCACAGCGGTATTACGTCAGTGATAGTAAGCTGAACTTCCTGGGAAACCTTTTCTTTGACTTGTTTCCTTGCATCATCTTTAGAGGATGCTTCAACATTCAGCTGGCGAGGGTATTCCTCGCCATTCACCTGGATGTTGTAGATTACGGTGTAGGTTTTCGTTTTCATTTGAGACAGTTTAGAGCGTGGGGACGCGGTTTGTTAATTATTTGATTAGTTTGTTGTTATAAGCAAAGCTCACCAGCAATCGATCAGGATGATCACTGCCGGTAAGACCGAGTTTCTTATAGATATTTGTGATATGGTTGTGCACTGTGGCCGGGCTGATGAAAAGCTGATCAGCAATGCTGTTTTCGTTAAAACCCTGGGCGAAAAGCTTAACAATTTCTATTTCGCGCTTTGAAAGCTGGCTTTCGAAAGTGCAGTATGGAAGGTTACATTTGTGACGGACCGGGCAGGGAACCCTTTCGGTGATGATCGTGAAATCATCATCAATGTCGGGCCGCCCATCCTGAACGCTGAAATTGCAGGCTGAGAACTGAAAAACCCTGGCATAAGCATGCTTAGGGCCATGGCCAAACTCGTCACAAAGTTTTTCGTAGGCCACTGGTCTGATATCGGCAACAGCAGCATCCATGCGCTGGATGAATTCGCCAGGCATTTCATCGAGGCGCTTAACTTCGCCTTTGTTAAGCTCTTCGACAACCAGCATAGTTGCTGCCTGGTTCCAATAGATTTCTTTCATGATGCGTTGCGAATTGAGGTTAGAGTGTCGTTTGTTATTTGAGCGATTTTATCACGCTCAATGTTTGTCCATTTATCTGCGTTGAGGCGGTTATAGAATGTTTTCTCAGATATTTCAAGGGCTTCGAGCACCTTATCTTTAAAATCTGACTGGACATTGCCAAGAAGCTTATAATAGTCTTTTAAGCTCATTTTTAAATATTTAGCGTTTTTTACTTGCTTTCCCATGCATTAATGTTGTAACTTTTACACCGCAAATGTAAACTAAACTACTAACTAAGTCAACAAAAGTTGATATTAAAATTAATAAATGTTGATAACTGTTTTTAATTAACAATATAACTAAATGGACTACAGTAAGATAACTTTGATCAAAGACAGAAAGCGTATTACACGCGAAGAGATGGCTGAATTATTGGGCATGAGCAAATATGGATATGATAAAACAATCAGGAATCAAACCTTGACGGTTAAGAATCTTGAGAAAATTGCTGCTTTCTTTCAGGTGCCTGTGGGATATTTTTTTGATGAAACAGATCATAATAGACACGATCCAATGATTGACAGCTATACATGTAAAGAGTGCTCAAAATATGAGGGAATGATTGAGCTGTTAAAGGAGCAATTGATGAATTGTGAGCGAAGAATTGAGCAACTAAGCAGGGAGCTAGGCGCTAAGACAGCCGAAAAAAACATCAAATCTGCCTGATGTCGATTAGTCACAGTAATCTGAAGAGCTTATGAGGACAATCCCGGACGTATATAATAAGGTGCTGATAGAATATGGCTACGATAAGCTGCAGGATAATCTATTTGCCAGGGGATTGCACCAGGTAAGAATTAAGCCGGAATATAATGATCTGGAACTGGCAGAAAGTATTGCGTATGGAATGGTCGGCACATTGCAAGACAACATCATGGAAGTATTTTTCAGGATCAAAACTTTCAGACAAAGATTGACAGACTAGCAGCATCCAGACAAGAAATACATATTCATATAATATTGATTAATAAGTATTTAAAATGTTAAATGTAGTTTCACTCCACCTCCACCCTGAAAAACAAGCCCGGCCCTTCGCTGAGCACATAGAGGTAGCCATCAGGCCCCTGGCGGATGTCGCGGAAACGGGCCATATCCTTGAACAATATTTCGGTGTGTACCACCTTATTGGATGCATTCAGCATCAGCCGCTGAATCTGTTGTCCGGCCAGTGCGCCCACCATCAGGTTGCCTTTCCAGTTGGGGTATTTGTCTGAGGTGACAAAGCACATACCGCAGGGTGCTATCGAAGGAACCCAGTAGTGCAGCGGGTCGGTAATACCGGGCAGGGTAGTGTCGTTGGTGATAATGGTGCCGTTGTAATTGATCCCGTAACTCACCAAAGGCCAGCCATAGTTGGCCCCTTTGATTTCGATGTTCACCTCATCGCCTCCTTTCGGGCCGTGCTCGTGCGACCAGAGTTCGCCTGTCGAAGGGTGCAGGGTCATGCCCTGAATGTTGCGGTGGCCGTAGTTCCAGATTTCCGGCTTTGCGCCTTCCTGTCCCACAAAAGGGTTGTCGGCCGGAACGGTACCGTCGTCGAGCAGGCGCATCACCTTGCCATGATGGTTACTTTTCATCTGGGCGTTTTCCATCACACCACGGTCACCGATGGTGAAATACATATACTTATCGCGGTCGAACACAATACGGCAGCCGAAATGATACTTTGAATCCGTAGCCGGATGTCCTTTGAACAATACTTCCAGGTCGCGCAGATTGTTGCCTTCGAGTCTGGCACGCGCAATGGTGGTGTTGCCGATGCCGTTTTCCTGCGAGGCATAGGCCAGGTAGATGAGCCTGTTGTCTTCGTAATCAGGGTGTAAAACAAGATCAAGTAGCCCACCCTGTCCGTGCGACCAGATAGGAGGCAGCCCTTCGATGCTTTCAGGTTTTAGTTCGTTGTCTGCAAAAATCCTGATTCTTCCGGGGCGTTCGGCAATCAGGATACGTCCGTCGGGCAGGAAAGCCATGCTCCAGGGGTTTTCGAGGCCTTCGGCCAGTACCTCGGCACGAACGCTGTGGGTGTCGCCTGACGGGATGTTGTTGTGTGCCTGTTTTTGACCCGAACAACCTGCCGTGAACATGACAAGACAAATTATGGAAAGTAAAGCTGATGTTTTCATCGTGAGCAGCATTGGGTATTTCTGAACTGTAAAACTAATCATTTTTTTGCCTTGAGGCAAGTGCGGGGATGGGTTTTGGTTCCGTTCAGATCAAAAATGTCAACATTCAGGAGTGTAATCCCAAATTATTATGATATTTTTGGATTATAAGTCAAAAAAATGATATTTTGAATTACTTTCACCTGCAATAACCTATTTATGAATACACGAATACCGGCCTTACTGTTGATCAATTTGATGTGCCTGGTTGCACATGCACAAACCAACATAACAGTGATATCATGGAACATCCGCCTTGATACTGAGAGCGACGGCCCCCATGCATGGAGGTTCAGGCGCGAAGCTGTTGTTGACTTTTTGGCAAAGGAGCAGCCGGCCATCATTGGTTTTCAGGAGGCACTGCACGGACAGGTTGACTATCTGTCGGCAAGTCTGGGCGGGTATGCGTACGTGGGTATTGGCCGTGCCGATGGCGCACATGAAGGAGAGTATGTGCCGCTGTTTTATGACACCGCCATGTTTTCGCTGCTCCATTCGGGGCATTTCTGGTTGTCGGAAACGCCTGATGTTCCCGGTTCAAAAGGCTGGGATGCCCTGTGCGAGCGCATGGTAAGCTGGGCACGACTTCAGGAAAAGAGCAGTGGCCGGCGGCTTTTGGTGGTTAACACCCACCTCGATCACGTTGGCATCGAGGCCAGGCAGCAAAGCGTTGGGATGCTCCTTGATTTCCTGACTGGTCAGGCCGACGAAGCGGTGATCCTCATGGGCGATTTCAACTTTGATCCAGACGACACCAACTATCCACTGCTGGCAGCGAAACTTACCGATGCACGCCAGATAGAACCGGCCTGGGAAGAGCGTGAGCGGCCCACCTACACGGGCTTCGACCAGACAGAAGAAAATGATGGTCTGGTTGACTTCATCTTCCTCGGCAACAGCCTCCTTCCAACAAGTTACCGCACACCCAATCTGAACACCGGCAACCTCATTCCTTCCGACCACAGGCCGGTGGTGGTGGGAGCGTACCTGCCTTAAATGGATTGGAATTAATCAATCTGAAAATCATTCTAAAGCGTTTGTTCATTTGATGGATTGAATAACTTTACGGCTGGAAGACCTTAGCCAAAGATGAACGATTAGAATGAGCCCTGTTTAAGAGGATATAGGTTGTGGCTAACACCCTCCAGAAAGATTTGTCTTTCAATGTTCACCTGCCACTTTCAAATTTAATGCCTTCGATAGCGGTAGGTATTTCTAGCGTTGTATTCATCATGAGAATCAGGTCGTTTTGGCTGATGCTATTGGCGATTCAACTCCTTTCACTCACCGGTAATAGAGTTCCCATGTTTGTTGGACAACAATCAGTGTAATGGAAAAGTCGTCCCCTGATATCTAATGCTGGATAAAGTTATACGGCCCGTACTAACAATTCGTGCGGCATAAACATAACGACAGGGCAGGTAACGAAGGAAAGATTATTATGCTTTTCAACGACACTCAAAGACCGTGAATCATGTAACTAATTTCCAAATTTATGCAAAAGATATAAGGATACAGAAAGGTAATTTTGTCGTGTTCAGATACAACTCTCACCTGATAGATCTTATGTAGTGCCCTTGACATGTGCCCGGAGATTCTCTCAGGTTTAATTTATAAATCTCACTTTATACTAAACCTTATGATATCCGTCAAAAAAGAAGGCATTATTCTGGAGAAAACACATTTTGAATTTGAAAACGAAGCCGTTCTGAATCCAGCAGCAATAAAGGAAGGAGACAAGGTTCACCTTTTTTACCGGGCTGTACAAAATGGAAATTACTCAAGTATTGGTTATTGCATGATGGATGGGCCATTAAAAGTTGGTGAACGGTGGGAAAAACCTATTCTGATTCCGGAATTTGATTACGAATCACACGGTGTTGAAGATGCAAGGATTGTTAAGATTGATGATCTTTACTATTTGACCTATACTGCGTATAACGGTAATGACGCCCGGGGAGCGTTGGCCACCTCGAAAGATTTGCGACATTTTCAAAAACAGGGGCTCATTGTTCCGCCTTTCACCTATGCGGAATTTAATTCCCTTTGTGAATCTGCCGGGGTAGTAAACAAAAAATATTACCGGAACAATGAATTTTACAACAAGAAAGCCGATCCCGGAGAGAACATCATGCTGTGGGATAAAAATGTCATGTTTTTCCCCCGAAGGATTCATGACAAGCTGGTGTTTCTTCATCGGATCCGACCAGGCATTCAAATTGTTTCCGTAAAGAGTCTGAAGGAACTCACCCGGGAATTCTGGACAGACTATTGCTTTCACCTGGATGAACACATTATCATGGACCCGGTTTATGAACATGAGTCAAGCTACATTGGCGGTGGATGCCCTCCTATTGAAACAGAACACGGCTGGCTTTTAATCTACCATGGAGCAGAAGAAGTTAATAACGGCATTGTGTATTCTGCCTGTGCAGCGGCCTTACTGGATATAAATAATCCATCAAAAGTAATAGCCCGTTTGCCTTATGCACTATTCTCGCCCGAATATATCTGGGAAAAAAGAGGAGATGTAAATAATGTGGTTTTCCCAACTGGCACGGCATTGTTTGGCGATACGCTATACATTTATTATGGGGCTGCCGATTCACGTATCGCATGCGCCTCAGTGAGTTTTTCAGCCTTGCTGGAAGAATTAATCAATAACACATTGAAGGATGAAAAATGAAATTTTATTTATGACTTCATATCCCCCAAGAGAATGCGGGATAGCAAACTATTCACATGATCTGATCAAGGCGCTGAACAATAAATTCAGCAGTTCATTCTCAATTAAAATCTGCGCTTTGGAATCCGGGAAGATGAGCCTTGAGTATCCTGAAACAGTAACATATAAGCTCGATACTTCTGTTGCCCCGGGGTATCATAAGTTAGCCCAATCCATTAATCACAACAAACTCATCAAACTGGTAGTGATTCAGCATGAGTTTGGTTTTTTTCATCAACAGGAAGCCGCTTTCCTGCAATTTATTTATGAAGTTACGGTACCGGTTATTGTTGTGTTTCATACGGTGCTGCCCCGACCGGATGAGCGGTTAAAAGCACATGTTCAGACTATTGCAGATGCCTGCGGCTCCATTGTTGTGATGACCAACAGCGCAGCTGAATTGTTACAGCATGATTATGCTGTGCCTGAACAAAAAATTAAAGTTATTGCTCACGGCACCCACCTGGTTTCTCATCTGGAGAAAGAATCATTAAAGGAAAAATATGGGTTATCCGGCAAACGGATACTTTCTACTTTTGGACTGATTAGTTCAGGGAAGGATATTGAGACTACTTTAAAAGCTTTACCGGAAATCGTTAAAACAAGCCCTGATGTATTGTTTCTGGTAATCGGTAAAACCCATCCTGAAGTGGTCAAATCAGAAGGTGAAAAATACCGGAACATGCTTGAAGCAACGGTAATTGAATCAGGTCTTCAGGATCATGTGAAATTTATCAACAGGTTTCTTGCATTACCCGAACTGCTCGAATACCTGCAACTGACAGATATATACCTGTTTACAGCCAAAGATCCCAACCAGGCAGTAAGCGGTACTTTTGTCTATGCCATGAGCTGTGCCTGTCCCATCATTTCCACTCCTAATCCTCATGCAAAGGAACTATTATCAGATGAAACAGGACTTTTTTTTGATTTTCACAACGCACAGCAATTGACCGATGACGTTATTCTCTTACTCAACGATGAACCATTACGAAAGAATATCAGTGTAAATGCCCTGCAAAAAATAAGCTTTACAGCATGGGAGAATTCTGCCGTTGCACATGCCATGCTTTTTGAAGAACAAGCCGGCGCTAAGAATCTGATTCGTTATAATCTTCCGGAAATCAACCTGGAACATGTGAAAAAGCTGACAACCGACTTTGGACTTATCCAGTTCTCCATTATTAATCAACCCAAGATTGATTCAGGTTACACCCTGGATGATAATGCGCGGGCTTTAATAGCGATGTGCATGCATTATGAGCTGACTGCTGATAAAACAGATCTGGCCTATATCCAACTATATCTCGATTTCATCGAATATTGTCTGCAGCCTGCCGGCGATTTTTTGAACTATGTTGATGATAACAAACAGTTCACAGCTCAGAATAATGAGACCAATTTGGATGATTCCAACGGGCGGGCAATATGGGCATTGGGATACGTGGTATCGCTGATGGGAAAAGTACCTGAAGAGTTCACATCACAAGCAAGATTACTAATTGATAAATCGATGCAGTACTTGGGTACGGTTCATTCCACCAGGGCGATGGCTTTCTCTATTAAAGGCTTGTATTTCAATTACACAACAAGCAATAATCCTGAAAGCATTGTGCTTTTAAAAACATTTGCCGATAGGTTGGTTCAGATGTATAAGCATGAGTCGTCGGAGAACTGGGAATGGTTTGAAGGTTATCTTACCTATGCCAATAGTATATTGCCTGAGGCCATGCTATATGCCTGGATCGTAACCGGAGAAACAATTTATAAAGACATTGCCCTGTCTTCATTGAATTTTCTATTGTCACATATTTACAAAAAAAATGGGATTGAAGTCATCTCGAACAAAAACTGGCTGCTCAGGGGACATGATGCAGGGCAATATGGGGAGCAGCCAATTGACGTGGCTTACACCATCATGACCTTAGGTAAGTTTTTCGAGGTGTTTCATGACGAAGTTTACTCACAAAAGATGGTGATCGCCATTAACTGGTTTTTAGGAAACAACCGCTTACATCAGATCATTTACAATCCATGCACGGGAGGATGTTATGACGGATTGGAGGAAAACTATGTGAACATAAACCAGGGTGCAGAATCTACTTTAAGCTACCTGATGGCGCGATTAACCATGGAAAAGCACATTGCGTCCGAAGACCAGCTTATATTACAGTTCCAAAACCAGATAGGTCTAATGCTAGAAATATCACTTGCTGATAGTACTCTTTAATTATTTTTTGCCGCTGATTGATTGCAGGCAAATTTGTAAAGATAATGTAGCTGTTAATAATCATGCCTTCATGTGGTTATAGCTTTCTGGCATGAATTCCCGGGTGAACGGATCTTTTCTTGAAACGTAACTTTGAAAATTTGAAAAACTGTCGGCCCTGATAACCAATCCTGGCCAATCTTTGCCCATCACGTCATAACAAGGGATTTTTCTCCTGCAACCTTCTTCCAGCACCAATAAGCTTTATATTTGAAGGCGAAATGAGGAAACAAAAGGTTTTGAGACAGAATGACAGCAAGAACAATTAACTGGTTATCGCAAATGAGACCGAGAATAGCAAGAATAGTGCCTGTTCTTATCATCCTGATAGGTGCATTAGTAAGCTTGTTTATGGTCACAAAAGCCACTGTTTCCTCCTTTACGCATGATGAGAGCTACACCTATCTCCATTATCCCCACGACAGTTTTATTGACATCATTTCGTTTAGCAATTGGTTCATGAATAACCATATTTTGAATAGTTTATTCATGAAATATGCTGAACTGCTTTTCGGGAATTCCGAACTGGCCCTAAGGTTGCCGAATCTATTGGCGCTATTTGTATTTATGATTTACAGCTACAAACTGTTTCAAAAAAAGAACCCGCTGCTGCAAATCTCCCTGTTTATCATTCTCTGCTCAAATGTATTCCTGATGGATATGTTTGGATTGGCTCGTGGGTATGGACTTTCTTATGGATTCATGATCATGAGCTTCTTTCATTTTATTGCATATTTCACAAAGCCCGATCAGATTAATCTCTATGGTTTTCATTTTGGGGCGCTCCTGGCAACCTTGAGTCATTTTACCCTTTTGCCCTTTTATATTGCTTTACTGATTATCTATAATCTGGTTATGCTCATACAGGCCAGGCTTAAAAAAGAAGAAAGGTTCCATCTGATCAAAACAAACAGGCAGCATTTCTTACCGCTTTTGCTGAATGTAGTTGTTTTATATGAGCCGGTAAGAAGAGCCCTTCAATACGGGCAACTGGATGTTGGAGGGAAAGAGGGTTTTTTTGAAGACACCCTTTCTGGTTTCGTCTGGACTGTTTCAAATGGTGCAATTGGTTCCGATTTGCTTCTGCTTATTTTTCAGATCGCAGCAACACTGATTGTTTTGGTTCCGTTTGCGATCATCATTAGAACGATAATTATTCGAAACGGAGTTTTTTTTAAAGAGTATATCGGGCTTGTGGTGAGTAATTTGCTTTTGCTTTTCATAGCATTCATGATCGTCTTCAATCATTATGTTCTGGGGTAGGATTATCCAGTTGGCCGCTTTTTGACATTCCTTATACCGCTATTCTTCATCCAACTTGGGTTTTTTGCAGACTTCATCATGGCCGGATCTTATAAAACCTATGCATTGGTTGTTGTCATGGCCATTGCTTTAGCAGGTTCAATTGGCTTTGGTTCCAATGCCAGTCTGCGATCCTATACAGAGTGGGGCTATGATTCTGAAACAAAAAACATGATTCAGGACCTTATTTCCTATCGCACGCAGATGAATGACAAGTCGGTGAATGTTCGTATTGGTGTTGACTGGATTTTTGAGCCAACCATTAATTTCTACAGAGATGTCAATGACCTTCACTGGCTCCAAGCTGCTGACAGAGAGGGCATAAGTGAACAGCACCAATACGTGTATACATTCGAAAATTTGACCGACAGCCTTGAAACTTCGAAGTATGAAATCATAAAGAAGTATCAATCAACCAACACCGTCCTTATGAGGAAGATAATGGTTCCCAATCAATAGAAAAAGACTTGAAAACAAGTATTTGTAATTTAATAAAACATGGCAAGGCTGATAACACCCATTAGTGTTTCGATGATCTTTAAACTTACACAAACTAATCTGTTGAACGGACAATACGCATTGCAGGTGCTGGCGAATTAATGAAAGGAGTATTTAGGTCGGGCTTGTTAGCTTGTAACATTGCGCATAGCGTGTGTATTATGAAAGCTTCCCATACCTTTGATAGTATCAAATGATAGTTTCAATGTGACCACCTTATCAGATCACACATTTAGCTCAAGCTATGGAAATTTGAAAAGCGCGCAATTATATATCAGTGAACCTGGAGTTTTTTCTTCACCATTTGCCAATGATATGCTTATGTCATCTCTATCAGGAATCATTTGCATACAGGGAATTATTTTCATACATTTACTGCTCATTTGGCTGAATTCATGACCTCACGGCCCGGAATAAGAAGGCACTGATGGGTTGAAGAGGATAAAATGCTGATGGAAAATATAAAACAGAAATTATTAGGATAGGGAGAGTCTTTAAATAGAACGAAAGTTTGCCAATGAAGTTGAAATGTTTTATGAAGATGGTTGAGCAGTATCACTTAAAACTTCTTTAATCAAACGATTATGACAAAAATGAATTATCCTGAAAGAATCGGAGAGGAGCTTCAATTGGAGCTTGATAAACTCCAGAAAGAATATAATGAACTGCTTGTCAAAGAAGAACGGTATCGGCTGTTGGCCGAACACGCCAGAGATGTAATCTGGACCATGAAACTGGATGGAACAATAACATATATCAGCCCGGCAGTGACGCAATTGCGTGGCCTTACAGTGGAAGAAGCAATGAATCAATCTACTGATCAAATACTTACTCCCGACTCATTAGTAAAGGTTGTGAAGTACATTCAAGACCAGATTAAATTGTTCACTGAAGGAATGCCTCTTGAGAGTTTCCGGGACGAGGTGGATTATTACCGGAGAGACGGAACAATTATGCCTGCCGAAGTGATCGCTTACTCGATTCCGGGGAAAGATTTCGATTCAGTGACCATTCTGGGGGTGACCCGCGATATTACAGAACGTAAACAGTTTGAATCAAAATTATTGGAGCAGGCTAATCAGCTGAAAGAACTTAATGCAACCAAGGATAAATTCTTTTCTATCATTGCGCATGACCTGAAAAATCCTTTTAGTGCAATTTTGGGATTAAGTGAATTGATGAAAAATGAAGCACTTAATCTTGATAATCAAACATTAATTGAGTTTGCCGATATGATACATTCCTCAACCCAACAGACATATAATTTACTTCAAAACCTGCTCGATTGGGCAAATAGTCAGCAGCATAAATTTCCCTTTCATCCTGTGCAGTTTTCTCTCAATAATCTGATAGCGAATGAAATTCAATACTTACAGATGAGTGCTGATCAAAAGAACATCAAAGTGATTTATGATTTTGGTGAAGAAGTATTTGTCACAGCAGACGAGAAAATGATCAGCACGGTCATCCGGAATCTGATTTCAAATGCAATAAAGTTTACTCCCAGAGAAGGATCAGTTATGATTAAGTGTGTCATGAAATCTGGCAATGCTGAAATTTCAGTCACCGATACAGGAGTAGGAATGAGCAAAAATACTATTAATCAATTGTTCAGAATTGATAATACTATAACTTCTCCAGGTACTGAAGACGAAAAGGGAACGGGATTAGGGTTGATCTTATGCAAGGAATTCGTGGAAAAGCACGGAGGAAGCATTACAGTGGAAAGCGATACCGGCAAAGGGAGTAGATTTTGTTTTACGATCCCTGCAAACGGTTTTGCCCCTCATTTAACTTAAATGCGAAATCATAAGTGATTGTACATTAATGTCATAGGTGTTATTATTGCATGAATTTCTTAATGAAACTGTTAATGCGGGGAGTATTAATCCGGATTTGTTCAGTAATCATGCGAGTCTTGTGTTGACTGAGTTGCCAATGGCTGATTTATTTTGGTTTATAGTTCAGGCAAACAAGTTGTTATGAAGTTATACAAGTGACTTTTATTGCTAGTAATAATCAAGTGTAACAAGTGAATATACTATGAAAGTACTCGGTCTCATTTTCGGAATTCTGTCGGCCTTAGGAATGTTATTGGCTTTTATTCCTTTTCTGGGCTGGCTAAACTGGGTTAATATCCCGTTTGCCATTATCGGCTTAATCATCAGTGCCCTGACAAAGTCGAACAGTGGTATGGTGCTCTGCGGCATTGCCATTATATTAGGTATGCTCAGGCTGATGCTGGGCGGGGGTGTTTTTTGAAGCGATGAATACAGATTTCGGCCTATTAAAATTGAACCAGTTTTGTCAGAGTGAATAAGGTTTACTGAAAAACACTTAATTGTATCAATATCAATTAATAATACTTATATTCTACGCATTTTATGCAAGCATTCCTATCCATTCGCTATAAAAGGCTTGTATTGTCATCAGAATTCGATTTCGAGTGAAACAACTGCTTCGGTTGATATTCTTTTTTTACTCGCAGCGGGCGCAGCGTGAAACTCTTTTTTTACCGCAAAGAGCGCAAAGGAATTAGTCGCAAAGCTCGCTAAGAATAGACCTACATATTATACCGAACCTGACATTGCGGCCTTTGAGCAGAACTCTGCGTTCTTAGCGATTAAATATAAACGGCTTCAATCCAAATATAGGTATCAGGGAGTTAATCAGCAAGCCCCTAATACGATGGCGCCAAAAACAAATAGCCCCTGAAACATCCTGTTTTTCAGGTTGTTTCAGGGGCAATGATGATGGTCTTAGAAATTGTTTTCCGAAATGTAATCTTACTTCATCTTCTCAAACTCATTAAAAGCCAGCGCGCTGGCGCCAACTATGGCGGCGTCGCCCAGCTTAAGCCTGGAGGGAAGAATTTTGATTTTGTTTTTGAACACCGGCAGCAGATGCTGTTCCATGCTTTCTCTGGTGGGGTTCAGGATGTAGTCGCCGGCAGCCACTGGTCCGCCGAAGAGGAAGATGGCTTCGGGACTGAGGTGGTGCACCGTGTCGGCCAAACCTTGTCCGAGCCATTTTCCGGTGAGGGCAAACACTTCCTGAGCGATTTTGTCGCCCTTGAGTGCTGCTTCATAGATCATTTTTGAATCAAGATCGTTATAACATTTCGAAGCCAGCAGGCTGTCTGTGGCATTGTATTTAGCCAGCAGTTCGAAAGCTGTTCGCTTCATGCCGGGAGCCGAGCAATACGCTTCGAGGTGTCCTCTGCCGCCGCAGCCACACAATCTTCCGTCGGGTATGAGTGTCATATGACCGCATTCGCCTGCAAAGCCATCATGGCCATAAACAAGGTCGCCGTTAACAACAATACCGCTGCCTACACCGGTGCCTAAGGTAAAAATCACAAAGTTCTTCATGCCTTTGGCCCCACCGTAAATCATTTCGCCAATCGCCGCTGCGTTGGCATCGTTGGTGATGGCCATCACCTTCATATCGGCAAACTGTTTTTTGAGCAAGTCCACAAAATGTACGATGCCTTTGAACGACAGGTTTGGGGCGTGTTCGATGGTTCCGGTATAATAGTTGGCATTAGGTGCCCCGATGCCGACTCCGATCACTTCTGTTTTATCGTTGAGTAGTTTTACCGATTTGATCAGGTCGCGTATGGCGACAGTCAGGTCTTCGATATACAGGTCAATATTTCCGTGTGTAGGGGTGGGGATGCACTGGTCAACCAGCACGTCCCCTTCGCGGTTTACCACGCCAATGGCGGTATTGGTTCCGCCAATGTCAATTCCGATGGCAACTTTTTTCATATTTTAAATATAGTAAGGTAAGTAAATCAGAGTTCTTATTTCCGGATATGGCTTCCTTTGACAGCATAATAGAAAATAAACAGATAACAAATAGCCGGCACAACAAAAGCCCATGTATAACCATAACTGTCGGCCACGAATCCCATGAGAGGCGGGATAACCGCACCACCGAAGATCAGGGCGTTGATGAGTCCCGAAGCTCCGCTCAACTCACCTTTATCGAGGTCTTTAACAGCCAGGGTGAATATGTTGGGGAACATAATTGAGTTGAACAGCCCGATCGAAATAAGTGTCCAAAGTGCTATATTACCGGTTGTTACAATGGTTCCTATGTCGAGCAATGCAGCTGCAAGGGCAAAAATAGCCAGGGTGCGTGCAGCTTTGCCTCGTCCAATCTGCATGATGATAAAGTTAATCAGGGCAATGCCGGTGAAGATCAGCCCAATGTTCCAGTTCCATTCGGTGACAAATGATCCTGAAATGAAAGCCAGCAGCAAAACAGGCAGGGCGTAGGTAAATTTCTTTGATGAGGGCATATCACTGAACATGAAGGAGCCGAAGAAGCGGCCAACCATAGCGCCACCCCAGTAGATTGCTGCATAGGTTGATGCCATTTCAGGGCTCATGTTTAAGGAGTTTTTCAGGTAATTGACAATCAAACCGGCATTACCTACTTCAGCACCCACATACATAAAGATGGCTATGGCACCCAGCACCACATGCGGGTAGCGCCATATGCTTTTTTTCTCACTTTTTTCACTTTTGATCACCGGAAGTTTAATGGTGAAGATCGCAACAGCCACCAACAACACAATGATTCCCATGATAATAAATGGCATAGGCACCCTGTCGGCAGCCAGAGCAGCATCGGCCGGGAACTGAAGGCCTTTGAATATGGCAATGGAAATAAGCCAGGGAGCGATCATGGTAGCAATCGAATTGAGTGCCTGTGTCAGGTTAAGGCGACTCGAGGCTGTGTCTTCAGAACCAATGGCTGTAACATAAGGGTTAGCAGCTACCTGCAAAAACACAACGCCTGTGGCCAAAATGAAGGTGCCAATAAGAAATACGGGAAAACTTGGCATCTGGGCCGCAGGTATGTATATGAAACTTCCGAGGGCCATCAGCACCAGGCCGGCAATCACCGTGCCTTTGTAGCCGATACGGTCAATCAGTTTGCCAGTGGGGATGGACATCAGCGGGTAGGCGATAAAAAATGCCGACGACAATAATTGTGCGCCAAATTCGGAAAGCCCGAAAATCTCCTTAACCGGAGCACTTAAGGTGACAATAAAGGTTGTGGCAAAGCCAAATATGAAAAAAATGGCCCCGAATACGGTCATTCCGACCATCATGTTGTTGTTTTTTTGTTGTGTCATGGGTTAAAGCAGCTTTTGGTTGAAAGTTAATCATGTTGAAAACACACAAAAATAGTTTTTTCATACGTTCTGCCAACTTACTGTGTAAAATGTATTGATTATTCATGTATAATACTTTAAAAGGCTTTTTGTTTAAGGGAATATATCGGTAATTTTACACCCTTTTAAAATAGCTCGAACAAATCAATTATGACAAACCGCAGATCATTTATCCGTAAAGCAGGCTTAGGCGCTCTGGCCACAGGTATACTCCCTGGCTTGAATTTCGGGATTAAGGCGCAGGCAGAGACACAACCCGGCCCGGGTTTTCCTCTGATTGTTTCAACCTGGAACCACGGATTGGCGGCCAATGAAGCTGCATGGAAAGCGCTTTCCGAAGGGTTGTCGGTTCTGGATGCGGTTGAATACGGGGTGCGTGTTTCCGAGGCCGACCCGGGAGTCAGTAGTGTAGGTTATGGAGGCTATCCCGATGCCGAAGGAAATGTTACGCTTGATGCCTGCATCATGGGGCCTGATGGAAGGGCCGGTTCGGTAACCTACCTGAAGGAAATAATGCACGCAGTATCCGTTGCCAGATTGGTGATGGAAAAAACCCCTCATGTGATTTTGTCCGGTGATGGTGCACAAAAGTTTGCTGTGCAGCAAGGTTTTACCAAAACCAATCTGCTTACCGACGGTATGCGCCACGAATGGGAACAATGGAAGGCCTCAGGTGCCCGGTATGCACCGCATGGCAACTGGGAAAACCACGACACCATCGGATTACTTGCTATGGATGCTTCGGGAGATATTGCCGGAGCCTGCACAACCAGCGGTATGGCATTCAAGCACCCCGGCAGGGTAGGCGACTCCCCAATCATTGGCGCTGGCCTGTTCGTGGATAACGAAATTGGCGCTGCAACGGCAACCGGCGAAGGCGAAGCTATTTTGAAAACCCTGGGCAGTTTTCTGGTTGTTGAAAACATGCGCCATGGAATGGGCCCTCAGGAGGCCTGCGAGGCAGCACTGAGAAGGCTTATGGAAAAAGTTAAGGTGCATGATCAGATGCAAATAGGATATATTGCCCTGCATAAATCAGGTATTATGGGAGCTTATTCCCTGCGCCCCGGTTTCCAGTATGCGGTGCACAGCCCCGATGGTCCTTCGCTTCTTGACGCCCCCTACATCCTCGAATGGTAAGTATATAACCTGAAAAAACGTATCGCGACGCCATGAACAGAACCATTCTATTAACCCTGCTTTCCCTGATTTTCTTTACCGGCTGCGGCCCTAAAGAATATCCGAAGGTTAACATTATTCCAAGGCCCTATGAGTATTGGGTCACAGATGGTTTTATCAAGATTGACAAACACAGCAAAATCGTGTACGACGGGCATGACACCGCCGTCAGGATGGTGGCCGAATGGCTGTCAATGAGCCTGAACAGCAGAAGCTCAAGTACAGTTCAGGTGGTGCAGTTCAGCGAAGTAAAAAGCCTGGGCAACGATATTGTACTCATGACCAACTTAAACGATTCCTTGTATGGTGAAGAAGGCTATCACCTGCGTCACAACAACAAGAAGACGATCAGCATACAGGCAAACCATGCCAAAGGAGTTTTCTATGGAATACAATCCTTGCTCCAATTGCTTCCTCCGGCTACAGCAGCTGAAGACCAACACCCCGATCATTTGGCAATTCCTGCGGTAACCATACATGATAAACCGCGCTTTGCTTACCGGGGCATGCACCTCGATGTGGCCCGGCACTTTTTTCCGGTAGATTTTGTGAAGCAATACATTGACATGCTGGCACTTTACAAATACAATTACTTTCACTGGCACCTGACCGAAGATCAAGGATGGCGGATAGAAATTAAAAGCTATCCAAGGCTCACCGAAATTGGTTCAGTCCGAAAGGAAACAATAATCGGAAAGGGGGATAATCCAGGGAAGTTGTATGATGGTCAGCCTTATGGAGGTTATTATACTCAGGAAGAGATCAGGGAGGTGGTTGCCTATGCACAATCGAAATATATCACGATAATTCCCGAAATCGAGATGCCCGGACATGCAATGGCAGCTCTGGCGGCTTATCCCCATCTGGGTTGCACGGGAGGCCCTTATGAAGTGGCTACCCGCTGGGGTGTTTTTGAGGATGTTTATTGCACCACAGATGAAGTGTTTCAATTTCAAGAACAGGTACTTTCGGAGGTTATTGACCTTTTTCCGGGGCCCTACGTGCATATTGGAGGCGATGAAGTGCCCAAAACACGCTGGAAAGCATGCAAAAAATGCCAATCGCGGATGACACAGGAAGGCCTGAAGGACGAACATGAGCTTCAAAGCTATTTCATCAGGAGGATAAGTGCATTTCTGGCCTCAAAAGGGAAAAATCTGATCGGCTGGGACGAGATTCTCGAAGGTGGATTGGCCAAAGATGCTACCGTGATGTCGTGGCGTGGTATGTCAGGCGGGATCGAAGCTGCCCGTATGGGCCACGACGTGATCATGACCCCCGGTTCACATTGCTATTTTGATCACTACCAACACAACCCTTCCACCGAACCTTTAGCCATCGGAGGCCTCACTACGCTGTCGAAGGTGTATTCCTTTGAGCCTGTCCCTGAAGACCTAAACCAGCAGGAAGCCAGACATATTATTGGTGCCCAGGCAAATGTATGGACCGAATACCTGCCAACGCCAGACAATATTACCTATATGATCCTCCCGCGCATGGCTGCACTCGCTGAGGTGCTGTGGTCACCGGCTGAGAAAAAAGACTGGACTGGTTTTTATGACAGACTACCCTGGCACCTTGAGTATTACGAATCACGTGGTTTGAACTACAGCAAGGCGGTGAACAATCCTATGCTTATAAGAAAGCCCGCCCCCGATGGTGGATATTGGTACAGTGCGCAGAGCGAAATCCCGGATGCAATCATCCACTATTCGCTTGACGGAACAGCAGCGGATTCAGCTTCCCCTGTGATGCCCGACAGCCTTCTGGTTAATAAGGGCGTTGAAGTTAAGCTGTTTGTGTACCGGAAACAGTCAAAACCGGAACAATAATGGTTTGGTAACTGCCAGCTAAATGAACACCTGTGGCTCATATTTCCAGGTTTGATCCCATGTGGCTGGTCATTGTTAACAATTAATCGGCATTGTTCGAATTAAGAAAAGGAAACTAGTATTCCACTGTGAACATGTAGTTGCTCATAGTAACAAACCCCTCAATTCAATTCATTTCGTGTTTTAGTTTTTCACAAATAATGAATGCATTTTGAATGCATGAACATGAAAAGATCAAGGCTATTAGTCCTTGTTCGTTCATTTACAGGAACGTACCTCTAGTTTCCTTTTGCACAGAGTAACTAAAAGGTATCTCAGGGATAACTGATCAGGGTGAGCGCTAAGGGGTAATGTCTGGATTGACTAAAAAATGAGGTTTATTTTTAGTTTTTCTTCGAAAAAAAAACCCCATCCTGTGTGGAGGGGGCTTTGGTTTTGTTCAGACTCCGCTGATTATTCGGTTTCAGGTTCGGCAGCATCATCCATCACAATGGTGTCGCCTTCCATGCCATCTTCAGCTTCCATACCTTCATCCACAACCTCAACCTCAGTTGCCTGTTCTTCAGTAGCTTCGGCTTCGTTGGTGGTTTTGTGGTCATGGCTTCCGCACGACATCATCATGGCAAACAGGAACATTCCTGCAAACAGTAACGCTTTTTTCATGGTGTTAGGGTTTGGTTATTACACTGCAAATATAACAATATATTGTTGTATCTCCGCTGATTGTGATGTGATGCTTATGTTAAATATCTTTTTCATCCTGTTATTCACCAACTTTTGCAGCCTTCTGGTCAAATGCCATATTATGGCGTTATCGTTGCAACATTGACTGTTTTGTGTTGTGCATGAAGCGTTTTTACCTGTAATTTTGCAGCAACAACTGTTTTCAACCGCAAAACACACCTCCCATGCTGATCACCCGTTTATTAATCCGAAGCTTATCAGCCCTGGTGCTGGTTCCCTTGTTTTTTGGCTGTCAGGCCGACACTGAGCCAGCCGATTATGTTGACCCCTTCATCGGTACAGGCGGCCACGGACACACCTTTCCGGGGGCCACGCTGCCTTTTGGTATGGTGCAGCTAAGCCCCGACACCCGAAAGGACAGCTGGGACGGCTGCTCGGGCTATCATTATTCTGACAACACCATCATCGGCTTCAGCCACACCCACCTTTCGGGTACGGGGGTGGGCGACTACGGCGATATACGCCTTATGCCCATGACAGGCAAGCTGATCACTGTGCCCGGCAAGGAAGAAGATCCCTCTTTGGGCTACCGCTCCCGCTTCAGCCACTACAATGAAACGGCCTCCCCGGGCTATTATAGTGTTCTGCTTGCTGATTATGACATCAAAGCCGAACTCACTGTCACCGAACGCAGCGGATTTCACCGCTACACCTTTAACCGCAACAGCGACAGCTTCATTCTGATAGATTTGTTCGAAGGCATTACCTCCGACAAGGTGCTGGGAAGTTCGGTCGGGTTCATTGGCGACACTGTCATTACCGGCTACAGGCGTACCAAAGGATGGGCAGAGGATCAGCATGTGTATTTTTACGCAGTGTTTTCAAGGCCTTTTGCCAGCAGTGGTATCGAAAGTGAAGGCAGGCAGGTGGGCAACAGCGAGACTGCGAACGGTACCAACCTGAAGGCATGGGCCGGTTTCAACCTCAAAGCAGGCGATCAAGTGCTTGTTAAGGTGGGTATTTCGGCAGTGGATGTTGAGGGAGCGAGAAACAACCTGAATGCCGAAAACCCCGGATGGGACTTCGATGCCGTGAAGATGGCTGCGCGCTCCAGATGGAACGAGGAACTCAGCCGGATATTTGTCCAAAGCGACAACAAAAAAGACCTTAAAGTATTCTACACAGCCCTTTACCATACCATGATTGCGCCGAACCTGTTCAGTGATGTAGACGGAAGGTACAGGGGCCACGATAAATTGATCCACCGAAGCCCTGGCGACCGACGCTATACTGTTTTTTCGCTATGGGACACCTTCCGCACCCTGCACCCGCTTTTTAACCTTATCCAGCGTGACCGTAACAGCGAGATGATTCGCTCTATGCTCGATATCTACGACAAAGGGGGGCTGCTGCCTGTATGGGAATTAGCCGGAAATGAAACCTGGTGTATGATTGGTTATCATTCAGTGCCTGTGATCGTTGACGCGTGGGCCTGCTCGAACCGTGATTTTGACGCCGCATTAGCCCTTGAGGCTATGGTGAAAAGCGCCACCCGCGACCATCACGGACTAAAATGGTATAAGTCAGAAGGTTATATCCCCGCCAACATGGAAAGCGAGTCGGTGTCAAAAACCCTAGAATATGCATACGACGACTGGTGCATTGCCCGTATGGCGGCGTTTGCGGGTAATGATTCGCTCGAAAAGGTATTCAGCCACCGGGCACTCAGTTATATGAACCTCTACGATCCGTCCACCAGATTTTTCCGGGGAAGGCAGAATGGGGGATTTATAGAGCCTTTCGATCCCACACAGGTGAATTTTATGCTCACCGAAGCCAACAGCTGGCAGTATAATTTTTTCGTGCCACAGGACATCAACGGCCATATTGCGCTAATGGGAGGCCCCGAAAAATATGAAGAAATGCTCGATGGTCTGTTCCATTCAACCGAAGGGCTCAGCGGCCGCAAACAGTCTGACATCACCGGTCTCATTGGTCAGTATGCCCATGGCAACGAGCCCAGCCACCATATGGCCTACCTCTATAACTTTGTTGGAAAACCAAAGAAAACTCAGGAAATGGTTAAAAAAATCATGGACGAGCTCTACACCGACAAGCCTGACGGCCTGAGCGGCAACGAGGACTGCGGTCAGATGTCGGCCTGGTATGTGATGAGCGCCCTGGGGATGTATCCCGTTAGCCCGGGTTCGGGCTACCTTGTGCTCGGTCTGCCACGCTTCAGTCAGGCCTCGGTCTATGTCAACAGTTCAACCTCGTTCAGGATAAAGGCAAACAACCTGAGCCCAAAAAACCGCTATGTGCAGTCTGTAAAACTCAATGGCGAACCTTATATGATGTCGTACCTCCCTATTGAAACTGTGCTGCAAGGCGGGGAGCTGGTGTTTCAGATGGGCGCATCTCCTTTTTCGGAATGGGGTACGACCGCTGACCACAGACCAATTCAGAAGATTGATGCAGAAGGCTTTACTCCAGTAGCATGGATTCAGGCCAACAGCAAAACCTTCACCGATTCGCTGCTGGTCAGTATGGGCCATGTGTATGAAGGAGCAATAATATATTATACCACAGATGGCAGCAAACCCGATACCTCAGCTAAACTGTACACCCAACCCCTTGTGATCTGGAACTCAGGCAACATCAGGGCAGTAGCGTTTCACAAAGGGTTTGCCTCAAAGACATCACAGGCCGAGTTTTTTAGAATCCCTGCCGGAAGGTCGATCGAGCTGTTTACTGCTTTCAACGCCCAATACCCGGCTGGTGGCAACATAGCCCTGATTGACAACCAGCGGGGGAGTCAGGATTTCAGAACAGGAAGCTGGCAGGGTTATCATGGTGCGGACATTGTGGCTGTTGTTGACCTTGGGAAGCTTCAGCCTGTGAACAAACTCGAAATGGGTTTCCTTCAGGACATAAAGTCGTGGATTTTCATGCCGCTCTGGGTGCAATGGGAACTGTCGGTTGACGGACAAAGCTTTGAAGCTGTCGGCAAACAGTTTAACACCATCCCTGCAAAAGCCGAAGGAGCCATAGTGAAGTCATATGGACAGGAAGTGAAAGGCAAACTGGCACGTTATGTGAGAGTTACGGCCAAAAACAGAGGAGTGTGTCCCGACTGGCATCTGGGCAAGGGTGAGCCGGCATGGGTGTTTGCCGACGAAATCATTATCGAATAGAACGGGTTAGTCGGTTTTTCGTTCCACGCGGGTAACAAAATATTTTGTGTCGCCCCTCCATGGAAATCTCTTATACCTTTTTTTAAAGTGAAGGTTGACACGTTCGCCACTGAGCGCAACTTCTTCAAGGTCTTTGATTACTTCAGTTTTGCTTTTCTCTACCGAAAAATCGAAAGATTCCGCAATGGGGCTTGCCCCTTTGAGTGCACCAAAGGTCTCAAGGTTGAGTTTTCCCTCATAGGTTTTAAAAACAACCCCTTTCTGGGTGATGCGCAGCACTTTTCCGGCCATCACGCCGGTTTCATATATACCCCAGTAGTAAAACGAAAAGATGCCAATAAAAATGGCAAGGAGGATTACGAGGGTAATACGTGACACCTTTCGGAACATTTTTTTGGATTTCTGCGCGAATGATTCCTGGTTCATATGTTTACGTTTTTGATGTTTTCGGATGGGTGTAAAAGTAAATTTTTAATGGATCGCTTTCTGGGAGCCCATAAAAAAAGCCGGAACCTCACGGCCCCGGCTTTCTGACTTCGTTATAAACTACCTCAGCGGGTATTTTTTAAAGATTTCATCCGATTTCATCAGGATGTCAATATACTGTGCCCTTTTGTATGCATATGGGTCGCTTGTGTTTTTGTTGGAAAGTTTTCCCCTGAAGCTGTCGAGGCTGTCGTATTGTTTGGTTGTCATCCAGGCTTCGATTTCGTCGAGCATACGTGTGATCTGTTTTGGCCCATTCTTATATAAAGCACTCACTATCTGAACTACATCGGCTCCGGCAAGAATCATTTTGATCACATCGGCTCCGGTGAAAATGCCCATAGTAGCACAGATGCTGGCGTTAACTTCGCCATAGAGCAAACCAGCAAAACGCAGCGCCAGGCGCCCATCCTGCTCATGGCTCAGGTTATAGGGGAAGTGGTGTTTTTCGGTATCAATATTGATGTCGGGCTGAAACAGCCTGTTGAACAGAACAAAGCCGTCGGCACCTCTGCGGTCCATTTCCGAAATGGCATAGAGCGGATTAGTGTAAAACGGACTTAGTTTAACGCTCACGGGGATGTTTACAGCTTTTTTAACGCCTTCGATCACATCAAGCTCCTCATTGATAATCCCTTTCCCTTCGACATCGAAATCAATCGGAACAGCATAAAAATTCAGCTCCAGGGCATCAGCTCCGGCCGATTCCAGATGTTTGGCATACTCGTACCAGGTGTCGTCATATACACAGTTAAGGCTGGCAATGAGTGGGATGTTAATGGCTTTTTTGGCCTGTTCAAAGGCATGTAAAAACTCATCCGGTCCGGCTTCATACAGATTGTCCTGGAACAGGCTTGTCATTTCTGCGTTCCTTTCGTTGTAGTCAGTCATATCCTGATGAAGTTCAAGGTTTTCCAAATGAATCTGTTCCTCAAACAGCGATTTGTAAACGATTGCGGAAGCGCCTGCATCTTCAATTTTTTTCAGCATGTCAGTGTCGGTAACCAAGTTACTTGCTCCGACGATAATTGGATTCCTGAGCTCCAATCCTAAATATTTAGCCTTGATATTCATGGTGTTATGATTAATCTGTTACAGTTGTTCAACTCTAGTATTATCGGGCTGTAAATGTATGCAATTTTGGATAGTCATCCGGTTGGAGGGTGTAATCTAAAATCATTATAAATAAGCCTTAATAGACCTACTTTTAGGTGTACTTTCCTGTCAGCCGGTATTAATTTGCTAATTTCGCATGGATTTTACGAACACAATTCATTGATACGTAAAAGATTAATAATAAATGCATTATGAAGAAAGAAAAGAAATTTATTACCTGTGATGGCAATTATGCTGCTGCACATGTAGCCTATATGTTTAGTGAGGTGGCTGCCATATACCCCATCACACCCTCTTCCACCATGGCCGAGTATGCTGATGAGTGGGCTGCCTATGGCCGCAAGAATATTTTTGGCGAGACGGTACAGGTTACCGAAATGCAGTCCGAAGGCGGTGCTGCCGGCGCCGTGCATGGTTCACTTCAGGCCGGAGCGCTTACTACAACCTTCACGGCTTCTCAGGGGCTGTTGCTTATGATACCTAATATGTATAAGATCGCCGGTGAGTTGTTGCCCGGAGTGTTTCACGTGAGTGCCAGAAGCCTCGCTGCCCAGGCATTATCTATTTTCGGTGACCACAGCGACGTGATGAGTGCACGGCAGACAGGTTTTGCCATGCTCGCCACCGGCAGTGTGCAGGAAATCATGGACATTGGAGGCATAGCCCATCTGGCAGCCATCAAATCAAGGATTCCGTTCCTGCATTTCTTCGATGGGTTCCGCACATCGCATGAAATACAGAAGGTTGAGTATTTCGAGAATGATGACATGATGAAACTCCTTGACTGGGAGGCCCTGCAACGTTTCCGCGACAACGCCCTGAATCCCGAAAAACCCGTCACCCGCGGAACAGCGCAGAACCCCGATATCTACTTCCAGTCGCGCGAGGCAGCCAATCGCTTCTATGATCCTATCCCCGACCTCGTTGAGGACTACATGAAGCAGATCAAAGAAATGACCGGACGCGAATACCATCCGTTTGTGTATTATGGTGCTCCCGATGCTGAACACATCATCATAGCCATGGGCTCGGTTACCGAAACTATTCGCGAAACTATTGATTACCTGATGGCTAAAGGCGAAAAAGTAGGCCTCGTCGCCGTACACCTCTACAGGCCATTCTCGCCCAAATACTTCCTCAATGTTATACCCAAAACCGTAAAACGTATTGCCGTTCTTGACCGCACTAAAGAACCGGGCGCCAATGGCGAACCTTTATATCTTGATGTAAAGGAAATCTTCTACGGTATGGAACATCAGCCACTGATCGTGGGTGGTCGCTATGGACTCAGCTCCAAGGATACTACTCCGGCTATGATTGTTTCGGTGTACAACAACCTGAAGATGAACGAGCCAAAGAATCACTTCACTGTAGGTATCGTTGACGACGTCAAATTCCTTTCGCTGCCGCTGCTGCCCGAAATCAGCATAGCCCCGAAAGGCACCTATGAAGCAAAGTTTTATGGCATTGGTGCAGATGGAACGGTAGGCGCAAACAAGAACTCGATTAAGATCATTGGCGAAACCACTGATAAATTCGCACAGGCTTATTTCGCCTACGACTCCAAAAAGTCAGGTGGTGTAACCACTTCGCACCTTCGTTTTGGCGACCACCCTATTCGCTCTACCTATTTAGTTGGCACACCTGATTTCGTGGCTTGCCATGTGCCTGCATATCTGGGTAAATATGATATGCTTAAAGGCCTTAAGAAAGGCGGTACCTTCCTGCTTAACAGTATCTGGGACGAAGAAGAAACGCTGGGCAAACTGCCTGATGACATGAAGAAATTCATGGCCACAAACGACATCAAATTTTATATTATCAATGCCACCAAAATAGCCGAAGAAATCGGACTTGGCGGCCGCACTAACTCCATCATGCAATCGGCCTTCTTCAAGGTGGCAGAGATTATACCTTATGAGCAGTCGGTAGAAAAGATGAAGGACTTCATTCAGAAAAGCTATGGAAACAAAGGTGAAAGCATCGTAAAGATGAATTTTGCCGCAGTGGACCGTGGTGGTGAGGTGGTTAAAGTAAATGTACCTGCCGCATGGGCCAAACTGGATGTTAAGACCGAGAGTGAAGATTCAGTCATCCCTGAATTTATCCGCAATGTCGTGCTGCCGATCAACCGCATGAAAGGCGACGACCTTCCGGTAAGCGCCTTTGTGAACCGAGAAGACGGAACCTTCCCGGCCGGGACAACAGCTTATGAAAAACGTGGCATCGCCGTGCATGTGCCCGAATGGAAAGCCGACAACTGTATTCAGTGTAACCAGTGCTCCTATGTGTGCCCCCACGCTGCCATCAGGCCTTTCTTAGTGAATGCCGAAGAAGAAAAGGCGTTGCCCGAAGGCACTGTGCTACTCGAAACCAAAGGCAAATTTGCACCGCTGAAGTTCCGCATTCAGGTGAGTCCGCTCGACTGTACAGGTTGCGGCAACTGTGCCGATGTGTGTCCGTCGAAGGAAAAAGCCCTGGTCATGGAAACGCTCGAATCGCAGCATGCCGAAATCGGCCGCTGGGATTATTTTGCAGCCAACATCACCTATAAAGATACTGTAGTTGATAAAATGCAGTCGGTTAAAAACAGCCAGTTTGCTCAGCCACTATTCGAATTTTCGGGTGCCTGCGCTGGTTGCGGCGAAACACCTTATATCAAAACCATTACCCAATTGTATGGCGACCGCATGATGGTGGCCAACGCAACAGGCTGTTCGTCCATCTACGGTGGATCAGCGCCCAGCACACCATATTGCGTCAATGCTGAAGGCAAAGGTCCGGCCTGGGCCAACTCACTGTTCGAGGACAATGCTGAGTACGGATACGGCATGGCATTGGGTGTAAATAAACTCCGGCAGAGAATCGCCCTAAGGATGGAGGCTGCCCTGAAGAACGGCCTCGACGACAAAACCCGCGCTGCTTTCGAAGGATGGATTAACACCATACATGATGCCGAAGCTTCAAAGGAAGCCTCAGCAAAACTGATCACAGTTCTTGAAGGCAAAACCGATGATCTTTCGAAGGAACTCATGGCATTGAAACAGTATTTTGTGAAAAAGTCTGTTTGGATTTTCGGCGGCGACGGCTGGGCCTACGACATTGGTTACGGCGGCCTCGACCATGTGCTGGCTTCAGGCGAGGATGTGAACGTGCTCGTAATGGACACCGAAGTGTATTCAAACACCGGCGGACAGGCTTCTAAATCAACACCTGTGGGTGCCGTAGCCAAGTTTGCTACCTCAGGCAAGAAGGTCAAGAAAAAAGACCTCGGAGCCATGATGATGTCATACGGATATATTTATGTGGCGCAAGTGGCTATGGGTGCCAACCAAAACCAATTTTTCAAAGCACTCAAGGAAGCTGAAGCATTCCCAGGACCTTCGATCATCATCGCCTATTCGCCCTGTATCAACCACGGTCTTAAAATAGGCATGGGCAAAACACAGTATGAGCAGGAATTGGCCGTGGATTCAGGCTACTGGCAGCTGTACCGCTACAACCCAATGCTCGAAAACGAGGGAAAAAATCCCTTCCAGTTCGACTCGAAAGAACCTGACTGGGCTAAATTCCAAAGCTTTATTCAGAGTGAAGTGCGTTTCTCATCACTGAAGAAAACCTTCCCACGCGAAGCTTCTCATCTGTTCAAACTGGCAGAAGAAAACGCAAAATGGCGCTACAACCACTACAAACGTCTTGAGTCAATGGATTTTTCAACCAAATAGCCCTGACGAATAACCCAAAAAGCCGGTGAACAGCCGGCTTTTTTGTTTCAGTAAAACAACTTGTTCGTTTCAGTATTATGAAATACGGTGATAAGAAGCTTTACTTTAAATTTGTCATAAATTTTTCGCCATGAAATTCCATCCGTATATTATTGTTCTTGCAGCGATCATCTGGTTAGCAGGATGCAGTCATCCTGAATCTAAACCTTCAACCGGCGCCCATCCTGCACTGTATGCCACGCTCTACCAGCAGCAGGCTGCCGAGTACAGAGCCTTATGCTATCAGGCTTTTGCTGTTGCAGGATACACCCTCGATGCTGCCCTGGCTGCAACACACGAAAAGCCGCTTGCCGTGGTGGTGGACATTGACGAAACAGTGCTCGACAACAGTCCCTATCAGGCGCAGGCAATAAAAGAAGGATTTGGTTACCCCGAGGCCTGGGCCGAATGGATTCAACTGGCCGATGCACAGCCGGTTCCCGGTGCCCTTGATTTTCTAACCAAAGCTGCAGCTGCCGGAGCAGAGGTGTTTTACATCACCAACCGGAAGGAGGAATTCAGGGAAGCTACTTTGCAAAACCTGGTTAAACTTGGATTTCCAAATGCCGACAACAGCCACCTCCTCATGCGCACAGGCTCTAATGAAAAGGAAAGCCGCAGGCTTACAGTAGAAAGTCAGTTTGAAATCGTATGCCTGATAGGAGACAATATGGGCGATTTTGCCGTCGTGTTTGACACAACTGATGCCGGCTTGCGTATGCAGGCCGTGGAGGACAACAGGGGCAGTCTTGGCTCAAAATGGATTGTTTTGCCCAATGTGGTTTACGGCCACTGGGTAGATGTGTTGTCGGGTTTCGACAGAAATCTGCCTGAGGATTCGCTGAACCTCAGACTGGAGTCAGGACTTAAAGGGTTCAGGTAACCAAAATATCTGTTAGAACAGACTGTTGATCAATGCGTCATCAGCCAGATTTGGTAGTGTAACTTTCAGCCTTGGTTCAGCCTCCATAGCTCTTTTAATGGCAAAAACGGCTTCTTTGTTTCTGGCCCAGCTTCGGCGGGCAATCCCGTTGTTTACATCCCAGTGCAGCATCATTCTGAGACGGTTGTCAGCCTCCTGACTGCCATCGAGCAGCATGCCAAAACCACCGTTGATCACTTCACCCCAGCCAACGCCTCCGCCATTATGTATCGAAACCCAGGTGGCACCCCTGAACGAATCGCCAATCACATTGTGAATGGCCATATCCGCGGTGAATGCTGAACCATCGTAAATATTGGAAGTTTCCCTGAAGGGCGAGTCGGTTCCGCTCACATCATGATGGTCGCGCCCCAGGACTACCGGCCCTTTGAGTTTTCCTTCACGGATGGCTTTGTTGAAAGCTGAAGCAATTTCGATGCGCCCCTGAGCATCGGCATACAGAATCCGTGCCTGTGAACCAACCACCATTTTATTGTTGCCTGCTTCCCTGATCCAGTGGATGTTATCACTGAGCTGCTGACGTATTTCGTCAGGAGCACCGGCAGCGATGTGTTCAAGCACTTCGCAGGCAATCCTGTCTGTGGTTTCAAGGTCTGCCGGATCAGAAGAGGTGCACACCCACCTGAACGGCCCGAAGCCATAATCAAAACACATGGGCCCCATGATGTCCTGCACATAGGAGGGATATCTGAATGTTCCGCGCTTGTTCATGATGTCGGCTCCTGCACGGCTGCTTTCGAGCAAAAAGGCATTGCCATAGTCGAAAAAATACATTCCGCGGGCCGTGAGTTTATTGATGGCGTTGACCTGCCGGCGTAGTGAGGCTTTTACCAATTCCCTGAACTGTTCCGGATTGCCGGCCATCATTTCGTTGGCTTCTTCATAGCTCAGACCGGCGGGATAATAACCACCGGCCCATGGATTATGCAGCGAAGTCTGGTCCGATCCCATGTCAACATCTATCTGTCTTTCGGCCAGTTGTTCCCACAGGTCAACAATATTGCCCAGATAGGCTATCGAATGGGGAGTGTTTTTCTGTTGCCATTCCAGGGCAGTGTCAATGGCTTTGCCGGCATCATCAATCACCTCGTCCACCCAGCCCTGACTGTGACGTTTCCACGCGGCTTTGGGGTTTATCTCTGCAGTAATGCTCACCACTCCTGCTATGTTGCCGGCTTTGGGCTGAGCACCGCTCATGCCGCCAAGTCCTGAGGTGACAAAAAGTTTGATACCTCCCTTATAGTTCGGGTGTTGTTTCATGCGTGAGGCATTCAACACGGTGATGGTGGTGCCATGCACGATTCCCTGAGGACCGATGTACATGAACGAGCCTGCGGTCATCTGACCATATTGCGACACACCAAGGGCATTCATGCGCTCCCAGTCGTCGGGTTTCGAGTAGTTGGGGATAACCATGCCGTTGGTAACCACCACCCTTGGAGCTCCGGAGTGCGAAGGAAACAGCCCCATCGGATGGCCGGAATACAATACAAGGGTTTGCTCATTTGTCATGGTGGCAAGATACTGCATGGTGAGCAGGTATTGTGCCCAGTTCTGAAACACAGCTCCGTTGCCTCCGTAAGTAATCAGTTCATGGGGGTGCTGGGCCACAGCATCATCAAGGTTGTTGCTCAGCATCAGCATGATGGCTGCAGCCTGTTTCGACTTGTGGGGAAAAGATTCTATGTCGCGGGCAAAAATCCTGTAATCGGGCCTGAACCTGTACATATATATTCGTCCGAACCGCTTGAGCTCATCAGCGAATTCAGGCGCCAGCACTGCATGATGTTTTTGCGGAAAATACCTGAGTGCATTGCTTAGTGCAAGCTTTTTTTCTTCGGTGCTCAGTATGTCCTTCCGTTTCGGAGCATGGTTAACAGCGGGATCGAAGGGTTTCGGTCCGGGAAGAATGTCTGGAATGCCTTGAAGAACAGCATTCTGAAATGTATGAATATCCATAATGAGGATGGGTTATTAATCGTGACAAAGGTAGGGAAAAGGGGGTGAAGTTTGAGGGTTAGGAGGGTTGAAACGATTAGTAAAAACTGATTTTTAGCGATTCCCTGCTTGTTTCTTGTTTCTTGTTGCGAGTTGCGTGTTGCAAGTTCCGGGTTAGGCTGATTATCAGTGTATTTTTATTATTTTGGCAGGGGTCGTCGTTGGGTAATTTTTATTGATAATTCAGTATAAGCTGATTTTTAGCGGCTCCCCTTTCGATACAACCATGCATAAATTTTTCTCTCCAAAAATATATTGGACTGATGAAAATTGATTTAAATTTATCCAATATTTTTAATTCATCGAATGAAAACCCTCTGGAGAAAATGGCATTATGTTTTGCTGTTGCATCCTGCTTTTCTGGCACTGCCAATCTCTTTCCTGTTCATTTTCACCATACCTGATCTTTTTGACAAGTATACCATCAAACTTGCTTTTGAAAAAATTCTTGAGGAAGAACAGTCATTTGAATATTATGACCTGGATCATGATGGCGCCTCAGAATCGTTCTATGCCACACATAATTTTATAGGTGGTTCTGCCATCGCAATCCAGACTTATTCGGGTGTGCTGAATCAGTGGAATATTGAAGGAGTTTTTATTCAAAACCAGCCAAAGTGCATTGTGGGTGATTACAATAACGATAGTAAAGATGAGATTTACGCCTTCACACTAAAAGATGATTCCCTTATTATAAATGGCATTGATTACCAACAATTAGAAAAGCCCTTCATTGCAAACCGTTTGATAGAAGTAAGAAAGAGCTTTGAGAGACAAGCAGATTTTATACTAAAACACATCGCCATAACTGACTTGACCGGCGATGG
>Ga0351925_1004_pt1 | contig 59425 bp, 62 predicted proteins | sample BONcelHT113001D9_FD_206870 | JGI IMG/M metagenome (GOLD analysis project Ga0351925, IMG submission 206870) | Enriched cells from coal bed in the Powder River Basin, Montana, United States - BONCAT cells T11 rep2 HSBNCT.T11.300.1.D9 ... | reverse complement strand
CATTGCTTATCCCTGCGTGTGCATCTATATTTTCAGAAATGTCATCAGTAGAGTTATTTTTATATTACTTTAACTTTTAGATGAATAAAGCCTTGGGTTAAATGATTATAAAAGCGCAGGGGACGGGATTTGAACCCGCGAGATCCAAAGGATCATGGGATTAGCAGTCCCACGCCGTACCAGGCTGGGCCACCCCTGCATATGAATATAAAAAAGTGGTAGTTAAAACATTATCAACCCTACTATTTAAATATAAGGGATTTTTTTAGTAGGGATTTTTCATTATCTATTGGTGATGGTTTATAAATGTTTTTAACATCAGGGATCATACCGGAATTAATGGTTTAAGTTATATTTTTTTTATTCACCATATTTAACGGTTGATTGGTTTTATAAGTTTAAGTGGGCGTGTTCAAGGGTGGACAGCCCTCCTGGATGCTGGTGATCCTGAATCCCAACTCCGCCCCGTTACTCCGCAAGCATCAGCTGTCTAAGGTAGAGCTGCTTCTTTCCAGACCTGACCCGTTCCCTTGGTTAAGACAGTTTACTCCAGCCCTCCAGCTGAAGCTCTGCCACCACTAATCCTGCGGGACGAGGTTTCTACGTTGAGATACTGGGCCAACACCCATTCAAACTGCCGCCCCTTGAACTTCGACTGCACCATATAGGGGATGTGCGCTTACAGAGGACCCCTGACCCTCCAGTCTAGCCCAGTTAATGTTGGTGATGATGGTATTTTAAGGTTACGATCAAGAAACGAAACTGCCGGGTAAAAAAAGTTAGGTTACGAGCAAACTGTCAGTGGAAAAGTAAGTTTTACAACTTTAAAATTTCCAAAAAAATGGGGAATTTATATGAAAGACTTTAAATCCATTAATTCCTGTGTTTTATCCTTAGAAAATGTGTATGTATACTTGAAATAATCCTGGGTCAAAAATATTTCAACCATCCCCATCATAATTAATAGCATGGAATGGCTCCTTATAATTGGTGTGGTTATCAGTTTCTACATGGCCTTCAACATCGCTGCCAATGACATTGGAAACTCAGTGGGGACAACTGTGGGTAGTGGTTCCCTTACCATGCGAAAAGCCCTGATCATGGGTGCAATATTTGAATTTATCGGGGCGATGTATCTGGGAAATAATGTGATAAAAACTGTGGGTAGTGGGATAATCAATGCCGACCTTCTGCCGGCCACTGGGGCCTTTATAATCACTTTGGCTGCTGCACTGTGGATTACCATTACTCTCATTAAAAAAATACCCATATCTGGCTCGGATGCGATTATCAGTGCTGTTTTTGGTTATGGTCTGGTTACCGTGGGTATTGGTAGCATGAACCTTAATGTTTTAGGCCTTATACTGGCTAGCTGGGTTTTATCCCCCCTGATAGGGTTGACTATAGGATTTTTACTCTATTATCTTCTTAAAAATACTTTTTTAGATAAAGTTAAGGATATTGCAGTTAAGGGTCGTTTGGAGAAGGTTTTCTCCTACCTTCAGATTGGTAGTTCTGCCTTCGCAGCACTGAATGTAGGGGCTATTGACATTGCCGTGGCTACTGGTGTGCTCTATTATGCCTTCGGAGCCAGTACCGGGTTGGACATTAAATTCATCGGAGCCCTGGGAATTGTTATTGGGATTCTGGTGGCTGGGGGGAGAATCACCGACACGGTGGGTCGGAGAATAACTGATCTCATCCCATCAAGGGGTTTTGCAGCACAGATATCCGCAGCATCAGTTGTTTTCCTCTTCGCCACCCTGGGAATGCCAGTTTCCCCTACTCAAACCCTGGTGGGAACAGTTATTGGAGTGGGGTTAGCTAGAGGTACCAGAACCATTAAACTGGATGTGATTAAAAACATTGCCACCACCTGGGTTGTGACCATTCCCGCCTGTATTGCCATTTCTGCAGGTTTGGCCATCCTATTGAACTATTCAATGAATTAAAAAATATCCCTAATACATTAAAAAATTCACTTAATTGTTTAGAAGAATAAATAAAAGAATATAATAAAGATTTTTTCCAACGAATAACCGGCTAAAAACTTCTTTTTCACGATTCAAGACACAAAGAAAGTTATCATGAAATTATTTAGAACTGTTGGTAATAAAAAATATATGCAGTAGATCATAGATAATTATTAAGTTATAGGCAAGATCTTTTTGATTTTTATAGGAGGGAAATAATGAAAGCAGACGCGGTTAAGATTGCAGATGGTGTGTACTGGATTGGAGTTATTGATTGGGATATTCGGGATTATCACGGTTACACCCTTAAAGGAACCACATACAATGCTTTTTTAGTATTTGGAAATGATGAAGTTGCAGTTGTAGATAACACTTATCCTGGTTCTTCAGCTCAGTTATGGGGTAGGATAGAGGATGCTTTTGCCCAGGAAAACCGGGAATTGAAGATCGATGTGATTATCCAGAACCATATTGAAAAGGATCATAGCGGTGCCCTATCCGAGATTCATAAACGTTTCCCAGATGCTCCTATTTACTGTAGTCAGGTAGCAATAAATGGTTTGAAACAGCACTATCCTGGACTGGCTGATGCAAATTTCCATCCAGTGAAAACCGGTGACACCCTGGAAGTGGGGGGTCGTACTCTGGCCTTTCTGGATGCCAAAATGTTACACTGGCCAGACAGTATGTTCACCCTCCTCCTGGATGAAGGTATACTGTTTTCCAATGATGCCTTTGGCCAGCATCTATGTTTCAGGGAGAGGTATGATCATGAAATACCTGAATACGTGTTGATGAATGCTGCCCAAAAGTTTTACGCCAACCTGGTGACCCCGGCCTCTATGCTGGTGGTGCGCAAGCTGGAGGAGGTTAAGGAACTGGGGTTACTGGAGAAGATTAAAGTTATCGCCCCATCCCATGGTCAGATCTGGACTGATCCTCTGAAGATCATCACTGCCTACACCAACTGGGCCACTGGCCAGTGTAAAGACAAAGCAACCATCATCTATGATACCATGCATTATTCCACCCGTATGATGGCCCATGCCCTGGCTGAGGGTCTCATGAGTGAGGGTGTGGATGTGGCCATGTACTTCATGCATACTGATGAACGTAGTGAAATGGTTAATGATATTCTGGATAGTAAAGCCTTGCTTCTGGGAATTCCAACTCTCTTCAACGGACCATACCCCAGTGCCGGGGATCTGCTCTACTACTTAGAGGGCCTCAGCTTCCAGCGCACCGGAGTTAAACGATTAGCAGTCACCTTTGGATCCAAGGGTTGGAGTGGTAAAGCTGTTGACAAAGTAGCTGACACCCTAACTAAATGTGGATTTGAAGTTTTGGACAAATATGAGGTTAACTATGTACCCACTGGTGACCAGTTGGATAAGTGTTACCAGATAGGTCAGGAAATGGCCGGGAAGATTAAGGAAATGTGAGAGTAACTGAATAACTTAGCAAATTTAATGAGGATTTAGGAATTTAAGGAATAGTGTGACTAATGTGAAAATTAAAATAAAATATTAGAGGGGAATTGGAGGGTGAATCATGAAGGAACTGGAATTTGAAAGTGGACTGGACAATGAGAAAAAGGTGATGGTAACCATATTCTGGACTAACCGGAAGGCTGCCCGGACTGAAGGCTGTGCCCCATTCCGTATAAAGAAAATAGAAACTCAAAACGAAACCTACACTCCTCAGGGGACTAAACTGCTTAAAATAAGTGGGGAGATCATGGCAGATATGGTTGAAACACTGAATGCTGGCAAAGCCATACCCATGGAGTTCAATATCGGTGAAGAGATCCTTAATATTTCTCTCAGTGCAGATTCTTTCTCAGTTTCTGCTCAAAAGAGTCCAGAGATAGAGGAGGAAATAATTGAAAAACTGGAAATGGAATTAACCAAGAAGTTTCCCAATTTATGTGACTCATTCACCCCCAGAGTAACTCCTAAGAGTTGAAAAAAAACACAATTCTCTTTTTTTACTTTTCTCGGAACATTGCTAGTATTTCCAGATTGAATCAATGGAATCACAAGAATTGGAATAACAGGATAGATAGTTTTCCTAATTCATTGATTACTAAACAAACAAGTAGTCTATTACAAAACGAATCCGTAGTTTTAACCATACACAGAAATTAATCCCCTAAATCAATGCGAAATACCATAAATCAATTAAAAATCAATAAGAAATATTAGATATTGGTTATTCATTCATATCACTGCAAGTGATTTAAACATTTGAAAAGAGAAATTAATGGAGAAAAAGGTATTAAATAGGGTAAAGTGTTAAATTTTGATGGATCTTATTATATCCCCATCAGAAACAATACCCACTAATTCATGATCATCCAGTACTATCAGCTGGTTGATTATACCCTCATCTGAACCGTATTCATGCATTTTCCCCACTGCAGTGGTTAGGTCGTCTTCAGGAGATACATGGATTACCTGATCAACCATCACTTCCCCTACAGTGGTTCCCAGTTCATATTTATCCAGTATCAGGTTGTGGCCGAGATCAGTAGCAGTTACAATCCCCACCAGTTTCTCATTATCATCCACAACTGGTAGTGAGCTTATTTTGTGCTTCATCAGTTTTTCAAAGGCAAATACAACATCTTCAGTGGGAGGGACAGTTATAACCGTCTGGCTCATTACATCCTTAACCTTTAGTTTCGGTAACATGGTCTTCACTTCCATAGGTTTTAGTAATATCTTCAATAATCGATTCAATGGTAGTAGTGATGTCAATGTTTTCGATCACTGGCACGTGGTACTTGTTGGCCTGACTCTCAAAATATTTGTGAGTTCTTCTAATTGCTCCAAAGTAATTCATGTACCTTTCAAGGGGCCTTCTTGCCCATTGTTGCCTGCACCTTGAGTAAAATCTGCCTTTATGAACTTCTTCATCTTCCAGGGTTAAAATGAACATGTGCACATTATCCCGTGAAACCAGGTCTTCCCTGATGAATCCAGGCACTATGTGGACTCCTTCAATAACTATACTGATACCTTCGGTTATGGATCGTTCAATAACTGCTTCCACACCCACACTCACCGTGTCCACATGATCTCTGAAACCGATTAATACTTCATCAAGTTCTGGTGGTGGTGGTATGCGCAGGGAACGATAAGCAGTGTAGCTAGATTCATAGATAGTGGGGAGAAGTTCTTTCGATGCGATTTTACGCATTACCTCCCGTATCATATCGGTACTGATCATGTTACGGATTCCTAACCTGTTAGCCACTTCAAATGCTATGGATGAAGTTCCCACTCCAGATGAACCCCCTATGAGAATAACTAAAGGATCCTGACACTTTCTTATTCTTTTCCAAAGCCCATATTGGACTGCTATTTCACTGTCTTCTTCTTTGAGCCTTTCACGGACGATATTCACCAGGTCATCCAGTTTGATTAATTTAACACCATCTTTTTTAAGTTGAGCTTCGATCTGGGAGGAGAAAGTGTAGGCCTTGTTAGGATCCATTTCTGCACGGGTTAAAGACCTGGCTAAAACTCCCTTTGAAAAGGGTTCCCTGTATTTTTTCCCGCTTACTTCTCCTTCAACCATAATCATTAATCTCACCTCAATATGGGGGCAACGTAAAGATTTGAAAAATTCAAGATATTATATGTCAACATCATTTAAATCATTTTCTCTTAGGATTTTTTTATCCCGGAAACATTAAAAGCGATTATTGACTTTAAAGTTTTATTATTTCAGTTTCAATTTCTTCCTCTTGGGAATCATCTGGAATTTGAATTAAACATGCATGGCCATGGGATAGTTCCCCCGGGTTTACGATGGTGGTTTTACCAATCTTATCAGTGCCACTGGCTTCGTGTATGTGACCGCAGATGTTCACCGTAGGTTGCACATCTTCAATTATTTTACGCAGGCTCTTACTTCCCACATGAACCCCGGAGGGTAGGAGGTCGGTTTTGGTATTGTAAGGTGGGGCGTGGGTGATGAAGAGGGTTATTTTTTCATTTTTTATCTTCTCAATGGCCCTTTTAGCTTCATCATAGATTTGAACCTCTTCAAATTCAAGGGGGGTGTCAAATGGTGTGGGGTTTGATCCTCCAAAACCACATATCCCTATGTCTCTAATTACCACGTTCCGGGCATGGATATTTATGGCCTGGGAGTTGTCTATGTTGGTATGTATTGATCCAGGGTCACAGTTACCAGGTATGGCCATTACCGGTATTTCGAATGAACTGATTTCATTTAAGAGATCCTCTCCCAATTCTGGAGGGCCGAAATGGGTTATGTCTCCGGCTACAATTATCAGATCCACTTTGTTATCCTTTAGGTAGGTGATGATGGGTTTTATTTCACCATGGAGATCGCTTACAGCAAGTATTTTCATAGGTTTTCCCCTTAACTTAAAAAATTGAGTTTGAACACTTCATCTACTTGTAGGTTGAAATCTAAATGATCTATTCTGAAAAAATTGTATTGGGAACAAATCTAGAAATATCCCCACAACTGATCATTTTGATTCCATATCCTTTAGTTGTTCCTTGAAGAATGAGGAAAGTTCCTGGAGACTTTTTTTAATATTTTCTTTATCCCCATACACCACCAGCAGGGTATCTTCTTCGAATTCAATGATGACATTTTCGTACTCTGCAATTTCCTGAACCCTATCTTCAGATAGGGGTGCTTTGAAGTTCATCCGAACCATAGAAAACCCTGATGGGGCACCAACCACAAATTTAGACTCGGTTTTCTTGGGAGGATAGACTACTTCTCCCCTTGAAGCCCTTAAAAGTTTATCTGTCCATGTGTCAGTGTATTCTGAACCTAATTGTTCAGCTAAAGTCATTAAAGAGTCCTGTATTGAGGTTAAAAACTCATTGATTCGTTTGACCTCCACCTGTCTTTGAGGGTCGGTGGGATCCACCTTGTAGAAGTTAATGGTGGTTTTGGCCATTTGGATGTTTTTGGTGATTTTTTTAGGGATCTCAATTTCCTTCTTTCTAAGATCAGTGAGAAGCTCCACCAGCACCAGCCAAGTCTGTTCTGCTGGTAATTCACTCATAGGTAACCTTCCAGAACCTGTTTTGAACGGTGGTTGAGTTTGGCATCGGCTACCTTAAGCTCCTCATCGATCTCTTTCACGTTTTTGTATAAGTCTAAAAACAGTACATAAACACTTTCTGTGCCTGTAATATCCAGGATAGCAATATCATCATTTTCATTTATGGTCTTATCATCTATAGATGCTTTGTACTGTACAAAAGGACCGTATTTTTCCGGTAATTCCATGTATTTGAAAACTCCGGCTAGAGTAGCTACGAACAAAAAAACACCTCTTTATAAGTTGGGTTAATTTTTAGTTAAAATTAATATCTAATTAGTATTTTGAAAAATAAAAATCTTATGGGTAAAAAAAAAGTTGAAAGGAGAATGTGTTTATTCTCCACCAGTTATTTTGTCCAGTTCTTCTACTTCAGCAGAGATGTAGCCTTCTTCACACTTTTCAAGTGCGGAATCGACACAAATCTGGTGAGCATCGACAGTTAGGTCGTCTTTGCTGACTCCCATTGCCAGTCCGTAGAGTTGTGCTAGGTGGAAAACAGGTATGTCCCAGTTTTCATCATAGGCTTTGTTTACTTCGGTCTGTCCTACATCGAACTGTAAGTGGCAGAATGGGCAAACGTTTACTATAGCGTCTACTCCTGCTTCTTTCATGTTCTGGAGTTTTTCACGGGTGAATGATAGGGTTACATCAATGTCTCTGGATCTTACTCCACCACCAGCTCCGCAGCACATCATTTTGTCCCGGTAAGGTACTGATTTTGCTCCGGTTACTTCCACCAGTTCATCCATAATGGTTGGCTGGATTGGGTCGTCGATATCGATTTCTGCACTTGGTTTGAGGAAGTGACAACCGTAGTGCACTGCAACGTTGAGGTTTAGAGGGTTAGTAACAGTTTCTGCTAGTTTGTCCAGTCCAACATCGTTGTAGAGAATTTCAGCGAAGTGTCTTACATTGATTTCGCCTTTGTATTCTCGTCCGGCTTCAGCTAGAACAGCGTTGATTTTTTCTTTCATCTCAGCATCTTCGTGGAGCATGTGGTTGGTTTCGAATAATGATCCGAAACATCCGTTACACTCGGTTAAGATGTCGTTACCCTGTTCTTCAGCTATGGTTATGTTCCTGGCGGCGATGGCAGCCCAGGTAGTTCGGTCGAATGAGCCGAATACTCCTGGTGCTGGGCAGCATGATGCTCCTTCCATGTCCTGTAGTTCGATATCCAGTTTGTCAAACATGATCCGGGTTGCCTTTTCAATTCCAGGGTACCGGTTGTTCATTATACATCCTAAGAAATATGCGAATGCCATTTTTATCACCTTATTCTAGTTCTCCTGTTTCCCAGTTGTAGCCAATGAGTTTGTCGAAACCTGTGGCTTTAACTATTGTTTGTACTTCTTCCAGTGCTTCTGGGAACTGGTGAGTGGTTGGTGGTAGTTCATCTAGACCAACACTTTTTCGTAGTGCCATGGTGGCGTCGTTGATTGGTACACCGTGGCCGGTTTTTGTAACGAATAATCCGGTCATTTTGTGTGCAGGGGCCATGAAACCAGCCTGGGCAGCTTCGTTTCGTATGATCTTAACAATGTCCACGATTTTAATTCCACGTGGGCATCTTTCCTGACATTCGTAACAGGTGGTACACATCCAGATGGAGTCATCAGATATGACATCTTCTTTGAGTCCCATTACAGCCCTTCTAACTACCCCTCTTATTCGGTATGGGGTTCTCCTTCCTGATGGGCAGGCACCAGTACAGGTACCGCACTGGAAACATATTGCCACTGACTCTGCGCCAGCATCCATGATTTCCTGTTTGAAATCTTCATTTACATCTGCACGGGTTATTAGATTTTCATCACTTTGCAGTAAAGTCATGCTTTCACTCCTTTCTTTTTTTGGCTTTTCTTCTGATTTGACTGGTTCTTCAGCTTCAGATTCTTCAGCTTCAGCCTTTTCCGGTTCAGCTTCTTCTTTAATCTCTGTATCAGGTTCTGATTCCGTTGTTTTTTCTGGTTCTGATGTTTCAACAGTTGTTTCTGAGGGTTTTTCCTCAACTACTGGTTTTTCTTCCACCGGTTCCTCTTTGGCTCCCACCGGTGTTTCTTCAGCAGGGGTTTCTGGTTCTGTTGATTCTGTTGGTTCTGATTTCTCAGGAACTTCTTTGACTGTCTCTTGCGTTACTGTTTCTTTTTCTTCAACCGGGGGCTTTTCTGTCTCTGGTTTTGCCACTTTATCTTTATTTTGTGGCTCTTCTCCACCACTAAATACATTTTTTAAGCGATCTAAAAAGCTCATTATATTCACGCCCCGGTCATCCTACGGTTCTCTTGGAAAACCATGTGATTTCCAGTTTAAAGTCTATAGTATAGAGCTATATAAAGGTTGCTAAAAATTAGCCAACTGTAACCTTTTGGGTTACACCCGGATGGGGATAAGTGTATTAAATTAAAATACATAAAATAATCAATGGATTAAATTGATATTTAGATTACTGAATTATTAAAAAAGAAACTGATCACATGTTGGAAATAAAATCACACGACGGACCGGCAAGGCAGGGAAAATACCAGAGCACTGAAACACCAAATATTTTAGAATTCAATTCAGAATTAATGGTCCCTGATGAACCAATGCCCTATGATGTACCTCGAGAAATGGCAGAATGGTCAGTGCAAAACACTCTGAAACATGCCGAGAAAGGTGATGTTAACCAGATGGCAGTGATTCATGGGGCTAAGTACCCTAATATTCGCCTTGAATGTGCAGCAGGGCTAGAGGAATTAGGTTATCGACTTTTTATGGTGGCTAATCCTGAAGAACTTTTAAGAAGACCCCAGGATCTTTTGAAGATAATAACCAGCTTGCGACAGAATATGAGTCCCAATTCAGCCCTATTTTTCCCCTTTGTGGAACTGAATTTCATACCCTTACTGGTTTATCTAGGTATGGATTTATTCGGAACCTCCAGTGCAGATTTTTATGCTAAAATAGGGGTGATGACCACTCCAAACAATAATTATGACCTAAAAAAATACCCATTATATGATCTCAGTCAGGAAGAGTTGAAAAAATATAATCGTAACTCCTTAGACTTCGTTTTAAGGGAAGTGCGAGCTAATATATTAAACGGAACTCTGCGTAACCTGGTGGAAGAAAGATGCTGCTCTTCCCCAGAGGCAATGTCTGCTCTGAGGATTTTAGACCGGGATTATTCGGATTTTGTGGATAGTTACACCCAATTATACTAATCTAATGGAACTATCCATTTCCTTTCCTTTATTTAAAAAAATGTTTAAAGTTTTTGGGGAATAATTACTTTTTAATATGAATATTTACTTTTTAAAAGATTCCACCAAGTAATGGTATTTCCCAACTTCTGTGGTTCCACCAATCTTAAATCCATGTTCTTCCAGAATTTTTTCCACATTTTCAGGAGTTAAACGAACATCATACGATGGTCCTGGTGGCCCCACCACTTTGATAAATTCAACCACTGCGAATGTACCACCTGGCTTTAAAACCCTCCTTATTTCAGATAAAGGCAGATCTAAGGTTCTTTCTGCTGCAAATCCATGGAGTACATTAGCCATAACACACTTATCCACAGATTCATCATCCAACGGTATCATCACAGTCATATCCGCCAGAATAGGTGAGATGTTATTTATTCCTTCCTTTTTGATTTCTGCATTTAACTGATCCAGACTAGGTTGGTAAACATCCAGAGAGAATATTTTCCCTTCATTTCCCACCAAACTGGAAGCAGCCAGTGATATGTGCCCATCACCACAACCCGCATCCATTAAAGTCTGCCCTTGTTTTAAACCCATGGCTGACAACACAATTTTAGGGTCCAGTATATCCCTGGTTGATTTACCATGATGTTTATGGCCGTGTTTTTCCGTCTGCATATCCATCAACTCCTCATACTTTTAAGATTAATTGTTCCTTTTATAACCAATTATTATGCCACTAAAAAAAAAGGGTTTTTTAGTACCACATCTATTTCTTGTTTTAGTTTTCTGCTCTTAATCTATTTTTGGAAAACAATACCACCCCAATAATGAATAGAATTATGGTTAACAGAACTGCCCATCCAACCTGGTAAACTATGGTATCCCACCCCCCACCGAAGGTTAGGGTGGATCTGAGGGCGTTGAGGATGTGTGTCCATGGAAGTAAGTCGTATACCTGGAATGGTTGTCCCCATAAGTTGGCAATCACCACTTGAGGTAACTGGAAGAATGCTCCCACAAGGAAACTGGTAGGAACACTTATAAGAGTTCCTAAATTGGCGGCTTGCCTGTCGTTACGGGCAAAGGCAGCTATTATCATTCCCAGAGATATGGAAGCTACCCCTCCAATGATTCCCACTAAAATCGCCAGTAAAAGAGTGTATAAACCACCCTGCCAATGGAATCCGATTAAAACCGCCACTGTTAGGAGTATTATGACTTGTGCAGCAGCAATGAGTGACCAGGGTATGAGCCCACCAAATAAAAGGTCAAATGAAGTCATTTTAGAGAGTTTCAGTCGCGCTAGGGTTCCTTTTTCCACTTCACGTGTTAAGGCAGCGGCCACAGTGGTGGTTAAAAGGAGTATGGCAAATACAATCATTCCCGGGGCCATGAAGTCGAAGGTGGTAAAGGAACCAGTTCCAGGAATGGATTCCACTTTAGTCTGCAAGTAGGTGTCAGTTACAACTCCAGGATTGCCAGTTACTGCGTTCTGTATTTCACTCATGAGTTTATCCTGGTATTGCTCCAGAACACCGGTTAATATTCCTTGACTCACACCAAATCCAGTGTAACCAGTGTCTCCTCTGATGATTATGGTAGAAGTGACATTAGGAGATTGAATGGTGGTTGTCTGCTGCTGTAGGGTGCTGGTGATAAGTGCCACCTCTGATTGGGAAAAGTTAGGAGGTATTATCAACTCGGCATCCACATCCCTTGTTTTGAGTTTCTGGTCAGCTTCACTTTCCGTGGTGATTGTAATGTTAAATAGATGTACATCACTGTCAGGGTAGGTGGATTCTTTCAGGATTTTGGTTAAATTGTTCCCGAAGTTCACCTGTTCCCCGGTTCCCGGCATGGTTGCACCAGTATCGTAGTTTACCACGCTTATCATGTGGGGTTGGTTGGTCTGACCCATTCCTCCAAAGGCAAATCCAAAGACCAGCATAAAGAACATGGGGAATAGTAGAATCATTACCAGACCACGGCGGTCACGTATTAATTCTTTGAAATCCTTTTTGGCTATGCTTATAAACTTCATATTCCTACTCCCTCAACCCTGTGCCGGTTAAATCTATAAATACATCTTCCAGGGTATTCTGACGAATTGATAGGTCCAAAACATGGACACCAGTCGTTTCCACCTGGCCTATGATCTGGGGGAGTTTGCCCACTGCATCCAGGGCACGGACATTCAATCCATCCTCGATTTCCACCACAGAGTGCACATCAGGCATATCCTCCAGGATATTGATCACTTCCTGGTTTTTATCAGGGTTGGAGAGTTTCATTTCCACCACATCCCCTTCACCTATCTCTTTTTTAAGGTTAGCTGGTGTGTCCAGTCGTAGGAGTTTACCATGGTCAATGATGGCAATACGGTCCGATAACCGGTCGGCTTCATCCATTAAATGAGTGGTTAAAATAACGGTTTTACCCTCATCATCCCGTAGGCTGCGTATGTAATTCCATAAAACCCTGCGGGACTGTGGGTCAAGACCTTCAGAGGGTTCATCCAGTACTACGATGTCTGGCTGGTGCACCACAGCCATGGCCAAGTTCAATCTGCGTTTCATACCCCCAGATAGCTGGCTGACCACAGTGTCGGCCTTGTCTTGGAGGAAAAGATCATCTAAGAGTTTCTGTACCCTCTTCTTTAATTCTTCCTTGGGAACCTGGTACATGTCCCCCATGAGCATGAGGCTTTCCTTGCAGGTGAGAAAGTCCCATAATACCAGTTCCTGGGGGCAGATACCAATGGTGCCTTTTTCGATTTTTTCAACACTTTCACCATCAATAAATATCTGCCCAAGGGTAGGGCGTAAGAGTCCCACCATCATATTAATGGAAGTGGTTTTCCCTGCACCGTTAGGCCCTAAAAAACCAAAAACCTCACCTTTTTTGATTTTTAAATTCAGATTATCTACTGCCTTAAAATCACCGAAATCCTTGGTAACTTCACGTGCTTCCATTATAATATCAGTCATTTAATCACTCCAGATCAAGTCAATCATCACCATGTAATTAGGGTTAACTATAAAATAGTGGAATCAATCTATGTTTATTTTTTCCCCATTTCCCAATTACCTCTCTGATAATTTTATTATTATATATCCTATGAAAGTTTATTCACTCAATGAAAGTAGATTTATCCCATGAACTATAGATTAAGATAGTAGATAATTAATGAAAGCCGTCATCCTAGAGATAGTTTAGATGATTAATGAAAGAATAAATTAACAGAATTAGTTTTTTAAAAAGCCAATAAAGAGGTGATAATATGATTGACCGGATTGAAGTGAGCATGATCAATGAAAGTGTGCATAACTTCAGAAGAGGTGAATTTGGAGTGGAATCAATTGAAATCCATGAAAAACGTGGTTTAATTGAGATTATTTATGTTGCACAGGAGACTGGGCATAAAATCGTGCTGATTCCCCTGCAAAATGTGGAAAAATGTGAATTTACCGATAAATATGTAAGTTCTGAGAAGGAGTGAGGTTTTAAAAGATTAAGGGATGTTGAAATCTTACAGATGAAGAAAATGAAGATCCTTAATTTAACGAACCTCCAAATTCATTAAATCTCTAATAAAGGGCATGCCCCCTAATTTTTATGGATCCTGATTATCAGACCAGCCATCTACCAGTTTATTTTGATAGTACTTTGAATACACTGCTCCTAATGGGTTGTGGGCAAGTACTCTGTCCTTTACAACCAGCGTGGTTACTGGGGCCTCTGAATGCCGGGTGAACAGTAGGTCATGACCAATGCACAATCCGATTATGAGATTAAGGTCAGTGTTTTTTTCATTGAGAATTGATGCCTGTCCCAGGGGGTTGCACATTGATTCATAACTGTTTTTATCAATCTGTTCCAGTTCGAAATCTGTCTTATCAATACCACAGACCTTGCAGCAAACTGAGTGAACCTTAAAATGTTTTTTGAATAGATTCTGTATCTGTCGGGCTTCCTGTTCTAAACCCACACAGAATGCCATTCCAATCTTTTTATAATCTATTTCCTTTGAAAAGAGAATAACTTCTTCAATACGGGTTTTTTCTATGTAGTACCTGGCCTCAATAGCAGAGGATGCTCTGAGTAAATCAATTTCCCCATCATGGTAAAGTTCTTTGATTTCTTCTCTATTTTCCAGGCAGTCCTTGCCGTTAAAACAATCTTTCTTAGTGCAGGAAGCACATTTCAAGGCATTCCCTCCAATATCATTAATCCATATTTTAATCCTGGAAATTCCTGATTATTAACTCTTTTATTTCTCCCCTGCTAGACGTGTTGGAATTAATGTTACGTTTAGCAGGCACCCGATGGATTTCATATCCATGATAAAGTTCATCAAAGAAATTATCCTCTGGATCATGATTTTTAGGGTCGCTATTACTTAAAATTAAATATGCTCCTTTTAAATCCATTTCTCGGTAAAAATTTGCCAGTTTTTCCTGATCCTGGTCATTAAAGCGCTCCCGGGAGTAACTGGTGAAATGAGAAGTGCTGTTTAAGGGCCTATAGGGGGGGTCCATGTACACTAATGTGTTCTTTTCAATGAAGTGCCGTGCATAGGTGAAGTCCCTGCACAGAATCTCTGTTTTTTCAAGGGCATGATGCACTGCTTGTAAGTTTCCTTCATCACAGATGGTTGGATTCAGGTACCTACCAAATGGTACGTTGAACTCACCCTTACTATTGATACGGAACAGTCCATTGAAACAGGTCTTATTCAGGAAAATCAACGAAGCAGTTCTCTGGATCCATTCATCACCATAATTCTGATAGTCCATTGACCTCATTTCACAGTTATATTCCCCCCGTATACTGTAAAAATTCTCTTTCCTCGCCTCTTCACCTTTCTGGAGGTGTTCGGTTTCCATATCCATTAGGAGCGTGATAAGTTTTCCCACATCACTCTGAATCACCCTGTAAGCCATGATTAATTCCGGATTGACATCCAGTAAAATTGATTCTGTGACATGGTAATGGTTTTTCAGGAAGAAAAACATGGCCCCTCCACCAACAAAAGGCTCCACATATCTTTCAATAACCCTACTTTCCAGTACAGATTGAGGTAATCTCTTTTCAAGTTCTAAAAGAAGCTGAGTTTTGCCCCCCGCCCATTTTAAGTATGGCCTGGCAACATCAAAGTCCTTTTTAATTGAATTTGTAGCCATTTTGAAATCCTTATATATTGATTAGTTGATGATTATCTATCCCATATACTACTTAATATTCAAGACAATAGAGCTTTGACACGCTTTAATCCTTTAAACATTCCCCTACTCCCAATATCAGTTATATGAATTAATTTACATCTAAATTGATTCATGTATTTAAATTTGATTCAATATCTAAATTAATCCAATGAAATTCCATCCATATAATTTTTAATCTTCTTAAATTAATCTTCTTCCAAAATGTATTCAGGTGCACTCCCCAATACAACCAGGCCCTCAGCCTCCAGAAAGTGCAAATCCCCGGGTATTATAATGCAATGGAGTGGCCCTCCAAAGTCTTCTCCGATTAGAATATTTATCCGGTCTGCACGGACCAGTGGCTCAGGCGAACCTGCACGGGCAACCACCACTGCCAGGGTATCTTCCGATATAAGTCCTTCCTTTCGTTCCCCCTCCACACGCAGGAGGTATTCCAGTCCTTCATTGGCAGTCATGTAATAATCCCGGTGGGCTTGAATATCCAGAAGTACCAGGGTGTGCAGTCCCATCTTCTTATTCTCCCCAATAACCTGATATGGGGAGTGGGGGAAGTAGTTTTCTTCCGGTCGAGGTATGGTGGTGACTTTACCGAATTTGTAGGCTTGCAGACCTGAAATACCCGGAGCTGCCGAGAGGATGGATGAGGCGTGTATGACTCTGGTTTTTATACCATTCTTGCGGGCTTCCATCAGAATGTCCGAATGGGTAGTGGCCATTAATGGGTCACCAGCTGTTAGGAATGCCACATCCTTATTTTCTGCCTGTTTAATGGGTAAATTTTCTTCTTCAACTTCTTCGCGGCGGAGTATGTTTATGGTTACTCCTGCCAGACTTTCCAGTGAATTAAGATCACCACCAAATAAGCGTGCAGTGTAGAATTCAGCGTATACAACATCAGCGGATTTGATGGCCTCCAGACCATTTAATGATATGTCTTTTTCATCGTAAAGTCCCAGTCCAACCAGGTAGAGCATTTTTTTCACCTTCAACATCTAATTATGGGATGGGATGTTTATAAAATTTTATTTTAGAGTTAACATAAAATGTAAATCAGTATTCTAAAAAAAATGATTCCTGAAAAAAACTTAAAGAAAATTAGGATAATAAAATAACTAGTTTAAATAAAGGAAATTAGAGTAAATGAAGGAATCTAAAGAAACTAAGGTAAATAAGGAACTAAAAGAATCTAAAATTTAAGAGTAAATAATAAAATTCGAGGAATTCCATGATTGGATTAAAGGTCCCTAAAAATGAAGCCAACCGAATCCGCCTCCTCCTTCAGGAGAAATCAATTCTGGATCACAACTGGAAAATCAGACGCTGGGAGGACTATGTGTACTTTCCCCTAAATCAGGAACCTGATAATAATTTTTTGGAAGGAATAGGGCTTCAAATGGATAATATTGTGGATGCTGAATTTGAAGAACTTAAAAGGCGACCCCGGAATATGGAAGATTACCTCCAGGGCAAGATACCACGGGAAAAGATGGAGGAGTTCAAAAAATCATTTGATATTATGGGGGATGTGGTGATCCTGGAGATCCCCGAAGATCTGGAGGAAGAGAAGTACCTTATTGGTGATGCTGCCCTGAAATTCACCAAAAGAAGGTCTGTTTATCGTAAAAAAAGTGCTATTAAGGGTGTTGTCCGCACCAGGGAATTGGAACACCTTACTGGTGAAGATAACCCTGAAACCATCCACCGGGAATATGATTCCAGGATAATGCTGGATGTGAAGAAAGTCTATTTCAGCCCCCGTCTGGCCACTGAAAGACGGATCATTGGTGACCAGGTTGCTGATGGTGAGGTGATTATTGACATGTTCACTGGGGTGGGCCCCTTTGCCATTAACATTGCCCGTAGACCCCACCTCCAAAGTGTAAAAATTTACGCCATAGACATCAACCCATCAGCAATTCACTACTTAAAGGAAAATATTGAGTTAAACAAGGTGCAGGGAAAGATTAACCCACTCTTGGGTGATGTGACGGAAGTATTGGAGGATCTAGATGTAAAAGCAGACCGGATTATTATGAATCTACCCGGAACAGCCTCTGAATTCCTACCAGTGGCAGTAGAGCATCTAAAACCCGGAGGAATTCTGAATTATTATCAGTTCAGCCGTGACTATGAAGATCCAATTAAAAGGATTAAAGAAGCAGCTTATCCTCGCCAGGTTGAGATTCTGGGTGAACGGAAGGTCAAATCCCGAAGTCCAGGGGTTTGGCATGTGGCCATCGATGCCAGAATCAACGAAAAAGATTGAAATAATTAACAGGAGTTTTTTATGACTGTAGAACAATTTCCAGAATTATTGGAAGTGGAATACTCATTCAGCCAGGGAGGACATAATTCTCTAAAGCTAGTGGATGGTAGACTTTTCTTCTTTTCAGAAGCAGATTCTCATCTATCTGAAAAGAACGAATACTTGACCATGGTTTCCATTCCCGTAACCAAAAAATGGAGAGATTTTTGGGATGATCTAGATCATTGTGGTATTTGGGACTGGGAAGAGGAGCTTCAAATTCCAATTGACCCTGAGGACGAGTTAACATCTAGAAACCATCAGGATAAAGTGGAATCCTGCCATTGTCATGATGAAAATTGTGACTGTGACTCTCCAAAGAAAAATATTTCCACTGATGATGAGATCCCTAATGGAGATGACATTCCTATTGAAGGAGATATCTGGCAGGTAAAGATCATTAAGGGGCCTATGAGTATTTTTTGTAAAAACTGGTGTTTAAAAGAAGTAGATGAAAAATCAGTCCATGAATTTTTCCAGGCTCTGAAGAAACTTTCCAGAGTAGATGTTACTATACCCTTTGCTAATTTATCAAAAAGATTAATTTCTAATTAGAGATAATTGTTTTTTTAGGATTTAAGAAATAAAAACAGATAATGATATTTAAGGATAAATATGGGATAATAATTGGAATTTAAGGATAAATATTCTATTTTACACTTTTATATGAAATAATTATGATTAAAAAAAAAATATAGGGCTCCTTTCATAATATCAGAAAGGATCCACTATTCCATCTTCAGTTATAATACCAGTTATAAGGTCACTGGGCACCACATCAAATGAAGGATTACGCACTTGGGTACCTAATGGTGCTGCAATACATCCTGCAAAGGCTAAAACTTCTATAGGATCTCTTTCCTCTATTTCTATATCGTATATACTGTTTTCACTGTCGAAGGTGCTTTTAGGTGCAGCTACATAGAATGGTACGTTGAATCGTTTGGCTGCCAGGGCCACCATGAGTGATCCTATTTTGTTGGCTACTCCACCTTTAGCCACCCGGTCTGCTCCTATGACCACCTTGTTTATCTCTCCTTCCTGCATAAGGCGACCAGCAGCACCATCCACAATAAGTTTCACCGGTATGTTTTCCTGTTGCATTTCCCAGACACTCAATCTGGCTCCCTGGAGTACAGGTCGGGTTTCATCACAAACCACACTGATGTTTTTCCCTTCCTCATTGGCTGCACGGATAACCCCTAATGCTGTACCATAATCCACACAGGCCAGTGCCCCTGCATTACAGTGGGTCAGTATAGTATCCTCATCATCAATTACTGCCGCCCCATGTCTTCCCATGCGCCGGTTGGTATCCATATCTTCTTCATACATTAGTAAGGCTTCTTTCAATGGATCTTCAGATCCCATAACCCGATCAACTGCCCAGAACAAATTCACTGCTGTTGGTCGGGCGTCTTTAATCTCCTGGGCTGCTTCTTCCATATCTTCATCTGCCAGATAGGCCATAGCCATTCCAAAAGCAGCTGCGACACCAATGGCTGGGGCTCCCCGAACCACCATGGTTTTAATGGCAGTTATAACATCATGATATGTTCCGCAAACAAGGTATTCTGTTTCATGGGGAAGTAAAGTCTGATCTAAAAGGTAAAGAAGGTCATCCTTCCAGTACATGGTTTTCATGGTTAATTCACATCCAGTTTCTAAAACTTATTATGAGTATCTAATTGATATTTGAAATAATGATTGATGAGGTAATGATTGATGAGGATTCATGATGATCTGACGAAAATAATGATTTTAAACAAATTTATAAAATAAGAAAAAAATGGTTTCAAGGGATATGATAATCCCTAGTAATGGCTGGCTGGGGTCATGTCCAGGTGTTTATCCTCTTTTCCAGGCACTCCATAGGCATCGGCCCGGCACTGGGTGCAGGCACGGAAGACCGGTAGGGTCTCTTCCACTTTATCCCGTACATTGGAAAGTTCTTCACATCCGGGTTTTGGATAATCCTTCATTTTGTATAATGGTATGAGGGGTATGACGTTCATCAGACTGGCGCCTCGTTTTTTCACTTCTCGGGCAATATCTTCGATGTGTTCATCGTTGAGGCCAGGTATGAGGACGCTGTTGACCTTGACCACCACTCCCAGTTTAGATACTTTCTCAATTCCTTCTAATTGTTTTTCGGATATGATTTTGAAGGCTTCTTCTCCCTCATAGACCTTACCATCATAGACTGCCCTTGAATATATGTTTTTACCAATTTCAGGGTCCACTGCATTAACAGTTACAGTGATGGTACTGATGTTTACTTCAGCCACTTCCTCAGCCATATCTGCCAGGAGTAGGCCGTTGGTACTCATACATTTTATGAGATCCGGGAATTTTTTATCGATTATTCGGAAGAATTCCAGTGTTTCGGGGTTGGCCAGGGCATCTCCAGGTCCGGCTACTCCCACCACAGTGATGGGCATTTCCTTGATAACCTTAGCTACGTGGGTTACTGCTTCTCCCACAGTCATTACCCTGGAGGATACTCCGGGGCGTTGTTCACATTTATTGAGTTCACGGGTGCAGAAGTTGCACTGTATATTACAGCGAGGTGCGATGGGCAGATGGACTCTTCCAACCTTATCATGCATTTTTTCATTAAAACATGGATGTACACGGGTTATATGTGCGAATTTGGATTCATTCATAGAAGTTCCTCCCCATTTTTTGGTGGGATGAATAATATTTAAAAATTCCATTATAATTTAAATTCCCTAATGTTGATGTTATTAATATGATTTCTTATTCTCTTTCATTTTTTTAATGATCTGGCGAGTTTTTTCCAGGTATTCTTCCTTGATGTACTCATCGGAACAGGTCAAGGCGATGATGTTACCCTCGGAGTAGTGATCCACCACCCGGAATCCTTCGGGAATGATCCTGAAGATGGCATCATAGACCTTCTTTTTCAGGTCTTCTTCAGGATCGTGCACCACCATTCCTTCCAGTTTAATTTGAGGGTCATCAATGATGACCTCGAATCGGCTGGGTTGATGTATTTTGTTTCTTCCTTCAATTTCCCAGAGTTTTTTCAGAAGTTCGGGTAGATAATTTTCATCTTTGATCCTTATGAAAGCTTCGTTGGCTTCGGCATCGTACTCGTATTCGGCAAAGTCCTCCATGACTACTGGCGGGGCTGTTTTCTCATACTGAACCACGATAATAAACACTGGTTCACGGGGATCCACATATATCTGAACATCTTTCACTGCGCGGACTACCTGTACTTCCTGTAGTACGTGTCTCAGGATCATGTCGTAGACTTCACGCCCATTTTCATCGTAGCATTCTACCTGCATTTAATATCCCCTTGACTATTTTTTAGCCCCAAAATCAGTCTTATCTCCCAATCCAGAAACAAGAAGGGCGCCACCAACAGCTCCAATGTACTGAGAGTATTCCGGCACAATAACATCCATTCCCCCCAGGACAGTGCTGACTGCATCTACCAGCCCACCGATTAGACTGGTTCCCCCCACCTGAATTAGGGGCTCACGCACATCAATTTCCTGTAATTGTTGTTCGTAGACCTGTTCCGCAACAGAGTGACAGGCAGCTGCAGCTACATCCTCTTTAGCACCACCTGCAGCCAGAGATGTGACTAAATCCTGAATACCGAATACTATACAGTAACTGTTCAGGATTGCTTTTTTGAAATCTCCCCTGAGAGCAAGAGGCCCCAGTTCGCTTATATCCACCCCTAAACGTCGGGCGGTGATTTCCAGGAATCTTCCTGAGGCCCCGGCACATATTCCCCCCATGGTGAAGTTGTCAGGAATACCATCGTTGACAGTGATGACTTTGTTATCCATACCACCTATGTCCAGTACAGTGGCTTCACCTCTCTGGTGCCCTGCCAAGTAAACTGCCCCTTTGGAGTTAACAGAGAGTTCTTCCTGTATAAGGGCAGCATTCAGGTGTTTACCAATGGTTAATCTACCGTAGCCAGTGACTCCTACTCCATCCACATCTTCGAATTTGTATCCGGTTCCTTCAAAGGCCTGGTCCATCCCATCTTTAGAACAGCCAATAACATCAGTAGTTGGTAGCCATCCGGTGCCTATTATCTTGTTATTTTCCATTAAGACCACTTTAGTAGTGGTTGAACCAGAATCTATGCCCAGAGTAAGTCCTTCCTGTTTTTCTCTGGCCAGTAAACTTTTTCGGGCGACAATGGTAGAGAGTGCTTCCATTCTAATGAAGAGCTCATCAGCCTTGGTTCGTTCAGTGAATGAGTAAGTTACCACTGGTAGGTTAGTGTTCTCTTGTATGAAACGCCTTACTTCATTTCGGACCAGGGCTCCTTCGGCACATCTGAAACAGGTGGCTATGAAAACTGCATCTGCATCGGATTTTCCTTCTGCCAGGGACATGGCCCGGGCAATCATTAGCCTTATACTGCTACTGGCAGCGTTGAAACCAAATTTATGGTATGCCTCGTCAATATAGTCCAGGTCTGCTTCAGGAATAATAATTTCTGCTCCAAAGGTGGCTGCTGCCTTTTCAATCTCCTTTTGAACTCCACTGTACTCTGTTCCACATGAAATTTGAGCTATTTTTACCATATTATTCCTCCACCTGCTCCTTGGTTTTTCCTTCTCGAGTTTCATCGGACTCTCCTGCTCCATCAGGTTTGTCTAACTCGTCCAGGAATGTGTTGATCCGGTTAACCACTTCCATGGTTTCGTCCCTGGTTTCAGGATAGTGGATTTCCAGAACTGGAATACCTCGCTTGCGCAGGAAATACATAGAAAGTTCGTTGGTACGGGCACACCCTATACATCCAAAACCATATGGGGCGTCTTCCATGATTATGGCTGCTTCAGCTTCGTCAATGATTGGTCCGAATATGGCCATTCTTCCCCTTACCCCGGATGGAACTTCAATTGCCGCATATTTCAATCCTTTGATGGGTTCTTCCTCAGTGATGTTAAAGGGAGGGGAGTCTATTTCCGGGTCAGTGACCTTTTTACGGATTTCTTTCTGAATTACCAGGGGCTCATGACCTCTTCGCTCCACCATATCTGCCAATATCAGTGAATTAGGTGGGAAAACAGCTATTTTCACTGCAAATCCCTCCGGGATTCTTTGAACTCTTCTGGTCTTTTGGTAATCTCCATTATATCACTGTAAATTCCTTTAGTTATGTCTACTACTCCCATTGCTGCGATGATTTGTCCATCTTCTACTATAGGGACCACTACCACAGGTGTGCCTTGATATTCCCCACTTTCAGGAATTTTTTGAACCATTTTACCATTTTTTAACACTTCTTCCAGGATTGGTCCGGTGTAGTTATAGTCCAGAACCTTTCCTTCTTCAATACGTACACCTGGATTGTTAAGTGTGCGCATGGTCATGGGGAGTCCGTTTACCAGTTGATGAATGGCCAGGGCCATTGGTACTAGTTCTTCTCCTGTTGAGGCTGGATTGATATTCATTTTTCACACTCCTGGGCTATTTTTTTAAAATCATCAGGTGTAACTTTCTCTGGCTCTTCCAAGCTCACTTTTTCCGGGTTTTCCAGAGCGTCACACACATATTCCAGTAATTCATATTCCTTTTCTAGCTGGTGGAATCCTTCCCTAGCCGCACCCCTTTTAGCACGACATCTCCTAGGGTCTCCTGGTGGGAATCCCCGGTCTTTGGTGAAAATGTTGGATGGATCCAGTTTTCTTATTCGATTAACTGCTTCTAACACATCCTTTTCTTCCCCATGTATCACTGCACCGTAACAGGTAGATTTAATGGTTAAGGGTAATTCTAGCATGTGCAGTTTTCCCACCAGTTCGCTCTGGCTTAATTGGGCCTTGGGTCCTAGTACGAACATCCTGGTGACTTTATCTTTTTCTGGTGACATAAATGGTGTCCCCCTCTTTGTATTTCTCCAGATTTTCTATTCCTTCAGCCATTTTCCCAATTATATTGGTTCCCTGGAATGGTTCTCCAGTAGGGCCAAATTCTTTGTTATCCTCAAATCGCACCCCCACCATACCTATATGGCGGCGTGACATGTTAGTAACCCCTATTTCTCCGGCTTTAACCACATCTTTAGGAGTATTTTCCGGTATTAATCCCTTAGATTCCTTGGGAACATCCTTGAACATTAACAGTTTCATACCCGGGAAAGCAAAGTGAACCTTTAATGATCCTACTGGTGCATCCAGGAGTCCGGTGATTTTCTGGAAATACCATGTGGATCGGGGTGTGTCATCATATAATTCCACGTGAAGGAGGTCTTCTTCAGGAATGCCATAGGTTTTCACTTCTCCCTGGGCAATAATGTCCATGGTGTAATGTGGTTCCTGCCTTACCACCACTGCTTCATCCTCCTGGAGACCTTCACGGATTTGTTTCACACCATTTTCATGTAAGAATTCTTCTGCCTCTTTCTGGGTCATGGCTAAAGTCATTATTCTGGTGGGGGATGTTTGAATGGTAACTTCATCGCCAAAACTTGCAATGTCCAGTAATTGCATCCCATTTTTTACTTTTCCCAGTACATTATGGGATGGTGTGGAAACCCGGTCCTCCCGGTAAATATAAACACGGCCCACACCCTTTCCAGTATTACGGAAGGTTATGGTTCCCCTTTTACGCTGGTCGATCTGTTCGGCTTCCTTTTCCAATCCCTGTAATGCATAAAATCCAACAAATGTGTTGGAATCATAGTCCACACGAACCTTTCCTGAATCCTGGAGGGCGTAAAAGTGTTCCACTGATTGGGGAGATTTAGGGTTAGGTTCCACTTGTACGTAGGTGTACACCTGGTTGCCGTCTTCCAGTTGGGTTTCCAGGTTGGTGATTGCTGCACTTTTAACTATGCTTTCCCTTTCCATCACTGGTTTAACCACTAATATTTCATCATCATCAGTGAGTTTCAGAATGGTTCTTTTCCCCCCAACAACTCTGGCAAACACTCCCCTGTTTTCTTCAGGAGCACCATAAACTGCTTCATGCTCACCGGTGGATAATATAAGGTGTGTGGCATCTGCTGTGAATCCAGAAAGGCTGAAAAGAACATCCCAACGGTGGTAATGGTAAGTTTCCTTACTGGGGGTTAGTTCAGTGACAATGGGTCCAATTGCCACCTCCTGAGATGTGGTCCAACGTACTCCCATTTTAGAAAATTCTTTGTAACGTTCTTTCCAGGTTGAAACCAGATTTAGAGGAGCACCATCCAGTATTTCAATGATGATGCTTCCTTTGTTGGTTTTCAAACTGTACTTGTTAACGTGTTTTTCTACTTCTTCAGTCCCCTTAACCAGTCCCAGAACGCATCCCGGCAGATAGGGTGCCCCCACTGCATCAATGGCATCCTGTATTGTCGATCCTTCAGGGAGTTCTATTTTTTCTCCATTGACCTTCACCAGCATCAAATACCCTCCTAGGGATTTTCATCATGTATTCCAGTGATTTTATCAGTGTAAAAGTCAAATACAACCTCTTTATCATTTTCAGAGGTTAAATATAGTTTTTGGTCAGATATTATGCTACCAACAACATTAGTGGTTATGTTGACTTTTTCCAGAATTTCTATGATTTTCTGAACATTTTCTTCCCCTGCTGTGAGGACAAATCCAGATCCAGGGTAAAGTTTCAACCAGTCCTCCCAGTTTACATCACAGTTACGGGGTATGAGTTCCAGTTCCACTGTGGCCCCCACATTTGAGGTTTCCAGAAGCATCCCCAGGGTTCCCAGAGTTCCAGGGTTACTTATGTCTTTTCCAGCACTCAAAAGGTGTTGTCGTGCAATTTCATTCATGGCGGTGATTTGGGACTGGACCAGTTCTGCACTTTTCATGGTGGTGGTGTCCCAGTTAAGGTGGAACTGGGGATGTATTACACCGTCCAGGTCTATTGCCACCAGTACTTTATCTCCAGGTCTGGCACCGCAGCTGGTGATGATATCCTCTCGGTTCATTATACCAGTTATGGACACGTCCAGGGAGTTGTAGGGCGCATCAGGGTGAACATGTCCACCCACCATTGGCACGCCGAATTTCTTCACCCCTTCATTAATTCCATCCATTATCTGGAGACATATATCTTTATCCTGGGTGGAAAGGACGTTAGTCATTCCAATGGGTATTCCGCCCATGGCGGCTATGTCGTTTACATTTACCAGTACTGAGCAGTAACCTGCCCACCAGGGATCAGCCTCCATTAACTTACCCCACATACCATCAGCAGCCAAGAGAATTACCTGATTGTTCCCAATATCCAGGGCAGATGCATCATCCCCGAAGCCAAGAATAGTTCTTCCGGCAATGTTGTATGTTTCTTCCAGGAGCCCAGTAACATCTTTTATAAGGTTTTTACGAGTAATCCCCTCAAAACTTCGTATAGAATCAACAAGTGACTTTAAATCCAAGAGTGCACCTCGATTTCATTTATAATCCAATTATATCATTTATTAATCCCATCATTTCATATAGTCCAATGATTTCGTTTATAATCCGATAATTTATCTGGTAAAGATATTTTGGGTTGTTTTTTAATGATAGGCAATAACAAGCCGATTATAATTATAATCCAGTGGAGACCATTATTTTTTTTAATGAATCCCAAAGTTAAGATCTCCTTAGTTACAGTAGTCAACTGTACTTAACCTGGTATTGACTGGTTATATTACTAATAATCTGTAGCAATTTACTTTTAAAATTTTCTATATTTTCTATTTCTATGGTCTCTTCACGGTTGAAAAGTTCTAAAAAGATTTTATCACCCACTAGATCATCCCAACCACTCTCAAGTTCCACAATCAAAGAACCTTCAGCTTTAAAACCTTCTTCAACAACTTTATCCAGATCTCCATCAGTTATACCAATTATTGGTACATTGAAACGGTAAAGTATATCGGCAGCAACCAGTGTGGTATCATCCCCCACTGTAACCACCATATCTGCATTTTTCAATCGGTAAATATCCTCCGCAGCATGGTTCAAATAAGAAATTGTGAAATAATCTTTAGATTTATTTGATTTTAATATTCGAGGTTTAACTCTGGATTTACGTAGTAAACCAGTTTTCACAATGGCTTTCTGAAGTTTTATGGATCCCAGTTTCTCCACACCATGTTCCTTGAGTTCTCCGCCTACAAGCTGAGTTATAATGCCATTTTCAGCCACTATGGCAACCTCCGATGATGTGGATTTTCCGATCACTATGCCATTGACAAAGATGTTTTCTCCAGGGGATACGCCGGCGATTTCCCGGCAGATGGAATTGGACATTTCCTGACAGGGATCTTCTGGGAACAGCTTTTTCTGAATATCCTCCGGTAAAACCAGTTGCAGGCCCATTTTGTGGGCAATTTCTTCTGCCAGTTTAATCTGGTCTTTTCTCCATGGCACCACACTACCATCATCCTCCCCGGGTCTTTCCATTTGTATCAGGGGTGGTTGATCCTGGCAGTTGTGGTAAACTTTGTATCCAAAGGCATGTCCAGTTACACTGGATTTACCATAATTTATGAGAAAGATAACATCAGAGTTTTCATCCTTGAATTTATCAACTGACTGGCTGGGGAAAAGCTTCTGACTGATATCAATTTTATCTTCCAGGTGAGCATCGATGACCGCGGTTCTTCCCATAGTTCCACCTAGTCTTGCCCTGACCGTGCCATAATCCTCCAGGAATTCCAGGAACTTCTGGGCGTGACCAGAATCAACTATTTCTGGTCCGTGCACCACTACACCAATCTTCATCATCTTCATAGTTCACCCTTAGAACCTCTATGTTTATTATAATTACCTCCGAACAGTTCAGGGGCAAGGTCCGTGAAATTTAAATCCATCATTTCAAACCTTTTTTTCCAAAATATTCTATAATACCCGGACACGGTCTAAATTTAAATTAAATCACCAATAGGAATAAATCATTATTAGGAATGATTATTTTTTGATTCGCTTACGGTAAACATTTGACCCGCATATTTCGCACTCCTCCCAGCTATAATCAGCAGGATATTTCTTACGACAGCCCCTGCAGATCTTGATCCATCCATAGACTTCCTGGATTCCCTGGGTTAAAACACTCTGGTAGGGAATTTTAAGAATTTTTAGAATGTTCTGCATGGAATAATCATCAGTTACCACCAGGGGATGATATTCTTTCTTGAGATTTACTGCCAGGGCCACTAACGACATATCCACGTCAGATAACCTTAGAATATCCCCGGAATTTTCAATTGCATTTTGCACTTGGCTTAGTGAATCTGTATCCGGTTCTTTGATACTGATTTTTCCATCATCCAAGGCGGATTGTATAGCTATTTGGGATTTTAAATCTTTAATTTCGGATAAAACACCACTAATTGTGATATTTTTATGTTTTGAAGATATAAATCCTCCAATAATTCCAGAAGCATCTAGAACATAAATTTTTTCTTTCATATTTCACCAGAATTCAAATATTACCCAATATAGTAACATCATTCATGATTAAATCATTTCATACAGACCTAATTAGCAGTTAATTTAAATTTTAATATTATTAGTGGTTTTTTTAGACATCAGCTAATTCTAAAATTTTTTTAAACAACTTGAACATCACTTATGAGAAATATTTTTATGTACGTAAAACAATAAATTAATTGTTAAGGGAGGGTGATATTAGACTCCTTTCACAATTTTTCGCCTGCGAAAAACCGCCTCCGATTTGGACCTAATACCCTCCCTTACATTAAAAAGTGAAAAAAACTTTATTAATGCTTTTTTAGTTCAGATATGGGGAGATTAAGTCCGTGAAACATTATTAATTGAATTTTTAGTCAATAACTATTTTATTACACAGTTATAATGGAATATTAACAATAGACTTTGTTTAAATATTTAATTAATCTAATGATTACTGTAATCTAATATTGCTATAAGGTTTAGACCCTGTTGTTTATGGGTTGCACCCATCTTATTTTAGCCTGATCCCATTAATTTAATATTCCATTTGTAGTAATCTCATTAATAATCAATTAACCTCATTAATAATACATATTAAATAATCAGTCTCAAAAATTACATGCTCAACAGAATCGGGAAGGTGGTCTAATGAAAAGCAAAACCATGGAAGAACATAAAAAACATAGCCCATTAAGAGTTAAGGTGGGAATAATTACCTTAAGTGACTCTAAATTTGAATCATCCCAGGAAAAGGATTCTAATTTTGTTTCCAACCCCGAGGATCTCTCGGGTAAAATCATAATAGAATCACTGGAAGAACTGCATGAAATAGTATCCTACCAAGTTATACCAGATGATGCCCACAAGCTTTTAGAGAACCTGGATAATATGAAAAAATTAGGTGCTGAAATTATTATAAGCACTGGTGGTACTGGAATTGGGAAACGAGATATAACCATTGAAACCATTATTCCCTTATTTGAAAAGGAATTAAATGGCTTCGGCGAAATTTTCCGATCAGAAACATATAAAGAATTGGGGACTGGTGCTATAATGACTCGAGCAACTGCAGGAGTCTGGAACGAAACTCTGCTGGTGGCAATGCCCGGTTCACCCCATGCAGTTCAGTTAGGGATGAAAATAATAAAACCAGAAATGGGGCATCTGGTGAAACACATGAAACATTAACTAAGGGTAATCCACAAGATCTAATACTCATAGTACAATAATGAAACCCTATTTTTTTCAAAATTGAATCAGCCTAAAATTTTTGGTTAAAATGTTCCAGTAAATTTTAGAACTGTAGATTATTAGAACTGTAGATTATTAGAACTATCTAACATCACTAATAGACACCAGAGGCTCTAAGATCACACCTTCCTTTTTCAGGTGTTCCACAGCACCCTCTTCCCGATCCACAATTACGAAGGTTCTTTCCACTACGCCCCCATTATCCTGAACAGCTCGAACAGCTTTTAAGAGGGAATTACCAGTTGTGGTAACATCTTCAACAACTATGACCCGGTCTCCTTCTTTTAATTCCCCTTCTATAAGTTTTGATGTCCCATAACCCTTCTGTGCCTTGCGGATCATGAGCATGGGTATGCCGGAATACAGGGCCACCGCAGTTGCTATGGGCACCGCTCCAAGGGCAGGTCCAGCCACCAAATCAATTTTATCATCCAGGATAATGTGAGAAATGATTTTTGCCACCTGGGAAAGAATTTCAGGGTCAGTGATGGCCTTTTTCATGTCCACATAGAAGTCACTCTCCCTTCCGGAAGAAAGGGTGAATTTACCAAATTTGATAACCTGATTATCCTTTAATAACCTTATTAAAAGATTTTTTTCCTGTTCAATCACCATCATAATCATTCCATTATTAAAACATTTTTTTTATCAGATAAGTGGGAGTAAATACTATTTAATGAGTAAAAATACTTTTTTTAGTAAATTAAACTTTTTTTAGATAAATTAAAATACTTACATAGTGAATATCACTGTTTCTATGAAATATTTCTTTATTAACAGAGCAAGAATATTCTTCTATTGAAAAGTACTCCGTTTATCTATATTAGACTTCAATCCTCTTTGACAGCGCTGACATACTCCCAGTTTCCCGTGAAAACAGTCCCCACAAACCAGAGTACCGCATAAGGAACATGTGTACATTTTACCAGGCTGCCCACAGATACTACATATGCCTCTAACTTCCAAAAATGCCACCAACCGATACTTAGAGTGAAAATTGTATTAGCGTGCATTATTAGCTATGTATAACTTAGAATTCTCCAATTGACTTAGATTTGACGCTTACAATTCAGGATCCCCTAAAAAATCTTTTTCAGGAAATTATGAGAATTCATTCAGGTAAAAATTTAATTATAGTTTAAAAAAATTGGTTATAATAATTTGAATCAGTTAAAATTCATAACTGGTTCCTTCATCCCTGCTTTTAAGGAGTATTTTATCCCCAATTTTACTCACCATATCATAAGGAACTATTGTTTCACCTTTAGACAACCCTAAACCCTCAGATATGCCCCCTTTTCCCACTATGAAGGCTTCGATTTCATTAGTCATGAAATTTACTTCCACATCCTTTACTTTTCCAATAACCACTGCTGAACTGTCTAAAACTTCTTTTCCAACAATCTCTTGCACGATCCTCATGGTCTCACCTCAGATACATATAAAAAGGGTAGTTCAAATTATCTACCAAATTAAGCAGAACATAATTTTAATCATATAAATTAAGTTTCAAGATGTACTTATAGTTTCAGGGGCTCTGAAAATAATAAATGTAAAAACTGAAAATAATCTAATCCACCTATTTCCTCTAATCCAATATTCCCCATTATTCAATTTATTGCCATGTTGAAGTTATGATTTAAAAAAAATAATTCCCTTAAACTGCTAGGATTGATTAATTTTCAGGAAAAATTAGTAATTAAATAAGACTTTTCAATAAAAAAACATTTTAATTAAAAAAAATGGCTTAGGAGTTTTTTTAAACTCCCTGAGATTTATACGCCTTCGAAACATTTTTCCATGTGTTCTTTGCTGGGTTTTTTAGTCAAAAGACTTACCACTATAGTAACTACAAACGCAACTGGTAATGCAATAACAATAGGGTCAACCGTTGGCCATGGAACTGAAGTCGTGAGGACAGCCTGACCAGTTAATGCTTTTGCAACCCCCAGGGCTTCTGCAGATTTTTTGTACTCGAATACCAGCCAGAACAGGCTCATTAGGGTTCCCACTACCAATCCAGATATGGCCCCTACTTTGGTACAGCCTTTCCAGAAAAGTGCGAATACGTACATGGAGAGGAATGCTGCTGCAGTTATGGAGAACCACATTGAAGTTCCCACTGCTATAATATTAGCCGGTAGGATGAATCCCATTATTACCGCAATGATCATGGCTATGGCAATTCCCAACCGGGCAATCATTACCGATGCTCCTCCCTTTTTGTTAATCACAGTTTCATAAATATCCCGACCCAATGCAGTTCCCTGGGTGTGTACCTGGGCACTGAGTGTGGACATGGCTGCGGAGAGCAATGTAATCATGAATAAATAAGCAAACCACAGTGGCATGGCAGAGGTGATGAAGGCAGGAATTATCTTATCGGCATTGCCCCCAGCTGCCTGCATTGCTAATTGACCAATCTTGTCAAAGAAATATACATTTGACAGGGCCCCAACAATGAAAGCGGTTCCAGTCATGAGTAGAATAAATATTCCACCTACCAAAACAGCCCGGTTCAGTTCTTTGTTAGATTTCACAGTCATGAATCTTACCACTAACTGTGGTTGGGATAAGACTCCTATTCCCACTCCCAAAATCAGTGTACTCACCAGTGTCCACCAGAATGGGCTTCCCAATGCGGGCATGGATGTCCAACCCGTGAAACCAGTGGCAGTTGCTGTGGCAGTTGCTTTAGCTGGCACTACATTTACTAAATTAGTTAGGGCTTGGTTGGCATCCACTACTCCACCCAACATCCAGTAGGTTGCCACCAGAAGGATGAACATTCCCACAAACATTATGGTACCTTGCACGGCATCGGTGTACATTACACCCCTTATTCCACCGAAAATAACGTACAATGCAACGATAACTGCCAGTACAACTAAAGCAATATTATAATCTATACTAAGAGTTGTTTCAGCGAATCGAGCCATACCAATCAGAACCACCGACGAGTACAATGTCATTCCAAAGAATATGACCAGTCCACTGAAATACTGTATAAATTTACTATCAAAACGTCTGGATAAAAATTCCGGGAAAGTAAGGGCTCCTAAATTGTGTCCCATTTTCCGGGTGCGTTTTCCAAATAATACAAAGGCTATGAAAATACCCACCAGTATATTCAGGAATGTGAGCCATAATAGTCCCATTCCATAGACTCCTGCAGTACCCCCAAAACCAACAATGGCCGCTGTACTGATGAATGTCGCCCCATAACTTAAAGCCATGATAAATGGATGGGTTTCCCTTCCTGCCACCAAGTAATCATCGGCAGTTTTGGTTCGCCTCCAGGCCACATACCCCACATAGCCAGTTATAACTAAGTATATTAACACTACAATACTTAATATCAATAAATCATTCATTTAATCCACAACCTACATTTTTATTAGGCCCTAAACCGATTTATTCATCGTATTCATCCCAAAGACCCAGTTCTTTTTCTTCCATTTCCTTTTCTTTTTCATGCCATTCTATTTCTTCTTTTATCTGCTCTTCTTCATCTTCGCCGCCTTTATTCCAATTTAGAATACCGTAAACAACACATAAAAGAGTTACCAGAATGCATCCAATATATGCACCCCATATCCAAGGATCATTTATTCCCAAAACCATTTTATCACCTCCTTAAAGCCCGCTAATTCTATTATTATTTATCATTATAAATTAAATGAACAATACTTATAAATATTTTTAGGGATTTATCCCGCCATCAGGAACTCCTAGTTGCTTGCAGATTATTAAAATAAATATTCCCTGAAAAACATAATATCTACAACCTTCATTTGGAGGATATTTGACCAACTGTTAAATTTTAATGATGGGCATGAGGGGGAATATAAAATGACAGAACTAGCTTCAATAACATTCAGAAAAGAAAAAATACCACAAGATTTGATTGTACCGGAAGAGTTTGTTAAAGATCTTCATTTTTCCAGTGAGGATCACTTGATGACAATGCTACGGGTGATTGGAAAAGACTCCAAAAAAGTGAAAAAATTCTTTGAAAAAGGTGAAAAAGAGATATTTCTCCTGGAAACAAAGCATATGGCCCCTGATAATGCCCATGGAAAACAAGTGTCCGGAAAATTCGAGTTAAACTCCATATACTTGGATGAAGGACCTCCCCTCTCCGTAGATATCAATCAGGAGATTAGTATGGTACGAACTATTCTGGACTTTAAGAGGGTGGATAGTCACTAGCTAAATTCTATTCGAATAAGCTTCATTTACCATTTTAGATAAGCTACATTTCTATTCGAATGATTTTGAAATATTTACCATTGAAAACTGTAGTTCCAGAACTGGTCAATGAATCAACAATTTGTCTTGTTTGATCGCTTGATCCGGCATTCTGACCATTTCCACCAACCCCCTGAGGGGGATTGGTCCGGTTAGTCTGATTTCCAGGGGGTTGTATATTATTAGTTAAGTTAGAAGGATTGGTAGAGTTAAAGGACATTTCCCCGGCAGGTCCAGAAAAACTGGAAGTCATATTTCCAGGACGTCCACTGGTGCTGTTGGTCATTACTCCAGAAGGCGTATGCCCCCCCTGCATTGAATTCAGAGGGGTTTGTGATCCATTGTTAACTGTGGGCATCATATCTAGAGAATTGGGGAGAATTGACGGACCATATGGTAACAGGAAGCTTAAAGAATAACTGTTATCAGAACCGGAGCCTGGAGTTTTTGAAGGATTTGATCCTAAATTTTTACTGAAACCATCTGCAGAAGATGTTTGATTACTCTGTGTTGGATTACTCTGGGAACTAATTGAGTAAATAGTGCTGTTTTGATACTTTTCCCGAATTCCTTGAACATTTTCCACCACGGTTACATTGTTTCCAACACCCACATCGCTCAGAACATATTTCACCCAGTACTTATTCTGAAAATCTGAAGCTACAATGACCATGTTTTCATTGGTGGTGTTGGCAAAGCTGGCTTTTATTTCCAGTAATTCCTGGTACTCGTCGGAGGTTATGGTGGGTTCTAAACTGTTGAAAGACTCTGAAGCAGTGTAAAAACATGAAAATGCAAATATCAAGGCAACACCCAGAACTAAAAGTTTAACCAATTTTTTCCGAGCTGGTGTTTTAAGAGAATATCTGGCCATGAACTCGGTTTCTATGAACTTCAATCCTAATGGAACCAGAAGTCCAATGGGCAAAAAGGAAATCAACAAGAATCGGGACTGGTAGTCAGATGCAGGTATCATTACTAAAACTGCTAATAAAACAGCTAATGAAATATAAACCCATGCCAGTAGTGTATTTTTATTCATCCTTAATGCTGTATCAATGCTTGTAGATAGTGGAGCCTTAGAAGATACTGTATCCTTAGAAGATACTGTATCCTTAGAAGATACTGGAGCCTTAGAAGATACTGGAGCCTTAGAAGATATAGGGGCCTTAGAAAATATTGGAGTTTCAGAAGATATTCTAGGGATCTTCTCCTTCAATCCACGGTAAAGTATGATGATGGTGGCCCCTATTCCCAGTAGGTAGGGTAAACTTAAGAAGATCATTCCCGATACTGGGCTAGTCATACCCATTCCCCGCCCACTTTCAGTTGCAGTTGAAGAATTTATGTAGGATAACACTGTGCCAAATTTAGTGTACATAACTGGATAGGTTAAAAAAAGGGCGATGAAGAAGGTTATTACCAAGGCACTCAATATTGCTAAAATTTTAAGGTCAAAAACTGGTAATTCATGGGTTTTGATGGTTTTGAATACTATGCTAAAGATTAACAGTGAGAAAAAGAGGGTTACTGCCACTGCACCAGTATAGATATGGGTCAGGAGGTTGAGGCATAGGAAGATTACGGTTAAAACACCATATTTTTTCCAATGGTTAGTATCTTCAAACCATTTCACTGCGAAGTAAAGGAATATGGAAAGTAAAAGAACTCCCACCAAGTTCTGTAAATAATCTCCCAATAAGGCAAAATAGTTCACATTAACTGTTATCATAAATGCACTGAGGAGGGCGGGAATCTTTGATCCTTTAACTTTATTATTGAAACATTCCGTGAGTAAAAATGCGGGGAAAACCAGCAGGGACCCCATCAAAGCCATTCCTATTTTAACACCTAAAAATGAGTTCCCAGCTAGAACTACAAAGGGAGTTAAAAGGTAATATGCTAATGGAGGATCATTACTCATTGGAAATCCGTGTTGCAATATATTACGGACCTGTATATCATAAAATGCACCGTCGATCCCGTAGGATAATGAATAACGAGTTAGGACAAAAATGTCCAGGGTGAACGAGAATATGAAAATGGCAATTAACAGTACCAGCCAGTGATGATCTTTAAAATATTTGATGATATTTGTTTTTGAAATCGAAACATCAGTCCTGAAAATAGTGAAATCAGTCATTTTTCTACCCTTTTCCTGTATTTATTTACTTTATTAAATTTAGGGGACTCTAAGACTTTAAGCGGTTGAAGAGATTGATTTGAAAAGATTAGAGCTTAGAGTCCCCACTTATAACCAAATAAAGGGTTATCATGTATTTTTAGTGGCCCATAATATCATTTGAACCAGTAGCTCTGAATTTTGAGGGTCAAGTTCTGGGTGAGAACCACTTAAAAGAACTCTGCCAGAACCATAGTTTTCCCCTACGATTGATGAATAACCTTGGTAACCAGTTTCTGTGGTAGTGTAAGTGGCAAATGAAGTTGGACTGGAACTGGTAGTGTACATGACCGGGCCGTTTTGGTGATGCAAATTTATTTTTGATGATCCCAGTAACGTACTTCCAGAGGAGGTGGGAGTGATTGAAACCAATCCTTCGTAAATCACATTAATGGTATTAACATGAGATGCCAACCCCCATCCCGAATAAGAGCCATCAACACTGCTTGATGCAGCATAAGCACCAGCACATATCCCCACATAACCATTACCTCTGTTTAAAAATTGTTTAATGGCATCTTCATCAATAGTGCTCCCTTCAACATAGTTTGCTGAGTTTCCTCCAGGCATTATTAAAATATCATAGCCAGATAAGGTGTTGGAATTGATTTCACCGGTAGTGGCATAGTCAAAGTATACCCCACTGGTAAGATTCATATTGTTACTTTCATCCAGACAGGCCTTTATACCAGCCACACTCTCTTCCATGGAACCATCTCCATCAAATATCAATACTTTAACCACTGAAACTTTATTGGTTGCATTGTAAGCCGTGATCTCATCAGAATCCCCGGGAAGCCCCACCACAAAAGTCAGGGCTGATAGAATAATTAGGGACAATGAGGATATGAACAATTTATTTTTGCTTATAAAAATCCCTTTTATCATAATTCCTTTAATTATAAACCCTCCGACATTACCTATGCCTCTTGATGTTTATTTTCTAAAATTAATACATAAAAGTAATTTTTCCCAGATTTAACCGGAGTTTTACCGGTTCCGTACAGCCTACACCCAAATCTTTCCCAAATCTAAAGGAATATTCACACAGATATGTTTTTAAAAGAAAGAGAAATTAAGTCTAAAAGAGAAATAACTTTAAATAAAGAGGAATAAGTCTAAAAAAATGGAGTATGTCCATGCTTAATTGAATAAACAACCTCAGATTATAATCTAAAGGCAGCCCATGATTTTCATTTATACCAATAAAATTAGTTATGAACTTAAAAAAAGAGGATTATTAATGAATTGATAAATTTTTAAGGAATTTTTAAACCTAAAAAAAAGAAGACGAAAAGGGATTAATTGGGGATTATTTCCAGCTTATCTTCAAAAGTGCACTTAATGCTATTAATTGGCTTATGTTGATGAAGAATAAGGAGTAATCAGTCCCAGGTTCTACTCCTGGAGGCAATGGTGGTGGAGGTGGGGCCAGAAATCCCATGGAAAGTAGATTTTGAATTAATAAAAACGTTCCGAATATTAGAAGTCCCAGTGTGTATTCAGATTTCCATTTTCGGTAATTCTTCCAGTATATGGAAAGTAGAATTACAATTATTGATATGTTGGCCAATGCCACGGCCATACCCAGATATCTTAAAACCATTCCCAATCCTCTCCTATCTATCCTATTTTTTTCCAGATTCCTTCCAGATCTGTTTGAATGAATCGAAATTTTCCTCCATTGTACCGGAAAGCATGTAAACTGTTCCGTACTGTCCCTCACCACAGGTTATTACAATATTATTTTTATCCAAAACATTTAAATGATGTTTAACAGTTTTATAATCTAATTTAAGGCATTTAGCAAGCTGATTAGCGTTATAAGGTCTTGAATTGAGTTCATTGATTATCCTGGCGCGATTGATCCCCCCACGCGTTCCAGCTATCAGCCACCAAAGTAAACCTTCCATAGTATCACTAAGATAATCGATTCGATTATTAAATACTAATTATATTAATCAAACCATTGCACATTTAAATGATCCATAATCAATCAATACCATTAATTTTCCATTGGGAAATTTTAAAACCCATGATTTGTTATAGATTTGCTTATTAAAAGATTTATACTTAATAAAGTTCACTCTTTCAAAAAGAGGATGAAAAGTAGGTAATTTGGCAAATCCATAGATCCATAATAAAATCTTAGATCCAAAATAATATGACCAATGTGTTCATGTGTTCATTGTACTAATTGAAGATTAAAACTGACTTTAAAAAAAACAATACAATACCTCCAATGATTTATATGGCCCTCCAATGATTTTATAGCTTTTATAGAACACGATAAGGAGATTTAGAAATGTTAACACCAGAAAAGGTAGAAAATCTATTTAAATATCTTGAAAAAGGTAACAACGACAATTTTTTTAAACAGGTAGCTGATGATGTTTCCTGGACGGTTATGGGAACACATCCACTGGCAGGAACATATCATTCCAAAGAAGATTTCATTTACCATACATTCCAGCGGTTGAACCGAATACTTCAAGAAGGAGTAATTTTAAAGATTAAAAATATTCTGGTCCATGGTGAAACTGCAGTGGTTGAAATGGAATCCATTTCCACAGCTTTAAATGGTAAACCCTTTAACAACACCTACTGCTGGATTACACGATTTGATAAAGATGTTATTGTGGAAGTTCGGGCCTATGTTGACTCTGCCCTAGTACAGAAGGTTATAGAAGAAAATGAAGATTAGTAATAGTAAACTAACCGCTTGAAGATTTTTTACATGGCAATTATTATCATGGCCAATGTAATAGACACGAATCCTATGCTCAGTATTATTAATGTAACCTTATCCAGTTTTCTTGCTTGTTCCTCGGATCTTTTTATTTTATTGTAACTTATTGATAGGGAGGACTCCAGTAGACACAGGGATATTATGAACAATCCTAATCCGTTTATCAAATGACCCAGGGTTATAATCCCGGTGGGGGCCAGATTGGTAATGAGAACCATGTTGGTTATGCCTACAAACATTGCACTGCCCTCCATGGAAAAACGCCCCTGGAATGATACGATCAACAGGGACATCAAAGCAGCGAATACCGCTACAAAGGTGCCCAAAAGGGATATAAAAAGAACGGTAAGGTCTTCTCGGGATATTAACATTCCCACCCGCAGTTCCGAGGATAATATCCTCCTGTTGGGATCTCCCATGGTAGAGTTATAATAGTAGGGTTTTTCAATCACATGTAACCCATTAATTGTATATCCTGGGACATAAACTCCTGATCCAACCGAAGATGATTCATTATCGGCAATATATACCAGTTCGTCTCGTCCGAGGTTTTTATCCTGAATATTAATGGCCAAAAATTGAGTATCCACTGGGAAACGGAATACGTCAAATTCTTTGGTTACAGTTGATGTCACTTTGTACAGGGCAAATTTTTCATCACCATTGGAACTGGTTCTAACCAATTCCTTTTTATCAATACTCCCATCCATCACCTGGAATGTGTCCCCAGGAGTAAAGTTTCCGGCCCATTTAAACCAGATGTAAAAATCAAAAGTCCAGATGTTATCTTTAATAGAAATGGATTTGATGCGATCAATATAAATCCCGGTAGTTACTTTATCTGCATCTGCAGGGATCATGTAATCTTCTGCGGTTAAACCAGATTCCAAAACATCAGGATTAATTTGTTCAGCTATGTTACTGAATTCATCAGTGGTATTGGTATAAGTAAAGTAGATCAAAAAAGAACCCACACCCATGAGAACAATAATCAATATCACCGCCCACAGACGGATTATATTGGGCCCATCTGAACCATTATCCGATTTAGATGGAGGTTCAACTTTTTTTAATGCCTTTTTACAGGACTTACATAGTTTATCATCTTCAGAATTTAGAGTTCCACAGTGGGGGCATTGGATAGTTTCTGTAGTTTCATTCAATTCTCTGTTTTTGGTGAGGTTTTCAAAATAACGAGTCTTCCCCCCGCATTCACATTTATCACTGAAATCTTCCGGAGATTCTCCAGGTTGGAGTTTGTAATAACCGCCACACTCCTCACATACCAAGTATCCCATTAGACCCCTTCCTCCCATGAACGCAAGATGTTTCCAAAATATAAAAAAAAGATTTTAAACCGTTACCTATTTGGATTTGTCAGTTTATAATTCACCCCTATTAATACCCCATTAACCATCGAAACTTGGCGATATATCTTATTAATATTAAAAATCCTCAGCAATAATTTTATGTCCTGTTACCTACTTAAATGTTAATAATAACTGGAAAGACAGCGTGCAGGAAAATCCTTGAAATGAATATTGAAAGAGATAGTCTTTGAATTAAAATGGATTGAGTTGTTATGAGGATTTCGACATTGCTACCCATAACCAAATGGGCTCGGAACTACGATAAAAACTGGTTAAGACCAGATATTATTGCAGGGATCACTGTAGGGGCTTTTATAATCCCAGAATCCATTGCATATGTATCTTTAGCTAATTTACCTCCTGAAGTTGGGTTATATTCGGCGATGATTGCGGTTCTGGTCTATGTAATTTTTGGTACATCCCGTCAGTTATCCATTGGCCCCCTTTCTACACTTTCAATATTAGTTGGTTCTACACTGGGTTCTTTAATGATCCCTGGTACTGCTCAGTATGCTCTGATTGCATCTCTGGTAGCTGTTATTGCTGGTCTTTTAGCAATCCTATCCTGGGTTTTAAGATTAGGTTTTATAGTCAAATTCATATCAAAACCCGTGCTAACTGGATTTCTAACGGGTATAGCATTATTTATTACATCAGGTCAGATTTCAAAACTATTCGGAATATCTGGAGGTTCTGGAACTTTTTTCCAACGGATATATTACTTTTTAACCCATATAGATCAGACTAACTTACCATCCCTTGCCATTGGCGTGGGGGGAATCATTTTTCTGTATTTAGCCACCAAAAAATTCCCAAAACTTCCCAATACCCTTTTTCTGGTTTTAGGATCAATTATACTCATCAGCGTCACCAATCTTACCTCCCTGGGAGTGAAAGTGGTGGGGCATATCCCCCAGGGATTACCTTCCATTATAATTCCTGATCCCGCACTACTGGATGTTAACGTACTTATTACCCTGGCCGCCACTGTCTTCCTCATAAGTTACATGGAAGGATATTTATTCGCTGCTGAGTTTGCAACAAAAAATAGGTATAAAATTGATAAAAATCAGGAATTATTAGCTTTAGGAGTGTCAAATATTGCGGTCGGGTTATTCCAGGGATTGCCTGTGGGTGGGGCACTATCTAGAACTGCAATAAATAATGATAGTGGGGCTAAAACCCAGCTCGCAGGAGGTGTATCCGGATTAGTTATTCTCCTGATTCTGGTATTCTTGACCGGGATTTTTACCAACTTACCGGAGACTATACTAGCCGCCATTGTACTATTTATTATTAAAGGCCTGGTGGACATACCCCATTTGCGTAACATCTATAATTTTAGCAAGATAGAATTCATCATTGCCATCATAACCTTACTATCTGTACTATTCTTTGGTGCACTGGAAGGTATCGTGATTGGAGTGATATTATCAGTGGTGGGATTGATTAACAAAATGTACAACCCCCACATTGCAATTCTTGGAAAAATGCCCGGTAAAGACCAGTTTTTAGATATCAAACGACGCCCAGAGGCTGAAATAATTCCCGGGATACTTATTGTGCGGGTGGATGGGTCCCAAATATTCCTTAATACCGAAGACATACAAAATAACATTCTCAACATGATAGATCATGAATATAAGGATACCAAACTATTTATTCTAGATTTTGAGGCCACTTCATTCATTGACCACTCGGGAACTCAAATGCTTGAGGAACTCTATGATGAACTTAAACTGAGGGGAATAAAAATAAAAGCAGCCAATATGTATGGTCCTCTGCGTGATTCTCTCCAAAAAACGAAATTAGAAAAAGAAATTGTAGAGAGCGATGTTTCTTTAACCATAGAGGATTGTATTGAGCTTTGGGAAGCAGAAAATCGTGATTAAATATTTCTTGAATTGAATAAAATTCATTTAAATGAATTAATTATCGTTTACACCAAATTTCTGTAGGTAGAAACTAATTAAAAACCCCAATCTTTTTTGAAATAACATATTAAGAACCCATATTTTTTTAGTAATATGCAAATTGTTTTATTCATGAAAATTAATAAAATAATTAGAGTATTTTCTATTTAGACCATGGAAATTAAATTGAGATTATTGAAATAAATTTGGAGGGGTAGGAAAAACCTTTCAAATCATTTATCCCCCCAACATTTATCAAGGAGTGTATTGAAATTAAAGAGATTAATACGGTTGAAAACGTGGAAATCGATATTGAACATTCCAATGCTATTCTTAACTCTATCTTTGAAGGTCCTGAGAATATAATCGCCTTTTCACTTGACCATAACTATCAATACATTTTCTTCAACCAGGCTCACAGTCAAACCATGAAAAATATTTGGGGTGTTGACATTGAGATTGGTAAAAGTATGCTCGACTACATTTCCTATCCTGAAGACCGTGAAAAAGCAAAATTGAACTTTGATCGTGCGCTTTCTGGTGAAAATTTCATTGTTATAGAAGAATATGGGGAGGAAAGTCTCAGCCGTAACTACTGGGAAAACATATACAACCCCATTCAGTCAGATAATATAATAATTGGCCTTACTGTATTCTGTATCGACATAACTGAAAGGCAAAAAGCAGAAGACGCTCTTAAATTAAGTCAGATCCGTCTGGAGAATGCCATGGACCTGGCAAGGTTAGCCAACTGGGAATTTGATCCATCTAACAAAATTTTCACCTTCAATGACCGGTTCTACTCCATGTTTGGTACCAGTGCCGAAAGTGAAGGTGGTTACCAGATATCATTGGAAAATTATATCAAAAAATATGTTTATCCCGAAGATGTGCCCCCCATTGTTGAACTGATAGAATCATCATTAAGGGAGGGTAGATCAGTTTTTGGTAGGGAAATTCACCACCGGGTGATCCGCAATGATGGTGAAATTAGGCATATGGCTGTTCACATTAGGGTAAATCCAGCCACTGAAAAAGAGAGTGCCCATGTTTACGGGACAATTCAAGATGTAACGGAACGTAAAAAGGTCGAAGAAAAACTTAAAAAATCTTTAGATGAAAAAGAAGTTCTGATAAAAGAGATACACCATAGGGTTAAGAATAATTTAATGGTCATATCCAGTCTCCTGAATCTCCAATCACAGTACATAAAGGATAAAGAAGCCCTGGATATTTTCAGGGAAAGCCAAAACCGTGCTCGTTCAATGGCCCTCATTCATGAACGCCTCTACCGATCCAGTGATCTTAAAAGGATTGACTTTGGAGATTACATACGTACCCTGGCCAATGATCTGTTCCACACCTACGTTACTGATCCGGTTCGGGTTAAACTCAATATGTGTGTGGAGAATTTAATGGTGGATATTAACACCACCGTGCCCCTGGGTCTTATTGTCAATGAACTGGTGACTAATTCCATGAAACACGGCTTTGTTGGTGGCGTGGAGGGTGAAATCAATATAGACTTTCATAAAGAGGTTGATAAATTCGTACTGGTAGTTGAGGATACTGGTATTGGATTTCCTGATGATATTGACTTTAAAAATACATCAACATTGGGTTTGCAGTTAGTGAATAATTTAACCACTCAAATTGATGGTAGAATTGAATTAAATAAAGATAATGGGACTAAATTTAAAATAACCTTTAAAGAACAATACACCTAACCTTTTTAATTTTAAATTACTTTTAAATTGGAAACTAAGATAGAAAAAAAGATCATTAGAAACAATACTGGGAAGATATTAAATAATGACAGCCCTTATCCATCTTCCAGACATTTTTGAAAATTAGCCAGTAGTAACATTAGATTGAATCCTTTCTTGGTGATCATGTAGTCCCCCCTTTCATGTCTTTGGAGAATAAGTTCACCTTCCAGGAGTTTCTGGATGTGGAACAATAGATTACCTCCACGAAGCCCTGTAAGTTCAGAAAGCGCTGAGAATGTTCGGGTTTCGGATACCATGGATTTTAATATTTGCAGTCTTTGTTTATTGGATAACGGTTCTAATGCATTTTTAACAATATCTTCCTCATTTATAGCAGATATTTCAGTTTTTGTTTCATCATTGGAATTGTATATCTGTAAAGAGCCGATAAGGTTTAGTTGCTTTTCAAAAAGAGAATTAACTTCATTAAAACAAATATCGCAATTATCAAAGGATACTTGTTTCCTTATTTGGCTTAATTCATCTCTTTTTCCAGTGATAACTTCATCTGAAACCTTTCCCTTTCTAATATTTTTTGAGTTATCCTCTAAAAAATCTGTGAACAGTGATTTGCAGGTGTCTCTCATGGGGCATGGGTCAACCATTGCCTGTTCCAACCCTCTTTGAATATCATCAGATATGTAAACAGTTAGGGAATCTATAAAATCCTTCCTTAAATTAGCCATCATCAGATCTAAATATTCTTTATTGGATCTTTCCATTAATCGCTTAATATCCTGGTGTATTGCATCTAATTTGGCTGGTGTATCGTAGATTTTTGAATTTTTCATTTGATTCACATTTTCCTTATGTATAATTATTATGATAGATATCCAAATAAAGTTTCTTCTTTAACCTTGAGAGTCATGTTTGTGTATAAAAATGTACTTAGTACATTTTAATGACGGTTTAGTATATATTCATAATTAACGATAGTTATAGATGGGATTGATTAACCCACCGGAGATGATAAAAATGGGAGTAAAAGAAGAAATACACGCACAGATTGTTGGAGCACTGGCAGGGGCGCAATTTCCTCTGGAAACACCTGAAGCCCTCTTAAGCGCATTCCCTGACGGGGCGGAGACGACTTGCAAATCAGGAGATATAGAACTAAAAGCCGGAGACGCAGGCCAAGTGCTGACAGTTGATGATTTTCCCTTTAAATCAGCTCAAGATGTGGCAGATGTGATAGTAGAAAGAGCAGGGTTATGAATAACCCTATTTTTTTTAAAAGGTAATGATAAAATTTTATAAATATTGAAAAAATTAATAAGAAATAATTCCCCTTTTTACCAATTTCCTACAGCTGCTGTAATATATAAACCCACAACAAAATGTTATCTGATTTAACTTTGAAAGCAGAATAAGTGTAATGCTAGCCATGGAAACGGATAATAATGAAAACCACGCAGGATAACGGAACAGAACTGATCCATAAGACTATGTGAAGTAAATCCAGCCAATTAGAAAAGCAGGATAAATTATTAACAATGCATTTAGACCACATAACACTTTATAATAAAATTAACCAGTTATTATTCGACTAAAAATTCATTCGGAAACTTTTAAAATACTATTTTACAAATGATTATGTATGGATAAAAATAAATCATACACAACGGGTTCGGTAACTTCCAAAGACGGTACCATTATTGGATATCGGCAGATGGGCCGTGGCCCAGGTCTGATTCTACTTCATGGTGGTGTGAATGCTTCGCAAAACCTTATGAAACTAGGTAGCCTGCTACGGGATGAATTTACAGTATATATCCCTGATCGCCGTGGTCGTGGGATGAGCGGACCCTATGGAGCAGATTACAGTATTAAAAAGGAAGATGAAGATCTTGATGCCATTCTAAACGGAACTGGTGCACACTATGTCTTTGGAACAGCAGATGGTGCGCTTTTTGCACTGCATGCAGCGATCTCATTACCTTCCATTCATAAGGTTGCTGCCTATGAACCTCTTGTTTTTTGTGGTCAGCCAGGGTTGGATGATTTTAAAGCCACTGTAGAACACTTTGACCAGAACATGGCCAGTGGAGGGGTGGCTAAAGCAACGGTAGGCCTTACCAAGGATTCAGTTAAAATGTTCAAGATCATCCCTGATTTTATAGCGATACCCATTGTAAAACTTATACTGTGGAGAAATGCCAGAAAGGTCAAAGGAGATGATGTAGCATACCAGGATATTCTCCCCACAATGCACAATGAATTACAGCTCGTCAAAAATACGGAAGGAACACTTCCGGACTATGCGAAAGTATCTGCAGAAGTGTTATTACTGGGTGGTAGTAACACACCTCAATTCTTGAAAGATAGCCTCAATGCCTTGAACAAAACAATACCCCATTCTAATCTGGTTGAACTTAAGGGCCTTAATCATGACTCTGCACAAGACTATGGCAAACCAAAACCCATAGCGCAGGAATTAAGGCGTTTCTTCTGAAATCCTATGATTTAGAAAATCTAGGAATATCTGGTTAAAATAGTTTTTCAGATTCAAATAATCTTATTGAACTATCTAAATCATCCTTGCTTGATTCAATAATTACTATAGCCGACTTTAATTCATCATCTTTATATTTCTGATCAACCATTAGACGATGGATAACAAATCCTATAATAGATAATATGGCCATAAAAATCAAAACAAAGAAAATTAACGACAATAAATATTGATGGAATGTGAGATTTTCAAGGGTAGTGAAAGATAAAATAAAAGCAACTAAAAATGCAAAAATAAAGCAGATTGCAATGATTAATAACAATTTTTGATCATCACTCGCCCTATCCTTAAATGAAGAATAAGCGGCTATAGACAGGGAAGACCCTGCTACACTTAAAACCAGAAATCCTGATATTATGGTGTTAATATCCATTTTTTGCACCTTTTTATTTAATGACAATCTTGCTGGAATACTTCTTCTTTTGTTAAGGGACGAGCATATTTCATCATTTTACGAAAAGCTTCATCGTATTTTTTTATGAGTTCAGGTTCTGCATTCTTTATCCCTACCGATCCCCGGCTGTAGTTGTGTCGATGGGGCTTTTCAATGTATAAATGATCCTTATTAAAAACCATGAAATGATTGGTGGGTCTCCTGGGCAAGATTAAATATTCAACATTCTTATATTGATCAAGAAGGGTGTAAATTTCCATTTTGTCCTCAGAAAATACATTAGGACCACTTATAATAGTTATCGATCCAAATCCATGATACGCTGCGTGTTTAATTATCTCTCGTTTACCATCGCTGAATTCTCCACATATCACATTGAGTTCTAATTCATCACCGATTTTTTCTTTAGTTTTTAGATTTTTCAGATCTTCAATCAGATTGAATCTCCATAATCTTCTTTTATATCTTTCTGAACGGTGAAAAAGAACAATTTCTCCCCCATAATGCCCACTATAATGAGGATTATACCTATAAATTAATTTAATTAATATAATAACCACTAATACAGCTAAAATCATTACCATCCCAAGTACTACATAATCAAACTGCATTTTAGGCCCCTTTATTTGGAAAATAATGTAAATATAAATTCATCCAAGATTTAGATAATAAAGAATTAATTAAGAATTCCTACTTTCCGCAGTCATTTTAAATATTGCAATAATAAGAAAGCGATATATCTGATTATTTTTCTCCTCTTTGGATCATTGATAACCATTCAAGTACTTTATCGGCAATATCTTCAGAAATATCTTTAATCAAGTCTTTTTCACTCCAAGCACATATTTCTGCCTCATCTATATCACCAACTACATCTTCCATGCGATCTCGATCACTGTAGGTTCCCATCTCAGATTCACAGAAACTAAAGATTTTGTCATGATTTTCAAATATAACATTCCATTCTTGTGAATCTCTAAGTTCCCAATACCAATAATAGGTTTTAACGGTCTCTTCTTCAGGATCTTGTATATCTGTTTCCTCTTCTTCCGCATAACCAACAATTAAAACATTATTATTATCCAGATAGATGTGTTTCTCCCAGATATCCTTATCTCCCTGCATTTTCTCTGATTCTGAGTTTTCTATCAGATCTACAAGTTCTTTTTTGCCAATCATCTTCACAGCCCCTCAACTGATAAAAAAAATGTAATTGTTCCGTATATGGATTATTTAGAATTTTTCAAATTGAAATATGAATTCGAAGAGTTTAGAATTTTAATATCCTTATGTATATTTCCTATTTGGACTGTGATCGGCTCAAAAAGTTTCTTTTTCCCCACAATCCCGACATTTCCAATGACTAAATCCACCCCGGGCCTCATAATAATCCCAAATCGTTTCTTTTTTACATCCCGGGCAATAGTTTCGTTTTGTTTTCTGAGACATCTCCACACTTCCCCTTATTAATTTCCACACTTCTCTTATTATATTATAAATTTTATCACTAATTAAGATTATTAACTGCCACCATCTCCAGCATCATGGATAAAGAAATTAATATCATAGGAAGATTGAGCTCACAATGCCCCATAATAGAATATAAAGATAAAAATTAGGAATCATTTTTTTTCTTCAAAAATAAGGGCAAAAGATGTTCCTTGGCCCCTATCCAGTTCTAATCCACCATCAATCTGCCGAATCAAGTTATTTACTAGCTGTAAGCCTAATGAACTAGTATTTTTATAATCTAAATCTTCTGGAAATCCAATTCCATTGTCACTAACTTTTAAAATGATTTTTTCACTTTTTCGGTAGAGTTCTACCTTGATATATCCGGTTTCACCCTCAGGAAATGCATGTTTCATGCTGTTGGTGACCAGTTCATTCACTATAAGCCCTAAAGGAACAACTGTGTTAATATCAATCTTAACATCCTCTACATTAATTTCAAGTCTAATACGGTCCGGATCAGCAACTAGAGTATGGTAAAGATCAGTGGTAAGACTTCTTATGTAATCACCGAAATCTATGTTTTTAAGATCTGTGGATTGATACAATCTTTCATGGATCATGGCCATTGACTTAGCTCGGTTTTGACTTTCTTTGAAAACATTACGCGCCCCTTCATCCTTAGTATAAGATGATTGGAGATTCAGTAAACTGGAAATGATCATTAGATTATTTTTGACCCGGTGATGAATCTCCTTAAGAAGAATTTCCTTCTCTTTTAAGGCTTTTTTTATTTCATTTTCGGCCTGTTTTCGCTGCAGTGCCACTGCAAAAAGACTGATTAAAGATTGCACAAGTTCCTGATTGTTTAATGTATTGCCCTTTTTAAGAATGATATACACTGTGCCGTAAAGTTTTCCCTTGGATTCAAAACCAGTGCCATACATATCCCCCATATTCAGAGCTAATTCCACCATTCGGGTTATATTTTTCGGTAATCGTCCGGCAAACACTTGATACAATCCATCTTCCATTTTAAGAAGTTTACCACTGAGAATTGTATTCTTCTTGAGTTCTTCTTCATCATAAAATTCATAAAAAGAACTGAGTGGGATTTTTATTTCAGTCAGCCCCCCACCAAAAATTTTTTGGGAAAACTCGATTAATCTTTGATTTTCACCAGTTACTGAACGCACCAGAATACTGTCAGAGGGTTCATCATACATACTAACGGCAATAATAGAGTTTTCAATTAAATCCCCCAATTTTTTGGCAATAAAATCATAGATATCTATACTAGGCGCTAAATCAACCAATTCTAAAGCAGTTTTAGATAAAGTTCGCTCATTTTCTATGATTTTTTTAGTAGATTCTCGGTTAGATTCTAAAATAGTATTTAATTCATTTAATTCATCCATGAGTTCTTCTCTGGATTTTCCTTCATCTAGCATTTTTTAAACCTTCAATGAGTAAAAAACTAATTTAAATATATTTTAAATCCACATACTCTAAAAATATTTCGAAATGTTATCTGAACTATATGGAATAAATCTTATTATAAAATTTAATGACCCAAATTAAGTAGATTATTGTATAAAACATTTTTTAGATCTTAAAAAGATTTTTCAGACCTCATGACCCTGACCCAGCCACAATGAAAATCATTGACTTAATTACCATATTAGTACTCCAACAATATACCCCTATAATGCATCATGTTCAAACAGGAAGTTCACAACATCATCAATAAATTTCAATGTACCCGTCTCTATCTGCAGGGTTAAACTATCCAAATCTGAAAAATCCGGATCATCAATTAAAACGTTTTCCATGATAGAATCAACACCCCTGGTAGTTGATGGAATGTGGTATTCATCCCAATTGCCTACTTTTATTAGTTCCCAGTATCTACTTTGTACTTTTTTATTAGATCCTGCTAACCAGACTTCAAATCTAAAGGTTTCATGGACAAAAACAATGGCTATTTTAAGTTTCCTATTCTTTAATGATTCGGGGGAGAAAGAAAAATAGGTCATATCCATATACCCATAATAAATACCGGATACGAAATATTCAGGGTATCTATTTTTAAAATACACTCTCAGATCCATGATATATTTCATCAACCCCCTGTAGGCCTCCTGAATGTAACCCCTGTCTAACTGTTTCTTATATTCCTGCATATATTCCGGGAAGGATTCCATAATTATTAATTCTCCCTATCTATGAGTTTACGAAATTTTTATGAAACTAACTGTATTAACCGCCTTTATTAAAACACTATTTTAATCATTCGAACATATATAATATTTTATTAGTGGATATGATACTGTGAAATAGATATGTGTTGGATGAGGGGGCTATTTTGTGACTGAAATGCTTTTAAAAAGGGGGCAACTAAAAAAAGAAGTGTATACATTTTTAATTATCACTTTCACGGCTAGCTTTATTTTTTCCTTTGCCATGTATTTGATTTTAGGGCCGGTATCGGTTCCAGTACCTGAAACATGGTTCATTTCACTCCAAGCCTATATGCTAATACCGGCTACTGCAGCTATAACTTGCATGATATTCTTTAAATCTCATGCTCTGAGTAAGGAAACAAAAATCATATTCGCATTCTTCCTGATTTATGTTGTTCTTTTTGCATTTGAAAATTATTTTCAGCCAATTATGGGGACTATTGGTTTGCCTCTGGTTGCATTGCAGCCCACCACTATCACAAATATTCCATTTATTTCAATGATGGTTGCCATAGTAGGAATCCTAACTGCAATCCTACTGAACCTTAAAAAGAGATGGAGAGAAAATCTCAGATCATCAAAACTAGCCATAGGAAAAAAATTATGGAATTACTTGATGATACCTTTGATTCTTTCATTATTCATTGTTGGGACTTTTATTCTCAATTATATTTCTGGATTAGGTGTTCCGACCAAAGAATTTAACCTGAATATGTTTTTTAGCACTTTAATATCCAGTTTAATTCTGTCATTTTTCGTATTATGGCCTAACTATTTTGGAGAAGAATATGGGTGGAGAGCATACTTGCAGGACAGGTTATTCCCCCTATTAGGTGGTTATAAAGGCGTTTTATTGCTGGGTGTCATATGGGGTCTGTGGCATGCTCCATTAATCCTGATTGGAGCAATTTATCCCGGACAACCATTACTTGGAATTGTTTTAATGATTCTAAATACAATTGTAATGGGTATCATTCTAAGTTATGCTGTTTTGAAAACTGGAAGCATCTGGATAGCAGTGATACTACATATGGTTGTAGATACCATTTATCCAATAGCCGGTTTTTTCATTGCCACATCCAATAATCCAATATTCTCATTTGGAACCGGAATCTATGGTCTTGCACTATTTGCAGTTTTTGCAATAATTTTGTTAAAGTCTAAAGTCTGGAAAAGGAATGAACAAGTAGCAGTTATTGATTAGATCAAAACAGATGAAACTAGAGTTCCGCAACATAATACAAAACAATCCACCATTAATCAAAGAGTTAATTCAACCTTAGAACTATTTTAAGACCCCTAATCCCACTTAAAACCCCAATTGCGGCACATATTTGCTGAGCAAGTGTTATTGAAGTTAATAATAAAAATTAGAAATTTTAAGGGGAATCTGTACAGTTAAGCATTAATTCGAATCTCCTATTAAACCATAATTCTTTTTTTAATCCTTTAATCCCATTATTTTAGGTTAAGCCATTATCTCTAGCTGGTACGGTTGAATACAGAAGAACCAGCCGGAGGAGTTGTATTATAATTTTGAACAGTAGTTTCTAACTGGTGGGCTGAACCATCGTGTATGTCCTTAAATTCCAGGGGCATTTCATAAACCGAATCCAGGAAAACACTGGCATTCCAATGTTTTAAATCGTTGGGCTGGGTGTTATGACCATAGTAACATTTCAGTACATTATTTTCAAGGGTTATGGTCAGGTTTCCGTAGAAATCATTACTATAAACACCAGTATAAGTATCCAAGCTCTCTGGTCCGAGTAGAGGTGGTGTTGGACTTGGATATGGTACTGGTTTATGCTGGTCTTTATAAATTAGCCATGGATCAGTGACCTCATCACCCTTCAATAATAGGTTAAGCTTAACCAGTAGAGCGTTATTGAAATCCTGCCCAGTAGGGCCAGTATTAGTCAAGGATACGAGACCTATTCCTTCTTTAAGGAAAACTGAAACTGATGTTTGTGAAGAAATGGTATCACCAGCATGACTGAGGAGTTGTTCATTGACACACCATCCCATGGCATACTGTGTAGTGTCTGTATATTTTATTTGACCCGTACGGGTTTCATCCAGATCCTTCTTAGATACTATCTGCACACCATTGTACATCCCGGTGTCTGCAATTTGAAATTTAAGCCAGTTAGCCATTTCACTGATGGAACAACCCAAAACTCCAGCCGGCCCCACCTCATCAATACCTGCAGTATGATAGGGCATTAAGGTTCCATTGGATAGATGCAAATAAGGGGTGGCATGATCCGGAGAATTAAAGAAAGCATTTACGGTGGATGTCGAAGAGGTCATGCCCAAAGGATTAAGGAGATCCTCTTTAATTAATTCACTCCAGGTTGTCCCGGTTGCTCTTGAAGCACAATACCCCGGCAAAGCATAAATTATATTGTTATAGGCATAGGTGGTGTTAAATGGGGTGGCATTTTTCACATAACGGAGATTGTAAAGCATTCGAGAATAGGAATCATTGAATAGTATCCACTCCATGTCCTGGCTGTATCCTGGTTGACCACTGCGGTGGGAAAGACAATCCCTAATGGTTAGTTTACCAGTTACTTCATTATCGTACATCTGGAATTCGGAGGTATCTGGGAAATATTTGGATATGGGATCATCCCAGCTTAATGTACCATTACTTACCAGTTGAGCTATATTTGTAGCGGTGAATGCTTTACTGCAGGAACCTATCTCAAATAAAGTATTAGGACCTACAGGATCTCCAGATGCAAGGTTTTTCACCCCAAGACAGTTCATGTAAACTACCTGATCACCCTTTACAATAACGATTGCTGAACCAGGTATTCCGGAATCAGGAAAGATAGATTTCACGTAGGCATCAAAAAGACCAATAATGCGATCCATTGGATCGGGGGATGCCACCGAGCCTGGTGAAGGACTCACTGCAGCTGATGATAGACTATTAACTCCTGATGATAAAGGGATGAAAGTTAGTAGGGGATTAATTGAAGGAAGAACGTTGGTATTGTTGGTGGTGGTAGTATTGTTCCCAGTTTGGTTAACCGTGCCAACCATACCATTATCCAGTGATGTATTGGAATTAAAAGGATTGAAAACCAAAACGCCCGCCACAACAACAACTAACAAAAAACTAATGAATACTCCTGCTACAATCCTACTATCCATCCACATATCCCCCCATAATGAATAATATATTATAATTTAATATCAACGAATATATAACTAATTCGATATTTTTCCTATATTGCGAAATATGAAATTAATTAAAAAAAGAGTCTTCAATTAAGACGATTTACTTCATAACAGTGCCACACGCATACTACAGTTAAAGTGTATACATTAATTTTTCTATTAATATTCAATTCAACCAAACATAAAGAGGAATTATAATTGAATTATGTACTATTGGTACGGTTGAACACAGCAGGAGTTGGTGGGTCACTTAATTTTATGGTTAACTCGTGTGCAACTCCATCATGGATGTCTGTGAAGTTAAATGCATAATTATTGGTTTCTTCTGTGAAGACACTATCATTCCAGTGTTTCAAGTCATATGGCTGACTATTATTACCATAATAACACACTAAGTTCGTATTATTGGTGGTTATGTTCACTATACCATAAAAATCACTGAAGTATACTCCTGTGTAGTTACTGAAGGGTAGTGGACTTACTATTGGTGGTGCAGGCGGATCCAGTACAGGTTTCATGGTACCTTCAGCATATTGCTTGTAAGAGGGCCAGGGATCATAGTTTTCAATGCCCATTAACAAAAGATTGAATTTATCAGCAGCCGCCATGTTAAAAGCGTACCCATATTGCCCACCTGTAGCAAGGACTGCTATTGCTAAACCTTTTGAGGGGATAATTTCCAGATAACTACCGGAAGATAAGGTATCACCGGCATGCCATAAAACACCATTGCTCACCATCCATCCAAAACCATACTGTCCCACTCCAGGCACTTCTATCTGGCCCGTGCGTGTTTCATCTAAATTAGTTTTAGAAACGACTTGCTGACCATTAAATATACCAGTGCCATCTATTTGGAAGCTTAACCAATTAGCCATCTCCCTAATTGAACAGGCCAAACTTCCAGAAGGACCCATCGCATCCAGCCCCGCCAGGTGAAACGGAGTCATGGTACCGTTGATAGTTCGGTAGGGGGTTGCATGATCTGGTGAGTTTAAAAAGTCATTGTAGTTAGTGGTGGCAGTGTTCATGCCCAGGGGTTCTAAAAGGAGTTTCATTAATTCTTTCCAGGGAGTGTTGGTGGCACGTTCAGCATAATTGGAAGGTAAAGCATACAACATATTGTTATACTGCCAGGTGCTACGGAATTGGGTGGTATTCTCCAGATAACGAAGTTGATGAAGGCCGAATTCGTAAGAATAATTAAAAATCTGAACATTACTATCCCCACCGTACATGGGAAGACCACTGCGATGCAGGAGACAATCTCGCAGGGTGATACTATCAGTAACCTCATCACTATACAACTGGAATTCATTTTTATCAGGATAGTAATCAATTATGGGGTCATCCCAACCCATTAAACCAGCATCCACCAGCTGGGCAATGTTGGTTGCGGAAAATTGTTTGGTGGAGGAGCCAATCTCAAATAAAGTATTAGGACCCACAAGTGCCTGTGTGGTGAGGTCTTTAACACCAAAACATTTCATGTAAATTATTTCATTGTTTTGAACAACAACGACTGCTGCCCCAGGAATTTCAGCCATGGGAAATGTTGAAGTGAGATAGGTATCAAACAGACCGATAATATGATCCATGGGATCCGGAGTGGGAGGTGTAGGGGAAGGTGTTGGCTGACCCCCAGGTGAAGATGAAATCAAATTAACAGTGGATGAAGATAAAAAAGTTGAAGGTAGAACGTTATCATTAATGAGAGTATTATTGGTTTCAGTCTGGTTAGCCTGGTCAATGACAGAATTATTCACCAGTGCTTTTTCAGGATTTAAATTATTGAAAAGGAGAATACCAGTCCCAGCCAGTACTAATACCAAAAAAAGTGCTATTCCTGAAACTTTATTGTCCATCATATACCTCCCATGGAGATTTAGATTTCTATAATACTTATTTTTTTCTAGTATTGAATGATAATTGACAGTTTAGAGACGATTATTCATTTTAAATATTTTTTAAGACCTCATAACCAGGTCTACCCTACACTGCAGACAAAGTTGTCTGCATAATGCATTTCAATCATAGAATTATAAAAACTAAATATCAAATAATGAATCGGATAATATGTTATTCCACATTAATAATGACATTTCCCATTTTATGACCTTTTTCCACATATCCCTGCGCTTTGGCAATTTGGTCCAAAGAATAACATTTATCTATGACTAATTCAAGCTTTTCCGCTTCAATAAGCTCTTTAATAAAAAGTAATGATTCTGTTTTTTCGATAGACATTCCAGTCATCAGTTTTTTCCCTCCGATTAGTGCAGTCCACATCATTTGGAAACGCTGCATTAATCCGCCAGTAGTTAAAACATATTTACCATATTTATTAAGGGAACCTTTACATTGTGAAAACGAACTTTTCCCTACAGTATCAAAAATTATATCATATTTTTCACCATTTTTTGTAAAATCATCTTCGGTATAGTCAATTACTTTATCTGCCCCTAATAATTTTATCATATCTAAATTTGCAGTACTACATACCCCAGTGACTTCTGCACCAAAATATTTAGCAATTTGAACTGCAAAAGTTCCTATACTTCCCGAAGCTCCAATAATAAGAACCTTCTGCCCTCTTTGAATATTTGCTTTATCTTTAAGGAAGAACAGTGCTGTTGTTGCACCATCAACCACGGCTGCAGATTCACCATAGTTAATATTAGTTGGTTTTAGAACCAGAGATCCATTCTCAGGCATGCACTTATACTGAGCATAAGCACCAAGCCCAAAACCTGTAAATCCGAAAACCTGGTCACCTTTATTAAATCTTGTTACATTTTTACCTGTTTCTTCAATTTCTCCTGCAATTTCAGTCCCTAGAATGTTTCTTCGAGGTTTCATTAAACCGAGGAATAATCGACTAATAATAGTATCCCCCCTTCGCATCAAGCAGTCCGCAGAAGTTACTGAAGTGGCATATACCCGTATCAAAACTTCATTATTTGCAGGAGTTGGTTTTTTCACTTCTTTAAACTGAAGAACATCTGGTGATCCGTATTCTTTGTATACAATAGCTTTCATGCAATTATCCCCCATATTAGTTATTTATTACAATCCAATTGGATGATGACTTTTCCTCTGGCATGCCCCTCTTCCAGATACCTGAGAGCTTCTGGAACTTCACTTAACTGGTAACATTTGTCTATAACGGTTTTAACTTTGCTATATTTAGGAATTGGTTTGTTTACTTCTTTTAATTCAAGGACATCAGGCGATCCATATTTTGTGTGTACAACTGCCCGCATTTTATTTGAATTCATCAGTATCACCCTAATTACCTTTTTAGCCGATAATCTTGACTATTTTCTTTTAAACCTCTAATTTAACATTTAATTGTGGTAGTTTTCAGTTTTTTATTATATTGATAAAGCTGAGCTATTAAATATCCAAAAAAGACTATAAAGATTATTAAAAGGGTTGAAATTAGTTTTGTGTTATCAAAACCTGTTATTAACACCAAATATAATAAAATTAGACTTATAAGCGCCCCAAGACTAATATTCCTGATTTGGCGATTGTTTCTTTCAATTAATGATCTTGTATCTGTGTAGATACGGGGTTTCTTATCATCGTAGGATTTACGCCAGATATACCACGGGCTGATTGTTTCATTCACTAATTCCCAACCATCATCGCTAAAAATATCAAAATAGTCAGCCCCTACATTACTCTGATAATCAAAACAGTACCTCACTTTTCTGCTTTCTTCTTTTTTAAATTGAAACCTCATCATAGTAAAATCGTATTTAAAAAGTGTCCACCCTTTTTGTTCCATTTCTTCCATCCAATTTTCCATTTTTTCTATTTCCCACCCACCCCACATTCGCCATACAGTTTTAACTTCTTTCATTATAATTCCCCATTTCATTTTTACCATGATTAAGAAGTTCTTCCAGACGTTCAAACTCTAATTCTAATATAATCTTACCTTTTGCACTGATTTCATAGATTTTTTTGCGTTCTTCTTCTGCAACCGAAGTTATTAACCCTTCTTTTTCCATTCTAGACAGATTCCCATACATAGTCCCCGCCCCAATCTTAATACGGCCATTTGTAATCTCATTAACGTGTTGCATGATTCCATATCCATGTCTTGGTTTATTCAGGGAAATTAAAACATAATAAGCCGCTTCTGTTAATGGTAAATACTTTTTTTGTAATTTTTTGGTATCCATATTGATCTCCCAATTCCATTATTAAATCGTGCAACGTTATACCACATAACGATATATCGTGCCACGTTATACATAAACATTTCTGATTCCTGAAATGAATTTCATTCACAATATGATAACCATGGTTAGAGGAAAAAAATGATAAAAATTAAAAAAAACGGTTTAAAACTATTTTAAGACCTCGTGGCCCGGGCTCACCCTAACCTGCGGATATACTTTTAAAAATGTTAAAATCTTCTCCAAAGTCTGTTGAGCCATAACCACATCCCAAGTGTAATCACTGGGAGCCACACCAGTCACCAGGTTCTCATGGATGAAGGCAGCATCCATGGTCAGGAATATAGGACCATCCAATCCATTGATCAGGAAGGAACTGTGTCCAAGGGTATGTCCTGGTGTATGGATGGCCCACAATGATCCATCACCCAACAAATCTACACTGGCACCCAAGTAGGGCATTTGCTGAGCTGGGGAGTAATCAATTTCATAAAGTTCATTTAAACCTTCTAAAAAGTCACCATGGATTTGGGGCTGGTATTTCTGGTATTCCCCTTTTCCAGTCACGTAGCGAATATCTTTAGGAAGTTCCCTGAGCCCTGCAGCATGATCTGAATGGAGATGACTTAAAAAAACCATTTTGGGATTAATATTATGCATTGCCAAATGATATGCTATATTTTCATCCTTATCCTGCAGGTATTCATCAACTGCAGTTCCCATTAACCCCCCACGTGGATCGAGGGAATAGGATGAATCCAGTCCCACATCCAATAGAAAATCACCATATTTTTCATGGTGGACCCAGTGGGCCAGGATAGGGACTTCCAGTTCTTCATCAACCATAACCGGGGCACGGGGATGATCCGGGTTGATTGTGCCTCTACGGTTAAGTACCACTGCCCCGGTTTTAAATCTCTCCACAGTTATAGGCTGTGGATTCTGGAAAACTTCATCCCAGGTTTCATTATCTGATTTTTCAAAGAAAAAAGGCCAAATTTTCATTTTTCCCCATATTGCCCATTACCAATCCTCGGTTATTTTCCTTTTAACTTACCCACACCTTGGAAACATTTGTCAATGAACTCCTTTTCAGGGGGTTTAGTGAGCAGGCTAACCACAATAGTGACCACAACCGCCACTGGCAGGGCCACGATCATGGGATCCACTGTTGGCCAGGGAACCGATGTGATGATGGTGGACTGGCCAATTAAAGCTTTGGAAATTCCCATTGGGTCGGCTGTTTTTTTGAATCCGAACAACAACCAGAAAAGACTTACCAGTGCTCCGGAAACCAACCCTGCAATAGCACCTTCCTTTGTGGCCCGTTTCCAGTATATTGCTGCCACATAGATTGACAGGAATGCTGCGGCAGTGACACCAAACCACAGAGAAGTTCCCAGAGCCACTATACTAGCGGGTAATATGAATCCCAATATCACCGCAATAAAAACTGCTATCACAATTCCAATCCGAGCCATCCTTACTGATGACCCTCCTGTTTTCCGGATTAAGGTCTCATATATATCACGGCCAAAAGCAGTTCCCTGCACATGGAACTGTGCAGAGAGTGTGGACATGGCCGCAGATAAGAGAGCCACCATGAAGAGGTAAGTGAACCACAGGGGCATTGCCGCTGCAATAAATGCAGGTATAACCTTGTCCAGATTACCTCCTGCTGCCTGAACTGCGGTTTGTCCTGTTGTTTGGAAGAAATAAACATTGGAAAGGGAACCCACCA
>Ga0351925_1003_pt1 | contig 60898 bp, 58 predicted proteins | sample BONcelHT113001D9_FD_206870 | JGI IMG/M metagenome (GOLD analysis project Ga0351925, IMG submission 206870) | Enriched cells from coal bed in the Powder River Basin, Montana, United States - BONCAT cells T11 rep2 HSBNCT.T11.300.1.D9 ... | reverse complement strand
GGGCCCGAGTCGTCCTCCCATCCGTGTTTGGTCCGTGTTTCATCCGTGGCTAAAAAGAACCTGGGCTAGGCCGCTGGCTCTGGCAGGAGGAACAAATCGCGGATTGGACAGCAGAAACCGGGCAGCACCTCGCCGCCGGTTAACTCGTCGTCGGCCCGCAGCGTGGTGCCGGGTCCATCCGGGCGATGAACCCGCACGGTTCGCGTCGCCGGATTGACGACCCAGACCAGCCGCACTCCGGCTTGCAGATTGGATACTTGTTGCGACTGTGCTCATGATCTCGCCAAACCGTACCGTATCGCAAGAGACGGAATTCTGAACGTGTTCCTGACGGTATTATAGACTCCTTGAATGCCGCTTGTCACCATCCGGGCGACGCGATGCGACGCGAGCGCGAAGACAATTCTCTGCCAGTCCTCACGGATGCTTCGGGTTATTCACGATCCGTAGAGGATTGGGGTAGGGAACGGACGCCGAATTCGGCCAGCGTGTTCTTCAGGCAGGATGTCAGGATCTGCCCGAATCGCGGGTGGGGTTGCCGAAAGACATAATTCCACCCCGCATGATCGCATCCCTAATTCCGAGAATCTCGCCGCGACTGGTTCCGTTTGCCGCGAGCCGAGACGTGGCCTCGCGTCCGCGTCGTCAGGCCGCTGGCTTGAACGCGAGACTTCTTAGCCGCCGTCTTGGCGCCCAACTGCTGCGTGCCCTTGAAGGGCAACGCCGGCGCCTTGGGCTGGGCGGCCACGGGCGGCTTCTTGGTGGCGGTCTTCTTTCTTGCCAGCAGTTTTGCCTTGAATGTCCCGCCCTTCTTGGTAGCAGCTGTCTCTTTCGCGACCGTCGCCTTCTTCTTCGTGGCGGCCGGCTTGCTCGGTTCCTGCGCACCCCTGGACGCTGCCGTGGCGGCTGAGGGCGGGGCAACCGGAGGCGACACGCTGCCGGCTTTCTCGCTCATCTTCGCCGCTTTCTGCTGCAGTTGCTCTTTCACGCCGGCGCGGTTGGCTCGATGCTCTTGGGCCCGGTGTTGCTTGGGAGGTTTGCGGGCGGGCGGCGGGGCGGACGGCGCGGCGGCCGAGGACACGGCAACTTGTTCCAGTTGCGCTTCCAACCGCGTCAAGACATTCTGGAACAATTCCGCCTTCTGCTGGCTGCGTCGATTCTCTTCGGTGACGCGAGCGCCCTGCTTGTCCTGGCTGCGGCGAACTTGCCGCGTGGACACGTCACGCCACTTGTCGCGTACCCGGCGAACTTGGGTGATCGCTTTCTTGAGCGCGCCGGCATCGAGCTTTGTCAGCGTCTCGCGCCGGCTGGTTTCGACCAGCTGCAACTCGTCGGGCGTGCAAAGTTGGCGAGCTTGCGAAAAATTGATTGGTGTCATGGGATTTCTGCCTCCTAGCGGGTCGAAATGGCTGCTCGAAACGGAACTGCCGCCCGGTGGAAATCGAGTTTCCGCCAAGCGGATAATAGTGGTTCTCGCACGCATCCGCGCCGGCGTCAAGGCACCTAAAGGACGCCTGTCCAAAGGAAACGCCTCGTCGTTGCTCAAGCCGGAGTGGGCGCTGAGGACGGGCCGAAAACTCCGCCAAGGCGAGCGGAAGAAAAAATGGAACCCGAAACGCAAGCAAGACGCTGCGGCCAGGGGCTCGTTCATCGTGATGTTCCGCCGGTCATCTGCGGGCCGATTTCTTTGAAGAGGTCTACCCAGGAGAGCCAAATGGCGCTGTGGATCGTGGCCTTGCCGGTCTCCTTCATCTCGGCGAGTTGCGCGGGGGATTCATCCGGCCAGTGGCCTATCCAGCCGTGGGCCAATTCGCGGCTCTTGAGGAGGAAATCCCGCTCGTCGTCCGCGCTACATTTCAAGGGAAAGGTCTCGCCGATGACGATGAGCTTGCCCCAGTCGAACTGCTTGAGGAGCTTGATCTCGTCATCGACCTTGCCGGTCTTGGGATACAGATGCGGCGAGACGAAATCGAGCTGTTCGGCCGATGCCTTGTACGCGCCGGGGAACGGAAGCATGCCCATCGTGATCAAGTGCGTCTGGTCGTGCTTGCGGATGGCGGCGATCATGCGTTTGGTCCACTCGCGAAAGATGTCATCGCCGTTGCGTGTGCCGGGATCGAGGCTGAGCCGCTGGCAGAATTCGACCTCGCCCATCCTGCCCGTGTACCACCCGTCGGCCTGCTTGCCGACCGCGGCGGGCTCATTGACCAAGTCGTAAGCGAAGACTGCCGGGCTCTCCGCACAAATCCGGGCGATGGTTTCCCAGAAAAATGCCTGCGTCTTCCAGCGATCCTGCTCATCCATTGAATCATACCAACCCATGCGATCACTGATCTTGTAGCAGGCCAGGCCGGTGATCTTTAGATGGATGCCGGAGTCCTCGGCGATCTTGAGGAGCATTTTGAGTTGGTCGAGCGCGTGGGGATCGGCCTTGTCCGGACCGGCCAAAATCCGTGGCATCTCTGGATGGATCCGGGCAACCGTGGTGCCGGCGGCCCTCATCTCGGCGAACTCCCGCTCGACGCGGGCGGGGTCATTGGCCAGACGTTCCAGGATGTCCACCGAGGCGTAGTTGTGGCCCCAAGGAATGTAGCGGTCACCGGAGGGATGGAGGACAAAGCCTGTCTTGTCAGCGGCGATTTTCACCGTCTCCATGCCCGCCGCCCAGGCCCCGCCGCTGAGGAACGCCAGGATAAACAGAAGCGAACGATGGATCAGAAGACGGGAAGTTCGAAGATTCATGGCGGACCCCCTAGCGAGTTCGGAGTTGTGGGCGACCGAGTTGGCGTGTGGCTCGATCTAACGAAGATATTCTAGAGGCTTGGGAGCCGTTGGGAAAGATTGGACATGCCGACTCGCAGCGTCCAGCTACCGGGGTGTCATCGTGGCCAGATCCCACTGGCTGGCATCAAACGCACGGCGCTGCAAGATCACGTCGTGCGTCTGGATTCCGACCCCACCCTTGATGATCGTGATTTTTGGTGCCGGAGCAGTCTGGCCGGCCACGGTCACGTAAGGACGGTTGGTTTCTCAATTCCTTGTCATCGCCGTCATAACCGGTCCAAGAGCTGCTGCAGATTCGCGCTGGCGTCTCCCAACAGCAGGATGGTCGTTGGGACTTGGTACAGCGGATTGTCGACGCCGGAATAGCCGGGATGGAGATCGAGGTTGCAGACCAATACCTGCTTGGCCTCATGAGCCTTCAAGATCGGCATCCCGGAAATGGGCGTTCCGGGGACGTCGATCGCCGCGGGATTGACGACGTCACAGGCGCCGACCACAACCACCAGATCCGTGCGTAAAAACTCGGGATTGATGTCCTCGAGGTCGACGAGCATATCGGGATCCACCTCGGCCTCGGCCAACAACACGTGCATGTGCCCCGGCATCCGCCCGGCGATGGGGTGAATGGCGAACTGGACGTCTTTGCCCAGGTCCCGCAGTCGGCTTGCCAGCTGTACGGTCCGCCCCTGGGCATTGGCCAGCGCCAAGCCATATCCGGGAACGAGGATGATACGATGCGCTGCTTGCAGCGCGTCGAGGGCTTTGGCAAAGGGCGTTTCTGCGGGTTCGTTCGACGCGGCGGGGCTTGGCGGTCCGGACTCGACACGCGCCTCGACGTCTGTCGCTGGCTCGCCCTGGAACGAACGCGAATCGCCACCGAGCAGCACGGCTTGCCAGCGCCGATTCATGGCCCTGCACATGGCGTGAGTCAGAATGAAGCCCGACGCGGCAACCGTGGCCCCACAGGCGATCAGCAAGCGGTTGGCAATCGCGACGCCGCAAAAGGCGGCGGCCAGGCCCGACAAGGCATTGAGGAAGGAGATCAAGCATGACTCAGGCCCATCGCTTTGAGCGTTCCCCGATGCACAATCCGGCCTTCGTGAGTGACCAGCGACTCGCGAATAATTTCGTCTTCCAGGTCCATGCTCTCCAAGCCCTTGTGAAACAGATGCTTGACGTAGTGGAGCACATTGTGCGCGTACAGCAGACTGCCGTGGACGGGCATCGAGCCCGGGATGTTCCACAGGCCGAAGATCGACACCCCGTGCAGTGAAACCTCGCCACCTGACGCCGTGACGCCGCAATTGCCTCCCTGATCGATCGCCACGTCGACGATAATCGACCCGGGCTTCATGCCGCCCAGCATGGCCTCCGTCACCAGCAGCGGCGCCACCTCCCCGGGGACCAGGGCGCTCAGGATGACGATATCGGCTTGTTGCACCAGCGGCTCGAGCAGCTCGCGCTCCTGCTGCATCCACTCCTCCGGCAGAGCTCGCGTGCGACCGTCCGGTCCGACCGCCAACTCGGCGGGAACCTCGAATCCGGCGATCTTCGCGCCCAGACTGGCCGCCGTCTTGCGCGCCTCGTCGCGCACATCCACCGCGGTAACCGGGGCGCCCAAGCGTTTGGCGGTGGCGATCGCTTGCAGGCCCACGACGCCGGCGCCCACGACGAGGACCTGCGCGGCTTTGATCGTACCGATCGTGGTGCCGGTCATCGGGATGAACTTGGGGAACCGGTTGGCGGCGATGAGCATGGCCTTGTAGCCGGAGATCGTACTCATCGACGTCAGGGCATCCATCCGCTGGGCGCGGGAAATCCGCGGAATGGCGTCCATGCTGAACGCCGTGATGTTGCGGCGTGCCAGCGTCAAGACCATTTCGTGGTTGACGGGAGCGGCCGGGTGCAAGAACGCGATCAGGACCGCCCGCTCGCGGATCATGTCCGCTTCGTGATAGCCCCCGGCCTCGTTCCGCCACGGTTGTTTCACCTTGAGCACCACATCCGACGCGCGAAACAACTCGGCCGGATCCTCAACCATCATGGCTCCCGCATGCGAGTAAGCCTCGTCGCCGAACAAAGCCCCCTGGCCGGCAGCCGACTGGACGGCGACTTTGAACCCCATCTGGATGTACTCGAGAACCGTCTCGGGAATCGCAGCAACCCGTCCCTCCTGGTCCAGGATTTCTTTTGGCACGCCAATGATCATGGTTCACCTCCCTGGAGAAACGCCTGGCGCGTCATGGAACCATCGAAGGCCTCGAGCAGCGTCTGCGCGACGATCATGGCGGAGATGCTCTTGGAAGCCCAGGCTTGCCAGGCCGCCCTCTTGCTATTATATCGCTTTGGCAGTCGCAGGGGACACGGGGGAAGTACCACAAGACTAACCGTCCCGCCGTGGTTCCAGCCCTCGCGTTGACGCGGCTGGAGTACCCACTCGGCGGCGTCTCGGAGAGTCGCCGCCACGTGGATCGGTCTCTCCGAGACCGACATCGGCGTCTCGGAGAGCCGCCGCCACGTGGATCGACGAATGACGTCCACTTGTGCGTACGGTTGACCCACCTATTCTTCTTGTTTAGATTGGACGACACAGAAGTACGATTTCCGCATCCACTTATTTGCAGCATTCCCGGAGGCGCTTATGGACCGTCCGTTTGGCATGGAAACGTGTTCCGACGGGGCCCCGGATTCGACCTCGTCCTCGTTGGTGGACAGGATCAGGCGGCACGATTCGGACGCTTGGCGGCGATTGGCCGATCTGTACAGTCCGTTGGTTTACGGGTGGTGCCGGCATGCGGGCATTTCGCCCGATGACGCGGGCGATGTGTTGCAGGAGGTATTCCTCGCGGTGGCACAGGGGATCGAGCGATTTCGCCACGATCGAAAAGATGACACTTTCCGCGGGTGGCTGTGGGCAATCACCCAGAACAAGATTCGGGATCACTTCCGCAAACGGCGGGCAGAAGGTCAGGCCCGGGGCGGCACGGACGCTCAACAACGGTTGGAGCAGATTCCCGAGGAAGCGACAATCGACTGGACTGCGGTGCCTCCAGCAGCCCAGCAGGGCACATCGCCAAAGCAGCGAGCCGTGGAACTGGCACGTGCGGGAGTCGAGGACCGCACTTGGCAGGTATTCTGGCAAATGACCGTCGACAAGCTTCCGGCGGCCGAAGTCGCCAAGCAACTCGGCATGAGCGTGGCCGCCGTCTACAAGGCAAAATACCGCGTGATGCGCCTGGTTCGCCGCGAACTGGACGATCTGGTCGACTGACTCACTTCGGCGAGCGGTGGGCGTTAGCCCGCCGGTTCCCATACTGCTGTCTCACTTCGGCGAGCGGTGGGCGTTAGCCCGCCGGTTCCCATACTGCTGTCAGGTGAATGTTTCGGAAAACCGGTGGGCTAACGCCCACCACTCGCCGGATACCGAGGCAATTCTGCCGAAGTGAGATAGTCGAAGTAGCCGAATTCGTGCAGAATTCGGATCGAATCCGAAAAGTCGCGGGTAATCGCTCCGTTAATCTATCTAGGAGAAGGTGCAAGTACGTCCAAACTGATCGTAAATTCCAGCAGAAAGGTCGGATCACCATGATAACGTCCACACACCCGTGCCGCGAAGAACTGTTTGCCTTTCTGGTGGGCACTCTGTCCGAAGAAGCCGCCGATACGCTGGCCGATCATGTCGAGTCCTGCACCGTCTGCCAGACGGCCTTGGCCACGATGGACGAGTCGGAGGATGAGCTGGTGGCGATGTTGCGGCGACAGGAGGGCGCTGGTCCCTATGCACGCGAACCGCAATGCCAGGCGGCCATCGAGCGTGTGCGCACCGTCGAGGGTGCCTTGGTAACGAGGGGCGGTGGCGGCGACGAACCGGTCCTCAACCCGGCAATTCTGCTGCAACTGGGCGAGTACGAGGTGCTGGAAAAGCTTGGCCAGGGCGGCATGGGCGCGGTGTACAAGGCCCGGCATACGCGACTGAAACGGATCGTGGCCTTGAAAGTGCTGCCCCCGGAGAAGACCGACGACCCGCGAGCCATCGCTCGCTTCGAGCGGGAAATGGAAGCCGTCGGCCAACTCGTCCACCCGAACATCGTCCAGGCACACGACGCGCGGAAGATCGATGGGACGTATCTGTTGGTGATGGAATACGTGGATGGCATCGACTTGGCCGAGGTGTCGCGGCGGCTTGGCCCGCTGGCCATTGCCGAGGCCTGCGAACTTGTCCGCCAGGCGGCCCTCGGCCTCCAGTACGCGCACGAGCACGGACTGGTCCACCGCGACATCAAGCCGTCGAACCTGATGCTCCACCCCAGCAACCAGACACCGGGCGGAGCCGCTGCTGCGGTGAAGATTCTCGATTTGGGGCTGGCTCTGCTGATCGAGGAGCGGCGGGACGCGGCGGTCGAGGGCGAGCTGACCACGGCGGGACACCCGATGGGTACGGCCGACTACATCGCCCCGGAGCAGGCCGACGATGCCCACTCGGTCGATATCCGGGCCGACGTCTACAGTCTGGGCTGTACGCTGTACAAGCTGCTGACCGGCCGTGCCCCATTTTCCGGCCCGCCATACAGGACCGCCTTCGACAAGATGATGGCCCACTGCCGCGATCCGATTACCCCGATCCGGCAAGTGCGCGACGACGTGCCGGAGGAACTGGAAGCCGTTCTCCAACGGATGCTGGCCAAGGAACCGGCCGAACGATTCGCCACGCCCGGCGAGTTGGCGGCAGCGATCGCGCCGTTGGCCGCCGGGGCCGATCTAGCGGCCTTGCTTGCCCGGGCAGATCAACAAGCCGAGTCGCCACAGGTGACCCAGCCGCCCTCGTGTACGACCATCCCCCAAGCATCCTCCGCGGTCCAGGGCACCGATCCGCTCGGCCTTGCTCGCCGCGACGCCGCGGCCGAGCCGGTGGATGCCGAAACGATCACCCTTTCCCCCAAGCCTCGTTTTGCTCGTCTGCGGCGCGTCCCGCGCTGGGCCATCGCCGCCGGATTTTTGCCGCTTCTGCTCCTGCTCGGCGTGGTCCTGTTGATCGACAACACGCGGATCGAGGTGCCCGACGGCAGCGAAGTGCAGGTAGCCCGGGACGGTACGGTCACCGTGACGCTGCCCGATGGGCAAGTGCAGGTGACTCGGCCCCAACCGCAGGCCGCGCCCAAACGCGGTGCGCAACCCGCAGCAACAGATGGGCAGCCTCCTTCGGCCGTGCCGGGACGGGTCGTACTGACGCCCGAGCCGCTGGAGATCGCCTCGGGCGAACCGTTGAGCCGCAACGCCCTGGTGCTCCAACCCGCGCGCCTCGAAGGGCTCCAGTCATGGACGATCGAGACGATCGCGCATCGCGGATCGAATCCCGTGGCGGCGTTCAGCCCGGACGGGCAAACGGTGGCCACCATCTGCACCGATCCGACGGTTCGATTCTGGAACGTGGCCGACGGCACGTTTCTCCGCGCAATCGTCGCCCACGATCTGTCCATCTCGGGTCTCGCTTGGTGCCCCGACGGAAGCCTGCTGGCCACCGCCAGCGCCGACCGCACGGTGCGAATCTGGGATGTCGCCTCGGGCCGCCGCTTGGCGACCTTTGCTGGCAAGTCCGCGTTTTCCACCATCGATTGGTCGTCCGATCCCCGCTATCTAGCCGCTGGTTGCAGCGACGGCACGGTCCACTTCTGGGAGTTCACGCTCGACTCCGACGACGCGGACGCCCGCACACGCCGCGAAGGCTGGCGGCCGGTAACTACCGGTGTGCGCACGCGGGAAGTTCCAAAGCAAGGTGACAGCATTCGCGCACTGCAGTGGTCGCCCGACGGGAAGATGCTGGCGACGGCAGGAATTTATATAGTTAAGCTGTGGGACGGCCACGCCGGAACCCCTATTCCGTCCTTTCAGTTCGGGAAATCTCACGCCGGATGGAGCGCACTCGCTTGGTCACCCGATGGCACGCGAATCGTGATTGCGCGCCCAGATGGTTCTCCGCACACCGGCCAGCCCCAGTTCTGGAGTGCGGTCACGGGAGAACTGTTATCCACAGGCCCGGATGGGATGTTAGCAACCAAATGCCTGGCATGGTCGCCGGATGGAAAAATGGTGGCCGGATGGGACACATTTCCCCAAGGCCCCCACAGCCCCTTTTCCTTCGAGGCGGACAGCGGCAATATCATCGTCCGGAAATCGGTGGCTGCCTGGAGCTGTAGTGGATTGGTGTACTCGCCCGATAGCAGGCTGCTTGCCGTTTCCCGACACATGGGAAAAGTCGAGTTTTGCGACGCCCGTTCCATAGAGTCTCTGCACGTTCTGCCCGCGCACACCGCGCAAGTTCGGTTGGCCGCCTGGGCACCGGGTGGAAGTGCCATCTCCACTAGTTCTAGCGAATCCAAAGTTCTGCGTCTGGTTCAGGTGACTTCGGCAAGAAGCGTCTGGGAGACCTTGAATCGCACGGAGGCGGTCCATCTGACCTGGCTTTCCGACCGTCAACGGCTGGCGATGAGCAACGTGGTATTCGACGGTGTTTCCGGTCGGCAAGTCTTGGGACTAGAGCGAATGCCGTACTTTTCTCATGCGGCTTGTTCGCCCACAGTGGCCGTCGTGGCAACGTATAACCCGCCAGGGTTCACACGCTTAGACGTTACCCAATTCATCGACATATCCACCGGCGAACTGCTGCGCGAGTTTGCCGGCTACGGCCAGGCCCTGACTTGGTCGTCCGACGGCAAATCGGTAGCCCTGGGCTTTTTAACGGAGATTACGCTTCGCGACGCACAGACGGGTGAGGTGGCCGCGACGTTTGCGGCCCCGGCGGGGCACGTCCGCGTCATGGCTTGGTCGCCCGACCGGCGACTGCTGGCGGCCGGCATGGACAACGGCAAGGTTCATGTGTTCGACGTCGATTCGGGCGCGCTGCAACGCACCGGGGAAGGCCACACCAGCACGGTCGTGTCGCTGGCCTGGCTCGACGACGGCGCAGCGTTGGCTTCCGGCACGTCGTCCGAAGTCTGCGTTTGGAACGCCTCGGGCGATCTGCTGCGGACGATCCCCGACGACGGCGGCACCTTCTCGCCCGATGGCGGCCAGGTCGCCTCGCGCGGGGCCAGCTCGCTGCGGTTATGGAACCTGGAAGACGGCAGCTATCTCCGCACGCTGCTCACCCTGCGCGACCGCCAGTACGCAGCCATCAGCCCCGAGGGCCATTTCTCCGGATCGCCCGACGTGGCACTGGAGTTCGTCTGCATCGTGCAAACCGACGAGGGCCAGCAGACGCTGACCCCCGCCGAATTCTCGCAACGCTACGGCTGGAAGAACGATCCGGCGAAGGTTCAACCGGACGAACCGTAGTGGTTCATCCGGCAGACGCGTGCTCCGACGCCCAATGCCATCGTTAGCCGCGCGACTCTTCCGTAAGCTCCGGATTTATACTGCGCGCGCTTGAGGATGACACATTCGTCGATCCTCGTTTAACCGCGACCCAACGGGGAGCGAGTGGGCGACGCGCTCCCCGTTGGGTCGCGGTTAAACGAGCCAATGCCAACCGCGAGCGGTGTAACGCGGGATCTCGCCACCACTTGAGCTTTCGCTGCCCGGGAAATCGTTCTTCGCCGTCTTGACAGGCTGCCGTCGATTGAATACTGTATTAGGCAACTGGTACAGGAGGCGGCGAAATGTTCGTCCATGTGGACCCTGCCCACGACTTGGCGATTTACGACCAGATTGTGCGGCAGATCAAATTTGCGGTGGCTCATGGCGCGGTCGGCGTCGGCGAGTTGGTGCCGTCGGTGCGGGAGCTGGCCCGCGAACTGGCGATCAATCCGAACACGGTCGCCCGCGCTTATCTGCAGCTGCAAAACGAAAACGTGCTGGAAACGGTGCGCGGCCTGGGACTGGCCGTTGCCGCCGGAGCGGACAAACGCTGTCGCCAAGAGCGAGGAAAGCTGATCCAAGCCCGGCTGCATCAGGTGCTGAGCGAAGCGCGGCACAGCGGGCTGGAGCTGGCCGAGATTCGCAAGCTGATCGAGGCGGAATTGTCGGAGATCTAAGGCGGACACGGGGGGCGTGCATCGGCGTCGATGATTTGAGATTCGGAATTCGAGTTTCGGATTGAGCAGCGGCCAAGAGCCGTGCGAGGAGTTCGGCAGTGGAACCTGCAATTTGCCTGAAGGAAGTGACCAAACGTTACGGTTCTCAACCAGCCTTGGAACGTGTGACGCTCGAGGTGCCGCGCGGCGTCGTGTTCGCCTTGTTGGGCGAGAACGGGGCCGGCAAGACGACTTCGATCCGCATCGCGTTGGGATTGGCCGAGCCGGATGCAGGCGAAGCGACAGTGCTGGGCCTGGCCAGTTGCCGCCAAGGATTGAAGATCCGGCAGCAGGTCGGCTATGTGTCCGAGCGGCCGACGCTGTACGACTGGATGACCGTGGACGAGATCGGTTGGTTCACGGCGGGCTTCTATCCCGACGGATTCCTGACTCGCTATCGCGAATTGGTCCACGCCTTCAAACTTGTTCCGCAGCAGAAGCTGAAGGCGTTGTCCAAGGGCATGCGCGCCAAGGTCGGACTGGCTCTGGCTTTGGGCCATGATCCGGAACTGTTGATTCTGGACGAGCCCACGTCGGGGCTGGATGCCATCGTGCGGCGCGAGTTCTTGGAGAGTATGGTCGATCGGGCGGCTCAAGGCAAAACGGTTTTCCTGAGCAGCCATCAGATCGCCGAGGTCGAGCGGGTGGCCGATCTCGTGGCGATCCTGCGGGGCGGGCAACTGCTGTTGGTCGAGCGTTGGGACACGCTCCGGAGCCAGGTCCGCGAGTTCACGCTGGTGCTGCCCGATGGCGCCGCGCCGCCGGAATTGGGCGGCGAAATCCTCAGCCGCCGCAACCGCAATCGGCAATGGCAGATCCTGGTCCGCAATCCGGATGAACAGGTCGTCGGGCGGCTGCGCAACGATGCGAACGTGACGGGATGGGACGAGCGGGCACCGAACTTGGAAGAGATCTTCGTGGCGTACATGCAGCGGGAGGGCTCAGACGTACAGAATTCAATTTTGCCGGTCGAAGACTGTCCCACATCGCAAACGAATTGCCCGGCATAATTGAATTCTGTACGTCTGAGCCTGGAGAGGCTGGTCACCGTATTTCGGGAGAAATCGCATGGATCGCAACGCAACGTGGCGGATCGCCTGGAAGGAATATCGCACGCAGCGGCCGTTGTGGGTGGCGATGGCCGTGCTGGCGCTGCTGGTTCAGTCCGGCTATTTCGTCGTGGCGACCGTCCGCGGCGACGCGGTGTCGGAGCAGGTTCTGTTTACGATCGCGATGGGCGCCGCGGTGATCTATGCCTTGGGGTGCGGCGCCACGCTGTTTGCCACCGAGCGCGAAACGGGGACGTTCGAGTTCCAGCGCGGCTTGCCGCTGGACTGGCGTTCGTTGTTGGTGGGCAAAGCGGGATTCGGCGCGGCGAGCGTTGTGGCGTTGGCGATGGCGTTGTGGATCAGCACGATCGGGGCGTCCGGCGGCCGATCGCCCTCGTGGTTGGACAGCGGCCAATTGTGGGGCGGCGGCCTGCTGGCCGCGTGGGAGGTGTTCGCGTGGAGCCTGCTGTTCTCGCTGCTGCTGGACCGGCCGCTGATCGCCGCGGTGCTGGGTATCGCCGTCCCATCGGCCATCGTCCACTTGGCAGGCCCGGCGGTTGCAGGGTTCGACTATCACAGTGTTGGCCTTCGGCACTACTTGGCGTTGGTTCCTTCGCGGATCGGCATCGCCTTGACAATCAGCGCGGCGAACGTCTGGTTGGCCAGCCGTTGGTTGCGCGAGAGCGGGGAGACGTGGGATGCCGATGCGCGGCCGCCGGAGGACGCGCGCGAGGCAGACGCCGAACGGATTTCGCCGATCGCAAAGCCTGGCTGGCAGAGCGGCTTTTGGCGGCTGGTTTGGCAGCAGTGGCATCAGACGCGTTGGACAACCGTGGCGATCAGCTTGGGATACATCTCGGCGATCGCTTTGACGCTGCGGGCCGACCGGCCGAGCAACTGGATTCCGATCTCATCAGGCTGGCTCGTTCCAGCGGCGGCGTTGTGCGGCGTGGCCGTGTTTCTGGCAGACCAGCGACGGCAAGCGTACCGATTCTTCGCCGAACGTGGCATTGGCCCGCGCTGGATATGGCTCAGTCGCCAGCTGGTCGGCATGGCTCCGTTGGCTGCGTGCCTGGCCGCCGCGGTCGTCTTTTGGGCTCTGTATCCGCAGTGGGAACTTGGCCGGACCCGCTGGCCAGCGGCACAGAGCGATTCGCAATTCGCATGGGGCGCGATTTGCTGTGTGTTGCTGGCGTACACCGCCGGGCAGGCTTGTTCGATGTTTTTCCACAGTGCCATTCTGGCCTTGGTCGCGACCGCCTTTTCCGTCGTCTTGCTGGTGGCCTGGGTCGTCCTGATGCGGGCTGCGGAGATTTCCTGGGCGTGGTCCGTGTTGCCTGTTCCCGTCGTCCTGCTGGTCGCCACGTGGCGGCGAGCCCCGGATTGGATCTTGGAACGAGCTAGTTGGCCCGCTCGCTGGCGACTGGGTTCGACGCTGGCTGCCCCGGCCGCCGTGCTCGTCGCCGCCGTAATCTTGTTTCGCATCGACGAGATTCCGCGGGTTGCGCCAGGGCTTGACGTTGACGAATTCTTGAGCCCGCCGACGGCGGAGCAGACGGAGACGATTCGGCTGTACCAACTTGCCACCCGAGATTTACGTATCCCCAACACGGAGCCGACGCTTGAAGGGTCGATCACTGAACGACGGCATTGGGCCGTACAGGAAGAGACAAGGATCAAGCAATTATTGGAAGCAAGTCACCGTCCGGCCTGTCCGTTTTGGAACCCGGCCCTCGGAAAGACCCGTGTTGACGGATTCGATATCGCCTTGGCGCTCTTGTCGTCCAGTTACGGCCAGTTGTTGGACGGCGGCAGGTTGGACGAAGCGTGGGAACGAAGTCGAGCGGCCCTGCACCTGGCGAATTGCCTGCGGACGCGAGCGTCGGAGACAACGTATCGCGAAGGAGACCGGATCGAGGGCTATGTCTGTGATTGGTTGCCTCGATGGGCCGCTCATTCCCAGCAAACCCCGGAGCGGATCAAAGCGGCGATCCGTGAACTGGAGGCGATCTCGCAGGACGTGCCGTCGGCCGCAGCGATCGTTCACAATGCTTATGTCGAGGCTGTCAGGCCGCTTGACGGCGATTTCCGCCGGCTCGAGTCGGAAGACGCCAAGGCCGTTCGCACGCTGCGGCTGGCGTATGCCTTGCTTCCTTGGGAGGTCGCGCGCGCCAGGCGACTGGCTGGCTTCGCTGCCGCGAACCAGTTGGCCTGGTTGCAGGCGGTGGAGCGATCGCTCCACCGCCGAATTGCGACGCCTCGCCCGCGAGTGGAGTTTTCCCAGCCGCACGATTGGTATCAATTCAATGCCCTGATGCGTACGACGCCTCTGGCCCGGCGAGGCTTTTGGGGCTTGGGGATCGCGCACCGATGGGATCATCAGGTGCTGCAGCAAGAGATGTTCCGCCGCGCGGTGCGGATCCAATTGGCTCTGTTGGCGTGGCGGCACGAGCACGAGCGGTTTCCGGAGAAACTGGACGACTTGGCGGGACCCTACTTCGACCAACTGCCGCGGGATCCCTGGACCGACCGCCCGTTCCGATACGAGCCCCGAGGTTGGCCGACGGATACCCGCTGGTCGCGGACGAAAGCTGTCCTGTTATTGGGCGAATCGCCGATTACCATCCCCGCCGAACGCCCGTTTTTGTGGAGCCCGGGATCCTACGCCAACGCCGGTTGGTCGGATTCCGACGAGCCGCCGACGGTGATGATCCAGGATGGTTCACGAATCCCTTGCGGCTATTTCTTTGCCGTCGATTCGGCGCCGTGAACCGGCATGATCCGTGTGCGTCCCGCGATGCGGAAATTGCTTGCGCCCACGGATCGAAACACACGGATGAAGAACCACGCGCACAGACAGCGGCAGTGGCACGGGGGGGAAATTTTCATTGCCAGGAATCTACTTGGTGGCTTGCCCCATCCGTGTGTTTCTATCCGTGTGCGTCTCGCCATGTGGAAATTGCTTGCGCCCACGGATAGAAACACACGGATGAAGAACCACGTGCACAGACAGCGGCAGTGGCACGGGGGGAAAAATTTCATTGCCAGGAATCTACTTGGTAGCTTGCCCCATCCGTGTGTTTCTATCCGTGTGCGTCCCGCGATGCGGAAATTGCTTTCGCCCACGGATCGAAACACACGGATGACGTCAATGTGCATGAATCGCGTTTATTTCCAGTTTGCTCTTGCCAAAGTTCACCGCCACACCGAAACGCAAGCCAAGGTTCTTCACGTAGGATTCGGTACGCAAGAGGTCGAATCGGCTAAGTCCGTCTTTCAGGGCCATCACAACGCAAGGCAACGTTTCATCCACCACCATGCAATCGATAGGGAATTGGCCCACCGCCTGGCCGTCGTAGTGTGGCTCGATCCGCGGTTCCAGGTTGATTTGACGCCCCGCGTCCTCGATCATCGCGGCAAACAGCTTTCGATAGATCCCCTCACCGTATCCCAACCCGTATTGATTGCCCGCCGTCAACAGCGCGTGTCGAATGGCGGCCATCGAAGCCTTGGTTTCACCCTCGAGGCGTCCTCTCACCGCGTCCCAATTCTCGTCGATCGCGATCGGCTTCTCATCAAAAACTAGCCGTTCATCAGAAACCCGCTCACGGCCGAAATTGACAAGAAAGCCGAGCCGAATGCCAGACGCCTTGAGGTAGGAAAACATCTGTATGAAGTGCTCTCGCGCGAACTCTTCTCGCAAAGCCTTCAGTTCCACGACCACCTTTTCTTCCACAATGAAATCCGGGATCAGTTCGAGGACCTTTCGGTTCTTGTAAGCCAGTGTAAGGCGAGGGTGCGGCTCGGCCGAAATCCCACGTGCCAAAAACGCCTTGATTAAGCCATCTTGATAGGCTTCTTCGGGCAGACCAAGTCCAATCTGCTTCTGCACGTCAAAGAAGCAGCCTCGCAACCTATACGTGAACTCTTCATCGATCAGCGTCATCGCAATCTTTCCTATCCGTGTGTTTCTATCCGTGTGCGTCCCGCCATGCGGAAATGGCTTGCGCCCACGGATCGAAACACACGGATAATGAACCATCTGAATACTGTCAAGCCTCCAAATCCGCACCTCGCTCGCTCACCAGCGGCCAGACCTCGGCCGGATCCAAGTCGCGAGGGACGCCTGCCGACGAGAGGGCCAACGGATCCACCGAGAGGTTGCATCCGGCCATGATCACGTTTTTTTCCGTCCCGAGCGATCAGGCTGCGCAGAGGTTACATGCCCAGCAGTTGCGGCAGCCAGAGGCTGACGGCCGGGACAAAGGTGACGATCACGAGCGTAACGGCCAAGGGCAGCAGGAACGGCAACACGCCTCGCATGACTTGCTGGACCGAAGCACCGGTGACGGAACTCATCACGTACAGCACCAGGCCCACGGGCGGCGTCAGCAGTCCGATCACCAGGTTCAGAATCATCACCACGCCCAGATGCACCGGGTCGATGCCGAACTGGGCGGCCACAGGCATTAGCACGGGCACGGTGATCAGCAGCGCCGCCACCGGTTCCAGCACCATTCCGATCACCAGCAGCGCGGCGTTGACCAGTAGCAGGAACACATACGGATTGTCGGTGATGTTCAGCAGCACGTCCGCCAGCATCTGCGGCCCCTGTTCGCGGGCGATCACCCAGCCGAACAGGCTGGCGGCGGACACGATCAGCATGATCGCCCCGGTGGTGCGGGCGGTCCGCAACAGCACGTCGTACAGGCCGCGCAGCGAAAGCGAGCGGTAGCACAGGCTGAGCAACATGACGTACATCACCGCTGCCGCCGCGGCTTCGGTCGGCGTGAACACGCCGCCCAGGATCCCGCCCAGGATGATCACCGGGGTCACCAGCACGGGCAACGCGCCGCGCGTGGCGGCCAGCACGTCGCCGCTCTCGTCCGCGTGGCCCGCACCCGGCTGATGCTTCCGGACATAGAAGAAGACGTACACGCACAACACCGCCGCCAGCACCAGCGCCGGCAGCACGCCCGCAAAGAACAGGGCGCCGACCGACACGCCCGCCGTCACCGCGTAAATGATCGCGGGAATACTGGGCGGCATGATCGGGCCGAGCATCGACGCAGCGGCGGTCAGGCCCAAGGCAAAGTGCTCGTCATACCCCCGCTTGCGCATCGCCGGTACCAGCACCGATCCCAACGCGGCGGCGTCGGCGATCGCGGCTCCGCTCATCCACGAGAACATCAGGCTGCTGCCCACGTTGACATATCCCAAGCTGCCGGGCACGCGGCCCAACAAACTCATCAAGAACCGGAACAGCCGATCGGCCAGGCCCGCGGTATTGCTCAGATACCCGGTCATGATGAACAACGGCACGGCCAGCAGGGGAAAGGAGTTCAGCCCGGCCACCATCCGCTGCTGGGCGACCCCCAGCGAGATGTCTGCGGACAAGCCTACGTACAGCAGGCAGGGCAGCAGCAGGGCGAAGGCCACGGGGACGCGGAGCGCCAACAGCACAAGCATCATCAGAATCAGCAGTCCCAGGGTCATGAAACGCCTCCTCCGCCCACGGGCCCTTCGTCATCGACCGCCGGCAGATCCCACACCGGCTGGCCTCGGCGGAAAGCCGCGACGGTGCTGCACGTGCTGTGCAGGGCCATCAACCCCAAGCCCACACTCGCCGCGCCGTACCACCAGCTCATCGGAATCCCCAACGCCGGCGAGTCGACCAGGCCGACACGCCACACAAAACGGAAGCCGCCGACCAACAACAGCAGGCACGTACCGACGACGAAACCGCTGCTGACACATTCCAGCCACAGCTTGCTTCGAGTCCCCAAGCGGGACGAGACCACATCCACCGCGATGTGCCGCCCCTCGGCCATGACAAAAGCGGCAGCCAAGAAGGCCAACCAAATCAAAGCGAAACGCGCCCATTCCTCGCTCCACGAGATGGGTTTGTGAAACACGTACCGGGCGACGACCTGAGCGCCCATCGTGGCCAGGATGGTCATCAGCATCCCGGCCGCCGCGAACCGTTCCAGGCATAACAGCCACCCCAACCAACGGCCGGACGTATGTTCTTCCGGATCGCGGCTCATGGCGTCTCCTCTCGCTCGGCAGAATCCTGTGATGGAACAACCGCGCCGTCGTCGGAGCCGAGTTGCCGCGGAGCCTCCTGAGAACTGATCGTTTGGTACAGCGAACTGAAGGGGAACCCTTCCGCAAAGTACTCGCGGGCACGGCGGCGAAAGGCCTCGACATCCACATCGTCGACGATCTGCAGCACCTCTTTTTCCCGCCAGGCGGCCAAAATCTCCCGGTCCTCGCGTTCCGTTCCCGCTTGGACCTCGCGGCCCAGCTCGCACAGCGTCTGCAGCAAAGCGTCTTGTTGCGCGGCGTTCAACCGTTGCCAGACCTGCTCGTTGACCAGGATCTGGATCGACGATTGGATGTGTCCGGTCAAGTTCAAGCACTTCTGCACTTCGTGAAACCCCATCGCCTGGATCGTCGGCACGGGGTTCTCCTGGCCGTCGGCCATGCCTTGCTGCAAGGCCATGTAGACCTCGGCAAAGGCAACGGGCATGGGACTGGCGCCCAACGCCTCGCCGGATGCCTGCCAGACGCGAGCGGCGGGCAACCGCAAGCGGAAGCCGCGAAGATCGTCGGGATGGCGGATCGGCCTGTTCGACGTGATGTGCCGCGAACCATACACCCAGGTATCAAGAACCCGCACTCCGTACCGCCGGCGCAATTCGTCCCACCGCGGTTTCATCAGCTCGCCATGAGCGACTTGCAACATGTGGTCCAAGTCGCGGAAGGCGTACGCGGCGTCAAAGGCGCCGATCTCCGGGTGCCACATCGCCAGAAACGAAGGGCCGGCGATGGCCAGTTCCAGTTCCCCGGCCACCAACTGTTCCAATAACTCCGCTTCGCTGCCCAGTTGTGCCGCCGGGAAAACGGAAACGTCCAGTCCGACGCCGGCCGCTGCCAGCCTCTGGGCCAGGTGAGCGGTCCCGAAGGCGTGCGTGGGGGATTTCAGCTCGTACACGTGCGCCAAGCGAAGCCGAACCGGCTCGCCCGGCGCCGGCGGCTGCGAGCAACCCGCCAGCAAGCCGGCCAGCACCGCGGCCATGCTCAGTACCACCCTGCTGCCTGTCAAGTTGGGTCTCCCGTTAATGCTTCGCCAAAGAGCATCATTACAACACACCCCGATCTATGTATTTCCATCCGTGTGCTTCCATCCGTGTGCGTCTCGCAATCCAGGCGTCACTGTCGCCCGTGGCTCGAGACACACGGATGCTCGCCTCCCGCTCTCGCATCAGCGCACTTTCCACTCCAGCACGCCCCCGGAAAAGTTCGGCTGCAACTGGACTTCGATCCGCAGGCCACCGGTAGTGACCGGAGCGAAACGAACGACGTTATAGCGGTCTTTCTCGACGCCGAGGCTGTCCTGCGTCTCGACCGGCTTCCACTGCTGGCCATCCCGGGACAGCAGTTTCCACGACTGAGGAACCCGGCAGGCGCCGCGGCCGGTGTCGTCGAACCAATAGATCTCGACGGCCGAAACTTTCGTCGGCTGGTCGAAATCGTACTGGATCCATTCCGCCGTTCCCTTGTGGTCCCACCAGGTGAATCGCGGGATGGAATGGTCGTTCGAATTGGCGGGCTCCGCCTGGTCGCTCAGCGCCGAAATCGAGTCCGGCGGCCAGCGGTGCGAAGCCGACGCACGACTGTTGGAGGCGATTGTCGGCGGCGGCGGGACGTGCGCCAAATCGACGGTTTTCGGCAGCCAGACGGCCATCTCGTTCGCGCCGCGATGGCACCAGGCGTAGTAGGGAATCATCGTGATCGCCGCCGGTTTCGTCTGCACCGTGCCGTCCTCGCCGCGCACGGCCGCCGCCGTTTCGCCGCGCAACACCGTGACGCCGCCGAGCAGATCCGCTCGGTGCTCGGGAGCCAGTTCCACCTGGTCCGGCAGCACGAGGTTCAACACACGGCCGTCGTGATCGGCGCCTTCGACGCAATACACGATCGGCCCCCGCTCGATGGCCACTCGGCCTCGATTGTCCTCGATATTCTCGTGCGCCAGCACACGGCGGACGGGCATCGGCAGATCCAGTTCCACCACGTCGCCCGGTTGCCACGTGCGGTTGATCGTGGCGTAGCCGTTCTGGAGATTCAGTTCGGCCTGCTGGCCGTTGACCGACAACACCACGGGCGGCGACGCGGGATCGGCGCAACGATACAAGTCGCTGGGCACGGGCCGGCCCTGCGCCCAGCCGGGAATGCGCAGCTTCAGCGCGAACGAATCGGCCGACTTCGGCTGAACGACCAACCGGACCTTCCCATCCCACGGATACTGCGTCTGCTGTTCCAACCGCAACTCGCCCGCGGGCCGCGGCACCGTCCCGCTGCCGGCGATGTACAGATTGACAAACACCTCGTCGCCCCGGTGGGCGTACACATAGCCCGCGATGGACGGGAAGAATCGCACCACGTTGACCGGACAGCACGAACAGCCAAACCAAGGGCTCCGCACCAGGTCGCCGTGGTTAAAGCGAAACTGCCCGTCGCAAGCCAGCGGATTGGGATAGAAGAACGTGTCGCCCGACAGCGAGATGCCGGCCAGAAAGCCGTTGTAGATAATCCGCTCGAGCACGTCGATGTACTTGGCGTCGCCGTGCAGCAGGAACATGCGGTGGTTCCATTGCCCGTTGGCGATCGCCGCACAGGTCTCGTTGTAGGCTTTCAAGTTCGGCAAGTCGTAGGGGCGACTGTAGCCTTCGCCGTGATCGAAGACGCCCACGCTGCCCGTCAAGTACATCTGCCGCGAGACCATATCTTCCCACAAGCGGTTGATGGCGCGGATGTAATCTTCGTCGCCGGTCAAGGCCGCCACGTCGGCGACGCCGCTGTACAGGTACCCCGCGCGGACGGCGTGGCCGGTCACTTCCTCCTGCTCGACCAGCGGTTTGTGGTCCTGGCAGTACTCGCCGTACAACTTCCGCTTGTCGGCCCGGCCGCGCATGTCGATAAAGAACTTGGCCAGCTGCAGGTACTTTTCCTCGCCCGTCACCCGGGCCAGCCTGACCAACCCGATTTCGATCTCCTGGTGGCCGGGAACGTCGATCAACTGACCCGGTTCGGGGCCGAACGTCTTGACAATCAGGTCGGCATTCTTGATCGCCACGTCCAAAAACGAACGTTTGCCGGTAGCTAGAAAATGGGCCACGGCCGCTTCGTACATGTGGCCAACGTTGTACAACTCGTGACTGGCGGCCAGATTGGTCCAGCGCTGGGGTCCCGTCATGCCGTTGGTAAAGCCCAGGGTTCGCGCGGTGTACAGGTAGCCGTCCTCCTCCTGGGCCGCCGCGATCTTGGCGATCAGGTCGTCCAGGTACTTGTCCAATTCCGGGTCGGGATGCATGGCCAGCGTATAGGCGGCGCCTTCGATCACCTTGACCACATCCGAATCGTTGAACGGGATGCCTTCGAATTTCCCCTCCTCCAGCCCGCCGGCGCGAGCGAAATTGCTGTTTCGTCCCGTTTCCTCGCACTTCTGGAAATCGTACCGCACCGTGACGGTGCGATTCGTCTCCAGTCGCGGCCCCCAGAACGCGTCGTTGATCTTCACGTCGGTAAACGGCACGGGTGTAAAGGGATAATCCTTGGTTTCGGCCCAGCCGGGCCCAGCCAGTGCCGGCAAGGCCGCGAGGGCGAACAGGGCGATCGGGCGCATGATCATGAGGAAGGCTCCTGGTTGAGGGAGGAATTCTGTTGGTGCTGCCAGTGTCGTTTCGAGGCACCCGCCTGTCAAGCTGGCCAAGTCGCGCCCCCCGCGCGCCCCGTGCCGACGGGTCCTCTGCCGACTGGACAAGGCTGGCGTTTGCCAACAAGAACGCTTACACTACGAACGTCGAGCACAACACCGAGCCAACGAGTATGAGACGCGGGACATGTTGATAGGCATCATTTCCAAAATCATTGCCGAAAAGGGAATCGGCTTTATCACGCCCTGCGATCACGGCGGGGACGTGTTCTTTCACTTCAGCGCGGTGCCTGACGAGCAATTCGACCAATTGCAGGAAGGCCAGTCCGTGGCCTTCGAACTCGATCGGGCCACCCGCAAACGCGACCGTCCCCGAGCCGCCAAGGTTGAACCGTGCGATCCCAAGCTGCTGGGCCGCCGCGCCGACGATGAAGCTGCGCCCGCATGGCACCCTCGCGCGCGGCGCCGCAAACCGACGTGGCGCGACTAGTCGGCGCGTCAAGAAACCTGGCACGCGAGGCAACGCACGGAAAGCAACTTCTGATCCTCGACGCTGGCCGTCGAGTCGTTGAGGAAAACTGGCCACGCAAAGCAACCTTTGATCCTCGACGCTGGCCGTCGAGTGCTTCAGGTTCATTGGCGGTATCACTTTTTATCAGCCAACGATCGGGAATCTCCCGACGGCAAGCGTCGGGGATCACCGTCATCCGAGTTGAGTGCTTGTTGGTGTTACATTTTTGGCAACAATTGGAGGCTAGAACATGCGAACTGCGACGATTCTCGTTATCTGGACGGTGGTCTGCTTGCCTGCGGTCGGGGCTGACCCGGAGACCAAGACGCCGCCGCGATCGGCCCTGTTCGACGGCAAGTCCTTTGCCGGGTGGGAGGGCAATCTGCAGACGTTCCGGATCCAGGATGGAGCGATCGTGGGCGGGCAGCTTGACCAGCCGGTGCCGCGAAATGAATACCTGTGCAGCGTCAAGGTCTATCGCGATTTCGAGTTGCGGCTCAAGTTTCGACTGCGCGGCGAGAATGTCAATGCCGGTGTCCAGTTCCGCAGCGAGCGCGTGCCGGGAACCAGCGAGATGATCGGCTATCAGGCCGACATGGGCCAGCACTACTGGGGCTGCTTGTACGACGAGCGGCGGCATAAACTGCTCGCCGGCCCGACCAAGGAGGAGCAGGACAAGCTGATTCGCCGCAACGACTGGAACGACTATGTGATCCGCGCCGAAGGACGCCACGTGCAACTGTGGCTCAACGGGCAACAGACGGTCGATTACACGGAACCCGACGCAACGATTCCCCAGGAGGGCGTCTTCGGGCTGCAAATCCACCAGGGCGCTGCGAGCGAGGCATGGTACAAGGACATCACAATCCAGGTGCTGTCCGAGATGGCTGGCGACCGCGCAGAAATGCCTTGAGCAAGTTCTGCATTCGCAGCGAGTCCGTGGAGTGCCATAATCCCTTATCTTTCACCGAATCTCCCCTCTCCCTTGCGGAGACCGGTCAGTCGGCGGGGGCCTCTGCCCGCCGCTGGAATTCGGCGCGATACACGAGGTCTGCATGCAGCCTCGTGCGGCGCTCGAAATGCGTGCGGTAATCAAATTCGTGCTGGGCGGACCGTTCCGGCACCTCGAAGGGCCCCAGCAGACCGGTGACCTCGGCGATCATTGCCAGGGTCGTGTCGAAATACTCGCGTACATCGGTCCAGAAGTGCAGGCTTCCCCCCGGCTCCAGAACCCGCTCGACATCGGTCAAGAAACCGGGCTTCATCACGCGTCGTTTGCGGTGCCGCAGCTTCCACCAAGGATCGGGGAAATAGACGTGAACCGCGACCGCACAGGCGGCCGGCAGAGCTTCCCGAAACAGTTGCAGGGCGTCCCCTTGGAGCATCACCCCGTTGTCACGGCCAGCCCGTGCCAGGCGGGCGGCCGCCAGGCGGGCATAGTTGCGGGCGATTTCGCAGCCTAAAAAGTTGTGTTGGGGACGTTCCGCCGAGGCGGCGACCAGGAACATCCCCTTGCCGCTGCCGACTTCGATCTCCAGCGGGGCCGGCCGCGCAAACAGCCCCTGGACATCCCACGGAACCGGCGGTTGCTCGAACGCATGCAGGTGCCGCGAAAGGTCGAGGGCCGGATCGATTTTTCGAAGCGCCGGTCGAGCCATAATCACTCGGGGGAACGTAAGGACAAGCCATCGGGTGCGGGGAACAGGGCGAGCCTCGCCGTAACCGCGGGCTACTCCGGGGACTTCTGTGCCGTCAAGGCTGCGATCGGAATCGGAATCCCCTTGATGATCCCCTCGACGACCACATTTCCCCGGACCACGCCTTGGAAACGGCTGATGATCATCCGCCCGGGGCGAACCTTGGACAGCGAGCAGATGAAGACCACGCGATCGCCGGGCACCACAGGATCCCGAAAACGCACGTCTTCCAATCCGCCGAAGCCGACCATCGCCGCGCCCAGCATGTTGTACCGCTGCACGAAATAGCTGCACATCTGCGCGGCGCATTCGAGCATCACCACGCCGGGCATCAGCGGCATACCCGGCATATGCCCCCGGACCCAAAACTCGTCCGGCGTCACGTCCTTGTAGCCGACGCAGATCTTGCGTTCGTTGTCCTCGAACACGATCGCCGTCAACTGCTCCATTTCATAGCGTTGCGGGTTGTACTTGCGGATTTGGTGAATATCCGCCGTCGGTTTGTCGAAATCGATCTGAGACAGATCGAACAGTAGTTCTTTGGCGGCCAACGTCGAGTTCCTGTGCGGGGCTATGCGGTTTTCGAGGAGAGGCACCGAGGTCCGAACTTTGCCGCGACGCATCGTCCGCGGCGACGACCGTTGGAGTCGGCTCGAACTCGCTTGTCCGGCTGGTGCGGGCCCGATTGCAGCCTGTCCAGTCCAGCCAAACCCGTCAACGCCTTGTCTCCAACGGTGGTTGGGGCCACGGGGCCCGTTAGGTACGGACTTTCTGCCGTTTGGCCTTCCGCGCCTTGGCGTTCGCCGGCCGTTTCCCGTGATTCGCTTTCTTGAGCTTTCGGTTGGGTTTCGTCACTTCGTAAACTCTCCTTTCCTACAAATCGCAGCTTGGATCAGCTTCTTTTCACAAAAATCGAAAAATCTGGAGCGAAAAAACCTTTCGCCCACTGACGCTCTCGATGACGATCTGCTAACTTACCACTTCTCCGGCCCGTTGAGAAGGTAGAACACCGATTTAGAACGCTGCCCACGCTCGATTTAGTGTGCAGTCGCAGCCGGACCGTATTCGATAGACTGTAGACGATTAAGCGGGCAGGCTATCCCAATAGTATTTCAGAAAATTTGTTCCACCGCCATTGACCTTCCTTCCCTGGCCGTGTAGCATCTTTAGTTTCCGGTTTTGCGGCGGTCTCGACACCAACCTTGATGGATCGCTGTTACTTGTTTTGTTGTAATACTTTACATCTCGGAGGCTCGAGGCGTGGCAGCTGGACATGAGGTAATTCGGATTCGGATGGAGGCTTACGACCATCACATCCTGGATCAGAGTGCCCAAGAGATTGTCGACACGGCCAAGCGCACGCACTCCGAAGTGCATGGGCCGATCCCGTTGCCGACCCGAATCGAAAAATATTGTGTACTGTCGGGCCCGCACATCGACAAGAAGGCTCGTCAGCAGTTTGAAATCCGGACTCACAAGAGGCTGATTGATATTGTTCAAGCGACTGCGAAGACAATCGAGTCCCTGAACAAGCTTAGTCTTCCCGCGGGGGTCGACATCAAGATTAAAGCCTCTGCAAGGTGAGTTTAGTTTCGTTCAGAAAAAGAACCGCGAATGAAGGGATGCCGCTCGGGTAAGCTGAAACAGCGCTAAAGCCGACCAAAGTGGTTCGGTATCCGGGGCTTGGCTCTTGCAGCCAGGCGGCCGGTTCGGTTTTCGGTCTCCCGACGGCGACAGACCATAGACGAGAAAGAGTGCGAGCCATGGCAAAGGGTATACTCGGCCAAAAGGTCGGGATGACTCAGGTATATGACGATTCAGGCAAGGCGGTACCGGTAACGGTAATTCAAGCCGGGCCCTGTCATATTCTGCAGTTGCGAACCAGCGAGCGAGACGGCTACGAGGCTGTCCAGTTGGGATACCACGACAAGAAGCGCTCGAAGGGTAGCCGATCTCGTCCCAGTCAGGCCAGTCGGGCCGAACGTGGTCATGTCGCCAATATCAGTAGCAAGCGTTCCAAGCGCCGCGCATCCTCTGGTGCTCAGCCTATCCCCAAGGCGGACTGTGAGCCCAAGCGATTTATTCGCGAGCTTCGTGTTCCCGTGGCTGGTTACGAAGTCGGTCAGGAGTTGACCGTATCCGCCCTCGAGGGTGTTGCGTCGGTCGATGTAACCGGTATCAGCAAGGGTCGGGGATTCTCTGGGGTCATGAAGCGGCACGGCTTCAAGGGTCAGCGGGCGACGCACGGCGTAAAAAAATGTCATCGGCATCCCGGTAGTACGGGCATGCGTCAGACTCCCGGCCGTCTGTTCAAGGGCCACCCGATGCCCGGTCATTACGGCCACGCCAAGACCACGTTGCGGAACCTCAAGGTGTTCAAAATCGACGCCGAAAATCATATTCTCTTGCTGCGTGGCGCGGTGCCGGGGCCTAACGGCGGGTATTTGGTAATTCGCGAGACTAACAAGGTGGGGTAGGCCGCACATGACAACTTTGCCTATTTTTGATCGCGCCGGCAACGAAGTTGGGTCTTACGAGATCGATCCGGCCGCGCTGGCGCCCCGCATCAACAAGCAACTGCTTCATGACGTCGTCGTGATGTATCAGGCGAGTCGTCGGCAGGGAACGCATCGCACGAAATCCCGCGGCGAAGTGGCGGGTTCGACAAAAAAGCTGTATCGGCAAAAGGGGACGGGCAATGCTCGTGCCGGTTCGCGCCGCTCGGGGATTCGTCGAGGTGGCGGGCACATTCATGCTCGGCGGCCTCGCGACTACTCGTATCGTCTGCCCCGCAAGGCGGTGCAGGCGGCGACGCGAATGGCCATCCGATCCAAGCTTGATCGAGGCCAATTGGTGTGTGTGGACCAGCTCAGCTTTGCCGAGCCTCGCACCAAAGAAATGGCTGGGGTGTTAGCGGCACTGCGATTGGCGGGGCAGAGCACCTTGGTGGCCACAGTGGGTTATGACGTCAATGTTTACAAGAGTGCCCGCAACATCGAGCAGGTGACCGTGTCGCCGGTGACGGAGTTGAACGCCTTGAGCGTGCTGCAGCCCCGCCGGATGCTGGTCACCAAAGAAGCGCTGGATGCGATTTGCCGGAAGGGCCAAGCCTGATTCGCAGCTCGACATTTTCATGACACGACGCCGCTGGCAAGGCGGCGTTGTAGCACGGTTTCGTAGGACGGTGAAGTCGCATGGCTGAATTAAAGGACAAGCGAAAAGTTCGAAAAAAGGGGATCCAGTTGGAGCCCCACCAGGTGGTCATACGTCCGCTGGTGACGGAAAAGGGAGTGTATCACTCCAGTGAACTGAACCAATATGCGTTCGAGATTCACCCGCTCGCTACCAAGGCGGACGTCAAGTTGGCCGTGGAGAGTTTGTTTCATGTCACGGTGGTCAAAGTACGCACGCAGACCCGCCTGGGCAAGCCGCGGCGATATCGTTTCCGTCAAGGCTACACCAAGGACTGGAAGAAAGCGATTGTGACGCTGGACAGCGAGAGCCGCATCGACTTCTTCTAAACCAAACGCAACGATCGGCAGTGCCGAGTGAGACGTCATCATGGGTGTTCGTAATTATCGACCGACTAGCGCTGGGCGGCGCGACGCCAGCGTCAGCGACTTTGCGGAACTGACTCCGGGCGCAAAACCGGAGAAGGGACTGTTAAAGCCGCTGCACAAAAAGGGCGGCCGCAACAATCAAGGCAAAATCACCGTCCGTCACCGGGGTGGCGGGCACAAGCGGATGTACCGCGAGGTGGATTTTCGCCGCGAAAAAGAAGGCGTGCCGGCCAAAGTGCATTCCATCCAGTACGATCCGAATCGCAGCGGGCGAATTGCTTTGCTGTATTATACGGACGGCGAAAAGCGATACATCCTCGCGCCGGATGGGTTGCAGGCGGGAGACCGAGTCGAAAACGGCCCGGACGTTCCGCCGACGAGGGGAAACTGTTTGCCGCTGAAGCGGATACCGTTGGGAACGGAGATCCACTGCATCGAGATGTTGCCGGGCCAAGGGGCTCGGTTGTGTCGGAGTGCCGGAACGAATGCGACCTTGGTCGCTCGCGAAGGCGCCTGGGCTCAGATTACCTTGCCCAGTGGCGAAATCCGCCGCGTGCCGGCCGCGTGCCGAGCCACGATTGGCCGGGTGAGCAATCCCGACCATATGAGTATCCGTTTAGGCAAAGCAGGTCGTAAGCGTTGGCTGGGGCGTCGGCCCCATGTCCGCGGCACGGCCATGAATCCCATCGACCATCCGCATGGCGGTGGCGAGGGGCGAACCAAAGGGGGTCGGCATCCGGTGAGTCCGTCGGGAAAGCTGGCCAAGGGCGGAGCGACGCGTAAGAAGCGCAAGCCGTCGAACACGGCCATTGTGCGGCGGCGCTGGTCACGGCGATACGGTCAGCTAAAGCTGCCAGGCAAGTAATCGGAGAGAGCGTTAGCCCATGAGCAGGTCGCGAAAAAAGGGTCCGTACGTCGACTTTAAGCTGTACCGCAAGGTGCAGAAACAGGATGAGGCCGGCACCAAAGAGCCTATTAAAACTTGGGCTCGTGCTTGCACCATCGTCCCGGAATTTGTCGGGCATACGTTTATGGTACACAACGGGCGCCAGCACCTAAAAGTGTTTGTGACCGAAGATATGGTCGGTCACCGGCTGGGTGAATTCTCCTTGACGCGGACTTTCCGAGGTCATGGCGGCAAGGGCAAGCGTTAGAGGGAGTGACGGCGATGGCATTTCAAGCCTGCCACAAGTTTGCAAAGATCAGCCCCCGAAAAGTTCGTCCTTTAGCGGCGATGATTCGGGGCAAGTTTGCCGACGAGGCACTGGCGATTCTCCGCTACCAACCACAGCGAGGGGCGCGGATGTTGGAAAAAGTGATCAATAGCGCTTTGGGAAGCGCGCAAGACCCGGCTCAGACCCGCGGTAAGACGGTCGATGTCGACAATCTTATCGTGTCGGATGCCCGGATTGATGGCGGACCCATGTTCAAACGGGTCCGGCCTCGAGCGCGCGGCATGGCGTTTATGATCAAGAAGCGAATGTCCCACATCCGTATCACGCTGGCAGATATCGACGAGATTTAACCTATGGGTCAAAAGGTCAACCCCATCGCGTTTCGCACTGGCGTTGTCAGGGGCTGGAAAAGCCGCTGGTACGCCTCGAAGCAAGAGTTTGGCGAGCTGCTGGTCGAGGACCAAAAGATTCGCCGTTTTATCAAGAGTCATCCCCAAAAGTCGCAGTACCGAAACGCGGGGATCGACCGCATCGAGATCGAGCGGACGCGGGACGAGGTGAAAATCGTCCTGTTCGTCGCCAGGCCGGGATTGATTATCGGCAAGAAGGGGCAAGAGGTCGAGCTCTTGCAAGAGGAGTTGCAAAACTTGATCGGGCGTCGGGTGAATCTCAAGATCGAGGAGATTCATCGTCCCGAGATTATGGCCCAGTTGGTTGCCGAAGATATCGCGCAACAGTTGGGAAAGAGAGCCAGTTTCCGGCGGACGATGAAGCGGTCGGTGGAACAGACCATGGACGCCGGAGCGAGGGGAATCAAGATCCAGTTGTCCGGACGTCTGGGCGGATCCGAGATGTCACGGCGTGAAAAGCAGATCGCCGGTTCGCTGCCGCTGAGCACGCTGCGGGCGAAGATCGATTACGGTTTCGCCGAGGCGAAGACGGCACAGGGGCACATTGGCGTCCAGGTCTGGGTAAATCAGGGCATGTACGAAGGAGAAGAGTCCGATGGCGTTGATGCCGAAGCGAGTAAAGCACCGAAAAAGCCAAAGAGGACGTATAAGAGGTGAGGCCACGCGCGGCAACAAGGTCGTGTTTGGGGATTTCGGATTGCAAGCCGTTCAGGGCGGGTGGATTCGAGCTCAGACGATCGAGGCCGGGCGTATCGCCGCACAGCAATACGTGCGAGGCGAGGGAAGACTGTACATCCGCATTTTCCCGCACAAGCCGACCACGGCTCGTCCGTTGGAAACACGTATGGGTAAGGGCAAGGGCGAACCGGAATACTGGGTGGCGGTCATCAAGCCGGGCACGGTGATGTTTGAACTCGGGGGGGTGACCGAGGACCAGGCTCGGGTTTGTTTTGCCCGTTTGGCGCACAAGATGCCAATACCGGTTCGTTTGGTCCGGCGTCGGCCGGCGTGAGGTGAGAAGGGGAGCTAACGATGAAGGTTGCGGAACTGCGAGACATGAGCGACGAACAGCTCGCGTTGACGCTGAAGGACGGCTGCGAAAGTTTATTTCGGCTGCGGATCCAAGCCCAGACGGAGCGACTGGATGCCCCCAGCGAGCTGCGCCGGCATCGCCGAATGATCGCGCAGATCAAGACCATTCAACGGCAACGAGAACTCCAGCTGGGGAAGTAACAGAACATGCCGAAACGAGTTTGTGTGGGGCTGGTCACGAGCGATAAGATGGCCAAAACGCGGGTCGTCGAGATCCAGCGGTTGGTCAAGCACCCGGTGTACGGTCGGTATCAACGGCGAAAAACCGTATGTTACGTGCATGACGAGAGCGAACAGTCGCTCCAGGGTGACACCGTGGAGATTGTAGAATCGACTCCCCGCTCGCGGACCAAGCGGTGGGAGTTGGTGAAGATCGTAGAAAGAGGACGCGACCAGGCCGCGGCAAGCTTGTCCGAACCAGGTGCGGATAGTGTTTTGGACAGCGATGCCAGCCCAGAGAGCGAAATGAATCAGGATAGTCAGCCATGATCCAGCAAGAGACACGATTGCAGGTCGCAGACAATACCGGCGCCAAGGAAGTCCAGTGCATCAAGGTGCTCGGTGGCTCGCGCCGCCGCTATGCCGGTTTGGGAGATGTGGTGATCTGCAGCGTCAAGAGCGTGATCCCCGGTAGCGATATCAAAAAGAAGGCCGTGGTGCGGGCGGTGATCGTCCGTTGCAAGCAATCCACGCGGCGGGCGGATGGTAGTTACATTCGCTTTGATAGCAATGCGGCGGTGATCATCGATAATGAAAACAATCCGCGCGGAACTCGTATTTTTGGTGCGGTGGCACGCGAGCTGCGCGAAAGAAGCTTCATGAAGATCGTCAGTCTGGCGAGCGAGGTGTTGTGATGCACATACGATTGAACGATACCGTCGAGGTGATCGCGGGCGACGACCGCGGCCAGCGAGGAAAAGTGCTGGCCGTGGATCTGGAAGCGGGCAAAGTCGTCGTCGAGGGGGTCAACCGGGTGTACAAGCACGTCCGGCGGAGCCAGCGCAATCCCCAGGGTGGACGGCTCTCGAAGGAGATGCCGATCCCCGTGTCCAACGTGATGTTGATCTGTCCGCAGAGCAACAAGCGGACTCGGGTCGGTTTTCGCTACCTGGCGGACGGGACGAAAGAGCGGTATGCCAAGAAGAGCGGGGCGTCGTTGGGCGCGATTAGTCCAGCGCGAAAGCGGTATGCCCGCAATCCGTGACGCACGTGTTGGCCGGAGCCGGCTGTGAAGCAGGCGGACAGGCGCGCAGGCGGACAGGCATCGAGTACAAGTTGAGAGTTCCTATTTCGGACGAGCAAGATCATGGCAGGCAAGAAAGCGCAAGGCGACAAGGCAAAGGCGGGCAAAAAAGAAGCCGCTGCGCCTGAACGGGAGGCCGTCGTGGTCCCTCGCTTGCAAGAGCGTTACCAGCAGCAGGTGCTGCCCGCGTTGCGTGAAAAGCTGGGGCGTAGCAATCCGATGTCGTTGCCGCGGCTGGACAAGATCGTGGTCAGCATGGGCGTCGGCGCAGCGACTCAGGACAAAAAGGTGCTGGAGACGGCGGTCGAGGCGATGACGGAGATCACCGGGCAGAAGCCGATCGTGACTCGGGCTCGCAACAGCGTGGCCGGTTTCCGGCTACGCGAGGGGATGCCTATCGGTTGCAAGGTGACGCTACGGCGCAGGAGGATGTACGAGTTCCTCGATCGCCTGGTCTCCTTGGCGCTGCCCCGCGTCCGCGACTTTCGCGGCATCAGCCGGACGGCGTTCGATCAGCGAGGGAATTACAGTCTGGGTTTGGCGGAGCAACTGGTGTTCCCGGAATTGAATCCGGATAAATACGTCAAACCGCAAGGGATGAATATCACGTTGGTCACCAATGCGGCCAACCGCGAGGAAGCCTTAGAGTTACTGACGCTAATGGGCTTGCCGTTCCGGCGCGAAGATTCGGCACCGGAATAGGCAGGGTCAGCGTTAGGACGGGGAGTAATCGGCAGTGAGGGCGAGTCAAGAAGTTCGTTTTGGAGACAGGTAAACATTCGTGGCTAGCAAATCCAAAATTGCGAAAGCGCTGCGCGTCCCCAAGTTTTCGACGCGCCGCAACAACCGTTGTCGGCTCTGTGGCCGGCCCCGCGCTGTGTACCGGAAGTTCAGCATCTGCCGGATCTGTTTCCGTAAGCTAGCGGACCAGGGATTGATCCCCGGGGTTCGCAAGTCGAGCTGGTAGAGGGAGAGCTCAACGAAGATGATGACCGACCCGATCGCCGATATGTTGACCCGCATTCGGAACGCTGTGCGCGTGGAAAAGCCGTATGTGGATGTACCTTTGAGTAATGTCAAAAGGGGGGTGGCCGACGTGCTCAAGCGCGAAGGCTATATCTGGGACTGGCAAGTGGTCGAGGCCGCTCCGGTGTCGCACCTTCGCATCGAATTGAAATACGGGCCCAACGGCGAGCGACTGATTCAGAGCGTTCGTCGCGTCAGCAAGCCCGGGCGACGTGTGTATGGGCGGGCCAAGGATCTGCGGCCGGTGCTGCATGGGATGGGGATTACGATCCTCAGCACCAGTCGCGGCGTGGTCAGCGATCGTGAGGCCCGTCAGCGTAAGCTGGGTGGCGAAATTCTCTGTGAGATCTGGTAGTAGCGGGAAGCGGTGTTGTTATGTCACGCATCGGAAAGAAGCCAGTGCCGATCCTGGACGGTGTCCAGGTAAGCGTCGAGGGACGCAAGATCGAGGTCCAGGGCCCCCTGGGGAAACTGCAGTGGGAGCATCGGCCCGAGGTCGCGGTACGCGTGGACGCGGCGGCGCGGCAAGTGGTCGTCGAGCGGATGTCGGACGATCGCGAGTCACGGGCCTTTCACGGGCTGACTCGATCCTTGATTAACAACATGGTGCTGGGCGTCAAGAGCGGCTACGAGAAACGTCTGGAGATCGTGGGGGTCGGCTATTTGGCAGCGATCCAGGGCACCACGTTGCAGCTGCGCGTGGGTTATGCCAACGAACTGCAGAAGGAGATCCCGCCGGAGCTGAAGGTCACGTGTCCGGATCAGACCCACGTGGTCGTGCAGGGCTGTGACAAGCAGCAGGTCGGCGAGTTTGCGGCCGAGGTTCGTTCGTTGCGAAAGCCCGAGCCCTACAAGGGCAAGGGGATTCGTTACCAGGGCGAGTATGTGAAGATCAAGCCGGGCAAGACGGCGACCTAAGCGGGTGGACCGCGGCCAGCGGTCGAGAGTTTTGCAGCAGGAAAACATTTAGAAGTCTGGGTTGAACCGTGAAGAAGCAGATGATTGTGAATCGGCGGAGAGAGCGGAGGCGCTTTCATGTGCGCAACCGGGTCCGCGGGACCGCCGACCGGCCTCGGCTGAGCGTGCATCGCAGTCACCAACATATTTGTGTTCAGGTGATCGACGACCTGGCGGGCAAGACCTTGGTGTCTGTCAGCACGTTGGACAAGGAGCTGCGCGAGAGCTTGACCTACGGTGGCAACAAGGCCGCGGCGGCAATCGTCGGCAAGACGCTGGCCGAGAGGGCTCTCCAGGCAGGGATCAAGGAAGTACGGTTTGACCGCGGGTCGTGCAAGTACCATGGTCGAATTGCCTCGCTGGCGGACGCCGCCAGAGAGGGTGGATTGGTATTCTAGGATCGTATCGCGAAGTTCCGAGACGGGAGCAAGAGCATCGTGCCAACAGACGCAGGTTACGGGGAAGCCACGATCGAGCGGGTCGTCAACATCCGCCGTTGTGCGGCGGTGGTAAAAGGCGGACGGCGCTTCAGTTTTGCGGCCATGACCATCATCGGTGATGGGCGGGGCAAGGCGGGCTGGGGATACGGCAAGGCCAACGAAGTTCCACCCAGTGTGGAGAAAGCGAACAAGCAGGCCGCGCGTCAGATGGTCGAGATCCCGCTGCAAGAGGGCAGCATTCCGCATGCGGTGCGGGGGAAATACGGCGCCGGCCAGGTGTTGTTGATGCCTGCCGGGCCGGGCACGGGGATTATCGCCGGGGCGGCGGTCCGCTCGGTCTGCGAAGCTGCCGGGATCAAAAACATTCTTACGAAGAGTTACGGGACGAACAACCCGATCACGCTGGTCAAGGCCACGTTTCAGGCGTTGAGCCAGTTGCGGACGCGGCAGGATGTCGAGCGTCTCAGAGGAGTGCCGCTGTCATGAGATTGAACGAAGTAAATAGTGGGATTCAGAAGCATAAGAAGAGTCGGCGGATCGGGCGCGGTCCCGGTTCCGGACGTGGAAAGACGGCCGGCCGAGGCGGCAAGGGGCAAAGCGCCAGGGCCGGGTATTCCGCGCTGCCGATTTATCAGGGCGGAACGATGCCCCTGGTACGCCGCGTGCCCAAGCGGGGATTCACGAATCGGTTTGCGCTGCAGATCGGAACCGTGAACGTCTCGGATCTGGAAGGAAAGTTTGCTGTTGGCGAGGAAGTCAATTTGCAGACGTTGAGGGACAAGGGTCTGGTGAAGCATCGTTACGACGAGCTCAAGATCCTCGGAAACGGCGAGTTGACCAAGAGTCTGAAGGTGTCGGCACACCGCTTCAGCGGATCGGCTCGGGAAAAGATCGAAGCGGCGGGTGGAACGGTTACGGTTCTTCCCGGGCGAAGATCTGCTGCGGTGGAAGCGCCAAGCGACGCGTGAGAAGGACGGATCTCGACCATGTGGGAAAAGCTGCGAGTGGTCTTCACGATCCCGGAACTCAGGCAGAAGATTCTTCTGACGCTGACGTTTCTGGCGATTTATCGCGTGGGTTATCACATTCCGTTGCCGACCGTCAACCAAGAGGTGATGGGCCAGGCGATGACCGAGCAGGGCGGGTTCGGGGATTTTGTGGACCGCGTGGCCGTGTTCAGCGCCAGCAATCTTCGGGAAGCGACGATTTTCGGCTTGGGGATCATGCCGTACATCTCGGCTTCAATCATTTTCCAGTTGCTGGGAAGTGTTTGGAAGCCGATCGAGGACTTGCGCAAGGAGGGGGAAACAGGTCGAAAGAAAATTAACGAGTACACGAGATATCTGACGGTGGCATTGTGTCTGCTGCAGAGTTGGATGTACGTCCGTTGGTATTTGATGGCACAAACGGGCGCAGGTGCCAGCCTGATTGATCCCTCGTTCCTGGTTCGGGGCGAGTTGAGTCTGGGTTGGCAGCTGACCTCCGTGATGACCATGACGTGCGGCACCATCTTTTTGATGTGGCTGGGCGAACAGATTGACGAGTTTGGCATCGGGAACGGGATTAGTCTGTTGATTATGGCGGGCATCCTGGCGCGCATGCCGGGGGCGTTGGGCGATTTGCTGAAGAACGCCAAGTTCGAGTTGGTGGGAATTGGCGGTGTGATTGGCGTCGAGCACCTGATCATTTTGGCGGTGTTGTTTGTGAGTGTCGTCGTTGGAGTGGTGTTCATTACGTTAGGGCAAAGACGGATCCCCACGCAGAGTGCCAAGCATGTACGTGGGCGGCGGACCTATGGCGGTACGCGGCAGTACTTGCCGTTGCGGATCAACCAGGCGGGGGTGATGCCAATCATTTTTGCCAGCAGCCTGCTGATGTTGCCCGCGATGTTTTTCGCCTTCCTGGGCAACATCTTCCCGGGCGGCGCCTCGCAATTGTCGCAGGTTGCGGATATGTTCAGTGGGGGAACGTCGTTTCTGTATAATTTGATGTACGTGGCCTTTATTTACTTTTTCTGTTACTTTTGGACCGCGATCACCTTCAATCCGAAGGAGATGTCGGAGAACCTCAAGGATTATGGAACGTTCATTCCTGGTTACCGGCCGGGAAGACGGACGGCGGATTACTTGGAAAAGGTCATGGTTCGCATCACGTACGTCGGAGCGGGCTTTTTGGCGATCGTGGCCATTGTGCCGACGATCGTATCGGGTTCGCTTGGCGTAAGTTTCGCGATAGCAAGCTTTTACGGTGGTACGGGGCTGTTGATTGCCGTCAGCGTGGCGTTTGATTTGGTGCAGAAGATCGACAGTCACTTGGTGATGAGGAATTATCGGGGACTGTTGGAGTCTTGAGCTTTGAAGTTGACCCCCTTGAAGTTTTCCACATCAGCGAATTAAATTTGGGAGTTTGCGGGAAACCGCTGGAGAACGGCGATGAAGGTTCGAGCAAGCGTTCGGAAAATTTGCGAAAACTGCAAAATTGTGCGCCGCCGGGGGAAGATCTTTGTGATCTGCACCAATCCGCGGCACAAACAGCGTCAGGGCTAGGCGGCGGGGCGAGCAGCGGCAAAGCGAACAAGAGACAGAGTTTACGAGGAGCGTATCGATGCCACGTTTATTGGGGGTGGATATTCCCAACGACAAGCCCACGGTGGTGTCGTTGACGTATTTGTACGGAGTGGGCCGCAAGTCGGCCCGCGAGCTCTGTCACAACGCCGGTGTGGATCCGCATCGCAAGGCGCGTGAGTTGGCGGATGACGAACTGAGTCGGTTGGCCGTATTGTTGGAACGAGATTATACGGTCGAAGGTCCGTTGCGGCGTCAGCTGCAGCAGAATGTCAACCGTTTGCGGGACATCAAGTGTTATCGAGGGATTCGGCATCGTTTAGGGCTGCCCGTGCGTGGGCAGCGAACGCGAACGAATGCTCGGACGCGCAAGGGGCCCAAGAAGACCGTCGCCGGAAAGAAGGGCGTCAAAGATCTGCACTAGTCAGTAGGTTGTAAAGGAGCATTCGGGTGGCGGTAAAGACCAAGAAAAAGAAGATTCGACGGAACGTGACCGTCGGCATCGCCTTTATTCAGGCGACGTTCAACAACACGACCGTGACGATCACGGACACGAAGGGCGATACTTTGTGTTGGGCCAGTGCTGGGACGAGCGGGTTCAAGGGCAGCCGCAAGAGCACGCCGTTTGCGGGCCAGTGTGCTGGTCAGCAGGCGGCCGAAAAGGCGATGAAGTTCGGCGTCAAGGAAGTCGACGTGCGCGTCAAGGGGCCGGGGTCCGGGCGCGAGAGCGCCATTACGGCCTTGCAGAGTGCGGGGCTGACCGTCAAGACGATCGAGGACTGCACGCCCATCCCGCACAACGGTTGTCGCCCCCGCAAGAAGCGTCGCGTCTAGGTGTTAAGCGTTAGGACCTGGGTGGATTTAACTCGGGCAGATTTGAATCGGCGAGCGGGACAGCGCGGCTGACAGGTGTAAGGAGCGATCGAATGCATATTCGTTGGCGTGGACTCGAATTGCCCAGCGTGGTGACGTGTGATGCGTACACGCTGTCGTCGACCTACGGCAAGTTCGTGGCCGAGCCGTTCGAGCGCGGATTCGGGGTGACCATCGGCAACAGTCTTCGGCGAATCATGCTGTCGAGTTTGACTGGCAGCGCCGTGACTCAGATCAAGATTCGCGGGGCGCAGCACGAGTTCAGCACCATCCCCGGAGTTTTGGAAGACGTGACGGACGTTGTTCTGAACGTCAAGTCGTTGGTCATCAAGAATTACAGCGAATCGACCAAGGTGGTTACCGTCGAGAAGAACGAGACGGGTGTGGTGACCGGGGCCGACGTACGCAGCGACGCGGACGTGGAAGTGATCAATCGCGAGCACGTACTGGCGACGCTGACGGACAATGTGCCATTCATGATGGAAATGGTCGTCGAGAACGGTCGTGGCTACGTGCCCTCCGGCGAGCATAGCGCAACGGATCACGAGATTGGCATCATCCCGATCGATGCTGTTTACAGCCCGGTGACTCGCGTCCGCTACGAAGTGGAAGAGACGCGGGTCGGCCAGAAGACAAATTACGACAAGCTGACGTTGGAGATCTGGACCAATGGTTCCATCAGCCCCGAGATGGCGATGGTGGAAGCCGCGAAGATTTTACGGAAGCATCTGAACCCCTTCGTCCAATACGCGCAATTGGGAACGCGAATTAGTTCCCCGGCCAAATCGGGGGCGTTGGGGCTGGACGGCCTGATGGAAGTCAAGCTCGGGATGAGTCTGGCGGAACTGAAGCTGTCTGTTCGAGCGATGAACTGCTTGGAGTCCGAGAACATTACCACGGTGCGGGATTTGGTCCAGCGGGGTGAAGATCAGCTGCTGGAGGTCCGCAATTTCGGCGAGACGACGCTGACGGAAGTCAAAGAGAAGCTGCGTCAGATCGGACTTCACTTGGGGATGCGGTTGCCGCCTCCTGCTCCGTCGTTTCGCTAAGAGTACAACATCAGCCGCCGATAGAGTTTGCGATCATGAGACATCGAAAACGTGGACGACATTTAGGGCGAACTTCCAGCCACCGCAAGGCGCTGCTCAAGAACTTGGCGAGTGCCTTGTTCCTGACGGAGCGCGACGTGGATCCGGACATCGAAGCCAACGCGCCCAAGGTCAAGGGCCGTATCATCACCACGCTGCAAAAGGCCCGCGAGGTCCGGCCGTTGGTCGAGAAGTGCATCACGATTGCCTGTCGATCATTGCAGGCCCAGAGCGATGCGCGGCAGTATGCGACCAGCGCCAGCCGGAATTCTGAGGAATGGAAGCGTTGGCGAACCAGTGCGCAGTGGCAGTCCTGGTGTCATGCGATGGCTCCGGCGGTCACGGCGCGGCGTCGCGTGATTCAGTTGATCGGCGACAAGCAGGCTGTGCAGGTCTTGTTCGAGGACATCGCGCCGCGTTTCGAGAACCGGGAGGGTGGGTACACGCGCATCCTGCGATTGGCCAAGCCGCGTTTGGGCGATGCCGGCGAGCGCGCCATCCTGGAGTTGGTGGGGGCTCACGAGCGGATCAAACAGGTGAGCGAGAAGCCTGAGTTTGACGTAGTGGAAACCGCGGGCTCTGGGGCCGAAAAGGCGAGCGTCGAGTGAGTTTGGGGGGCTGGTCTGCCTGATGCGGATCGGCCACGTCTCGTGCCGGAGTACGGGGGATGCACGGACGCGATTCGTCAGCGGCGGCCGGAGGCCCTTCTGTCCCGCGAGGATTAAGTTTCACCCACAGCATGCGGCAGTTCTGTGCGGATGCGATTGTTCGATGTTCGCCGTTAGCACACATCGACCTGAGCCATGTCGCAGTCTCGTTCGCACAGGCCCGGAAACGCACGCGGCACGGTTTGTACGCGTCCTTGACCCCCATGCGGTTCGAGGGCGGGTCGCTGATGTGCCGCCGCCAGTCCCGCACGTATACCATCCAGCGTCTGTACGACACTCAGGGACGCGAGATCTTCTACATCCTGACGTTCTATCTGCCGCGTTTCATGGACCTGCCTTTTCGGGAAAAGCTGATCACGGTGTTTCACGAGCTGTGGCACATCAGCCCGCAGTTTGACGGCGATCTTCGGCGGCATGATGGCCGTTGTTACGCCCACACGCATTCCCAAAAGCAGTACGACGCCGAGATGGACGTGCTGGCTCGCCAGTACCTGGCGTCGTCTCCGCCGGCTTCCTTGTACGAGTTCCTGCAGTACGATTTTGCCGGCTTGCTGACTCGATACGGACGGATCTACGGCACCAAGGTTCGCCGACCGCGGCTGCTGAAATTGGTCTGAGTAGGAAGGCAGGGTGCCGGATGGGCATCGGCCCTGGGAATGCACACAATTCACGGAACAGTCCTGTTGGCCGTGGTTGCAGTCTCAGGGAACGAGGTATAATGGTGTTTGTTGTGGAACCATTTCATGCGTCATTAACAGAGGAGCAAGATCATGGCCCCTACGGGCAATGTCCTTTCCACGGTGAAGGGACAAGCGGAGTGCGACAGCCTGGCCGAGGAAGTGGAAAGAATTTGGCGTAGAAGCCGCCCCAGATTGATGCGGCGACTCGACAGCCTGAAAAATGTCAAGGATCGCACGCGGCAAGCGGCTCGGCACTGCCGAGAAACCACCGAGCACTTGCGCGGGCACGGCATTCCTTGGGATCAGGCCAACAGCATCGCCCTGTACGAGTGGGTCTACCTTCCCGATATCGACGCCGAAGACGAAGTCACGTAGCCCGGTTTGGGCACGGTCAAGTCGTTGCCGTGAGGCAGGTTTCCCCAACCCGCCCCCCTCACGTCACGAATCCGTCATGGCGCTAATCCCTTGGGAGTTTTTGCGCTTTCGCGTGCGGTTCGGGGTCTGCCCGCCGCGCGACACCGGCGAAAGCGTCAACGTTGACAAGGTGCAACGCTGCTGCCTGATTTGGCCTAGCTCAAGTTCACCCGCTGACCGTCATGCGCCAGTGCCATGCCCGCGGGAAGCCGGGCGTTGGTCTCTTCGTAATCCAAGTCATGCCCCACATGGGTGAACAGCGTCTGCCGTGGCCGCAGCCGCCTGGCGACGGCGACGGCTTCGTCCAAACACAAATGGGTTGGATGCGGACGGGTCCGCAGGGCGTCCAGGACCAAGGTGTCCAGGCCCTCCAGCAGCGGCCAGCTGGCCTCCGGGATCTCGCTGACATCCGTGCAATAGGCCATGTCGCCGATGCGGAACCCCAGTACTTCGAACCGCGGGCCATGCTGCAGCCGGATCGGGATCACGTCCGCGCCCAGCACGGAAAACGGTGGCGTGCCGATGCGTTGGAACGTCAGCTGCGGAACCGCCCCTTCGTGCGTCGGTTCAAGGTCGCTGAAGGCGTAATCATAGGCTGTGCGGATCCGCTGTTCGACCAGCGGCTCGCAATACAGCGGCAGCGCGTGTCCGAGAAAAAAGGGCATGATCCGCAGATCGTCCAGCCCGAACAAGTGATCGGCGTGCTCGTGGGTATACAGGACCGCATGGACGACGCCCAGCCCTTCGCGCAGCAGCTGGAAACGCAAATCGGGCGGAGTATCGATCAGCAGATTGCCCTCCGGCAGGCCGAGCACCGCAGCGCACCGCGTGCGCCGGTTGTGCGGGTCGGAACTGGCGCACACGCGGCAACCGCAGCCGATCGTCGGCACGCCGACCGACGTGCCGGTTCCCAGCAGGATCATTTGCCCCGGCAGGGCGATCGTTTTCGGTTGGTGCTTGGGGGCCAAGGAACAACGACTCCGTACAGCGTGGTGGCTTCCAGGCCGAAGTATGACATGGCCGCGAACCATCGGGAAAATCGGGTGAACTCGGTGATCTGGCGATGCCCCCTCGTGCTCGTGCTCGTGCTCGTGCTCGTGCTCGTACTCGTGCTCGTGCTCGTGCTCGTGCTCGTACTCGTGCTCGTACTCGTGCTCGTACTCGTGCTCGTACTCGTACTCGTGCTCGTGCTCGTGCTCGTACTCGTACTCGTGCTCGTACTCGTGCTCGTACTCGTACTCGTACTCGTACTCGTGCTCGTACTCGTACTCGTACTCGTACTCGTACTCGTACTCGCAACGAAGCCTGATGACCGCGCAAACTTTCGACCACGAACGACTTGACGTTTACCGTCTCTCCAACGATTATGTTACTCGCTCCTTCGAAGCGTCACAATCCCTTGAGGGGCTACATCGTCACGGGCGCGATCAATGGCTTCATGTCCAGGATGATGCTGCGATGAAAGCGATGTTGCATCGGATCGTCGCAATGCTGACTCGGATGGCGAAGAAATTCGATGGCGTCGCTGAGTCCAGCGCAGCGTATGATGCTGACATCGATTACGATTACGAGCACCGCTTCGCTGAGCACGAGCACGATACCCAGGACACGCCAGAACGGCTTGTTAATGCCGTTTGTCCTGTTCCGCTGATCGCTGGAGGATTTCACCATGAACGTTCTGCGTTGGTCCGCTGCCCTGTGCTTGTGGATGATCCTCGGCTGCGGGCGTCCGCTGCCACCGCCGACGGAGCATCCCTACCTGCAGACGCTGCTGGACACGAACCAGCCCGTGTTGCTGGACTGCTGGGCCAGCTGGTGTGGTCCGTGCCGCCAGTTGGCTCCGGTGATCGATCAGCTGGCTGCCGAGTACCGCGGCCGCGCGGTCGTGGCGAAACTGGACGTCGACGAGCACCCGGATGTCGCTCGGCATCTGGGCGTTTCGGCGATCCCCGCGTTGCTGTTGTTCCAGGACGGCCAGCTGGTGCGGCGTCTGATCGGTGTCCAGCCCAAGAGCACGCTCGAGACCGCGTTGGATGAACTGCTGGCGAAAAAGTCTTGACGCTTTTCGCTCATTCCGGATCCGCGCCCATTTCCGGCGGCAGGCTTCGCCCCAGGGATTGGCTCAAGCCCAGTCGGCAATCGGGGCCGATGGAACGGACGTGAAGGTCGCGCTGCGGAAAAGGGATCTCCAGGCCCGCGGCCGCGAACTCCCGGTGGATGGCCGTGTGCAGTTCGTGGATCACATTCAAGCGGTTCTCAAACGTAGACATAAAGGCTCGCAGGACGAGATTCAGTGAACTGTCGCCGAAGGCCTCGAAGCATGCCATCGGTGCGGGGTCGGTCAACAGCAGGGGATGCTCTCGGGCGATCTTCAGCAGCAGGTTTCGCGCGGCGTCCGTGTCCGATCCGTAAGCGATCCCGACGTTGATCACAATCCGGTTCATCTGGTCGGACAGGGTCCAATTCAACAGTTTGCCGGTGATGAATTCCTTGTTGGGGACGACGAATTCCTTGCGGTCCCAATTCGTGATCGTCGTGGCCCGGATCCGGACTCGCGACACGACGCCCGTCACGTCGTCCACGGTCACAATATCGCCGACCCGCAGCGGCCGCTCGAACAGGATGATCAGCCCGGCCACGAAATTGGCGAAGATCTCCTGCAGCCCGAAAGCGAGGCCGAAGGTCAGGGCCGTGGCCAGCCATTGAATCTGATTCCACCTCAATCCCATGATGCCGGCGCCCCAGACCACACCGATCAGGATGATGGCATAACTGGCCAACGTCGTGACGGCGTACCGTGCGGACGCTTCCAACGGCAGCCGCTGCAGCACGGCGATCTCCAGCAGGCCGGGGATATTGCGAAAGGCGACGATGGTAATCACGCCGATCACCGAAACCAGCAGCAGATCGGCTACGGTGACTTGCCGCACCAGATCGCGGGTCACGATGGCCGTTTCGCCCGCCGCATCGATGCTGCTTTCCGTGACCTGCTCGACCGTGGACCACAGGTGCCAGCGGTCGAGCACATTCAGCGCCGGCACGACGTCGACCCAGATGGCCCAAGTGCCGACCAGGGCCGCGGCCACGATCGCCGTGGTGACGATCCGCTGCGTCTGGCTGCTGAGATGGGCCAGGTCGACGGTTTCCTCCTCGACCGGAATCACCGGTCGCGAAACGGCCGCCGCGCCGCTGCCTTGGGAGGCGGCCGTCGCTTGAGCGGCCGCCCGCCGCTCCTGCGCTTGCCGGATGCTCAAGTGCCGCCGATGGACCAGCAGCAGCCGCAGCAGGAACGCTCGGACGGTCACCAGCAGGACGATCAAGGAGAGGGTAAGCAGCAGGCACCACGCCAACTGGCGGGCGCTGTAATAGTAGCCCCAGAAGGCGATCGCGGCCAGCGCCAGCGGAGACGCCACGCCCATCCAGTACCAGACGTACTTCAGGCGATCCAGCCAACCGTTCTGATGAAAGGCGACGTGTTCCTGGAACACGCCGGTTGCGGGATGCAGGATGCGGGAGACAAACAAGGCGGCCAGGATGCAATTCAGGATAAAGCCGATGCGTTTGACGGTGTCGTACCCTTGGTCCGGATTGCTGGCGTGCAGTACCGACGTCACGAAGACCAGCGGCAGCCCCAGGATCATCAGCTGACGCAGATTGACGCGCAAGGTCCGCAGGGCCGATATCGGCCAATTGAAGTGCGATTCGGCCAGGCCGTGATGCCGGCATGTCTGCCGCAGCAACTCGATCGGAAAGAACGCTCCGGCCAGCACCCACAGCCCCGCCGCCAGGGCGCTGCTGAGGTCGGTGCCGTCGGGAGCCGGCGCCAAACGCCACGAGAGAAAGGCGATCGCCGCCGGTGCCAGGAGGCTGATCAGCAGGCTGAGCGCCGCCGCCTGCAAGGTCAGGCGAAAATGCGTACAGTTGCGCCGTTCGGCCAGTTGGCCGAGCTCCTGGATCTTCTTTCTCATGCGGCGGCGGACGGCTAACAGGCCGGAGAACACCAGCACGGCCGCCGCGAACAGGTTCGGGGCCTCCAGGACTTCGCTCCACAACTGGCTGCCCAACGACCGCCATTGGGCGGGTTGGATCAGCCACAAGTCGCTGTCGTTGATCGAGAGATCCGTCGACAGCGGTTTGCCGGTGCGAATCCACAGCACCCGTTCCCGGATATAGCTGATGAACTCCTGGGTCAGATTGACCAACTGAAACTCGGTGGTGTCCAGTTCGGTCAGCTTGTCAAAGTAGGTTTGCTGGCTCCGGATCAAGGTGTCCAGGTACTCGCGTTTTCGCTCCAAGACCCGTTCGGCCGCGGTTTGCAGGTCCTGCTGTTCGGCCCACGTCAAGCCCGACGGGGCGCTGCGCAGAATGCCGGCGACCATCACTTCCCGCTTGGTCAAGGCGTTACGCTCCTCCTCCAGCTCAAACAGCTCGTAACGCACGTCTTCGATCGTTTGCTGCCGTCGGCGAAGGTCGCGGCGGATCTTGCGGACGTCCGGCAGCGAGGTCTCTTGCTTTCGCAACTGGGCGCCGACCGTCTTGGTCAAGCCGACACTTTTCTCGCGGTCCTGAGCCCGTTTGAATTCCTGCTGGACGGTGGTCAGCTGGGATTCGGCCTCACGCAGCGCCAGATCGGTCTGGCCGATCAGCTGTGCCAGGCTCTGGGCCTTTTGCGTCAGTTCCATGTTCCGCGCGGCATGCTCTTTCAACAGCGGCTGGGCTCGGATCGATTCTTCTTCGGCCTGTTGCACCGCTTCGCGGGCCGCCTCTTCCCGCGCCTGTTTCACGCGGTTGTCCAACAGCTTGAACTGCTGTTCGGCAAACGCCAGTTCCTGGACTTGCAGGTCCTGCTGCAGCCGCACCAGGTCCGCCGCATCTTCGACATCGTATTTCGCCAGTTCGCTTTGATGCGCCGGAATCTCCTGTTCGATCGCCTGCCGCCGCGCCTGCAATTCGGTGCGTCGAGCCAGGGTGACCTGAGGCGGTTCATCCGCCGGCGTGGGGGACGCCAGCTGCTTGTCGACCTCTTGCAGCCGTTGGGGAGCCGAAAACAACAGATTGCGGACATCCTTACGCCGATTGGCTCGCGACAAGCGATCGTTTTCCGCTCGGGCTTGAGCCTGCTTCAAGTCCGCCAGAACGTGATCCGCCTGGGCGAGTTCCCGCTCCCACTCGGCATACGTGGTCGCGTCCGGAATCGCGGGGGTCATGCCGCGCAGCTGGCCGCTCCGCCGCTGGATCTGGTGCAACCGCTCGGGGACGCTCTCCGCATCGTACTTGAACGTCTTGGCCCGCTCGATCGCCTCGGCAGCGGACTTCAACGCGTCCGTCGCCTGAGCGTACAGGCCCGCAATCCGCTTCTTCGTCGCCTCGTCCAACTCGGCAGATGCTTCGGCTTGCTGCCGCCTCGCTTCGACCGCCTCGATGGTCAAGGGTCTATCAGCCGCCGGCACCTCGTCGGACTTCGGCATCACCGGCGTGGGCGCCTGGGCCGCACCCGGCATCGTCGGGATCCACGCTGCCAAGGCCACCAGGCCGATCGAGATGCGACGCAATTGCATGAACTTCTCCTGCCAAACACGGCCGAGGAACAGCGGGCGATGTCCGCTGCTTGGATCGTACGCGGGGCCGCAACCCTACCGGCATTTGGCCCATCGGTCAAGCTCACTGCCGAATCTGGCAGACAACGGGGGCGGATGGGCCGTCATTGGCTATGGCCAATGACGGCAGGCGGCCTTGATCGTTACGCTGCAAACAGCCGCCGCTGCTAGCATTTTGCCGCATTCCGATCGAGGCGGCGGATTGTGATAGAATCCTTAGTGTCCCGTAACAGACTCAGACGCATGACAAATCGACTGCGAGTCCTGGAATTGTTCTGCGGCATCGGCGGCTGTGCCGTGGCGCTGGGCGAGCGCGCCGAAATTGTGGCCGCCGTCGACATCAATCAGATTGCCTTGTCGGTCTACCGGAACAACTTGCCTGGGGCTCCCGTCCATGTCCGGACGATCGAAAGTTTGCCGGCCCGCTGGTATCGCGAGCGGGCAGCCGACTTGTGGTGGCTGTCGCCGCCCTGTCAGCCGTACACCCGGCGTGGGCGACAGTTGGATCTGCGCGACGAGCGGGCGCAGGCCCTGTTGGCGGTGATCGAACGCATTGCCGAAGTCCGCCCGCGGTACGTGGCGCTGGAAAACGTGGCGGCCTTTTGCGGCTCGCAATCGCACCAGCGTCTGCGGGCCATGTTCGATGCTTGCGGGTACCGAGTTCGCGAGCAAATCCTCTGTCCGACGGAACGGGGCGTCCCGAATCGGCGCCGCCGGTTCTATCTAGTCGCGTCCGCGAAGGAGCGTCTGGGCGATCGAGGGGAGGGTTGCTTGTCCGATGTGCCGGGCTCGATAGCATGGCGTTTTTCAGTGCGGCAGATCCTGGATGCCGAGCCGCGGGAAGACCTCTGGATGCCGCACGATTTCCAGGACCGGTTTCGGGGCGCCGTCCACGTGGTGGACGCGGAAGATCCGCAAGCCGAAACGCATTGCTTTACGTCCAGCTACGGCGGCTGCGTCGTTCGCAGCGGTTCGTACTTGGCGGCGCCCCGTGGCGAAGCCGATTGCTTGCGGACAGGGACGCGAGTCTCGGAGAGCCTCGCCCACGTGAATGGCGTGCGGCGGTTCTCGCCGCAGGAAATTCTGCGGCTGCTTTGTTTCCCGGCGGACTACCGCTTGCCGGGCGACCTGGCGCTGCGCAAAGCCTGGCAGCTGGTGGGAAACAGCCTGGCCGTGGCGGTCGTGCGCCACGTGCTGTCGGCGATTCCGGAACTGCGGGCAGCCGGCACTTTCGATCCCCGCCGCTCTTGATGCCGGCGCGAGTTCTCGATAGCTTGACGGGAACGCCTCGGAGGGCCGGAGTTTACCAGGAGCAACACCATGACCAAGTATGTACTGGGTTTAGATCAAGGCACCACATCGAGCCGCGCGATCGTGTTCGGACATGACGGACAAGCGGTCGGTTCGGCACAAGAGGAGTTTGAACAGATCCTGCCGCAACCGGGACATGTCGAGCATGATCCGGAAGCCATTTGGGAATCCCAGTTGGCGGTGGCCAAACGGGCTTTGGCGGCGGCCGGCATCTCGGCAGCCGACCTGGCGGCCGTGGGGGTCACCAACCAGCGGGAAACGACCATCCTGTGGGACCGCGACACGGGCAAGCCGGTGGCCAACGCGATGGTTTGGCAGAGCCGGGCCAGTGCGGGAATCTGCGAGCGTCTCAAAGCCGACGGACTCGAACCGCTGTTCCGCGACAAGACCGGGCTGGTGATCGACGCGTATTTTTCCGGCACCAAGATCAAGTACCTGCTGGACCAGATCGACGGCTTGCGGGCGCGGGCCGAACGCGGCGAGGTTCTGTTCGGCACCGTGGACTCGTTCCTGATCTGGCGGCTGACCGGCGGTCGGCGGCACGTGACCGACGTGAGCAACGCCAGCCGGACGCTGATTTACAACCTGCACACGCTGGAGTGGGACGACCAGTTGCTGCGGGTCTTGAACATCCCGCGGGCGATGTTGCCAGAGGTGCTGCCGTCGAGCCATTTGTATGGCGAGACGGCGGCGGAATGGTTCGGGGCTCCGGTCATGATCGGCGGCGACGCGGGGGACCAACAGGCGGCGACGTTCGGCCAGGCGTGTTTTGCGCCGGGCGAAGCCAAGAACACCTACGGCACCGGCTGCTTCTTGTTGCTGAACACGGGGGATCGGCCGCGGACTTCGCAGAACAATCTGTTAACCACGATCGGCTGGGGATGGGACGGCGGCATCACGTATTGCCTCGAGGGCTCGGTGTTCATCGCCGGCGCGGTGGTCCAGTGGCTGCGCGACGGCCTGGGCCTGATCCACAGTTCGGCGGACATCGAGCGTCTCGCGGCTTCCGTGCCGGACAGCGACGGCGTGGTGATCGTGCCGGCGTTTACGGGATTGGGCGCTCCGCATTGGGATCCCTACGCGCGCGGTGCCTTGTTCGGCGTCACCCGCGGCACAACGGCCGGCCACTTGGCCCGTGCGGCCTTGGAAGCAATGGCCTTTCAAACCCGCGACCTGTTGGAGGCCATGCAGCGGGATGCGGGGATCCGGCTGGATATGCTCAAGGTGGACGGCGGCGCGTCGGTGAACGATCTGCTGATGCAATTTCAAGCGGACATTCTGGACGCCGCCGTGCGCCGGCCGGTGGTCGCAGAGACCACGGCGCTGGGCGCCGCGTATTTGGCGGGCTTGTCCGTGGGCTATTGGAATGGCCTGGACGACATCGCGCGAAACTGGGCGTTGGATCGCGAATTCCGCCCGCAGATGGAGGCCGAGGATCGTCGTCGGCGTTACGCCCGCTGGACCCGCGCCGTGGCCCGCACGCTGGATTGGGAAGAGCATTAAGGGCGAGGGGCAGGCGTTGCCCAAGCAGCACTATCGCCGGGCCGACCACTTTTCCAGCTGACGCTGGGTCTCCTCCAGGGTCAGGGTGATTTGGGGGATGACCACTTCCCAGGGGGTCGCCGGCGCAGGCTCGATGTCGCCTTGCGTGACGGTAGCAACTTCTTCCTCCAGGGCCATCAGCCACGCGGGGACGTCCAGGCCCACGCCGGTGGGTTCGCGGGTCAGCAATTCGATCTCTTTGCGGAGCAGGGCAAAGTTCGCACCCGGGCGATCGCCGTGTGCTTCTTCCATCGCCGGCTGGACCAGCGCTCGGATGCGATCGATGACCATCGGGCGAATGAAACGCTCGCCCAGCCGATCGGCAACGGTCGGCATCCGCATGGCGTACTGGGCTTGCAGCTTGGCCAGCTTCTTGAGGAACGCGGCCGCTTCGCGGTTGGTCTGCTCGGCCAACTCGCGTCGCCACATCTCGGCGGCCTGCGTCTGTTGGCCCCGTACCAGGATTTCGTGGGCCCAGACAACGGGCTTGAGCTGCCAACAGATGCGGTCGTATTCGGTTCGCAGGCGGAGAAAGTCCAGCAGCATGTACAGCAGTTCGCCCCGATCGGACTGGGTGGTCATGCTGTTATAGTCGCGGTATTCGCCGTAGTTCTCGATCACCGACTCCAGGATCACCGACAGCACCTCGGCCGCGTCATGCCCCGAGATCTGGCCCCGTTCCAAGTCGTCCAGCAGGTGCTCGGCCACCTCGGGTTCCGGTTCCTCGGCCAGCTGCATCAACCAGCCTTCGGCGCCCTGGTGCAGGATCGCCCGCAGGTTGGCCAGATTCAGGAACCGCTGGGTGAACAGGTCCGCGCCGTAGGTCTCGACGAAGATCACCAGCCGCGTCCATTCGCGCGGATCCTTGACTTTCTCCAGCACCGACAGCCGCAACGTCTTGCTGTGCGCCAGCCAGCTGGACAACAGGGATTCGGTCAGCTGTTTCAAGCACTCGACGACGGTCCGCGGGCCGGTCTCCTCGCTGCCGCGGGCAGCCCGTTCGGGCGTCCACGTCGTCGCGGAATGCACGATCATCCGGACCAGCGACTTGTACCCCATCTTGAACATCTCGTCGAATTCCGTCACCGCGCCGGGGCCGACGGGATGCTGACGTTCCATTTCCCGAGCCAATTCGACGACCTGGCAGGTCTCGACAATCAGGCCCAGACGCGGTAGCCAGCCCAGCAAGTCCTGGATCAGCCGCTGCCGCGTGCGAGCGGCGACGATCTCGTGCGGATCGCCGCCTTTGACCAAGGGCACGTACAGCAAGGTGTGCCGCGAGAGGGCCTGCAGCAAGCCGCGCCAGCGCTGCCGGATGGCCGCCCGATTGCCGCGCAGGATCCCGGAAAAGACAGCCGTAGCGCGGGCCACGTCGTCCCCCAATTCCAACGCGCCGGTGGCCGCTTGCAGATCGTGCGCTCCGTCGTACGCGGCAGCCGCCAAGATCCGCACGGCGTCGGACACGTCGACGCTGGTCGCAATGCCTTGCTCCAGGATCGCCTCTTTGATCAGCCGGATGCGGTCGTATTCGACCATCGAATCGTGATCGCCGGACGACGACGGCAGCGGAAAGTCGCCGACGGCGTTCAACAGTTCCCGCAAGCGGGCCAGATTATCGGCCGCCTGCTGAATCCAGCGCGAGATGACCTCGCGGAATTCGTCCCCGCGCCGGTCTTCGGCCAGCGCAAAGCTCGCAGCCAACTGCCAGAGCCGGGCCACGCTGCTGATGAACGACAGCCGCAAGCCCAGCCGCCGGGACTCGGCCATCAGTTCATCATCGGACGGCGTCCCGAAACTGGAATCGGCCAGGCTGCTGTCGATGCCGTCGTCGGTGCTGTCGCGGTACACCATATCGTCATAGGCGGCTTCGTACAGGACTTCGTCCAATTCGTCGTCGGACTCGTCGTCCAGTTCCTCTTCCAGCTCGTCGTCCAATTCGTCGTCCAATTGGTCGTCCAAGCTTTCGTCCAGGCCTTCGTCCGCCTCGTCTTCGTCCGGTCCACGACGCTTGCGGCGCGCAGGCATGGCCCCCAAGTCAAAGGCTGGCGGTCGCCAGTACTCTTCGCCGTTGGCTTCCAAATAGTCCAAGAACTTGCGGGCCAAGGGCCAGGCCACGGCCGCCTCGTCCCCAGGGCGAATCTTCCGCCGCAATCCGGCCATCCACCGCTCGGCAACGTCGAAGAACGACGTGTCCCCTTGCTCCAAGCCGATCTCTTCCGCCCGCTGAAGCCAGTGCATGGTCAGGGCCATCGAGGCGATGAAATCCTCCCGTTCCAACAGGGCATGCACCACCAAGGCGTAGGCTTTCGGCGAATCGAACATGTCCGCGTAGGGCGCCCAGAACCGTACGTCCTCGACCGCCGCGCCGCCCTTGTGCCACAGATGCAACGCCTCGGCGACGCATTGTGCGGCCTGATACGCCTCCTCCGGGTCGATGGCCTCGACGCTGGAAACCTCGTGCGCCGCGTACTTGCGCCACCAATCGACGGTGTCTCGAAACCGCGCGGCAACACTGCGCGACAACGCCTGATCGTCGCCAGTGGCCGCCTCGCTCCACAGCCGCGATTCCAGGGCGAACACCTGCTCCATCAAGGCCACCAATTCGTCGGCGCGATGGTCGTGAACGCTGTTCTCCACCGCGGGAAACAGACTGAAATTGGCGTCGAAGCCGAGGATGTTCCAAGGGTCCACGATCGCCCCGCACGCGATGCCGCGGTGAATCCAGGCGGCGATCTCCTGCAGCAACTGCGACGCGCGTTCCAAGTCGCGCGCCGTCAGGGCCAGATCGCAGGCGGTCAAGCGGTTTTCGATTTGACACCACATCCGAGCCGACGCGGCCGGGACCACGTCCGCCTCTTCCGCCGCGGCGTCGGAAAAACCCAAGCGGGCATAGATGGCTGCCAAGTGGACATGCTCTAATTGAGCCGCCCGCCGCCGAGCCAATTCGGCGTTCAGATGCTGCCTCGCCCCGCCAAACGGCTGCCGTCGCTGTTCGGCTTCCTGCCGCAGACGCTGGCCGTGGACGCCCTCCAACCGAACCAATAATTGCTCGTAAAACCGATCGCGGTAAGCGGCGATTCGCGGCAACAGTGTCGCTAGCGTGACCGTGGAATCGTGCGTCTCCGGACCCGCGCCGCTGACCCCGGTCGACATGATGATCGTCCCGGCCATCACCGCCGCCGCCTCGAATTGCAGTTCCTCGGCAGACAAACCTTTCTCGGTCAGCGTGCGCTTCATCAGGGCGTCCAGCGTCACCTGCCGAATCACGTAACGCCGATACAGTCCCTGATTGTCGATGTGATGCGGATCCCATTGCCCGAAATGATAGTTGGGCCTCTTGTTCGCAGGGTGATCAAAGTCGTAGGCCCGCGGGTCGAACGCCAATTCGTTCAGCAGATCCGGGTCGAAGAACGTCTCGCGCAACAGATCCGGGTCGGTGGCTTGCAGCAACGCCAGCGTGGCTTCGACCACGCGCTGGTACGGTCCGACAACGACGCCCGCGCCGCGGACGTACAGCGGCACCGGACGCACCCATTCGTGCGCGTAAGGTTCAATCTTCTGGGACTCCAACGCAGCGACCGGCCGATGGCCCAGAAAATCGTTCAGTTCCCCGATCGCCGCTTTGGTGATCCGCGCCGCCTCGTCCCACGGCGGACCTTGCCTTAATACAGCCTCGCAGATCCGGCCCAAAAAGAACGCATTCCCCAACGTCGCTTCCGATTGGTGAAACAGCAAGTCGCGATGGAACTCGAAATATCCCGGAACCGCGTGGTCTCGAACCAGTCGCAGAACGCTCGCCGCTTGCTCGGCGTCGCGAAACGTGGCAGATGCCGATGCCAGCGCGGCAAGTTCCCTCTCCAAGTCGTCCCACGCCGTCCGCCATACCGGCTCGGCCAGGTTCTTCGCGCCGGCCAACTCGAATACCCGGTTCAAGTTTGCCAGAAACCGAGAATCTTCGGCTCCAGACGAAAAGTTCAGGTAGCCGAGGATCTGCTCGACGACGTTTCCGTCCTCTGGGCTGCGACCGCCAACTACCATACCCAAGCTCCGTTCCACGAAAACACTGTGCGTAGGATCAATGTAAGCGGGAAAGCCGAGTTGGTCTAGCCGTCATGGAGGCCGAGGCATTGCCGAACCGCCTTAAACCCGCATAATCCCGCGTTTTACAATTCCCGTTGTTTCCTCGCTGACGCTTGGGGTGACGATCAAATGTGCCAACCTCAACCGCGTGCGGCATCGCGTGCCCGGTCGGTTTCCGCCGGAGAGGAAAGACACGCCGAAGCCGACACGAAATGATGCCCGTTACCAGGGCAAGGTTTCTGTCTGGTACCCATTCCATCCGTTCTTTAATAAGCATGACTTCTCCGTCATGCGCAGATTTGGTTGTCGGAACACGGAGTACTTGGATCTTCAAGCTCCAGGCATCCGCCAGGCGGTTCCCTCGTGGATGGTGGACGCCGATCTCTGTGGCCAGATGACCTGCGGCTTGCAGCCTGCGGTGGACCTGTCAACGCTGCTCGAACTGGTCCGCTGGCTAGAAACTCACTCGGCTGCCGACTTGTAAACCGGGCAGATGCCGGGCAACTTCGAAGCAAAGACGTTTGTCCTTTGTCAGGAGATGCCCATGAACCGTTTGCCTCTCGACCAGCGGCCTTTGTTCGATCCGTGGTTCGCTTGGCGAGAACTACCCGACGCCGTCCGTCAGCACGCACTCGACGTGCTGACGGCCCTCTATTTTGAAACCGTCGTCTTCGCCGACTTGGACTCTGAGAACGATGATTCGACCACGCCGGAAAGCTGAATGTCGCCAACGCCTCGCGTCCGTCCGGTGGCGGCAGCGCCGTAGCGGGCAGACGGGCCAGAGCCACGCCGGACGCCGACAGCAACTTGCCAGCGGCGAGCCTCTGGTCGCGTCCAGCGGCAGCTCGCTTCGGCCCTTGGCTTGCCGCGGGCCATCCGGGGACAGCGAGGTCCGCCGCGGGTTCGTCGCGAGAAGCGAGCACGCTCGCAAGCAGTCGGCTTGGCGCTGTACTATTCAGGCGTTCAGTTCGACAGTTTGGCCATAATGAGCACGTATGCATGTGAGGTTCACATGAACACATCCGGAAAGAACCAAGAGCGAACCGATGCCTGTCGTCAGTAAGCGTTCGACGTGCGGGCGACTGGCGAACTTTCGATCCTTCACGCACCCCTTGGAGAGCAGGTAACCGATGACCAATCCTCTGATCAAACCGCACCATCTGGAACGGACCGCTTACGTCTATCTGCGACAGAGCACTCCTGGCCAATGCCGCAGGAACCGGGAAGGGCACCAACGCCAACAAGGCATGGTCGAGCATGTTGCCACGCTCGGTTGGCCGCATTCCCAGATCGTCTTGCTGGACGGCGATACCGGACAGACCGGCAGTTCCCAGCATGGGCGCGCCGATTTCCAGAGACTCTTGGAGGCCCTCGTCACCCGCAAGGCAGGACTCATCGCTGCGCGGGAACTGTCGCGTTTGGTGCGTGACAATCAAGACTGGGCGCAACTGGTCCGGCTGTGCCGTTTTCAAGACGTGCTGCTGGCGGACGAACGCCGCTTGTACAATCCGGCCGACGCGCAAGACCGCATGCTGCTGGGCATCCAGGGAGCGTTCAACGAGTTCGAGTTGTCGGTGATCATGGAACGGATGCAGCAATGCCTGCGAGACAGAGCCGAGCGGGGCGAACAATACGACGGCTTGCCGCCGGGTTACATCTGTCGGCATGCGACGCTCTGTGAGAAGCATCCCGATCCCCGTGTGCAGCGGGCGATCGAAAAAGTGCTTCAGGACTTCGACCGGTTTCCCAGCGTCCGACAATTGTACTTGCATTTGGAAGCCGAACAGTTTCAACTGCCAATCGTTCCCAAGGGCCGCGACTGGCGGGACGTGCAATGGGTGAGCCCCAGCTACGGCCAGATCCTGGCCCTGGTTCGCCACCCGGCGTACGCAGGCATCTATGTCCGCGGCCGCCGCCAGGCGTTCGTCACGCTGGACGAGCAAGGGCACAAGCAGACGAAGTATCGCCGTGTGCCCCGCGAAGACTGGGACGTGTTTCTGGAGGACCACCACGAGGCGTATATTCCCAAAACGACGTGGGAACGGAATATGGAAAAAATTGCAGCCAACGCGAACCTCTGCGGAGACTTGACCAAAGGTGCGGTGGGCCGCGGAGACAGCCTGATGGCGGGCCTGTTGCGTTGCCGCCGCTGCGGCAATCGTCTGCAAACGCACTATTCGTCCAGCGGCGTGCGCTATGCCTGCTGCGGTGGCCACCGGCAGCGGATGCGTGGGGGCCCGAAGTGCATCAGCTTTTCCGGCGTGGCATTGGAAGCCTTGCTGGCCGAGGAACTCCTGGAAGTGATCGGTCCGGCGGGACAGCAAGCCGCTCGTCGCGCCTCGGAACGGCTGACCGGTCAGTACCAGCAACAACGGCAGCTTCTGGTCGATCGTAGCGAAGCGGCTCGCGAAGCGGAAGCCCGAGCGGCCCGCGAATACAAGCAGACCGATGTGACCTACACCGCCGTGCGTCAAGCATTGGGCCGCGAGTGGGAGACGGCTCTGAAATGCGTGGCGGAAGAGGAGTCGCGGCTGAAGACGTTCGACGAACGGCAGCCGGTGTTGCCCAGCCCTGCGCAACTCGAGCAACTGGCGCACTGGGGCGAGGACGTTCGCCGATTGTGGAATCACCCGCGGGCGTCGAACAGTCTGAAGCAGCAGTTGGTGCGGGTGTTGATCCAAGAGATCGTGGCCGACGTGGACGAGCAGCGCGACGAGGCGATCTTGCTGATTCAGTGGTCCGGCGGCCATCATACCCAGTTGCGGGCTCGCCGCACGCTCCGAAGTGGTCGGTTGTCCACGTGTGAATTGAAAGCCATATTTGACACCTTGCGGAAGGTTCAAACCGACGGCGCGATCGCAGCCGTGCTGAACCGCGAAGGGATCAGCACCGCCCGCGGCGAAACGTGGACAGCAGAGCAAGTCCGACATTACCGACAGCGGGCGGGAATCAGCGCCTACAACGCGACTTTGAAGACTCGTTCGGGCTGGCTGACGCAGGCGGAGGCCGCTACCAGGCTGGAGATCAGCCCGATGAGCGTCCACCGCCTCGTCGGCTGCAAGATCCTGCCCGCGGAACAACCGCAACGGGGGCTGCCGATGGTGATTTCGGCTGCCGACCTGATGCTTCCCGAGGTCCAACGGGCTGTGATGGCGCTGAAGGCCGGTCATACGCGTCCGCTACCTGACGATCCCCGACAATTGAAATTCTTCTAAACCCCGTTTTTTTCCGTGTTTCTTGACTTAACGCCGAAGGAGTGCATCATGTTGCGCACGCTGAAGCGTGAACTCCAACGGCCGCGAAACGTCGGAGCGACATGAAATCAACGAGACATCGCTGGAACAATGGCCCAGCGCCGTGCCGCTCCCCCAGAACGTTAGAGCTCCGGTTCCACGTCGGGCGTGTCAGCCGCTTCTTCGCTTTCGGCGGCATCTGGCTCGAGCGGATCGCTCTCCGTCGAGTCCGTTGCGGTCTCGCCATCCCTCGCGGGGAACTTCATGCTGGCCGCGATCGCGCTGAGGGTGGCCTTGTACTGGTCGAACTGCGGCTGATATACCTCTAACTGCAGCGAGTACGTGCGGCCGCCCACGACGGTCTTGAGGACCTGCTGGACGACGACCTGACCGCGGCGTTTTCCCAGGAGCATGTAGCGAGCGAAACGCTGACCGCCGACCGTGGCCGCGACGACCGGCTCCCGGGGTTTCGTGTCTGCTAGCGAATCGGCAACCAACCCCACAAACGCCTCGACGTTGGCCGACGTCACGTCGTCGATCTCGGGAAACGCCGAATCCTCGACGGACAACAGCACGCGCGGCAGGGCGTTGAGTTCAGCGTCCTTGGGCTTGAAGGCCACCAGGACACCGCCCCCGGGATTGGCCCAGTTCCAGCCTTTGGGGGCGGCGATCTCCAACCTGCCGCGGTCTAACGGCGGCATGTACTCGCCGATTCGGTCGGTCAAGCCGTCGCCGGACTTGGCTCCGCCGGAATCGGCCTTGTCCGCCGGCCCGCTCCCCGAGCATCCCGCCACCAAGATCGCGGTACCGAACATTAGCAGCCAAGCCCATCTGGCGGGTGGGATGGATATCGACATCGCGCTTCTCCGGCTATCGTTTGATTGGGGGGGGTGTCGAAGCATCTGTAGGCTAGGCTTCGGTGATCGGTTCGCGATGCTTCTGCACCCAATGAGGCGACTTGCCGCCTTGGCTCAGCTCTTCGGCCTTCTTCTGGGCGGCGGTCTTCTGGTGGTACTCGAACCTCGATCCGACCTGCTTTCCGGATTGGTTGACGACCAGCCAGAACAGTTTCACGCGAACGACTTTCGCTTCGGCCGAACGGCTCTTGCGTTTGGCGGCCTTTTTCTTGACGACTTTCTTCTCGCCGGCCTTGTCATCGGCCTGCTTGTCGGCGGATGCGGACCGCTCCGCCGCCTCGACCTCTTCACGTAAAGCCTTGCGGTTAACAATCTTGCGTGCCATAAGACATCGACTGGTTCTATGGCCACCAAGCGGAATTCGGTTGGCGGCGCAAACGAAGGATGGAACAGCCTATTGACGACGTACGCCATAAGATAACCGATTTTCGCTCCCAAGGCCAGCAGTGGCTAGACGTTCCGCCTCGGACACGGCACAATAAATGCCCCGGAAATGGCGACAGACTCGCCGTGAACGACCTGTCTTCGCCTTTTTGCGCAGTTTCGCTGTTCCTTCCACGCCGTCGAACGCGGGTGCGAATTGGACGCAGTGCTTCACCACAAACGGCTTTTGCCACCGAGCGTGGGTTATGGTTTTGGAGAAGCAAATGTGAAGCACCCAGATTCGACTGATGAGGTTGGTTTATGCTGATGCGACAAGCTCGACTTGAGCCCGCTTCGACCTATTTTCCGGATTGCGGTCCGATGGTTGCCCCAGGCGGTGTTACCTTTCGGGTCGCCAGTCATGGCGCGACGGCGATGCGACTGTTGCTGTACGACACCGTGGACGATTTGGATCCTGCGGAAGTCATCAATTTCGAACCGGAACATAAGTGGGGCAGCGTTTGGCAAGTTTTTGAAAAGAGCGTCGGCCACGGAACCTTGTACCATATCCAGGCCGATGGCCCGCACGATCCGCAACGCGGGCTGTGGTTCGACGGCCGCGCACGGCTGATCGATCCCTATGCCCCGGCCCTGGCGGGCGACTTTCAGCCGGCCGACGATGGCGTCCTGCGGCCGCCGAAATGCGTGGTGATCGACGACCACTTCGACTGGCGCGGCGACCGCTGTCTGCAGCATCCTCTGGCCGATACGGTGATCTACGAGATGCATGTGGGAGGGTTCACCAAGAGTCCCACCAGCGGGGTCAAGTATCCGGGGACGTACCTGGGCCTGATCGAAAAGATCCCCTACCTCAAGTCGCTGGGCGTGACGGCGGTCGAGTTGATGCCGGTACACGAGTTTCCGATCCTGGGGATCTTCGGCGACCGGCGACAGCGTCCAAACTATTGGGGCTACGACCCGATGGCGTTCTTCTCGCCGCACCGCGGCTATGCCGTCGGGCCGGAACCGGGATCGCAGGTCAGCGAATTCAAGGAGATGGTGCGCGTTCTGCACGAGGAGGGCATCGAAGTCATCCTCGACCTGGTGTTCAACCATACGGCCGAAGGCAACGAACACGGGCCCGTGTACAGCTTTAAGGGGCTCGACAACAACGTCTACTACATGCCCGAGCAAGGCGGCCGCTACTACAAGAACTACAGCGGTTGCGGCAACACGGTGAATTGCAACCACCCCACGGTCAAAGAGCTGATCATCCGCTGCCTGCGTCATTGGGTGATCAACTATCACGTGGACGGTTTCCGCTTTGATCTGGCGGCGGTCCTGCGTCGGAATCATCACGGGCACATCCTGGGCGATCGGTCCCTGGCCGACGAGATCGCCGCCGATCCGTATCTGTCCAGGACCAAGTTGATCGCCGAGGCCTGGGATGCGGGCGGCGCGTTCCTGGTGGGCAACTTTGGCTGCGACCGTTGGGCCGAATGGAATGGCCATTTTCGCGACGACGTTCGCCGTTTCTGGCGCGGCGACCCGGGGTTGCTGGGCGCCGTGGCCACGCGACTGAGCGGATCGAGCGACCTGTTCGAGCGCAACGGCCGCTCGCCGTCGTGCAGCGTCAACTTCGTGACGTCCCACGACGGCTATACCATGAACGATTTGGTGAGCTACTGCCACAAGCACAACGAGGCCAATGGCGAGGGAAACTGCGACGGCGACAATAACAACCTCAGCGACAACTACGGCCACGAAGGTCCGACCCATCGCGTGGAAATCGAGGAGCTTCGTATTCGCCAGATCAAGAACATGCTGGCAACGCTGCTGTTGAGCCACGGGGTGCCCATGTTGGTGATGGGCGACGAATGCCGCCGCACGCAACGCGGAAATAACAACGCCTATTGCCAGGACAACGAGATTTCCTGGTTCGATTGGCGGCTGGTGCGCAGCAACCGGGAACTCGTCCGCTTCTGCCGTTCGCTGATCAAGTTCCGCCATTCGCAGCCGACTCTCCGCCGGGAGAAATTCCTGACCGGCAAGCCGCATGGCCAGGAGACGCGGCCGGATGTCAGTTGGTTCGACAACAAGGGCCAGCCGGTGCATTGGGACAGCGCCTGGTCCACGCTGACCTGCCTGCTGACCCGGCCGTCGGAGGATCGAGATCCGGACGGCATGGGCCGCGATATCCTGCTGATGTTGAACGCGGCCCACGGACCGCAGGAGTTCCTGTTCCCGCCTTCGGCCAAGCTGTCGGGCGAATGGCGGCTGTTCGTCAATACGGCCGCGCACGCGCCCAACGACATCCATCCCGGACTGGTCGGTCCGCGGCCGCCCAAAACCGGCCGCTTGATCTTGCCGTCGCGGACGTTCGTTTGCTACGTGGCGGATCCGCCGGCGGCGGCAAAGTCGGGAACGTCGGGTGTTTTTCGGCCCCTTGTCCGAGTAGAATAGGTCGCTGGTAGTGCCGGCTTCCGCTGGACCGGACCAGGCTGTTCTTCGGCTGCGGGGCCGAGCACAATTCGTGTTTCGTGTTTTGGCATTCAAGCGCGACCGTTTACCGTCGCGCTTGTCCTCGGAAAGGTCTCATGGACAACCGCAACCCCCGCCCGGCGGTCGGGGGCCCCTGGCACCCGATGCCGACGACGCCTGTCTACATGGACAACCATGCCACCACGCGCGTCGATCCGCGCGTGGTGGATGCGATGTTGCCCTATTTCACCGACCGCTACGGCAACGCGGGCAGCACCAGTCACGCCTTTGGATGGGCCGCCAAAGACGCGGTGGACGCGGCTCGCACGTTCGTCGCAGCCGCGCTGAATGCGTCGCCGCGAGAGATCGTCTTTACCAGCGGCGCGACGGAGAGCAACAATCTGGCGATTCGCGGCGTGTGCGAACGGGCTCGCCGTCGCGGCCAGCACCTGATCAGCGTCGTCACGGAACATCGGGCGGTCTTGGATCCGTTCACCAAGCTGGCTCGGCGCGGGTTCGAAGTAACCCACCTGTCCGTACGTCCCCACGGGACGGCGGACGCCGGCACGCTGGACCTGGACCAATTGGCCGCCGCGATCCGCGACGACACCTGCCTGGTCTCCGTGATGCTGGCCAATAACGAGATCGGCGTGCTCCAGCCGCTGGCCGAGATCGGACGCCTCTGCAAACAGCGCGAGGTCCTGCTGCACACCGATGCCACCCAGGCGGTGGGCAAAATTCCGGTGGACGTCGAGCAACTGCAAGTCGACTTGATGAGCTTCACCGCTCACAAGATCTACGGCCCCAAAGGCATGGGGGCTTTGTACGTCCGCAGCCGGAATCCCCAGGTGCGGCTCGAGTCGCAAATGGATGGCGACCGCCAGGAATCGGGCCGCCGCAGCGGGACGCTGAACGTCCCCGGCATCGTCGGCTTTGCCGAGGCCCTGCGGTTGTGTCTGGAAGAGATGCCGGCCGAGCAGGAGCGATTGCGGCAGCTGCGGGACCGACTGTTCGCCGGACTGGGCGAGCGCGTGGCGAACGTAGCCCTGAACGGACCCGCGCTGGAGCGAACCGATCTGCGGCTGGGCGGCAACCTGAACTGCAATTTCGCCGACGTCGACGGCGAAGCGCTGATGCTGAGCATGCGCGACCTGGCGGTCTCCAGCGGCAGCGCCTGTACGTCGGCCGATCCCGAACCCAGCCACGTGTTGCGGGCCCTGGGACTGGGCGACGACCTGACGCGAGCCAGTCTGCGGTTCGGCCTGGGGCGGTTTAACACGGCCGAAGAAGTCGAATTCGCCATCCAGACCGTCGCCGATGCAGTCCAACGGCTGAGAGAACTCCGCTTTCCAACGT
>Ga0351925_1002_pt1 | contig 63124 bp, 52 predicted proteins | sample BONcelHT113001D9_FD_206870 | JGI IMG/M metagenome (GOLD analysis project Ga0351925, IMG submission 206870) | Enriched cells from coal bed in the Powder River Basin, Montana, United States - BONCAT cells T11 rep2 HSBNCT.T11.300.1.D9 ... | reverse complement strand
CGGTAGTATGTGGGAAGATGCCGGATCCTTCATGTCACTCCCACTCCTCCAGGAACTTGCTGAGAAACCAGATGAAGTCTCCATGATCTTTGTAAAAATAAAACCAGACTCTAATCTGGAGGAAATTACCAGTAATGTGGAGGGTAACTATACTGATGAACTGGTAACCATCAAAACCATTGAAGACTTCAACAGGGTAAACAAGGGACTTGAAACCATTGACACGGCCGCCTGGGCCATATCATTACTGGCAATCTTGATTGGAGGCATTGGAGTAATTAACACCATGGTAATGTCGGTTTACGAACGCACCCGTGAGATAGGTGTCTTAAAAGCATCAGGGTGGAAGGACCGTAGAATAATGATGATGATCATGGGAGAATCAGTGGTGTTAACCCTGGTCTCCTATATCATTGGATTGGTTATTGGAGTGGGGGTTGTGGAACTTATCTTATCATCCCCTTCCATGGGGAGTTTTATCCAACCAGTTTACTCTGTAGAACTCTTCCTCAAAGCACTGGGCATAGCATTCCTGGTTGGTGTTGTTGGTGGGCTTTATCCTGCCTTCCGGGCATCCAGACTGGCACCAACAGAAGCCTTGCGATATGAATGAAATATAAAAAAAGTTAGAATAGCCTAAAAATGTTAGAAACCCCTAAAGAAACCTTTATAATGTATGAATCTAAATTTACCACCTACATTGAATAAAAAATGGAATCAAATAGCTGAATCAATCTTGGAAATTGAAAAATGGACCAAGTATTGAAAAGATTTAACTTAGATAGTATATGGAATATAAAAAACAATGCTGTGTTTGGAAAATTCAGGGTAAAAAAGAGGAAATTAGGTTAAGAAAGAGGAAATCCGGGTAGAAAAGGTAATTAAATGTAGAAAAGGTAATTAAGGGTAAAAAAGATTTGAATAATCAGGGGCGGATATAAATGTCATTTTTAGGTTTGATTGTCAAGAATCCATTCCGTAACAAGACCCGGACTGCGCTGGCTGTGGTGGGGATTGCCATTGGTATTGCCACCATTGTGGCCCTGGGAATTATTACTGATGGATTGAAATCTTCAACAGAAGAAACATTAAAAGCTGGAGGCGCGGATTTCACGGTTGTGGAAACCAATGTGTCGGATATGTTTCTCAGTGAAATAGACACATCGTACGTTGATAAAATAAAAGAAGTTAATGGTGTGGATGATGCAGTGGGGATCCTGATGTCCATACAACCTGTGGAGAATAATCCCTACTTCGTGATTATTGGAATCGATCCGGCTAAATTAGCGCTTAGTGAAATAAAGATAACTAATGGAACCGAGTTTTCTTCTGCTGATGCTAAAGAAGTGATAATAGGTAAAGTTGCCTCTCAAAAATTGAACAAAACTGTGGGAGATACCATAAACCTTGGTAAAGAAGACTATAAAATTGTGGGCATCTTTGAAACTGGTGATCTGCAACAGGACGGAGGTACCTACATGTCCCTCAAAAACGTCCAGGCCATCGAGGAAAAAGAGGGCAAAGTCACCATGATCTACGTTAAAATCAAAAAAGATGCCAATATAGATGAAATAACCAAAACCATTGAAGATAAGTATGGTAAAGATGTTACCACCATAGCATCACTGGAAGACTTGCAAAGTGTTGACCAGGGTCTAAACACCATAGACACGGCTTCATGGGCTATTTCACTTCTGGCCATTGTCATTGGTGGGATTGGAGTGATAAACACCATGATCATGTCTGTTTACGAACGTACCCGAGAAATAGGAGTTTTGAAAGCTGTGGGTTGGAAGGATAGGAGAATTTTATCCATGATACTGGGAGAATCCATAGTTTTAACCCTTTCTGCAGGAATAGTGGGTATAATCATGGGATTAGTAGCTATCCAGGTGCTCCTGGCACTGGGAATGAGTGGGTTTATTCAACCAGTTTATTCCCTGGATGTGTTCCTGAGGGGCATCCTGGTAGCACTTATAGTTGGCCTTATAGGGGGTTTTTATCCTGCTTACCGGGCCAGTCAATTACCACCAACCGAGGCGTTGCGCTATGAATGATGGAAACATTGTGGAGATTAAAAATCTCAAAAAAGGGTTTGATAAAGGGAAAATAACTGCCTTAAACGGTATTGACCTTAATATCAAAAGAGGAGAATTCATTTCCATTATCGGCCCCTCGGGATCCGGGAAATCCACTCTTCTTAACATGATCGGAGCCCTGGACCGGCCTGATGAAGGTACGATAAACGTGGCGGGTTACGATCTCAAGGGTAAAAAGGATCTCAGTGAATTTCGTTCCAGGGAGATTGGTTTCATTTTTCAGCTTCACAACCTGATTCCCAATCTCAGTGTGGTGGAGAATGTGGAGATACCCATGTTTGAAAGTGGATTATCTGGTAAGACTATGAGGGAAAAAGCTTTGAAGCTTCTGGAGAAAATGAACCTCCAGGATAAAGCCGGCAGAAAACCCACTGAATTATCTGGGGGTGAAAGGCAGAGGGTGGCTATTGCCCGATCCCTGGCCAATGATCCATCCATAATTCTGGCTGATGAACCCACTGGATCCCTGGACTCTAAAAATGGTCAGATGATCCTGAAACTACTCAAGGATCTCCATGATAAAGAGAAAGTTACCTTGATCATGGTCACCCATGACCTTAATGTGGCCGCCCTGGCAGAAAAAACCATTGAAGTCCTGGATGGGAAAATAAAAACTTAGTGTAAAATGAAAAGTTAATGTGAAATAAAAACAGAATTTGAGAAAATAAGACCTAAAAAAGAAAATATAGCTGAACTAAACTTGATAAGTTTAGGAGGATCTTATTTTTTCCCTATTTTTCTTCTTGTTCGATGCAAAGAGATGGTTTAAACGGTTATAATGGTCCTTTATCAGGATGGCCTTCCCTCATCCCCATTCCAGCCTCTTTTTCAAGTGATCCGGGTTTGAAGAACATTTTAACCAGGTTCTGGGCGTGTTCCCGGGCACGGTTATCAGCCAGGAATTTAAGGTCCTTCTCATCAACCCCTTCATCCTCATGGACGAATACTTCCAGTATATGAGTATTGGTCATGAGTTGGGCTTGTATGAGTCCAGTTGATGCTTCATGAGCACAGGTTTTATCCATTACCTCTGGTCCGGGCATTCCCAGCGCCATGACCACTTCACAACCCTCTTCTTCAATGAGTTTTTTACAGGCCACTGGAAGATCCTTAACACCAGGAACCGTTCTTCTGATTATCTTATTATTACCCACGTGTTGTTTTATCTCGTTTATGGCGGCAGAGGCCATATCGTAACGGGCAAATGTGGTATCGCAGATTCCAATTTTCATGTTTATCACACTGCAAAATTATCATAAAGGTTTTGAATTTTTAGATTTTAGATGGTGAATTTGTATAGATTAGGTGATTGTATAGATTTTTTTAGATGTGAAATTATTGTCTTTGCATTATGTCTGGGCACTAGTTTCATATGAATATTTTGTAAAAAAAATGGATTTATGGAGATAACAAAAAAAACTTCCAAATGAAGACAATAAGATACTTCCGAAGCTTTATCAAAATAATAAAGATTAAAAAAAATAATATGGAATGAAAATTAGGGGATGAATTTTTATCCACCCCCTCAAACTTTTACAACGAAGGATTTCTTTTACAAACCAAAGGATTTCTTCAATAATTCCACGTTGACATATCCACCCCGGAATAATTCTCCAGTGGTGAGGTCATTTATAACCACTTCTGCTGGTGCGAACATTCCTTTGTCAATCTGGAAGAAGTCAAAGTTGGCTTCTTTAAAGACATCATAGAATGGTTTTCCATATCCATCGGCAGCAGATGATGGTAATTTTTCTGCCAGTTCTTTCAGGTTATCCTTGGTCTCGGATTCGATGTAGTAGTAAGTCCGGCCACCGAATAAAACGGCATCATTGGTTTTTCCCATGGCTTTCATCCCATCAGGATCCACAGGTGCTATGGGAGCTATACCTGCTGCGTGCTTAACCTTGTTCACATCGAAGTGCAGTGCTTCCAACATCTTATAAGTTCCGTTTTCTATTACCCTTCCAGCTATCTGAATGGAACCAACCAGAGATGATGTGGGAGCTACCAGGGCGTAAACATTTTCAGGTGCTACTTTACATTCTTTAGCCACGTAATCCATCACATCTGCTCCGGGAAGCTGGTCGGATTCCAGGGTGATGATGGCCAGATCTGCTTCATCCATGTAACCAATTTCTTCATAGGTTTCCTCTGGTTTCAGGGCCAGTGCTCTTGCCGGGCCAGAACCCAGAGCAAAGTAGTCACCCACACTGACAGACCATCCTGCTTTCTGTGATCCTAAGGTTGAAATTGCTGGTTGGTGAGTTTTTACCTTCACTGAGGGTATTGCGAAGTTTTCGGAAAGGTCTCCGGGTATGGATATTCCCACTTCTGCCAGCCCACCAAGACAAACTTTGGTGTAGAGTTCTCCTGCTTTGAAACTTCCAGTTACATTCACTCCTGCATCTATAACTGTTGAACCATTTTCTAATTTGTGAACTGCAATATTAAGGTCGTCTGCGTTCTCAATCATTAAGTCTACTGTTTTTTTAGCTTCTAAATTAACACTTACCATCTGATCATCTCCAATGAAAGTGAGATCCAATGGATATTCAATCTAAATTATCCATTAAATTCCTTTAATCCATCTGGATTTTTAAGTTTTTTTATTTGGTTTTTTAAAACCAGCAACTGGTCTTATGGAAGAATCTATAAAAATGGATATTCAAGCATCCTACCTTACAGAAACAGATTTAACCCCAATACAAACCATTGAAGATCCTTGTTACACCTTTAAAGCTTCTTCAAAGTTCACCTGATATATATGGGCGCTGATTGAGTGTATGGTTAAACTTCCCACATCCACTCCCACTTCTCCAGCAACGTACTTTGATAGGTGAGTTAATCCCACTGCATTGGGGAACCATGCGCCATAGATGTCGTGGGAACGCCATAAACCGGTGGTGTGGAGTTTACCATCCCTTATTTTAAAGTCCACCAGGATCATGCAGGGCACTTCTTCCTGTTTAGTGTCGGTGGGAGGGTCCCATGTGACAGATATGGCTCTTCGTGATTCTTTACAATTTTTAAGACGCTTTATGGCTTCTCCTATCTGGTCGATGCCCTCGAAATGTTTCCGCAGGCGGTTGCCATAGGTGTAGACGAATCCCTGTTTATCATCACTCAGGAATTGTTCAGCGTATATTTCCAGTTTTTCCCCACTCCAGAAGTATCCATTGGGTATTTCCAGTTCCAGTGGTCGGTTCATGGTGACCACTGTGTTGAGAAGTTCCAGGGTTAGGGATCCTCTTTCATCCTTTATTTCCGCACCTTTTTGCATTACCCGCTTAACCAGGGTTTCCCATCCATTCTTTATAGTGGAAGTTTTAATCAGGATAGCCATTGGACTGCCTCCGTCATGTTTTTAAGTTTCTGATAAGCCACCTCTGGAGGTAGCATACGCATTCCACAGTCAGGGTCAACAATCATGTTTTCTTCTCCGATTAATTCTGTTCCTTTTTTAATTAGGGTGTGAATTTCCTCTGGGCTTTCCACCCTCTCTGTCTTGGTGTCCACACATCCAAAACCAATCTTTTTACCATTAAGGTCTGTGTTTTGGAGAATTTCAAGATTGTTACCAATTCCTGCAAATTCACAGTCAATGATGTCCACCGGGAATTTCAGTAGCTCGCCTAGTACTTGGCTGACATCTCCGCATACGTGCATGGACAATGGCACCTTCAAGCCATCTTGAACTATTTTTATGGCTTGGTAGGCAGTTTTGATATTGGCCATTCCGGTGGAGAGGAATGGTTCGTCGAACTGTATCATGGCTGCCCCTGCCCTTTCCAGATATTTTGCTTCACGTTTAAGGGCCTGTGCCAGGTCAATAATTGCTTTATCACGTTTTTTTAGGGTGTAAAATCCTTCCATTCTTGAGGATAAAACCATAGTGGTGGGGCCGGTTATGATACCCTTAACACCCCGAGCATCTTCCTGGAAGTTACCGTCGGAGAAAATAGTTCCCCCCTCCTTGAAATCTCCAGAGAGGTTATTTGCAATTTTTAAGGCAATTTTAATATCATTTGCACCTATTGTATAGTTTAGGGGGAGGATTTTACCCTTAATTTTAGATGTTCCCTCTTCCCAGGCCATTCCTGGGATGTCACGGGCGAATATTTCCACCATATCACCTCGTACCTGTCCCGTGGATATGATGTTCACACCTGCTTGTATCTGTTTAGAAACAGCATATTCCACAGCAGACCTGTAGGGGTCGTAATTCCCCATGAGGGCAGAGATTTTGGAACCTATGGATTGGGGTTCCTGTGGTGGTGAAGGGTAACTTCCAACGACAGTGGTTAACATAAAATCATCTTATATCTTTATTTATAGTCTTTTTATTATTATTCAATCACTGAATATGGTTTTTGGGATATATATAATAAACCACCCTAAACTAATACATTATCCCACATTTCCACACTTATGGTGAAATAATCCTCAGATAATAATTATAAACCCGGCCAGTTAATATATTAATTAAAAAATATTTTGTATTGGATTATTTAGGAGGAAATATTAAATGGAATTTGCAGATTGTATTAAATTTGCCAATGAAAACCCGGTTGCCTGGCTGGCAACTGCTGATGGGGATCAACCCCGTGTGAGGGGTATGGGTATGTGGTACGCGGATAAGACTGGTTTTTACTTCCAGACTGCAACCATGAAGGACCTGGTCCGTCAGATGGAGGATAATGGTAAAGTGGAATTTGCCTTCTACCGTCCAGATGAAGCTGTGGGAACTATGTTAAGGGTTACTGGTGAGGTTGAATTTTTGGAGGATGTGGAAGTTAAGAAGAAGGTTTTAGCTGACCGACCATTCTTAGCCGAGTTTGGATTGACTGCTGAAGGTCCGGAACTGGTAGTATTCAGGATAGCCAAGGGTGAAGCCCACTTCTGGGACTGGGAGAGTAATCTGAAACCAAAAGACATAATCAAATTTGGAGAATAATTGGGCTATCGAATTTGGAGATTAAATTTGGAGATTGATGAATAAAGGATAAAGATATTTAATCTCCATAATATTCATCCCTGGATGGGATTCATATCCGATCCTTGTATTTCAGTTCTTTAAAGGTTATTTTGAATTCTGTACCATCTTTCTGGTTAATCTCTATGGTTCCATCCAGCTGATCCATCAACAGGTTTACCAGTTGTAAGCCGAATGTTTTAGTATTTTTAAAGTCAATATCATCCGGTAATCCTATCCCATCATCAGCTATGGTTATACGGTATGTTTTATCTGTTTTTCTGAGTTTTATAAAAATTTTTCCTTCTTTTTTATCAGGGAAAGCGTGTTTTATGGAATTAGTTAAGAGTTCATTAATTATTAATCCACTGGGAACTGCGGTGAATATGTCCAGGAGAACTTCTGTGCCGTTTATCTCTAATTTGATATTGGGGCCCACTTTATACGATGCGAATAGTTCTGAGGCCAGGCTTCGGATGTAATCTGTGAAATCAATACGGGCCAGATCACTGGATGCGTAAAGCTTTTCATGGACCATGGCCATGGTTTTAACCCGATCCTGACTGTCTCGGAATATTTTCCGATCATAATCATCCCTAACATGATATGATTGGAGATGGAGTAGGCTTATGATGATCTGCATATTATTTTTAACCCGGTGATGAACTTCCCTTAGAAGGGCCTCTTTTTCTGCAAGAGAATCTTTCATTCGTTTTTCAGCTTTTTTAAGATTAGTGATGTCTAAAAAGGATGCCACGCTTTTATTGGTCCCGGGAATCATGTCCACGGTTACAATCATGTAGGTTATTATGTTATCTTTAAAAATACCACGTGCTTCATAGGATTGAGGGGCAGCCTCTGGATCAATTCTTCGTAGATCGTGATATGATTTCATTTTCTTCAAATCATCATGGTGAATGAATTCGGTCCAGTGCATTTTACCCACCACCTCTTCTCGAGAAAGACCGGTTAATGTTTCAGATTCGGCGTTTAACAGGGATATTGTGGTGTCTTCTTCAATAATCATGGTGGCAGTCCCGGTATTTTCAAAGATAGCCCTATATGTTGACTCAGATTCTTTCAGTGCCTTCTCAATTAACTTACGTTCATTAATTTCTTTGATGAGTTTTTCATTTGCTTTTTCCAGTTCAAAGGTGCGTTCATTAACCAACTCTTCCAGATGCTCCTGATACTCTTTAAGCTCATCTTCGGCCTTTTTCCTCTCAGTTATGTCCCGGGCCACTCCCAAAATAAATTTTTCACCTTTAAAGTCGATTACTTGAGCATGTACTTCCACTGGAAGGATAGAACCATCCTTACGGTAATTAGCTGTTTCAAAGATGGCTTCACCTTTATCCTGGAGATCTTTCATCCGATTTTTAACCTGATCATCGGAATCCTGAACATCAAATTCCTGAAGTTTTATCTTCATTAACTCATCCAGTGTGTACCCCCGGGACATGTAGGTGGTTCTGTTCATGTAAATAGGGTTCCCATCTAAGTCATGCAACATAATAGAATCTGTGGCAGCATCAAGGAGTTGAGCTTTTAAATTTAATTCTTCTTCCGCCTTTTTACGCTCTTTGATTTCATTTTGAAGTTCCTGGTTGGCTTTTTGGAGTTTCAGAGTTCGCTGGTTTACTTTAAGTTCTAATTCGTCATGGGCTAGTTGTAATTCATCATAAAGTTCTTGATTTTCCCTTAATGATCGCACCAGACGGGTAATAGCCAATACAGTTATTATAATCACTCCCACTAAGAGGATAGAATGTTCAATAATAGGGTAGTAATGGCTGTATAGGAGTAAAAAATAAACGATGATCATCCAGATGTAGGGTAAATACATGGACCATCTAACCAACTTAGGGGGAGTTTCCTGTACATCATCTTTAGGTTCTTTTATTTCGCCAGAATATGCTTTAGATAACTGTAATACTCCTGCTAGACCTGCAAGAAGGATTGAAACAACCCACCCCACATCCAGAATACCCCCACTCATGTAAATGTTCTGCAGTGATTGGTAAATGAAAAGAGAATTGGAAATTATCATCATGGCCGCACTGGCAGTTAGGAGTATTAAAGGTCCGGGGGTGCTGTATTCCAGTCTTCTGTACATTATCACCAGTAATGTGAATATCAATAAAAGATCAAAGACTGGGTAGAGAACCGAAAGGATTAAAGTTATCTGTTCTTGCCCACCGGCCATTAAAGTGGGGCCAATAAGGAAATTCCAGAATATGAGTGCAGCAGCCAACATTACTATACCCATATCCAGTGCCAAATCTATCCATTCGCCACGTTTCATTGGCTTTGCCGGTAGATTAAGAATTGCTAAAAAGAAAAGAGGGTAGTATAAAAAATAAAATAAATCAGCTATAGACGGGAAAGCTTCCTGCTGTAGTACGGTCTCAATAAACAACCATAAAACACCACCAATAGCCCATGCAAGTAATGCACCTGCTATAAAACACCATACTATATAATAGCGTCTTGAAAAGTTTTTTAACGATTTTGCAGTATAAAAAAGCACTCCAGCTGCCCCAATTCCAGTTGCAGGGATGATTAGATCACTCACTAATAATTTTAGTTCCTGGTTTTCAATGAAAACTGCTGAAAACAAAGATATGATTATTACAATTATAGCCAATATTACGGCATTTTTAAAGGAAAAAAATGGTGAGATTCCTGATTTTTCCATAAACAAAGCCTCTAGATGTGATTTGATGGATGATATGCCCATATTACAGTCAAATGTTACCTGTTGACAGTAATTTAACTTAAATTATTGTGAAATCTTGTTATTACCTAATTGACTGTTGTATCTTTTATGTTAACTAGACAACTTATTTTTTTTGTTTTTTAATGAACCATAATAAGGTCAATCTATTAGGGGGTTAAAGCTATTCTAAGGTTTTAAAATTCTTAATCCTGAAATTCATATTAACAAAACAAATAACATTCTGCTTATAAAGAATATTTAATTATTATTGAATATTAAATTTCATAAAAATTTTATACCAAGCTAGAAAATATGATCCTGGGGATAATTAACTCAGTGGATAAATTGTTGAAAAGATTTTTTTATTGTAGAAGGTTTAAACCATGGGGAAAGAAGTTATTTCAGGAGAAGATGAGCATTATCATAATATAATCAAAAACTCAATAAATGGAATCATTCTACACCGTTTAGTCAGGAATCAGGGGGATGAAAATAATCATCTAATTCTAGAAATCAATAAAACTTTCCAAAAACTCACCGGACTCGGTTCTGAGGAAGTTGTGGGTAAAAGTGTTAGTGATGTTTTTGAAGATACTGTAATTTTAGAGAAATTTAAACAACTGGAATCAACCCAAAAACCAATCCGGTTTGAGGGATATTTTCCCCAATTTCACAAAGACCTGGAAATTTTCACCTTTCCCTCGGGTAATGATGAATATGCCACTGTATTCACCGACATATCCCACCGTAAGTATTCAGAACGGAAAAAACAGGAGATAAAAAAAGAACTGACCTCCCGTTTGGAACAACAATCCGCACTATCTGAAATAAGCCAATTAACATTATCTTCTCTGTCATTGAAGGAAATAATGCAGGAAACTATGAGGATAGTGGCCGAAGCACTTTCTGTGGATTATAGTAAAGTGCTTAGATTCATACCTGCTGATCAGGAATTAGAAATGGAAGCAGGAGTTGGATGGGATGACCCTGACATTAAATCGTATAGGGTTCCTGCGGACCTTGATTCACAGGCAGGTTATACTTTAATGTCCGAGAAGCCAGTAGTGGTGGAGGACCTTTCATTGGAAACCCGTTTTTCCGGACCCCAACTATTGATTGATCATCAAGTTACCAGTGGAGTTAGTGTTATCATCGGCCAGTTGGAAGATCCCTACGGAGTAATGGGTGTTCACACCATTGCACACCGCATTTTCAGCCCCTACGATGTTGAATTTCTACAGTCTGTGTCCAATGTTCTGGCCAGCATCATCAATCAACACCAAATCTCTCAAGAGCTGGAAAAAAGTGAGATGCGCTACCGTCTTCTAGCTGAAAATGCATCGGATATGATATCCACTCACAACCTCGATACAAAATACACCTACGCTTCCCCTTATTCTCTGGAACTCATTGGATATCTCCCCGAAGAATTGGAAGGAAACAATGCAAGTCTGTTTATTCACCCTGAGGATCTGGAAAATATTGAAAAGACTCAGGAAAAAATACTGACCACTAAAAAGGTTACCACGATTAATTATCGCCTGAAACATAAGAATGGTAATTATGTTTGGGTGGAATCAACTGCCCGTCTTTTAAACCCTGAAACCGGGGAAATGATCGTTTTAACCAGAGATATATCGGAAAGAATCCAGACTGAACAGGAACTTAAAAGATCCGAGGCTAAATATCGTACTATCTTCGAAAACACAGGGACAGTCATTGCCATTATCGAACCAGACGGGATGGTAACTGTTCTTAATCATAAATTCCAGGAGGTCTTCGGGATTCCCCCTGAAGAAGTGGTTGGTAAGAAGAAGTGGTACGATTTTATTTACAAGGATGATATGGAGGTTATGAAAGAATTCCAGAGAAGACGTTTAGCAGGAGATAAAGATCTTCCAGGATCCTATGACTTCCGTTTCTGGGATGTTAGAGGTAATCTGAAACATGCTTTTATAAATGTGGACCTCATCCCCGGAACAGAGAATATCCTGGCATCCATATCTGATGTTACCTCCCTTAAAAAAACAGAATCCAAGTTAAAAGAAGAATTATCCATTACAAAATCATTGGCACGCATATACACTCCACTGGTAACTCCAGATTCCAGTATGGAACAGATCGGTCAAGCAGTTCTAGGGGAGGCTAAAAAATTAACTAAAAGTAAATATGGGTATGTTTCATCCACTGATCAGGGCACTACTCAACAGTGGGGTTACGGATCCAAAAATACATTAGTCGATTGCCAGGCTGATCTAGTAGCACCCCATTGGAATATTGAACAGGATGAACCATATCCTGGATTGTGGGGGTATTGTCTTAACACCAGAGAAGCCTTTTTCACCAACTCCCCCCAATTACATCCATCATCCCAGGGAACACCTCCAGATCATGTCCCCCTGAAAAACTTTTTAAGTGTTCCTGTGCTCCTGGGAGATGAACTGGTGGGCCAAATAGCTCTGGCCAACACAGAAACCCAATATCATGAAGAAGATGCCAAAGCCATAACCCGATTGGCTGAATTTTTCGCCCTGGCCATCCAGAAGAAAAGATCAGACGATGAAATCCGGAACTCCCTTAAGGATAAGGAGATATTACTCCAGGAAATTCATCACCGGGTTAAAAATAACATGCAGATCATCTCCAGCCTCCTGAATCTCCAGTCCTCATTTATCAATGACCCGGAAGCAATCGATGTGTTCCGTGAAAGTCAAAACCGGGTTAAAAGCATGGCCCTACTTCACGAAAACCTTTATCAATCCCGGGATATGGATAGGGTTGATTTCCGACAGTATGTTAAAAAGTTAACTGACAATCTGTTAATCACTTACAGTACCAGTTCCAGCTACATCCAAAAGGAAATAACAGTGGAAAATGTTAAACTAAACATTGAAACTGCCATCCCCTGTGGACTAATAATCAACGAACTTTTAACTAACAGCCTGAAATATGCATTTCCCAATGGAGAAAAAGGCAGGATATACTTGAAAATATATGCCAAAGAAGATAAGTATGTTCTTCTCCTGGGAGATGATGGTGTGGGATTACCAGAAAATTTCAACATGGAATCCACCCAGACCCTGGGTTTAAGGTTGGTGCACAACTTGGTGAACCAGATTGACGGTCAATTAAAAATCAGACCCAGTAAAGGTACCTGTTTTGAGATAGTATTCCAGGAACTGCAATATAAAAAGAGGATTTAGAAAAATAATGGACATAAAAATAAATAAAATAAATAAAAATCTTATTAAATCATCTTAAAGACTTCATTGAAGATTTAATCAATACCCACAGCCCTTATCTTCTCTCTTTCTTCCACTGGGACTGGTATTTCTACGGTGGCTGTTCCGTAACATGGTTTGGTGTAGGGTAGTATGATGGTGCCCTTTTCCTCATTGATACCAATGGGAACCGGAGGTATGCCTATGATACGGGCTCCTACTATTTTTTCACCAGGTTTAACATGCACCACTTCCGGGGCATTTTTTTCGATAAAACGGGCGCAGTCCTTGAACCCGGATCGAGTCATGTGTATTTCATAGTCTTCTGATTCACGAAGGTAAGTGTCAAGGCAAAACATTCAGGAATCCCCCTGTTCATCCATATCTGGTTTATCTTGTTTAGGTCCAGAACCAATTAACTTATCCAGTGTTCGGTCCAGACGTACCCTGAGGGGTGTGGGGTTATGATATGCTCGTGCAGATGCAATAGTTGCTTGTGTACTTTCCCTGACTGAATTTTCGAAGTCATCCAGTTTTTCCTGATCACGGTGAAACACCAGGGCCAAACTTTTAGTGTTTAATATATGATAAAAGGTTACAAAGTAGCTAACTGCCGCATCTTTGGCCACGAATCCTATGAGGAGATCATAATCACCTTCTTCCAAGCCATCCAGGCATGATTCAATGTCAGTTTTGTTCTTTACGTAATGTTCTTCAGGGTCAGATACATCTAACAGTTTCTTGGCTGATGGTGTACTGGCCACAGTGACCTGATATCCCATTCCAGTTAATTTATTAGAGGCATAAAGTGCCAAAGGGGTTTGTGAAGGTGATTCAGGACATCCCAATAATATAATGGCTTTTTTCATGATTTTATCCCCAATTATCTTTTTATTATTTTCTATTTTTTCCGGACCAGTACCACATGCCCCACCACCAGGGCACTCAATAGCAGGAAAGTCAAAAGAGCAGTTCCATTCATGGATCTGTTCATTAAAAACAGCCCCATGATAGCTTGGGCAATGAAAGCAGTTAGGGATCCGATCAAAAGGGCTTCCCTCCCTAAACAACTTTTATCTCCGTTTTCTCTGCGTCTGCGGTAGGTTCGCAGTATTCTGAAACCGAGGTACATCACTAATGCACACCATCCCAATAAAAACACCAGGAACAAGTAGCCAAAGTCAAAGGCTACACCGAATATTCCAGGGAGCATGTAGTCAATAACGTCCTTTTTGGTCACCAGAATTCCGTAAAATACAGGGTACGGTAAGCTAAAAAGCGTGATTAATGCGATTGGCAATGATATGTAACCATCGGATCCTGCCAGACAGGCATCTTGCCAGAAACAGGACCCTAACTGGTGTCCAGTGAGGGTGGTGTTTTTAATCACCATTTCAATACTGGCAGTGGCAAAGTTTTCTATCCTGGAAAGTCTAAGTAGAGGACTCAGCACACTCATATCCAAAGCCCGGGAAAGTAGTTCCAGAGATCCAAAACCAACCAGGGCCGCCACCACAACCATGGCTATTCGACGGACGGTGAAGACAGATTTTTGCCTGAAAGATTTGGAAATTATGAAAAATCCTATGAAAAGCCCAAATAACCATAACAAAAGGAAAGATCGGTGCATCAATCCCCCGGCTATGGTAATGAAAAGGATAATCCCCCCCATATACAATTGGAGGCTTCTGGTGTTTATACCTGACTTTTTCATAATGGGAATAGCAGCCATTATGGTTACCACTGCCATCAAAGCCAAAGGTCCATAGGGATGGGTAAATTCCGAGTGGGCAAATCCAGGTACGAAAAGGAACAGAGCGTCAACTCCGAACATTAGGGCAAATCCTGCCGCTACGATCATGGCCACCAGGAGAACCAGATTCAAACCCATTGGTGCTAGGTTTAATATGAAGAAAACCGCCAGTTGAAGTATGACCGCGATTTCTATAATATACTGTAGGTGATTCTGAGCAATTAAAGCCATATTATATAGTTCCTCCAATTTTAGACTTTATTTACCAAAAGGATAGTTTCTATGGATAGTTCTATTTCGAAATTCATAAAAAATCATTAAGGATTTAATTCAGTTTCAAATCCCTGATTTTGAGTTAATTCTAAGATAAATAAATCTGATTATTTTTCCATACCTTCTAATATTAAATTCAGTATCTAATAACTAAACAAGGATTAAGTTGATTAGTTGGTTTCTCATCTATTAATTCTACATATACAACTTTTTATATATTTATTTTAATTCCATAAAATTTAGTCTAGTTTAAATTTAATCCTACTTTTAATTAATCCTATTTTTATATACTTTATAAGGCATGTATTTAAAAGCTTTTGTGAAGGTTGAACTTCATAAAGATAACAATATGATCCCGGACCTGAGGGTATCCTCATAACACAATACTGGCATCAGTAATACTTATCCTGGAAAAAGACAGCATTAAGTTTAAATACCGGAAAAGATAAGTGTAGTAGAGGGCTGGTAGCTCAGGTTGGTAGAGCGTCGCCTTGGCATGGCGGAGGCCCCGGGTTCAAATCCCGGCCAGTCCATTAATTAAAGACTATTTTTACCATGGAAGTATTGTTGAATGTATAATAATTTGTAATCTGGTTTGTGATGTGGTTGTCAAATTTCACAATTATTATAAACTTTCATTAATTACACTTTAAAATTTTTTAAATGATTTAATCAGATTACTACTTAAAACTAAATTAGCCCTGTTTTAATATCTTAATTTTCCAAAAAACTTTTCAATCAATTTTTTTATCTAAAAACCATTTTAATGATTATTTTAACTAAATTTAATGATATATTTTGGAAAAAAAGAATTTATGAAATTAAAAATGAATTAAAAAATTATTATCCATAATAGGATGTTAAAAAAATAATAGTAAATCATATGAAAAAAAGATCATAACGAGATTATAATGATTTTTAATAAAAATATAATGGGTTATTTTTTTTAATGAACTTATAGTGTTTTAATGAACTTATAATGGGCTAAAAATTTTTTAATGGCAGCTAAAAATTGTTTTAACCATTTGCAGACTGGTAAATATGGTCAATCATGACCTTAAACAGGTCATCAGTCAAAAGCTCACCATGTTGATGGTCATCTTTAAGTAGCTCTCGGGCCATTCCCACTATTTCTTCAGGACGGGTGGATCGTTTCATAAGTCCTTTTTCAATGTAATAAGAATCCACAGAGAGCAGTTTGCCCGGATAACATGATATCACCGGAGTTCCCAGAAGAGCAGCTTCCCGGTTCATGGTTCCACCAGCACCGATCACCAAGTCACAGGCCTTCATAAGGCTGAATGTATCCACGGGAGGTTTTATCAAGGTGATCTGTTCATCATCCTCAAATATTTGCTGCTGTTCCCTGAAGCGTGGAATAACCAGGATATTGGCCTGATCTTCCAGAGCATCAACAATAGGAGATAACACAGTTTTACGGCAGTCAGCCTCTAAATAGGAAGCCAATGCTGGTTCAGGCCTCATTAATATTGTTTTTTCCTTTTCAAGTTCTAATTTAAGGTCCTGAAATATTTGGGGGTTGTACTGGAAATCCACCAGATGAGTGATCTCTGATGTGCCATTATAGGGGTACAGGTGGCTAGGGTCTGCACCACAACCAACCACCGCCTCTTTTTCAATTACTTCCGGTAGTACGATACGGTCACAAAGCGGTAAGGTGAGTTTGTTAGCAGCAATGGCATGTTCATTGTCCAGAACATAGACGCTGGGAATTTTAAGGCCATAAGAAACACGGGGAAGTTCAATTGAGTGTTTGGAAACAGCTACATCTGGTTTTTCCCGGCTTATAATCTGAGAAAGCTCGTAGGCTCTCTGAGTACTGCGGATGAGTTTCTCTTCCAGGCTCACCCCGTGCCATCCCACCAGGTTATACTCGATCCCGAATAGATCCAGTAATCGGTGCACATCACCAAAACGGCGTGCAGTTATAAAAACTTCTTCACCCTGATTCTCCAGGTAGCGGATTATACTGTGGAAAAACCGCACATGGGGAGAGTTAACAATGTCGATCCATATCTTCAACCCATCACCAGCTAACAAATTTTTTTTTTATATTCCCTTGATTATTTGAATCCCTTTAAGAATCCTTTAAATAGATCCCTTTAAAATTTAACCCTATGTAATCCTTTGATTTTAGATTCTTAGATTGATTTTTTTTGATTTGTAACCGATTTTATCTTAAATTACAATCAATTTTCATTTATGAAACCATTAATGGCTTCAATAACATCATCAAAGCCCTTTCCACTTTTAAGGCTGGTTTTGATTACCTGAACTTCAGGGTTTATCTCTGCCACATCACTGACCATTTTATCAGAATCAGCACCTACTGCATCAGCCAAGTCCACCTTGTTGATGACCACCAGGTCGGCATCCTGGAAGATCAATGGGTGTTTTTCCACTGTATCGTCTCCTTCAGTGACACTGATTACCACCATGCGCATGTGACTGCCCAGGTCAAAGTCCACTGGACAGATTAGGTTACCCACATTTTCAATAAACAAAACATCAATGTCTTCCAGGGGCAAATCATGCAGGGCATGTTCCACCAGGTGAGCATCTAAATGGCATTCTTTACCAGTGTTTAATCCCACCACAGGCACACCATGTTTTTCAAACCGGCCGGCATCGTATTTGCTGATGACATCCCCGGCAATGACCCCAATCTTATAGTCCATCGCATCAATTATGGCTTCGATGAGGGATGTTTTTCCGGATCCTATGGCTCCCACCACATCCACTGAGAAAACTCGGTCCTTATCAAGTATTCTTTGATTTTTCCGGGCTAATTTACGGTTAGCCACCATTATATCGTGTTGAACTTCCACTTCTGCAATTTTATGCATCCTCATCACTCTTCTCTATTTTAATGGTTTTAACGTTACATTCTTTTCCAGTTAAGACTTCCACATTCCGCTCCCCACATTCCGGGCATACTACTATGGCCAGATAATGGTCAGAACCATCAGTATTGGCTAGTCCTGTAAATTCACAGCCGCGACATTTAATTTCCACAGGCACATCTTCAATGATGATTTCTGCGTTTTTAAGAATTGTATCCTCAACTATGACATCTAATAAAAATTTTAACTGCTCAGGATTTAACATGGTAAGCATTCCCACTTCAATAGTGACTTCAACTACTTCTGTGGCGTTGTTTTTCTCTGCAGCATCTATTACTGTGTCCACTATGGCCTGGGCCATGGATAATTCGTGCATTGGACTACCTCTCTAAGCTTGTATTTAACCTATGTTATGGGAAGCTTATTAATAAAGTTAACAAATAATTACAAGTGAAAGTAAAAAACTGGTAGTTTTTTCCCATGGCGATAATCGCCCCGGGAGTTGAAATAAGCTATTTGAAATCTTTAGTAATATTTTAAATAATTTATGGTGATTTTAATGATAATCGGAGGATCTTCTTCCCAGAAACTGGCTGCTAATATTGCCCAAGAAATGGATGACGTGCTTTGCCCTATAGAAACCCGAAAATTCCCTGACGGGGAACGCTACGTGAGAATTAAGGGAGATGTGGAGGACGGAGTGGTGGTGGTGCAGTCCACTGGCTACCCCCAGGATGAAAACCTCATGGAACTCTTCCTCATTCTTAAAACCCTCCGTGAAATGAACATTACCAAGATTCACACCATTATACCCTATTTTGGTTACGGTAGGCAGGAAAAAAGTTTTAATCAGGGTGAAGCAGTCTCAGCTAAGGTGGTCTGTCAGTTAATAGAATTTGCCGGTGCCAGTTCGGTTTACAGTATGAACCTACACGAGCAAAGTATCTGTGATCTGTTTAACATCCCAGCCTACAATCTGTCGGCCATGCCCGCTATTGCTGATTATGTGAAGAGTAATGTGGAAGACCCAGTAATCATTGCTCCAGATAAGGGTGCTCTAGGTTTTGCCCAGGAAATAGCACAAATTCTTAACTGTGAATCAGATTATTTGGAGAAAGTACGCTTATCTCCAGAGAAGGTGGAGACAAAGCCCAAAAATCTGGATGTGGATGGTAGAGACGCGGTTATCATAGATGATATAATCAGTACTGGTGGAACCATTGTTAATGCCTGTGGAATTCTAACTGAACACCACGCCCGTAGAATTATGGTTTGCTGTGTACACCCAGTACTGGTGGGTGATGCTCTACTTAAAATATTCGCTGCCGGAGCAGATGATGTGGTGGGAACAGACACCCTTAAATCTGAAGTTAGTAATGTGTCTGTGGCCAGTTTGGTGGCTGATGCCTTGCAAAAATATTATTGATCAGGATTAGTATCATGATCTTTACAAAAAGGATAATAATTAATTAATAAACTTACCATAATATTATTGTCAAATCATATTCTTTGAACTAACCTCTTCCCAAAAAAGAGATAACTGATAATTCAAGATTGTATGGTGCAAATTATGACCAATTGGACTCCTGTAATTATAGGAATTATTTTAACTGTGATTGTCGGCCTAGTTGGAATATTCATACCATTTTTAGGAGTTTTAGCCCCTATAATTGGCGGTTTTATAGCCGCATATATGGTGGGTGGGGACTACAAAGATGGTGCAGTTAACGGTGGTATTGCCGGTGCCTTCGGAGGGGCGATCCTGGGATTGGTTTTATTGGGTGCATTCACCGCAATTATTGGCGGTCTGGCCTTAGGATTTATAATAGGCCTCATACTCGGAATTATCGGCGGAACAATTGGAATAATAGTTAAAGGTCGCTAAAAAAATTCGAAAATAGGAAGTGTATTTAATGATACTAATTATAAAAAAACGAATATGAGGAGGAATAAATAATGGTCAATTGGACAGCAGTGGCTATTGGTTTTGTGGCAACAGTTGTACTGGAAACAATTGGAATTTTATTCATATCTATGGATACCGCAGTTTCGATATTTATAAGCATTTTCGCACCTATAATTGGTGGTTTTATAGCAGCATACTGGGCTGGTGGAGTTTATAAGGAGGGTATTATAAATGGAGGACTTGCCGGTGGATTAGGTTCTTTAATAGCAGCCATTATATTCCTACCGGGAAGTTTAATGTTTATTGTAGAAAATGCCGTGATTAGCTTTATTACCAGTGGAACACTGGGAATTATAGGTGGTTTAATAGGGATATTGGCCAAAGGAAAACCGAAAGGCAAAGAAGAACCTTCCTCAGAATAAATTGAGAACTCCAGCCGGGCCAAAACAATCCAATTAATTTTTAGTTTCCTTTCTTTTTTTATCTGTTAATACATAATCCTTATTCTAATTTCATTATTGTTAGGAATAATCAATTAAATATCAATTTTCTACTCAAATCATCTAAAGGCCAAATTTATTATTACATATTATTACACTATTTAGGGACATCCATATAAACCATAAAATTAAGGCACATTGTCCATTGAGCAAGCATTTATTATCCTACGGAGAAATCCAAAATTATATTATAAAACATAGCGCAAAGTAAATATATGGAGGGGTTGTCTTGATGAGACCTATTTTTGAGGACAATATCTACCTTGGGGAGTGTGAAATTGGAACTTTTTTGGAAATACCTTTTTTTGGAATTATTTTTATAAGAAAGAGTTTTAGAAATTTTACAATCCTAAATCCCTATCATAAACTACATCAACATCAAAACTTCCCCATTTTTTCACAGTTTAAAAAAAAAACAATTTAAATTAAGAGTGAAAGGGTGAATAAAAGAATGAATAAAAGAGTGAATTAAATAGGATTAAAAAAAAGGTTAAATGGATAATAATGTATAAACCGGGGCTTAAATCATGAACTCGGATGCAGTTGGCAAAGAAAAAGTAGATAAAGAGATTCTAGCTTCATTAAAGTTCAAAGCTGAACTTAAATTACTTCCCATAGTCTTGCAGGCTGTGAGAGATGTTACTTGCAGGTATGGTCTTGATGAGGCTTCAGTTAGGGATTTAGAGCTGGCAACCGAGGAAGCCTGCCATAACGTCATAGAACATGCCTATGAACCAGGTGAAGAGGGTTATTATAAGGTGAAGATCCATCGTGAGCCTACCTGTTTCCGGATTACAGTGCGCGATCAGGGGATACCCTTCAACTTACAGCGCTTAAGTGAGGAGGAACCTTCAGACATTGGTGTCCGGTTAATGAGAGCCTGCACTGATGAAATTAGAAGTAAATATCTGGGGAAAAGAGGAAAAGTGGTGGAACTGGTTAAAAATTTCCCCTTTGAATCTGTGAATAACCTGGAAAAATCCCCCACCACGATCCAGTCCAGTTCCATGGATCTGGCAGATCCCTCTGAAAAAGTTACCCTGCGTCTGATGCGTTCTGATGAAACTGTGTCCCTGGCCCGTCTGATATACCGGGTTTACGGTTACACCTATCCCCACGAAGACATATATTACCCGGAAAAATTCGCCTCACTCATAGAATCCGGCCTAGTAACCTCCTGTGTGGCGGTGAATGAACTGGATGAAATAGTAGGACATCTGGGAGTTTTCCTGGAAACCCCTGAAGATCATGTGGGAGAATCTGCACTAGCTGCAGTTGACCCCCGTTACCGGGGAAGAAGATTGTTTCCCAGGATGAAAAAGATGATGATGGAAGAAGTAGCATCAAAGGGTATTCTAGGACTTTACAGTAGGGCAGTGACAGTTCATGTAGCATCACAAAAATCCAATGTTAAAATGGGTGCTAAAGAAACTGGTTTTGTACTGGCACATTCTCCCCCCACCGCGATTTTCAAGAAAATGAAAACCAAAACTGCCAACATCCGCCGTACTGTGGCTCTCTTCTACGTTCCCGTGGTTCCGGACAGGGAACAAACTGTTTTTTTACCCCGCTCCCATGGGAAAATTATTAACAAAATTTACAAACACGCCGAATTACAACGTGTATTTAAAAAAGCAAAACCTGAAAACGTGAAATTAATTCCACATTCCCATATTCATTCCCATATTTTGCCAGAAATGGCCAGTGCATTTTTGAGGGTGAATGAATTTGGTGTGGACTTTATTGATGAACTAAGACTTCAGGTACAGGATTTAAGCCAGCGAAAAATTGAATTAATAGTCCTGGACCTGCCTCTGAAAGATCCTAGTACTGCTATTTTATTTCCTGAGATTGAAAAGTTGAACTTTTTCTTCTCCGGTATCATGCCGGAGTATCTGGATGGAGACTCAATTCGGCTGCAGTACCTTAACAATGTTGCCTTTGATCCAGAAGGCGTGGATATATATTCAGAATTTGCTCAGGAAATATTTAACTATGTGGTGGGTGAATTGAGGAAACATTATCAAACCAACAATTATTAAAGAATAATTCTAAAAAAAACGGGTTTACGGTTAGTTATTATGGATGGTGTGGAAATGGAAATTTCTGGAAAAACAATGAATGATGTGGAAATAGTTTATATAAATGGTCGGCTGGACGCCTACAATTCTAATCTGGTTGAAAAAGAGTTAAATGAACTCATTGATTCGGGTAAGATAAAGATAGTTACTGATCTATCTGGAGTGGAATACATCAGCAGTTCCGGCCTAAGAGTGATGCTTTCGTCACTGAAAAAGTTGAATGCAATGGGAGGAACTCTAAAACTATCATCCTTACAACCATACGTAATGGAAGTTTTTGAAATTGCGGGTTTCACCAAACTTTTCCAGATATACAGTGATGAAAAAGAAGCAGCACAGAGTTTCTAGCATGAAAACTAATAAAAACTAATTTAAATAAAAATTTTTATCAATAGAAGGTTCTATTTATCTACATACTATTATTAAACGTGAAATAATCATTGCCACGTAGAAATTAGTAAACTACGTAATAATTAGTTAAAAAAAATATTAGATTCACATGGACCCCCTAAGTATAACTCTTTTCACAGATCTGGTGGAGAAAGTCTGTGTTATAGTGGTCATAGCCTACCTTTTAACACGGCTTAAGTATTTCACTGAGGTTTTAGATGGTAAATTGACCATCAGGAACCAGATAATACTTATTTTAATATTTGGCGGTATATCCATATACGGTTCATATTCAGGGGTTAATATATTTGGAGCAATAGCCAATGTACGTGATCTGGGCCCCATGGTCGCCGGACTGGTTGGAGGACCCATTGTAGGCCTGGGAGCTGGACTGATAGGAGGTTTACACCGTTTAACCATGGGAGGATTCACCTGCATTCCCTGTTCCCTGTCCACAATTCTGGCGGGAATTTTTGCAGGTATAATCTACCTGGCCAATAAGAAACGTTTTATTGGTATCTGGGGAGCTGTTTTATTCGCAGTTTTAATGGAAAGTTTCCATATGGTACTGGCACTCCTACTGGCATCACCCTTTGCCCAGGCAATGGAAGTGGTTGAAGATCTGTACATACCCATGATACTGGCCAATGCCGTGGGAATGTTCATTTTCGCCCTGATGATCACCAATCTCATAAAAGAAAGAACCACCAAAAGGGAAAGGGACCGACTCTCAGCTCAGCTTGAAAGACGTAAAAAAGAATTGGAAATAGCTCAACAGATCCAGGAGAGTTTCTTACCCCACACCATACCTTTAATTGAAAATTATGACCTGGCTGCCAGTAGTATTCCCGCCCAGGAAGTGGGAGGCGACTTTTATGATTTCATTCCCATTTCCAGTGCACAAACTGGGCTAACCATCGGGGATGTTTCTGGTAAAGGGATACCTGCAGCCCTTTTCATGGCCTTTTCACGTACACTTCTAAGGGCTAAAGCCTGCCGTAACCCAGGGGTTGGTCGGATGATAGAAAGTGTCAATAACTTCATTAACGAAGAACCCCATTCCAACATGTTCGTGACCCTGTTTTACAGTGTCCTGGACAGTTCCCGGAACAAACTCACCTTTGTAAACGCAGGCCATAACCCCCCATTACTTTTAAGAAATAAAAATGGAGAAATCATCCGATTAAGCACGGGAGGGGTGGTTTTAGGGGCTATGAAAGGCCTTAAAATGGATGAAAAAACTATTGATCTGTACTCGGGAGATCTTCTGATCCTGTACACTGACGGTGTTACCGAAGCCATTAACCAGCAGGAAGATCAGTTTGGTGAGGCCCGATTAATTGAAATCATTAAAAATAATCCAGATCTCCCCTCAGGGGATCTGAAAAACCTTATTATTGACCAAGTTTATGATTTTGCATCTGGCACCCCCCAAGCCGATGATATCACCCTTATGGTCCTCAGGAGGACTGTGTGAATGGATGATAAATTGAAGCTTCAGGTGAATGCGGATCTGAAGAACCTTTCCCGTGTAGCTGATTTTACCACTGAAAGTACCCGTGAACTGGGTTTAGATGATAGGGGGGTTTTCCAGCTTCAACTGGCAGTGGATGAGGCTGTCTCCAATATCATCATACATGGTTACACCCACCAGACCGGAGCCATCCACCTGACCATCTGGAAAGAGAATAATAATATTTATATCAGGATACAGGATCGTGGGGAACCTTTTGATCCCATTAAGGCTGATTCACCGGATTTATCAATGCCTCTGGAAGAACGATCCCCTGGGGGTCTGGGTATACACTTCCTGAAAACAGTTACCGACAGTGTTCATTACCAGTTTAAAGATGGGAAAAATATTCTAACATTGACTAAATATCTGGATTGATAAAAAATCAAGATTGATAAAAATCTAGATTGAGTAAAGATTATTTTTAGATCAGAGGATTAGTACCCATCTAGAATTGATTAAGTTTGAACTGGGAGATTATCTGTTAGAATGGGTTGTATTAAATGAAGATAATTTAGATTTGAAAAAATTGTTTCGCTTAATTAGTTTTTAGAGGTTTTTAAGATAATCGGGAAATTAATAAAAACTGAAACTTAAAAAATAAAAAAATCATAGACGGGAATTAGGTAAATAAAAGGTAAAATGAGTAAATAAAAGTAGAATAAGAAGATTTAAAGATTTTACATCTTCTTATTTGCGGGTTCCACGTTGACCCGGAGTCCTTTTATTCCTTTTCTCTGGAGAGCACCAACTACTTCACGGGCGTGTTGTTGGGGAAGTTCTACAAAGGAAAATTTATCCAGAACATCTATACGTCCAATGCTGGTTGAAGATAGTCCTGAGACTTCACTAATTGCCTTTACTATATCCTTTGCCTTTACTTTCTGTTTACGACCCACGTTAACGAAGAACCTAACCATTCCTGGCTGTGCCCCAGTGTCTCCATATTTAGAATCATCATTTTGGCTGGAAGATTCATCCTTTCCTCCCACGTAAAGCTTCAGGAGGGCAGCGGCGATATCCACTGAACTGTAATCTTCTTCCATTAGTCGTTCAATCAAGTGAATCTCGCGGTCAATGTCACCATCATCCATTTCTTTACGGAGTCTTTCCAGGAACATGTCTCTTTTAACTTCTTCCACTTCGCGGAGGGATGGGATCTTCTGTTGTTCGATTCTGACCTTGGTGTAACGCTGGATATCCCTTAACTGGTAGATTTCTTTTCCAGATACAAAGGTGAATGCCTGTCCTTTTCGACCAGCACGTCCGGTTCTGCCTATCCTGTGGACGTAGTATTCCTCGTTGTTAGGAACATCGTAGTTGAAAACTGCTTCCACATCATCCACATCTATTCCCCGGGCTGCAACGTCAGTAGCTACTAGAATTTCTATCTGACCCTTCCGAAACTTATTCATAACTCTGTCCCGCTGGTTCTGACTCATGTCTCCGTGCAGTCCATCGGCAAAGTATCCCCTGGTCTGGAGGTGGCCTACAAGACGATCAACCCTTCTTTTGGTGTTACAGAAGACCAGGGCAAGTTTAAGGTTGTGCATGTCTATAAGTCTGGTCAGAACATCCAGTTTCATCTGTTCTTTGACTTCAAAATAGATCTGTTCAATTTCAGGAACAGTCAATTCCTGATGGGCTACTTTAAGCATTTCAGGCTTGTTCTGGTATTTTCTGGTTATTCCCAAAATTTGAGGAGACATTGTAGCTGAGAAGAGAAGCATTTGCCTTTCTTTTGGGATGTGTTCCAGTACAAATTCAATATCATCTCTGAAACCCATGTCCAGCATCTCATCGGCCTCATCCAGTATGATCATCTTCACGTGATCCATACGAAGAGTGCGCCGGTGAATGTGATCCATTACTCGCCCAGGAGTACCTATGATGATTTGAACTCCTCTTTTCAAGGCTTTAATCTGCCTCTCAATGGGTTGTCCCCCATAAACAGGTAAAACTGTGGTTTTTTTGTATTTAGATAACTTTTTAATCTCTTCTGCCACTTGAATGGCCAGTTCTCTGGTGGGGCAGAGGATTACTGCCTGCACACCTTTAACAGTGGATTCCAGGTTTTCCAGCACAGGTATTCCAAATGCAGCGGTTTTTCCTGTTCCGGTTTGTGCTTGGCCAATGACGTCCTTACCATCCAGTATGTGGGGTAAAGCCAGTGATTGTATAGGGGTTGCTTCTTCAAAACCCATATCAGCAATGGCACGTTTCATTTCACGGGATAATTTCAAATCTTCAAATAATAAACTTTCCATGGTATCTTCCTTACTTTATCTTCCTTTATTTAGTTGTTTCCTTGTTTTATCAACTAAAATATTCTATCAAGAAATATTCTAAATTAATTTAACAAATCATAAGTAAAATCGACTATCCAATTATAACGCTATAAAATTAGTATGGAAAAAATAGCAGGAATAATCAAAAAATCCACATTTACTTTTCTTATTATGTTTCTGTTTTTATTGGCATTTATAGTAATCTGTTTTAGTAATCTGTTTATTTTAACTCTGCCATTAATTTAATCTAATCAATAAATCATCAAAAATAGTTTTTTAAAAAAAATAGAAAATTAAAGAATTAAAAAATAGGGAAAAAATATCCCTAAAAAATTCTTCCATTAATGGGTTGCAGGTTTTTGCAGGATTCCATGAGGTACCATGTCGGTGATCTTCTGCATTTTGTCCATGAGGCTTTTTTTACCCTTACCACTGAGGGTGTGTTCCAGTACCTCGCTAAGAGTTTCCACTGGTACGATTTCTATCTTTTCACGGTACCGTTCTTCTATGAGCACGTCTTCCATGTTAGATTTGGGAATCAGAACCTTGCGTATTCCTGCCTCGGCTGCAGCTTCGATCTTACCCGTGACTCCACCTACCGGCAGCACGTCACCACGAATACTTAAAGATCCAGTTAGAGCTACTGACTGGTCAACGGGTATGTTTTCCAGTGCAGATACAACTGCAGTGGCCACAGAAACACTGGCACTGTCCCCTTCGACCCCTTCATAGGATTGGAGGAACTGAATGTGGATATCGTAATTGGATATGTCGGTTCCGGTGTGTTTCTTAACCAAAGCACTGACGTTTTGCACTGCTTCCTTGGCGATTTCTCCCAGTTTTCCGGTGGCTATGATTTTACCTTCGTCCTTACTCTGTGCTGGTGCTGCTTCGGCTGCTATGGGCATGATAATACCACTACGGTCACCAATAATAGCAAGACCGTTGACTTTACCCACTTCACCACCTTCAGATTTGAAAACCCGGTAACGTTTCTTTTGGACTATGTAACGATCGGCGATTTGCTGTTCAAGGGTTCTGGCCAGTTTTTTCGCACTGAGAACGTGATCCACTGTAACATGATCTGCCTTCTCCCCTTTGGCTATGTCACCAGCGGCCCTTACCAGACCACCAAGATCCCTTAGTCTAAGAGTTAATGAGTCTTTTTTACCCGCACGACGCTGGGCTTCATGAATTATCTCAGCTACGGCATCTTTACTGAAGTGAGGTATTCGTCCGTCTTTTTTAACTTCCTGGGCCACAAATTGAACCAGTTTATCACGGTTTTCCTCAGTGTCCTTCATGGAGTCCTTCATGAACACTTCGTAACCGTATCCTCTGATCCTGCTTCTGAGTGCAGGATGCATTCCTTCCAGGACGTGCAGGTTTCCAGAGGCCACCAGTACAAAGTCACAGGGGACTTCCTGGGAACGAACCATGGCTCCGCTGCTGGTCTCACTCTGACCAGTGATGGCGTATTTTTTCTCCTGCATGGCGGTTAATAATTCCTGCTGGGTTTTAATATGCATGGAGCCTATTTCGTCAACGTATAGCACACCCTTGTTGGACTTGTGGATCATTCCTGCTTCCACCCTTTCGTGGGCAGGGGTTCCCAGCCCACCAGACTGGTAAGGGTCGTGACGAACGTCCCCTAAAAGAGCTCCAGCATGGGCTCCGGTAGCGTCAATGAATGGGGCCATGTTATTTTTGTTGTTGTTAATAAGTAGTTTGGGCACCATTACCGTGCTACGGGGTTTCATTTGCATCAGTACCAGTAATACTATTCCTGCAGCGATAATGGCTTCCAGATACTTTTGCAACACAAAACCAATAACCACAATCAGGCTGATTATGGCTATCATGAACATGTTTTTACGTTCTTCCTGTCCTTTGGCCTTGACCTTGTAATTGGTAACCACATTTTTCCCTTCACCAGCAGGCATTACACCAATCAGTGGGTTGTGGTTGTCTTCCATGTTGGGATATACTAATATGTCCTGAAGTTCTTCAGGGGGAAGTAGTTCAGCCATTCCCTTGGCAAGCATGGATTTTCCAACACCAGGTTCCCCAATTAGAAGAACGTTACGGCGCTGCTTTGCTGCCTTTTTAACTGTTTCTACGGCCTCTTTCTGGCCAATGATCTGATCTATGATCCTATCAGGAACCTCAATTTCTCCTGAAGTTTTGTAACTGCGAAGTTTGACGGTTTCATCGGGAGAAACCTCAGAATCTGGGTTATAATTTGCCATAGGCTTTTGTAACCTCCATAATTTTAGATTTATAAAAAATCAACCTGTTTTTAAAATGGTATATACTCTAATGACTATAGTAAAAGTTATATAAGAACATTTGCTTTGCTGCATTAAATCTCATCTTTTTATGTAATATAAAAGTTTCCTTAAAATATAAATGAGTTTCCTAAAAAATTATTTGTCCTGAAAATTAATTCACATTAACCAGAGATGAAAATTAAAGGATTGTAATTATGGACATTAACTGATTAAACGTAGAAATAACTGTTGGATCATATATTAACCCCACTTTATGAGTTAAATCATGTTATACAACTTTATTGAGTTGAAACATGGGAAACGGTAGAAAACTATTGTTTATTTGGTTAAATTATTAAAAGGAACTTTAATAGGTAAACTAAATCACAGCATTAAACCAAATTCATGGAATTAGTGATAGAAATGGTGTCTTCAGATAAAACTAAATGTATAATGGTTCAGGGAACTGCTTCAAATGCAGGTAAAAGTGTGGTGGTAGCTGCACTCTGTCGGATGTTCTCCCAGCGAGGATACCGCGTGGCTCCTTTCAAATCTCAGAATATGTCCCTGAATTCATTCACCACCAGGGAAAATAGGGAAATAGCCATGGCACAAGTCTTACAAGCTGAAGCTGCGGGAGTGGAACCTCACCACCATATGAATCCAGTTTTACTTAAACCCAAGGAGGATTTCACCTCCCAAGTTATTGTTCATGGCAAACCCGCTGGAGACATGAACTTCTACCATTACCAGCATAACTTCCGGGATCAAGCCTTAAAAGCCATTAAAAAATCTTTAGATGCTCTGAAGAAAGATTATGATATTATTGTCATGGAGGGGGCGGGTTCACCTGCAGAGATTAACATGCTGGACGTGGATCTGGCCAATATGCAGATCGCCCGCCTGGCTGACGCTGACGTGATATTAGTTGCCGATATTGATAAAGGTGGTGTTTTCGCATCCATAGCCGGGACTTTCCAGTTACTACCCTCAGAAGACCGTCAGAGGATCAAAGGGATTATCGTAAATAAATTCAGAGGTAACTTGGATATTTTAATGCCAGGAATCAGGCAGATAGAAGAGATTGTTGGTGTTCCAGTCCTGGGAGTGCTACCCTACGATCAGGGACTCAAGCTTCCCGAGGAAGATTCAGCTTCATTATCAGAACGAAAATACCGTAGCAGTGGAAAGATAACCATAGGGGTGATTCGACTTCCCCGTATTTCCAACTTCACCGACATTGACCCCCTGGAATACGAACCTGAAGTGGGAGTGAGACTCATTGAAATTGGGGATGAAATAGGGAATGTAGATGCCCTGATCATCCCAGGGACACGTAACAGTATCAGTGATATGGTAACCCTGGATAAATCTGGTCTGGGTCATGAAATTAAGGATCTATCAATGGAAATTCCCATTTTTGGTATTTGCGGAGGATACCAGATGTTAGGGTCGAATATCCTGGATAAGTCCCTTAAAGAATCCAGCCTAGGTAGCATTGAGGGTATGGGGATTCTGGATGTTAAAACCAGCTTCGGGGAAATTGAAAAAATTATCAGTCAGAGCCAGGGTACTTTAATTAGGGGTAATGGGATTTTCAAAGGCTCTGAAGGTGAAGTCATTAACGGATACGAACTACATGAAGGCGTTTCATATCTGGGAGAATCTAAACCTCTCCTCAGGGTTCTGCAGGGCTGCGGTAACCATCCCCAATCTGGTTTTGACGGTGCCCAGAATGGTTTAACCGCCGGTACGTACTTCCATGGAATATTCCATAATTTCCATTTCCGCAGATCATTCACGGATTATCTACGGAAAGTTAATGGTCTGGAACCCATAGGTTACCAGAAGGACCATTTCCAGGAGCTGAAAAAATTTTCAATCCAACGTTTATCAGACCTGGTTGAAGATAATCTGGATATGAATTCCTTCCAGAACGTGCTTCGTTTTGATATCTAAATCATTAAAATTTTTTTTATGTCATGAATCCATGATTACTTGAAATTTGAAATACTTGAAAATACTTGAAAATACTTGAAAATACTTGAAATCTATGAAAAATCTTTGAAATCTACTTATTCTTTTTCCATCAAATTTTTTTCCATCAAAACCTATCTAAAATCATAAGCAATCTAAAAATTCCCAAAAAATAAAATACTCATAGAATTAGATAAATCCAGATTAGATTGATTCAAGATTAAACTTGATTAAAATTTGATAATTTTTATAATTTGATAGAATTTGATAGAATTTGATGATATTTAGATAATAAGATTGACTAATTAGATTTATATTAAAAAAGAGTTTTTTAAAGCGTGTATCTAAAAAAAGGATTATAATTTGGGATTATAATTTTTAAATGAAAATGAATGATACTCAATATGATGATATTGTATATTCAACAAAGAATATCCAATGAATTTTTAATGGATTAATGGATTATTAAAGGGCTAATTATGAATAGGGGCTAATTATGAATTTTGAAGAATGATTCATCATAGAGTGTACGGCAATGACTTAAATAAAAATGGAAGTAACTTTCTTAACTGATTTGGTTTTCACCAGTACTGATATTTTTTCGTTTTTTTCTAAAATCCAGTCATCACGAGGGATGTACATTTCACCGTTTTGATGGATGGCTGCGATAATATAATCATCAGTGGGACTCAGATCACTCACTCTCTTACCTACAATTCTAGAATTTTTAATACTGATATCTAGGAGCTCTGCATTTCCCTTACCAACCACAATCAAATCCGCAATTTTTGGGCGGTTTATTAGTTTTTCCAGGTAACCGGCAGCAGTGAGTTCCGGGCTGATAACATGATTTATACCAACTTTTTTAAAGGCCTCTTCATGATCAGGATTACTTACCCGGGCAATGATCTTGGGAACATTGTACTCTTTTACCAAGATGCAGGAAAGCAAGTTAGCCTCATCATAACCTGTGGCAGCAACAAAAACATCTGCATCAGCGATATTCGCTTCTTCAAGAGTTTTTACATCGGTACCGTTTCCACAAATTACCAGGGCATCTAATTCTGCAGCAGCATTCCCACACAATCCACTGTCACTCTCTATGAGAGATACATCATTTCCTGATGCCACCAGGTAATTAGCCAGGGTTAAACCAACCCTTCCTCCTCCCATTATAACTACGTACATTATAACACCATTAACTTAATATTGACCATAATATTTGTGAAATAATTGATTATTGATTTTTTTCAGTTTTTAATAAATGATTTCTTTTAGTGATTTTTTTTACTTATTTAATTTAAATACTGGAACTAAATTTTTCCATTTAGCTAAATCTAAAGGGCAATGAACATTATTAAGCCACATCGGAACTTCTAAAAGACATTCTAATTCAACTTGTATTGATAGAAATATCTATAATATAAAGATTACGGCGTGAATAATAAAAACACAAATTGGATTGAATTTAAAAAAGATACACCTATCATTTTAAATGGATTTGAAGGGGCAAGGTGTTTAAATTTTACAATTTTTAGCAGGAATAGGATTTTAAAATAAATTTAAGATGAAAAATGGGATAATTTAATTTTTCGAAATTAATCACTCAATTTTCATTTCAAAAAATAGATGGAAAGTAGGATCACTTATTTCAAAATTATTTAACCACAAAAACTGGGCATTTGGCAGATCTTACCACACTTTCTGTAACGCTTCCAGGGTATAATCGGTTCAATCCGTGCTTACCTGAAGCTCCCATAACTACCAGATCGATTTCTTCTTCTTCGATGGTTTTTAGTATTTCATCAGCAGGTTTACCCTTTTTAATCAGTGTAATGATCTGAATATTTTTACATTTACCATCACACTCTTTTTCCTCTAGTTTTTCGGAAAATTTTTGAACTGCCATGTTACCCTCAGCCTTAAATTGATCTTCCAAACTCAATTCAAGGTCTTTCTGAGGTATAGATCTCAGGTAAGAAGTGTCGATTACATTTAAAACAATGATCTGGGAAAAACTTTTATCAGCAATCCATATGGCATATTCTCCAGCTTTTTCAGAATATTCTGAGCCATCAGTAGGTAGTAATATTTTTTTATACACAGCCATTCCTCCTTTTTAGTTATATGTAACTTTTAGGATTATAGTCTTAACCATTAATTATGAACTATTCGCTACAAAATCGTTTACTAAAAATTACCACCATTTTCTCTTTTTTGTCCGTGGACAATTAATAATTAATTTTTAGAGATAATTTAAAGTTAAAATAAATATTTGAAGATTATTATGAATTATTTAACTATTATAAGTTGTATAAACGATTTAAATATATTTTACCGGCAAAAACAGTTATAAAAAATTAATTAAGCCAAATAATCATTTTAACAGGCATTAAAAGCAAATTTTATCATCATCACAACTTATCTCTGAGTTAACACTCACTTAAATTTTCAGGACCGCCCCTCATAAAACCTAAAGATATAAATAGGATGAACAGAAAATCACGGTATGCACAACGCATGCGGCGTTAGTCCAGCCTGGTTAAGACACTGGCCTGCCACGCCAGCGACCCGGGTTCAAATCCCGGACGCCGCATCGCGGCTGTAGTCTAGTCTGGTTAGGACTTGGGCCTTCCAAGCCTACGACCCGGGTTCAAATCCCGGCAGCCGCACTACCCCCTTATTTTTATAATAATTACCCCTTTAAAGAGCTTTAACGTTTTTTTCAATAACTCCACTTTATATTTACCCTTCTCCACTGTATATTACCCTTCTGTTTATTCCCTAATTTTAATAAAACAATACAATAAATAAAATGTAATTTAATTTTGAAATTTTGTGTGAGACTGACTTACATGGTGAACATCAGAAAGAATATCTATCATACCCTAAACAGGTTTTTAACATACCTAAACAGTGAATAAACCAACACCGAATTCACAATAAGAATAAATTCCATGAAAATCCCAAAAAATAACCCAATAAAGATAATTCCATGAAATAACCAATGACCCTATCCATTTGAAAATTGATTTTCTAAGTTGTAAAATGAAGTTGATTTAAAGAAAAAGAAATAAGAAATTCAATTAAAATTTCTATAGATTTTTAATTTTTATAGATAAAAATCTAAAAAAAACTGTTCTAATAAGAATGTTCTAAAAAAGAATGGTTTTTTTAGATGGGTATTAAGAGTTCGGCGGCTACCATCCGGCAAATATCCGTTTTGGTAATTACTCCCACTGGTTTACCATCTTCAAGTACCAATAATCCAGATATGTCTGCTCTTAACATGAGGTTAGCTGCATCTTCTATGCCATCATCGGCAGAAATGGTGATGACTTCCTTGGACATTATATCCGTGATCTGAAGTGAAACTGCATCTTTGGCTGAAGGTTTGATAGTTCCCAGAACTCCAATAAGATCTGAATAAGAAACCACACCTAACGGTTCACCACCATCATCCATAACAAAAAGTCTCCGCACCCCTTCCTTGTACATCTTTTGAAAGGCTTCTGGTGGACGGGTACTGGAAGTGATGGTTATAACATCCTGGTTCATTGCCTCTTTAACTTTCATTTTCTCACCCTTTTGACCAATATCACTAATTATATCCTCATTTTTAATTTAATCCATCATTCTTAATTATGTTTCTATGCATTACATTATTGGTAAAGTTTATTATGAAATTTTTTTAAGTAAAATATTTAAAAAATTAAATTATGAGGGGATAAAATAAGAAAATAACTTATAGAATAATTAATAAAATCTACAGATGAAATTACATCATTGAAACCGCATAATTCCTCTGGAACTCAATTAGTATGCAGATTTAGTATGAATTAGTTTTTAAAAAAAAATTTCCAATTGGACTTGAAAATGATCTAATTTTAATATTATCCAATTAAAAAGATATTGGAATAATATTAAGGATTATTAATTAAGTTTCAAACAAAATAACTATTTCTGAGCCAAAAAATCATCCCTTAAACAATAGACAGACTGCATCCTGGTTTGGGGTCTAAAATCCCTGGGCCGAAGTATGAAGTTATTAAGTTATGCTAAGGTTTATATATCAAGATTTTTATAATAAACAAAAAAGTTCATGTCTCACTCTTAAAAATTGTTGGTCGTGAACAATATTTGAAGTATTCTGCAACATTTAAATACCATAAAACTGTAATATAATATTAAACAATCCGGAGGGAATAAATTGATGAGAATAAGCATGTCACTACCCAAAAAGTTGTTAAACGAATTTGATGAAGTATTAAAAGACCGGGGATACCAATCCCGATCCAAAGGTATCAGAGACGCATTGAAAGATTATATAGTCCGATACCAGTGGATGAAAGAAATGGAAGGCGACCGTATAGGAATTATTGCCGTGATCTACGACCACCACTATACCGGAGTAATGGAAGACCTAACTGACATCCAGCACGACTTCCGAGACTACATAAACGCGGTTATGCACGTGCACATGACTGAAAAATACTGCCTGGAAGTAGTAGTTGTTAAAGGAGACGTTAAATACATCCGAGACCTCACCGAAAAAATAATGAGACTCAAAGGAGTAGAACACGTTAAACTTACCAGCACCGCCAGCGGACAAAATTAATCCAAAATAATAATATAATCCCAAACCAAGATAAAAAGGATGAAAATCACATCCTATCAACAGAACTTGCTCTCAGACAGTGAACGACTGACAGCATTTCACCAAGTAATAAGTGAAAAATCCAAGGGTATCATTTACGATCTGGGGACCGGTTCAGGAGTACTCAGCTCCTGGGCTGCTCCACTGGCTCGTTTTGTTTATGCCGTGGAAAAAAATCCATTAACGGCCCAGATAGCCCAAAAAAATCTAAGCCAATTTGAAAACGTTACCCTGATGGTAAACGATGCAAAATCTATTTTTTTCCCTGAAAAAGCAGACTTAATAATCTGTGAAATGATGGACACTGCACTAATTGATGAAGACCAGGTCCCAGTAATTAATTCTGTAAGAAAATATCTAAAAAAAGATGGGAAAATAATCCCTTGTGGAGTGTTCAACGGAGTGGAAGCTGTGAATACCATCATCAACCACCCCTGTTATCAGGAAGAAGAAACTCCCCATACCAAATTGATGAGTAAGCTAATCATATATGATAAAATTGATTTTGAAAAATATATTGAACCTGAAGTTGATTATAGTATCATAATTCCAATTAGGGATGAAGGATCAATTTCAGGCATTAAAATCACGACTTTCACCCTTCTAACACCTGATTTTATTTGTGGACCAACACCCATGATGAATCCACCTCTTCTAATCCCCACTAACCATTTGAAGGTTAAAAAGGAAGATAATATTATTTTAAAATTAAAATATATCATGGGGGGTGGGTTAGATACCATTAGAGCATCAATTGAAACAGTTCCTCAATAATTCACAGAAAATTGTGATACTGGGAATTGGAAATGAAATGAGGGGGGATGATGGTCTAGGATCAGTGCTAGCCCAGGAACTGTCCAATCTTGAAGACAAAAATATCACAATCTTTGATGGGAAAACCGTACCTGAAAATTTCACTGGAGCCATAAAAAGAGAAACCCCAAGCCATATCATCATTGTAGATGCCGTGGAAATGGATGAAACCCCAGGACATGTGAAACTGGTGTTTAAAGAAGAAATTGCCAACTACAGTATATCCACCCATGCCATGCCCTTATCATTCCTCATCAATTATCTTGAAACAACCACTTCAGCCAAGATTATGTTAATGGGGATACAACCCAAAGATATGGATTTAATTGACAATATGTCTCCTGAAATCCATGAAAGCTTGAATTACGTTTTAAAACTGTTCAAACATACCCTAAAAAATCTTAAAAAATCTTAATAACTTAAAATATCTTAAATTTAAAATTAAAAAAGGATAATGAGTTAAAAAACGATCATTTCCTACTTAGAAAGCATATTACAAGTTATAATATCTAATCCTACTATTTTCAAATGAATTCTATTTTTTTAATGTTCATGATAATAACAGTTTCTTGACAGCCCCTAAAATTCATAATCTTAGATTAAAATGTTTAAAATAAAAAAAATCAATTGTAGTATTAAACAAATATTATTAACCTTAATCAGAACCATAAAATCTAACCAATACACTTAACTTACACTTCCCCTCAATCATTAAATTTACATAACCCCCTTCATTTAAATAAAAAATAAAATGAAAGAAAATAAAAATAGGCTATAAACATGAAATTGCTGTTTATTGGAGCTCGTCTGTTTGATGATGTGGCCCTTTACACTAAAAATAATGGAATAACCACTGTTCTAACTGAATCAAACCCTAAATCATCAAATCTTAGTTTGGCTGATTCCCATTATATTGTCTCCCGCGGGATGGATCAACCTAAAGAAATTGCCATTAAAGAAGATGTAGATGGGGTAGTTCCACTTATAGGGATTGATGGGCCCCTTTGTGATGTGGCTTTGCTTAAGGAAGAGTTGGAAAGAGATTATGGTTTACCAGTAGTAGCATCACCCCCTGATGCTGTTTCAATCTCTGGGGACAAAATCAAAACCAAGAAAATTCTAGTGGAGAATGAAATAAAAACCCCTGAATACAATTTAATCCAATCTAACCATGAACTAAAGCTGAATGAATTCCCCATGGTTCTTAAACAGGCTCAGGGACAGGGTGGCAAAGATATTAAAATTGCATTATCCAGTGAAGATGTGCATACCTACCTGGAACAATATGACTGTGCCCTGGCGGAGAGATTCATAGATGGGATTGAAATATCCGTGGAAATCTTAAGGTGGAAAGGACATTCCATCCCCCTGGTCCCAGTTTACAAAGGCAAAACCACCCTCGACTGTATCCATCCTCTGCACAAATTAAAAAAGGCCCCCCTCACTGTGGATGATGATGGTGGGGAAATTAGGGACACCATAAGAAAGATTGCTCAAGATATTGGAGAAATAATTGGTGTTGAGGGCACATCAGACCTGGATCTCATACTGACTACACATGACCATGAAACTTTTGTTTTAGAGATAAACACCCGCCCCAGTGGCACCCGTTACCTTACCACAGCATCCTGTGACATAAATCCATTATGGGAAATGGTGGAAATGGCCACTGGTTCATGGAATGCCAGTAATGTGGCTAAACGGATGAAAAACTATTTTGCCCTGGAGATACCTGTAGGGGACTATCCGAGTGATAGGAACAACTACCAGTATCGGGAATTCCAGACAGATAATAGCTGGATAATTCATGGCCCCCCGAACCATCAGCGAATAACAATCAGGGGTCAAGATAAGGAAGATGCCTTTAAAACTGCCCAAAAGCTGAATATTGAATTTGGGAAAATCTAATGATATATTTTTCAGGACTAAAATTAAGATTTAAAAAGAAATTTAACATGTAAATAGGTTTTTCTGATGTTTTAAGGCCATATATATTCCCAAAAATTAGAATAATAGATATGCTTTCAATCCATGAAAAACTTAAAATAAATAGACTGATTAAATACAAGTAATCTTTAAAAGAGATATTCATAATAAAGATATTAAAATTTACAATCTGATGAATTCACTGCAACAATCTAAAAATAAAAGAAATCATTCACTGATAATTCATGTATATTTCGTTATTTAAGGTGGTAAATTGAGCATAATAGAGACACTGATTTTAGCATTTATTCTAACAGTTTTAGCCACAATATTCTTCACTTACTTTGTTCGTAAGATATTGAAGGATGCCGATGTAACTGACAGTCCCATTGTGACTGAACATAAACATAAAACTGGAACCCCCACCATGGGGGGGCTGGCCATGCTTCTGGGTGCGGCACTGGCTGCATCAGTCTATTTTAATGAAAAAAACCTGGTATTAACCGTTCTGATTATGTTAAGTGCAGGTTTAGTGGGATTACTGGATGACCTTCTGGGATTGAAGATCAAAGAAGTGCAGAAGGTTGCACGTAACATCACCACCAACCCCCTAACCATTGGCCGGCTAACCCTTAATCCTGGTGAAGAAGCCCGAGTGGCAACACCTAAAGCTAAAGAAGATCTTCCGGATTTATTAAATAATGGTAAAATTGAAATTACCGGGGAAACACCCATCAAAACTGAAGGAAAAGAAAGAGATAAAATAATTGCCCAAATAGTACTGGGAATTTTCCTGGCAGCCACTGGTGCAGTTAGCAGTACGGTTCTAGGATTTGAAGCCGGAATCTTCATAATTCCCATTGTGATCTTCGGAGTAATTGGTTCCATTAACTCCGTGAACCTCATCGATGGGATGGATGGTTTAGCAGCAGGGATATTAACTATTGCCTCGGCTTCTTGTGCCATTTTTTCATTAATTAGTGGTAATTTAACCGCCACCATTCCTTTTGGAGTTTTAGCCGGGGTATCTCTTGGTTTTCTGGTTTTCAACCGTTACCCCGCAAGCATTATCATGGGGGATACTGGATCCTTTGCCTTGGGTGCTGGATACATTACTGCCGGTTTTCTGGGAGATGTGATCTACTTTGCAGTCATTGCCCTGGCCATACCGATTATCTCCGTGGTGGTCAGTCTCATGCACCGCTCCCATATTATAAAATTACCGGTGGAGCCGTTACACCATACTTTACATTACAAGGGCCTCTCTGAGAAAAAGATAATAGCTCTTTACTGGTCAATTACATTTATCATATGTTTAGCAGCTATTTTAGTCTACCAATTCATTTGGTAGTTCATATCTTAATATTTACTCAATAAAGCCAGATCATCCAATAAATCAGCATCAGGAAAATTTACATGCTTTAACATCAATGGGATTAATTTAACAGACTATGAATTGGATAAACCTAACATATAGAATAGGATAAAGCTTTAGACCAGAATAGGAAAATCTATAGACCAGAATAGGATAAATCTGACATACAGGAATAAAATAATGAAAGAACTCACCACCCTTAAACTCGCTCAAACGTGCCATGGGAAATTAATTGGTACTAATCAGATTGTGAGTGGTATATTTAACATCTTGAAGGATGCTAAAGAAGGGGATATGGTTATCCGCCACTGGATTGATGAAACCGGTGTGGAGATAGCCTCGCATAATGGTGCTTCCTGCATTATAACCCAGGATGCACGTGGAAATGCCATTCAGACAGCTCAAAAGCTTAAAATTTCCCTTATTTTAACTGAAAGGATTGAGTTAATCAATGCATTCGCTATTCGCTGGGCTCTTGAGGTATATGCTCCAGATACTCTAAGAGTAGTGGTGACCGGGACTAACGGTAAATCCACCACCACCCATATGATTCATACTATTCTTAGAGAAGCAGGTTACACTACCCACACCAATACTGACTCGGAATCGGAGTTTAACACCCTAATAGATCCAATGGTAGCCAAACAGATTGCTGAGTTTAAGGGCGAATTAGGGGCCGTTGTTTTAGAGGTTTCTGAGGTACAGGGATGGGAGGATAGGAACATGAAGGATCATGCCCATCTTATGACCAGCGCAATCCAGCCCCAGGTGGTGGTTCTCACCAACGTGGCCCTGGACCATATTGGCCTTGTGAATTCACTGGAAGAAGCATCCCAAGAAATTTCAAGTGCATTGAAGGGATTTAAAGGAGATTATGTTGTTTTAAATCATGATGATCCATTAATAAGGGATATGCAGAGTATGGTTCCATCAGGTTCACAAGTTATGTTCTATGGTTCCAGTACCAACGTTGAATTTAGGAATGAAGGAATATTCTTTCGAGAAACCCTGCTTATTCCACTGGAAGACCTACCATTTAAGAGCCCACATTTTATCCAGAACACACTTGCCGCAGTTAGCACGGCTCTAGCCCTTAAAATCGAACCAGAAGTTATTCGAAGAGCGGTGTCATCATACCAACCCTTAAAACGCAGGTTCACTGTACTGGGTACTGATCCTTTGATCATTGATGATTTTGCCCATAATCCTGAGGGTATTAAAGCCACAGTAAAAAGTGCTGCTGATTCAGCATCAGGAAAATTTCACCTGGTCTGTGCCATCAGAGGTTCCCGGGGGGAATCTCTTAACCGATTAAATGCCCAGGCTGTTGCTAAGTCCATTAAAGGGCTGAACTGTAACCTGATATTAACCAGTAGTCAGGATGTGGTGGACGATGCTAACTGGGTAAAACCTTCTGAGAAAAAGGTATTTATAGAGGTACTGCAAAAGGAAGGAATTAATTACACATATTATGATACCCTGGCTGAAGCATTGAAAAAGGTTTTAAAATCAGCTCAGGACAATGAAACCATACTGCTTATTGGTGCCCAAGGTATGGATCCCGCATCAGATGTTTTACGAGATATAAATTAATAATAGTTCTTGATATTTAAATTAAAGATATTTAGATCAGTATAATTAAGGAATAGTAAGGAATAATTTGGAACTATTAAAGTAAAAAAAAAGATTAAAGCAGTAAATAAGATCAGATTCAATATTTTCAAAGATCAAAAATAAAGATATCAAAAATATGTTTCAAACATAATTCCCCAATCATTATATCCTGATACAAAATAATTTTATAAAAGTAAATATTGATTATACTAGTTCATTGTGCTTTTTAACACATCATTTTAGTTAAAAAAATGATGTGGATTTATCTAAATTCCATTCATCTATTATTCATAAATTATTTATAAATGAATTTATTAAGGTTAAATAATAAAAATAGCCTTGATAACTTCTTGTAAGACAAAAAATCAAAAACATTTACTAAATTATTCCAGATTAACCCTCTGACTAATTATTGTGTTTAATTTCAATGATTTATTTGACCATTAGAGACTGAAAAAGTGGACTCAACTGTGATAAAAACTAGAATAGATGATAAATGGGATTAAATAGTGTCAAAAAAGCATTAAATAGTGTCAAAAAAAAGACTAAACGTATATTAACTGGTTATGAAAGGAATTATAAAGAAACTGGTGTTAAATAAAATGAGTACTGATATGGATAAGCATTCATCTGAGGTGGATAAGATTCCTCAAAAGAGAATGGAAACCTATGGAGTTATTGGTGTATGTGGAGTAGTGGGAAACTTGGTTGCCCGAGTTCTGATGGACCATGGTCATCAAGTAATATGTACAGATATCCACAGTTCAAATAATTGCCCATTCCTTTATACTCTCAATGGTTATAACACCCAAATCTACTTGAATGAACATCCAGAATCCTTTTTTAAATCATCAGATTATATTATCCCCCCTCCCAGTCTCAAAAGATCTTCGAAGTTGTTCCAGCAAATAGAAGACAGCCCTGCCCAACTGATGGAAGTGGATGACATTATAAGACAGATCACCCCTGATAAACCAGTGATCTGTATAACTGGAACCAATGGTAAAACTACCACCACCACACTCCTGAAACATTTCTGTTACAACGCAGGATTTAAACCCACTGAACATGGATTCATGACTCTCCAAGGGAATGTGGATTACATTCCCCCGTTACAGTGCAGATTAGATGGGGATGTTGCCGTGGTGGAAACTGGTACCGAAGGAAATAAAGGAGATTTAAAGTTTATATTAGACCGTTGTCATCCTTCATGTGGCTTAATAACCAATATCAATCCCGATCACTTGAACCACAATCAGGACTTCATGCATTATCGCCTTATCAAAGGTGAATTATTAGAAGAGCTTAGGGGAAGAACTGTGGTGGTTAACGGAGATGATCCTGCAGTATGGGGTCTGGTATCCAATAAGAATTATGAGGGAAAAGTGATAAGCTTTGGAGTTGACCATCCTCCTCAGGGTAAAAGCAAAAAAGAATGTTGTTGTGGGAGAGAGATCAACCTAAATGAAACACTCTCTGGAGTAGGCTATTACCAATGTGAATGTGGTTTAAAACGTCCAGTTCCGGATTATTTAGCCACCAATATAAAAGAAAATAGTTTCATCCTAGAATCTGGTAATAAGAAGATTGAAATGGAGATAAGCATCACTGGATTACACAATGTTTACAATGCCCTGGGAGCCATTGCCGTGGGGCATGAATTATTGAAAATACCCCTGGAAGACATTGCAAAATATCTTAAAACATTTAAAGGAGTTCCAGGACGTTTGGAATACATTTATAATGATGAAGATATGGATTTGATTGTAGATTATGCTCACAATCCTTCTGGAGTCGAAACTGTACTCAGAGAACTTAAAAAAACCTATGATAAATTAGTAGTGGTAATAACCATTTCATCGGAATCAGGGAAAACTGGAGATTTAGATATTATGGAAAGAGCCATTGGTAACGCTGATTTCATCATACCTGCATCCTATTATTCCCGACTGGCTGCAGAAAAATGTATTTCATCAGGAAAGATCATATTACCTTCGGTAGAACCTGAAGAATTCCGTAACGGTACCTTGGGAGCCACTGCAGAACAGGTAATTGAAGGCCTTAAAAAAGGATTAAAATGTGATGCAGATGCATTAGTATGCATTGGTGAAGCTGCAGTTAAATATAAGAAAAATATAAAGAATTTTATAGATTCAGAGGATATTTGAAAGATTCACAGATAATTTATTTATACAAAATAGTAAAAGGTGAAAAAATATGTTCATTAAGGTAAGAAGAGATACCCTGATTATTTTAATGTTGGCATTTATTCTTATCACATCCGGGAGACTGATGTCCTACATGTCCTATGCTTCCTCAACGGAAACAGAACAGGGAATTCCCATTGCAGGAGTTATTGTGAAAGGAAATGATATTGTGCCCACAGATTCCATCCGAACCAACATTGCCAATGTGGGTTTCAGGACAGGTAGTTATATTCAGGGAGATACTCTCATAACCAATAAACGGAAGGTTCCCTTGAATGAAGCTCTGGAAAATGCCCGTCAGGCAGCCATGCTTTCCACGGTTCCAGGAACAAAAGCAACTCCTATAAAAGCGGTTGATGTGAAACTGGATAAACAAACCGGCATATTAACGGTTAACGTTATCGAAGACTTTTCTACTGTAGAAATTAACCAGAATGGCTGACCGGTGCATGAGGAAAATGGAAAAGAATTTTAAGGTGAAACCGAGATGATTCAGAACAATTTACAGAGAATTCTGGTGCTTCTGGTAACCCTGGTGTTGCTGGTTAACACCTCAGCTGCAACCTGCAACATGGTGATTATCACCGACCCCACCGGAACAGATCCCAATGGAGCAGCAGCAGGCAGTATGTCCTTTGCCGATAACATGTTCCAGTCCACATTCATCATGTCCAAAGAGAAACATTTCACTGTTCTCTCTGGAGGTGAAGGTAATGAAACTCCTAGACTGGCAGCCATTATAGAAACTATTAAACGGCTTAATAATGGTGCAACAGCATCAGAAGCTGCCAGCGCAGCAAGCAGTTACTCCGGTATCAGGGTTATGACCGGAGGCCCCACCATTGGTGCTGCAGTGGGAGGATCCTTTGATGCTTATGTGGTTACTGTTGCTGGTGATGGAACCATAACTGCAAATCCAGTTTCAGGAGGACTGGCCACACTTCCTGCAGGGCAAAAAGGAGCCATTATACACCTACGTAACACCCACGGTAACCCCCAGTACGGGACTGCTGAAACTGTGCGTCAGGAAACTGCAATCACGATTGGGAAAATGATTCGTGACGGTTACCCTGCTACTGAGATTTTAGGTGCAGCATTTGAAGAAGTAGCCAAGGATTCCGGTGAAAAATATGGTGGAGGGGGAAATAACCTGGTATCTTCCATAACCAGTGGCGACATGTTCACTCCTTCCAAGCTGAATACCACTGGTTACCCCATGGATGAACCTTATTCTAAAGAATGCCCTAAAGATGGTTGGAGTGTTGCATATCCTGCAGCAGAAAACTATCAGACCTGTCCCTACGATGGAACCGCACTGAAAACTGTTTATGCCTATGAGGCCCTGGCGGACAAAATAACAGTCACTAGTAACAGCACCGCTGTATCCGTATACGGAACTGATGCTGCTGGTGTTTATGAAACAACTGAAGAAATCGTTCAGTACTCCGTTAAAAAAAACGGGTATAACAGTGCCACCATAGCTACTGCCATTAACAATGCCATAGATAATGGTCTTCTGGTGGGAGTGAATTACATTGAACCCAAAGACATTAACATAGTGGAAAGCACACGTTCCGTGGGAGTTTACTTCAAACCATTACCAGACCATCGTACTTCCCCCCCATGGAATCTGCCCATAAGCACATCAATACTGGACATTGTAGGAAGCATACAAACTGCAATTGGACTGATACTGATAATTCTGGTTCTATTTAGAAGCACACTAATCAGTTCATTCCTTAAAAAAAGGCGGTAACCCATGACTATAGTACTTATTCGTGCCGAAAACCAAACAAAAATCCTTAACAGCCTGGCAGATATTGAAAGACACGCCGGACTTAAAATTAATGGAAAACCACGGATTATTGACAATAAACTGGCCGATAAATATGCTAAAAGCATAATGAAAGACAGATTAAGGTCAAAATCTAAAATTGCAGTTTTAGTATCCGTAAAGGAGGATGCTACCCTTAGTATTCTTCAGATAAGAAAGATACATCCCCCTGCACATTTAGTGGTTATAAGCGAGGAATACCGCCAGTGGGAAGAGATTAAGAAAATATTCAACACCCTCCCCCCACTTAAAGGATATTACTCTTCCAAAAACCCAAACACTCCCAAACCAAATCCCTCAACAAATAAAAATTTAAAATGAAAAATTAGATTATTTTAATTTAGGGATTAATATTTTTTTTAAATCAGCAATAAATTATTCAAATTCATTCAAATCTCTTAATCCTTTTTTTTAAGTCCTAAAAAAAAACAAGTCCCCTGGCAAAATTAATTTTTTAAATTTATAATGCTAAAAAAAATGAGAAATGAAAAAGTTTTGAGGGATAAAAAACATCTCAACCCTTTTTGATCCTTGCAATATCCCCAATAGTTGCTCTTCTCATACGGGCAGCACTCTGGTCATCCATTTGTGCCTGTTCTGTTTTTTCCAGGAGAGTTACTTTCAGAGTTCTTTCCAGTTTCCGTGCCAGTTTCAAATCTGGAACCATTTTCCCGGATTCAAGACGGTTTATCACCGAAACTTTCTCGTAGATTTTCTCACCAAGATCTTCCCGGGACCAACCCTTTTTCTCACGGGCTTCCCTGATCACAGTCTGGTAGTCCTCAATAACTTCATGTGTTGGTTCCTGAGATCTATATGATCGCCTTCTACCTGCCGGGGCCCTTCCAGGACCACGCTGTGGTTTGGGGGGTTCTCTCTGTACTTTACCAAATTTTGAACAATCATTACAGGTTAACATTACTGAATTTTCGATTTTCGTTCTAACTGGCTTTCCAATAACCTTTTTTCCGCATATCTCGCATCTCATGCTGATCCCTTTAGTTTTAATTGGTAATCTTTATAGTTTAATTGGTATATACTTGAATACCTCAATACTTAAATATTATTAGGGACAATAAACCCAATAAATAATATCAATATAAGCTGATATTATTCTTCACCAACCTAATGAGGAGTGAACTTGTAAGATGGAAAAAACATCACAAAACATCTTAAAAAAGATAGAAGACCTTAAAAAAGAGATAAAAATCCTGAAAGAGGATAATGCCAAGACTAAGAGAAATCTGATGTGGAAGGTCAGGAAACTAGAAAAAGACAAGCTTCTGATTGAAAACGAGAAGATGAGACTGGACCGTGAAGTGAAATCCCTCCGAGGGGAAATTGAAAGGTTCCGATCACCACCACTGGTAATTGCCACTGTAACCGAAGTTTTAGATGAGGGTAAAGTTGTGGTAAAGAGCAGTACCGGCCCCCACTTTGTAATTGGCTACTCTCGTTTCTTAGATGAAAAGTCACTGGAACCCGGAGCCAGGGTGGCCCTTAACCAGCAGACATTCAGCATCGTCAGTGTTTTACCATCTGAAAAAGATCCACTCGTAACTGGTATGGAAGTTGAAGAAAAGCCAAATGTTAGTTACGAACAGATAGGCGGACTCGAAGAACAGATCGTGGAGATCAAGGAGACCGTTGAATTACCACTTAAAAAACCAGAACTATTCACCAATATCGGAATAGAACCACCAAAAGGAGTGCTCCTCTATGGACCTCCAGGTACTGGTAAAACTTTACTGGCTAAAGCCGTGGCCCATGAAACCAATGCCACCTTCATTAAAATCGTGGCCTCTGAATTTGTAAAGAAATATATTGGAGAAGGAGCCCGCCTGGTGCGTGGTGTCTTTGAACTGGCCAAGGAAAAAGCCCCCAGCATAATATTCATTGATGAAATAGACGCCATTGCTGCTAAGCGACTTAAAAGCTCCACCAGCGGTGATCGTGAGGTTCAAAGAACCCTCATGCAGCTTTTAGCAGAAATGGATGGATTTGAAGGAAGGGGAGATGTGGGAATAGTGGCCGCCACCAATCGACCGGACATCCTGGACCCCGCCCTACTAAGACCCGGAAGGTTCGACCGTTTCATCGAAGTGCCCATACCCAACGAGGATGGTAGGAGAGAAATACTCAAGATCCACACTAAAAACATGAATTTAGAAGAAGATGTGGATATCGAACTCGTCTCCAGCCTCAGTGAAGGTGCATCCGGAGCTGATCTTAAAGCTATCTGTACCGAGGCAGGTATGTTCGCCATACGGGAAGAAAGACCCATTGTGGTTATGAACGACTTCCTGGATGCAGTGGATAAGATCATCGGCATGGAACGTGACGAAGAAATACGAAAAGAAGCTGGAGTGATGTACGGATAGAGTCCAGTTTATTTGGAGGATAATATCCTCTTATTTTTTATTTTTAACTAATATTACTTTAATTTAATCCTTAAGAGTTTAATTCTATTATTTAAGTTATATATGAAATTTACTACCTTTTTTGATTGTATCCATTGTAACCCAAATAAATTTTATTCTTCAGCCTATTTATTGATTAATTACATTACATTAAGTATTAATATTATAATTGATAATAGCAAGATAGAATATTGATATTAACATTCCAATAGGGTGGTTTCTATAGCAATTAAAGTTTCTAATAGATTTTTAACTCTTGCAGGTGGATTTTTCGGATTGTTCAATAAACCGTTGGCAATGAAATGTTACGATAAAGTTCTCAATGATGATCCATATAATTACAAAGCTTTAGAGAGTATAACTGGAGTTTATAAAAAAACAGGGCGTTGCGAAGATGCTATAGATTATATGAGTAATTTATTGGAATCCCATCCCGATAATGGGCTAGCATGGCTTCATAAAGGAGTTAATTTAGGAAAAATGGGTAGCAGCGAGGATGCTGAAAAATGTTTTAAGGAAGCCGTAAAATGGTTTGAAAATAGATTACAAGAAAATTCTTCAGATAGTATTACATGGTACAACGCAGGGATAACTTTAGTAAATTTAGAAAAATATGAAAAGGCAATTTCTTACTTTGATAAAGCTTTAACACTAAAACCAACCTATTCAAATGCTTGGAAATATAAAGGCCTTGCTCTTTTAAATTTAGAAAAAAACGAAGAAGCAATAAAATGTCTTGATGAATCTCTAAAAGAAAAACCGGGTGATGAAGAAATATGGACCTATAAAGGGCGTGCCTTAACTAATATTAAGGATTATTACAAGGCTATTGCATGTTTTAACAGGGCCATAGATGTTGGTTTTGATTATGCAATGCCTAATTTCTATAAATCTCTTGTTTTTGGCAAAATTAGAGAATATGAAGAAGCTTTAGAATGTTTAAATCAGATTATTAAGTATGATCCTCAAAATGAAATGGCTTGGAAATGGAAAGGGCAGAATTTTGTTTTTCGTAGAAAATATCAAGAAGCTGTAAATTCTTATGATAAAGCTATTAAATTAAACCCTAATGATTCAGATGTATGGAGTTCAAAAGGAGACGCATTTCTATACTTAAAAAAATATTCAGAATCATTAAAATGTTTTGATAAGGCGTTGGAGTTAAAACCAGAAGATCCTGACATTTACTACTCTAAAGGCCGGGTTTTCAGGAAAATTAGAGAATATAAAAAGGCATTGAGATGTATTGATATGGCAATTGAACTTGATCCAGAAGATCCTTCATTTTTGGATGAAAAAGGTTTCATTTTAAAAGAAATAGATGAAAAGGACGAAACTAAACATTATCATGAACTATCTCTTAAATATCGTAAACAGGAAATCATAAAGGAACCAGATAATCTTTATTTACTAGCTGGCATATCTATACCATTGGTAAATTTAGAGAGATATGATGAAGCTTTAGAATACTTAAATAAGGCTATAAATAAAGATGCTAAATATGAATGGGCCATAAGTCAAAAAGGTTATATTTTAAGGAAAAACGGAGATTATGAACAATCATTGGAATGGTTAGACAAAGCTATCGAATTGGATCCTGAGGATCCAGACAATCGTTATAATAAAGGAAGGGCTTTTTGTGGACTTAAAAAATATGATGAAGCAATGCAACAATTTGATAAAGCTTTAGAGTTAGAATCAGAATATGAAGAAGTATTTTTTGCCAAAGGAATTCTTCTGAAGAAATTGGGAAAAATTGAAGAATCAGAGGCGTGTTTGAAGAAAGCTGTAGAGATTAATCCCTATTTTGAACTTGCAAATAAAGCCATTGAAACTAATGAAATTGAATGAGGTGATATGATGAAAATAAGGTCAGAAAAAAATGTTAAACCATGAGAGAATATATCCATTGATGAAATTTTGCCTTACAACCCTCGATATACCAAAGAAATCATATTATCTTATATTTTCATAGTTGTTTTCATAGTGGATCATACATATTGGTCCCAATCATATAATCCCCTTTTAATTTTTGCATTCTTAGGAATTTATGGAGTAATTGCATTTTCATTTTTATCTTTAGGTGCAAATAGCCCAAAAAAAGTTTTAGATGATTTTATCTCTGCGGCAATATTTTTCGCTTCGATATTAATAATTTTAGATACTATAACATTTTTGATAACTGGATCAGGACATTTTAAAGATTTAATGGAGCCGAATCAACTAATTACTCTAATCGCAATAGCCATATCTTATTTACAGTTAATTTTCGTTGCCATCGCAATAGTTCTGGGGCCTTTAACTCTTTGGATAACAGAACATCCTCAAACAAAGCTTCATGGGGGCATAATAGTAGGTATATTTTGGATTACTATGATATTAACCAAGATTTTTCATATATAATCTTAAAAACAATCTGTATTCAATGAAGTTTTCCAAAATTTTTCCAAAAAGTTGGAATATTCATAAAAAAACTAGGAAATTTGATTAATAATAATTTGATTTGACTGAGAAAAAGTAAGTCCATATAATCTCAATATGCTTATATCTCTAAGACAGATATTACTCTTAGACAACTACTAAATAAAATAAAAAGAGGAATAAGTAACGATAGGATCGGTAATGTACGGATAAAATCCAGGTTATTTGGAGGATAATATCCTCTTATTTTTTATTTTTAACTAATAATTATCTTTAGTTTATCATTAAAAGATTCTGATTCTGTTAAATGTTGATCATGGATAAAAATTCAATTGTTAATGAATTCCAGTAATTTATCATCTGAAAATGAATCCTTTACATCATCTTTCAACATGAATTATCATCTTTTTGACAAAAATCAGGTGATTTCTCCCTTCATGCCCTTGGGGAAAGGATGCTGTATAATTTAAGTATTATAAAATAAGTTAGAGATTATTCTAGTGGAATGATTATATATTGGTATTTAATGAAACCGTATTATAATTATTCACTGTACTTACTTTTATTTATTCATTCCCTTTATTTATTCTGGTTATAACAAATATCTTGTAAAATGAATAGATCAGAAGGATGTCTGTTGTTAAATATAAAACAGTCACCAGATTATCTATTGAAGATGACGATGGAATAAGATTAAAAACATCTATTGATCTGCCTATTGCAAAGATCAAAATAGCAACTGCAAATATCTTAAAGGCCGTAATGCTCTTATCCAGTTTGGTGAAGATCAAACCTAAAGCTGCTTCTTTATACTTCACCAGATTTAAATATAGTTTTAATGGGAAGTAAAAAGCTAAAAAAGTTAATGTGAGTATTATTAATGAACTGGAGATGTTTACAATTGCGTCGGTTATGTCCATTTGTTTTCATCTCCCCTCATTAATTTTTGAAGTGAAAACGTGAATATTAGAAGGGCTAAAATGTTTAAATTCAATGAAATTTCAGTAATTATGCCGTTACCCCAAATAACAAAAACAAAACCCGTTAAAAAGGTGAAAAATCCGGCTATAATCGGTAATCTGAAAAGGTTAATAATCCGTGTTTTATGAAGGAAAACCATTGAAAGAGCAATTTCCTTATTTTTAAGCACATTAATGAGCCTGAATGCTGAGTAAAATAATAAAACTCCCAGTATCAAACCTAAAACTCGCAGAATAACAATGGTTAAATCCATCACATAAACACCCTTACATATTAAACAATATTTTTAAGGTAATTTATTTCAGATTTTCATTCCTTTATAACTCTCGTTCCTTTTATTCTATTTTATTAAAACTTTGGTAAATAATTTTATGTTTAGGTTAAAATGGAAGTGAAAAAGCTTTTTCCCATTATTGGATTCCTATTTTCTGTACGTATTCTTGTTTTTGTCAAATTTACCGTTAACTTGTCTATTTCGCTATTATAGTCCAGAGAGATAAAAGTAATTAATTAGCAATACCTTGAATCTGGACTAGTTAATCGATATTTCTAAATAATAAAAAAAAATAGTATTATATTAGATGTATTTATCTTTTCAATTAATTTATCATGAAATTGGGGAAAAATTTGAGGGGATTGAATGAGCCAAACGAAAAAGGAAATGTTGGATGATGCGCTTACTAGTCTCATGCAGGTTGGACAGATTAAAGCAAGTGGAATAGTTTCTAAAGAGGGACTTCTAATTAACTCCAGAACCCCTCCCGATGTCGACGCCAGGATATTCTCAGCCCTGTGTTCTACAATTATGGGAGCAGCAGAAGCAGCATCAGGGCAGATGACAACTGGTACAGTTAGCCAAATTTCTGTTAAAACTGAAAAAGGAACCATTGTATTAATACCTGCCGGCTCTAAAGCCATTTTAACAGTTTTGACAGAAACCGAAGCTCAACTGGGACTCATATTCTTTGAGATGGAATCAATTGCCGATCAGGTCAACCAGATCATGGGTGGGATGTAATTATGAAGAAAACTCACATTCCCCAACTTGATGAGATCCTTAGTGGCGGAATTCCAGGAGGATCATCCATATTATTTTGTGCGGTTCCTGGAGTTGAATGTGAAGCTTTTGGGTATCAAATTTTTAACGGAATGATAGATGATGGTGATAAGGGTTTTATTTTCACCAATGTAGCTGAACCCCCCAATATAATATATGAATTCAACAGGTATGGATGGGACCTTGAAAAGTATCTTGAAGAAGAAAAGACATTTTTCATAGATGGAATCTCAAAATTCATTGGAGTACCCTCCATGGGTAAATATTCTATTGATGATTTTTCCCAGATAGAAGGAATTGTGCTCAAAGCCATTGATGATGTTGCCAATGGTGTGGGAGTTATAAATAATTTATCTTCACTTATAGATTATCTTGAAGAAGATAAAATCATCGAAATAATAGGTAAATGGAATGAAAGTGCTAGGGAAAAAAATACTATTTTATTGTACATATTCACCAAATGGGACTATAACCAAAAACTCATTGATGCAATTAAAAATTCTGTTAATTGCGTTGTTAGTTTAACTAGTATAGAAGAGAGGGTTATCATTGGTGAGGGGTTCATGGTTACTAGTGCATCATGGACTGAACCTTCAAACAAGAGAGTTCTCTTTTTTGTGCTGCAGCCAGGTGGCGTGAAGATATACATTCCAAAAATTCTTGTTACAGGTCCTTACAATGCTGGAAAATCTAGTTTTGTCAAAGGTATATCAATAAAGTCGGTTTCAGTTGATAGAATGGCCTTGGAAAAGTTTCCAACCACCATTGCCATGGATATTGGTCATGTTGATTATGAGGGTTTTGTTGCAGATGTATTCGGAACTCCAGGTCAGGAGCGTTTTGACTTGATGTTGGACTTGCTAGCCAAAGAAGCTGTTGGAGCTTTTATATTAGTGGACTCAACCGCCCCTCAAACATTTTCAAGGGCAAAAGAGATGATAAACAAAACCCAATCGGAAGCCATCCCCAAAATAATTGTTGCCAATAAACAGGACTTGCCAGGAGCACTGCCCCCTGAAAAAATAAGAGAAACCATGAAAGTTGATAAAAGCATTCCAATAATTCCAACAGTGGTAAAAGAAAATAAAGGTTTAGAAGAAGCACTTGATGCCCTTTTAAAACTTTTGTACGGGGATTAAGTAAAATGATCCCCAATTAATAATCACATTTTTTTAATGAATAGTAACCAGGGCGCTAATTTTAAGATTATTTATTTACTGTGATGACTGAATTATGTTTAGAAAATTTGTGAAAAAAAATAAAAAAAGAATAAGTAACGCATAGGATCGGTAATGTACGGATAAGCATCCGTACCACTTATTTCATTTTCTTATTTTAATTGAATTATATTTATAATTGGATTTCATAAATGACACTTGAAAATAATAGTTAGATTATATCCTAGGTTAGTTCTAATGGAATATCAAAAAAGCTATAAAGTAAATTACTAATAAAATAATCAGGCCGATGATGAACCCTATGAGCTCTGAACTGGTGATGACTGATGGGCGAGCTGAGGCTTACTTTAATTCTTATATCTATTTTTAAAACTAAATTTCTCCTTAAAAATAATTTCTCAACATAATTTCTACTAATCAACTTCTAAACAATAAACTTCAAACTAATTAAATTTTAAAATAAGTACAGTTAGATTTCAAAATAAGCCCAGTTAGTAATATTTATTTACCATGTTCAGTTTAACGTCTGGAGTTCAGTTTAACATCTGGAAAGGACGTCATCTGTGAGAAGTTCCACCTCACCAAATACCATCTTCCCCTCCAATTCACCTATTTCCGGCCGCATCACAATCACCACCGGCACCTCCAAGTCTAGTGCTGCCTGGATCTTGGACATGGTCCCCCCGCTCTGGCCACTTTCCTTGGTTAACACTACTTTTATCTGGAATTCTTCCATGAGGATGCCATTGAAGCGGGGAGAAAAGGTTCCCTCCATGGCCAATATATTAACGTGGGGTATGCCTAGTTCCAGAGACTTTTTTACAGAATAAACCGTGGGTAAAACCCTGGCCACAATCAAATCAGGAGATATTACCCCCGTAATGTGATGTAAGGTGTTCACCCCTGCCAGGTGTAAAACTTTACCCTTTGAAGGAACTTCAGCCATTGAAGAATTCATACCAGTTGAAGGATTCTTAACCGTTGAAGGATTTTTCTCCTCTAAAAAATCATTTTGATTAAGTATCGCCCTGATAATAACTGCAGCCTCTTCAAAAGAATTAACCCGGTGAATGAGCTGGCTATCTGGAATTAGGGTGGTCGGTCTTTCAAAACGAATATAACCAACATCCACCATATCTGAGGCCCTAATAGCGTTTTTTGTGGCATTTGATGCGAAAGGGTGGGTGGCGTCAATTAAAAGTTGGATATCATTTTCCTTTATGATATCTGCCAGTTTTTCATCATCAAAAAATCCTTCCAGAACTTTACTGGCCCCGGAAATTTTTGCCAGCTCCGCACCATGAGCTGTGGTGGCAGTGGCCAGAACTTTGATCCCTTCCTTTGAAAGATGAGTGATGATCTTCCGGGCATCACTGGTTCCTGCCATTACCAACACGTTCATTTTTAACACTTACCTGGATTCCTTTTAAATCTTTGATTCTTTTAAACGGGATTTTGAATATTTCGACTCTAATCACAGATAAAATCATCCGAAAATGGATGAATTCATTTAAGGAATTTTCCAACCAGCCAGTCACTGATGAATATGGTACAGGAAATCAGGAGTACTAAAACCCAGTCAAATGCACCGAGGGCAGTGGTGCGGAAGATTCCTTGGAGGAATGGTAGATATATTACTCCCAGTTGTAGTAGGAATGATGCTCCCACTGCTATGAAGAGGAATTTATTGGTGAATCCTCCGTCAGATCGGCAGTTGAACACGTTAAATATTTGGTACATTACAAAGACTGTAAAAGCCATGGTCATGGCCTTGGTCAGGTCCGCACCACCCGATAACAGGTAGTAATACAGGGCCAGTGTTCCTATAGTCATGACCACCCCGGCCACTACTATTCTAATGAGGTTTTTCCGGGGAATGATCTCCTCCTTGAGGGGTGGGCGTTCCATTACACCCTTTTCAGGTGGTTCCACACCTAGAGACTGGGCAGGAGGTCCGTCCATAATGATGTTTATCCATAAAACCTGGATGGGGTTAAAGGGAATTGGCAGTCCCATTACCGAGGCAGAGGTGATGGTGAGTATGGCTCCAATGTTGGTGGAAAGCTGGAAACGGACAAACCTGCGAATGTTATCAAATATGGTACGCCCTTCACGCACTGCCTTGACTATGGTGGCGAAGTTATCATCCTGAAGTAGCATGTCCGCGGATTCTTTGGCCACATCAGTACCACTTCCCATGGCCACACCAATCGCAGCTTTTTTGAGTGCAGGGGCATCATTAACCCCATCCCCAGTCATGGAGGCAACATGTCCCCTTTTCTTTAAAGTTTCCACGATTCTAACCTTCTGTTCCGGGAACACACGGGCGTAAACACTGACTTCATCCACCAAGTTTTCAAATTCCGGGTCACTGAGCCGGTCCAGATCACTGCCAGTGAGTGCAACGATTTCACCTTCATTAATGCCTATTTCCCGGGCTATGGCCACTGCAGTATCTTTGTGGTCTCCAGTGATCATCACTACTTTTATTCCTGCCTTTTTAGCTTGGGCAATGGCCTGTTTGGCTTCTTCCCGTGGTGGGTCCATCATGCCCACCAATCCCACGAATATGAGGTCTTTTTCCAGTGCTTCTTTATCTTCCAGATCTTCTTCAGGGCCCAGTTTTCGGTAGGCAAATCCAAGAACACGGAGTGCGTTTCCAGTCATTGCCTTAAGGTCTTTCATTGCATTATCAGTGTCTTCCGGTTGAATGGAACAAACATCACTTTCACCATCTATCTGGGAACATTTTTCCAGAAGAACCTCGGGTGCTCCTTTTATCAGGATGTATCTGTCACCACCAATTTGATTGACAGTGGTCATCCTTTTTCGTGTGCTGTCTAATGGTATTTCCAGTAATCGAGGATATTTTTCCTCCATTTCCTTCCGGTTGTAACCATTTTCATCAGCATAGAGTAAGAGTGATGCATCGGTGGGATCTCCTAAGAGTTTACCTTCAGATTGAGTGGCATTGTTACAGAGGGCAGAAATGGTGTAAACCATTTCCGGGTTATTAACCCGGGCATCCCTAACTGTCATCTGGTTCAGGGTTAGTGTACCGGTTTTATCAGTACAGATCACATCACAGGATCCCAGGGTTTCCACTGCCAGGAGTTTGCGAACAATTGCATTGCTTTTAGCCATTCGCTGCATTCCCAGTGCCAGTGTAAGGGTTAAAATAGCGGGAAGGCCTTCGGGAACAGCAGCCACTGCTAGTGAAACCGCAGTCATGAATGTTTCTACCAGGGGTGTTCCCTGGAAATACTCCAGTGCGAAAACAACTGAACACACTAAAACTGCCAGTAACCCCAGAGTCTTGCCGAGACCAGCTATCTTTTCTTGAAGGGGAGTTTGTTCTTCTTCTCCCTGGATCATCTCCGCGATTTTACCAATCTCGGTGTCCATACCAATCTCTACTACCACACCCTTCCCACGGCCAGAGGCAACGTCAGTTTCCATGAAGGCCATGTTTTCTGTGCCGTGTTCATCACTGGATATGGTATTGGGATGCTTTTCAACTGGCAGGGATTCTCCGGTCATGGCGGATTCATCCACCAGGAGGTCGTAGCTTTCGATTATCCTGAGATCTGCAGGTACATTATCTCCTTCCTCTAAAAGAACAACATCTCCCAGGGTGAGTTCTCCTGCTGGTACCTTCTGCTCCTGACCATCTCTCAAAACCACCGCTTCTGTGGAAATAAGGCCTTTGAGCTTTTCCATTGCCTTTTCAGCACGATATTCCTGGATGAACCCAACCACTGCATTTATGATAACCACGATTAGTATTACAATGGCATCAAGGGTGTCTCCAACGTAATACGCCGCAACTGCAGCGATAAGCAGGATCAATATAAGTATGTCCTTGAACTGTCCAAAGAAGATCTGGATGGGTCCCGCCTTCTTTTCCTCAACCAGTTCGTTTTTACCATGTTCTAATAACCGTTTTTGAGCCTCAGAACTGTTTAGACCATTAATACTTGAATTAAGGGTTTTTAAAGTTTCATCTGCACTTAATTTTTTCCATTTCATGGGAAATGCACCTGAATAGCCAATATAAAATTAATATTTTTTTTTTAATATTTATGATTTATAAGTTTAAGTATTATTTATATGCAATTATCCAACTTTAACTGAACATTATTTTTTTATAGTTCCACCTTTATAAACCCCTATTTAAAAGATTTTTTATAGAAAACTGCTTTTTTAAAATTAATTAAGGTCATTTTCTCTTTAGTATTGATAGAATCCGTAGAAAGGGGTTTTATAATTAAATCAGCCCCTATATTTTTGGAAAGTTTCTCCAGATAGGGGTGTAATTCTTCTGGGGGTCTTATGGAATAAATAAGTCCCGCATCCTTATATATTTTTAAGTCAGGTTGTCTAATATCATCTAGGATGATCCAATCATGGTAAGGTTTAATATCAGTCAAGATGATATCCACCTTAAGATGCTTCTTCAACTTGCATCCCACTTGGGGAAAGCGTCCCACTGCCACTTCCACAATACGGGAAGAGTGGGAATAATGTTTTATGATGTACTCGGTAAAGTCACTCCACATTTTTTATCACTCAAATTAGATGGAGAATTTCATGATAATAAGAGAGTTCAAACGTCCAGATCTAAAAAGAGTCCTGGAAATTGAATTATCATCCTTCAATGACCCCTATCCAGCCAATGTTCTGGTGGATATTTACAATTTAGGGGCTGGTTTTCTGGTGGCCCAGGAAGATAATATTGTGGTGGGGTATATTATATTTTGGATCAGATTTGAAGATGAAGGTCATATCATTTCCATAGCAGTAGATCAAAAGTACCATAGAAGGAAAATTGGATCCCATCTGGTGGAAACAGCACTGGAAATTTTCAAAAAATATAACGTAAAAAACATTCACCTGGAAGTAAGGAAGGGTAATCGAAAAGCCCGTAAATTTTATCAAAAACTGGGTTTTGTGGAGAAAAACCATTTAATTGATTATTATGAAGATGGGGAAGATGCAGTGGTTATGGAAAAGTTAATGGAAGAATTTGAAGATTCAAAAGCCCTTAAAAAATCCCAAAAAACCAGGAAAAAACTGAAAGATAGATTCACTGCGATAAATTAGATTCTAATAATGAAAATTAGGTTCTATTATTATGGGTATGGGTTCCAATAATAAATTAGTTAGGTTTTTAGAATTTCCATTTTATATCAATAGATAATTTGAATAAATAATCAGTTACATATCATAGACTATTCAACATAACCTATAAAATGAACTAACCCAGATTGTGAAATTCATAATGATAAAATACTAGAACTGGCATATTAATTGAGAAGCATTAAATCTAAACAAATTAGCATAAATTTAATCTTACCCATTTTAGCCAAAATTGGAGAGAACTGCAAAATAACCTATTAAGTAAAAGAATAATGCCCAAAATATTTAATAACATGGTGATTGAATGCGAGAAGAGGCCAAATTAGCTTTAGAGGATGGTACAATACTTAAAGGAGAAGGATTCGGTTACCAAACCATTAAGACAGGAGAAGTAGTTTTTGCCACTGGAATGACCGGTTATGTGGAATCCCTTACTGATCCTTCTTATAAGGGTCAGATCCTAATGTCAACCTATCCGTTACAGGGAAATTATGGAGTATCAGAGGAGTGGTTCCAGTCCAACGGGATAAAAGCCGAAGGATATGTGGTGAGAGAAGAAAACCCATACCCCTCACACAGCCACTCGGAAAATAGTTTATCTGGTTTTTTAAAGGAATATGAAATTCCAGGGATCAGCAAAATCGACACCCGCTCTCTTACGCTAAAAATCAGAAAATACGGAGCTATGAAAGGAGCTCTGGCAACAGAAGAGATTGATGATGATGAACTTCTGGCCATGGCCCAGGATCAGCCAGGGATTGAAGACCTGGACCTGGTAGATACGGTATCAGTAACTGAACCTAAAATTTTAGGTGAAGAATATAAAGACCGTGCTGTTGTCCTGGACTGCGGGATAAAAAATAACAGTATCAACGCACTCCTAAAAAGAAAAATCGGCGTTGTTCTCCTCCCACATCATGCTTCACCCCAGGAAATTATGGACTACGAACCAGGAGCGCTATTAGTTTCAAGCGGGCCTGGAAATCCCAGTAGAGTGAAAGAAGCCATCCAAACCGTGCAAAAACTTTCAAACAGACTTCCTATTTTTGGTATTTGTTTAGGGCAGCAGATAATTGCCCTGGCCTTTGGTGCCAAGATATATAAAATGAAATTCGGTCACCGGGGAATAAACCAACCAGTTAAGGATCTCAAGTCTGGTAAAGTTTCCATAACCTCCCAGAATCATGGTTTTAGCATTGATCTTGATACTTGTGCAGAGTTACCCATCAATGTTACCCAGATAAACCTTAACGATGGTACAGTGGAGGGAATAGAACATCAGGAACTCCCCATATCCAGTGTACAGTACCATCCTGAAGCAGGACCAGGACCCCACGATACTGATTACTACTTTGATAACTTCGTAGAAAACCTTAAAAAATATTGAAATAAATGTTTTTAAGTTTTAAGTGTCCACACGGACTCAAATATATTAAATGATACATTTTATGCTTAAATTTATAGAAGTGACATAATAGGACAAAGAGGATTAGAAATGCCACGGGACAAAGAGATTAACAAGGTACTCATCATTGGATCAGGCCCCATCCAGATTGGTCAGGCCGCTGAATTTGATTATTCGGGCTCTCAAGCCTGTAAATCCCTCCAAGAAGAGGGTATTGAAACTGTGCTGGTGAACAGCAACCCCGCAACCATCCAAACTGATATGGATATGGCTGATTCAGTTTATGTGGAACCACTCACACCAGAAATTGTGGCTCAGATCATAGAAAAGGAAAAACCCGATGCTGTGCTCCCCACCATGGGAGGGCAGACTGGTCTGAACGTTGCCACTGGACTTGAACAAATAGGCGCCCTGGAAGGAGTTAAAGTAATTGGATCATCAGTACAGACCATTAAAAATGTTGAGGATCGGGATCTATTTGACAGCTTCATGAAAAAACTCAATGAACCAGTTCCCAAAGCCAGAGCAGTATCATCTTTAGAAGATGCATTGAAAGCGGTTGAAGAGATAGGATACCCGGTTATTGTCAGACCAGCATTCACATTAGGTGGGACTGGTGGAGGTGTAGCCCATAATCGCCAGGAACTGGAAGAAATCGCTACCAGGGGACTGGATATGAGTTATATCAATCAAGTGCTTATTGATCAGTCCGTGATGGGTTGGAAGGAATTTGAGTATGAAGTGATGCGGGATAAAAACGATACCTGTATCATTGTATGTAACATGGAGAACCTGGATCCCATGGGAATCCACACTGGAGAAAGTATTGTGGTAGCCCCCTCACAGACCCTGTCTGATGTGGACAACCAGCGCCTGAGAAACGCCTCCATTAAGATAATACGTGCACTGGAGATACAGGGCGGATGTAACATACAATTTGCGGTGCACCCGATAACTGGAGAATACAAGGTCATTGAAGTGAATCCACGGGTGAGCAGGAGTAGTGCCCTGGCTTCCAAGGCCACAGGATACCCGATTGCCAAAATATCCTCTAAAATTGCAGTGGGCATGACTCTGGATGAGATCCAGAACGATATTACCAAGGAAACACCGGCATCCTTTGAGCCCAGTCTGGATTACATAATCACCAAAATACCACGCTGGCCTTTTGACAAATTCAAAGGTATTAGCCGGGAAATAGGGGTGCAGATGAAATCTACTGGTGAGGTTATGGCCATTGGCCGTACTCTAGAGGAGTCCCTGCACAAAGCCATCCGCAGCCTGGATGTGGGAAGCTTCGGATTTGACACCGTGGAATTCGATGAAGAAAAACTAAAAAATGCCACTGACGAGCGTTTGTTCCAAGTTTACAGTGCCTTAAAGTCAGGGATGACTGTGGAACATATCCTGGAGATAACTCAAATCGATCCATTCTTCCTCCATAAAATACTGAACATAGTGGATTGGGAGAAAGAAATAAATGCTGAAAACATCCTCCAACCATCGGTAATGCGTGAAACCAAGAAGATGGGCTTTTCTGATCGTAAAATATCCCAGATCACCGGTTTGGAAGAAGATACCATTAGGAAGTTTAGGGAAAAAGAGGGAATAATTCCATCTTATAAAATGGTTGACACTTGTGCAGCTGAATTTGAAGCTAAAACTCCTTATTATTATAGTTGTTATGAGATTGAAGACGAAGTAACTGTTTCTGATGAGAAAAAGGTTATAATAATTGGTGCCGGACCCATAAGGATTGGTCAGGGTATTGAGTTTGATTACTGCTGTGTTCATGCGGCTATGGCTCTTAAAGATGCGGGTATTGAAACCATCATCGTTAACAATAACCCTGAAACTGTCAGTACTGATTACGATATCTCCAGTAAACTATACTTTGAACCACTAACCCTGGAAGATGTTATGGGTATTATCAACAAGGAAAACCCTTATGGAGTAGTGGTTCAGTTTGGAGGGCAGACCTCCATTAACCTGGCAGTTCCCTTAGCCGGGGAGGGAGTGCGTATACTGGGAACACCCCACGAAAGTATAGATCGGGTTGAAGATCGGGAAAGATTCACTGAAGTCTTAAATAAATTGGAAATACCTCAGGCTGATTATGGTATTGCCCACTCATTCGAAGATGCCAGCAAAGTAGCTGAACGTATTGGATTCCCAGTTCTGGTGCGACCATCCTATGTTCTGGGTGGCCGGGCCATGCAAATAGTCTACGATGATGATGAACTCCGGGAGTACATGAAGGAAGCAGTACGTATCTCACCAGAACACCCCATACTGGTGGATAAATTCCTGGAAGATGCCATTGAAATAGATGTGGATGCCCTATCTGATGGAGAAGATGTCTTTATTGGAGGGATAATGGAACATATTGAAGAAGCAGGAGTACATTCCGGTGATTCTGCTTGCGTTATACCCCCACAAAGTATCCCTGAAGATGTCTTAAAAACCATCAAAGAATATACCATAAAGTTGGCACTGGAACTGGATGTGGTAGGTCTAATGAACATTCAGTATGCATTTAAAATGGATGAAGATAATCCCAAGGTTTACATACTGGAAGCCAATCCAAGGGCTAGCCGGACTGTCCCATTTGTTAGTAAAGCTGTGGGTGTGCCCCTGGCCAAAATCGCTGCGGAACTGATGATGGGTAAAAAACTCAAAGATTTCGGAATATCCCAGGAAGTGAAAATAAACCACGTGGCTGTTAAAGAATCAATTTTCCCATTTATAAAATTGCCGGAAGCAGACTCCGTACTGGGACCAGAGATGAAGTCAACTGGGGAAAGTATGGGAATCGATGCAAACTTTGGAGTTTCCTACTATAAAGCACAGCTTTCTGCAGGGATGGACCTACCCCAAAAAGGAACCATCTTCATCAGCGTACGTGATGCTGATAAGGATAAAATCCAGGATATAGTAAAAAAAGCAGAAGAACTTGGTTTCAAACTCATCGCAACCCGTGGAACTGCCTTAGCAGTTCAGGATCAGGTGGAGATTGATGTTATCCGTAAAGTCAGCCAGGGCTCCCCTAATATCCGTGATGCCATCCTCAATAAGGAAGTGGCCATGATCATCAATACACCCTCTGGCAAACAATCTGCAGATGACGGGTATTATATTCGCAGAATGGCAGTTGAACTTGGAATACCATACGTTACCACCCTTGCTGGAGCACGGGCAGCTTTAAATGCCATTGAAAGTGTTGAAAAAGGAAAAATTGGAGTTAAATCCCTTAATGAATACCATGAGCAAA